>Ga0307437_1000319_pt1 | contig 40086 bp, 22 predicted proteins | sample SalMarWE160390MG_FD_202146 | JGI IMG/M metagenome (GOLD analysis project Ga0307437, IMG submission 202146) | Salt marsh sediment microbial communities from the Plum Island Ecosystem LTER, Massachusetts, United States - WE1603-90 | ecosystem: Environmental > Aquatic > Marine > Intertidal zone >...
AGACCTGAGGGCAGGAGCCTATGGTGAAGGTATAACCATATCGGAGTATCTGGATAATCTCCTCAGAGGAAACTCTCTTTATTATTATATTGATGAGGAGGGAAGAATTGTAATTACAAAGAATTTTGCTGTAAAAGTCTCAGCGCAGGCAGATGATGAAAATTTTATCCCTCCTGCAGAGTATCCTGATTCCCGGGATAGTCCCGGAACAGCAGGAAATATTTTTGTTGACATCGGAAATCCTGCTGATAAATATAAATCCGGGAATGTTGTTATTTCAGGTTATATATCAGACCACAATACAAAAGTGCCGGTTTCAGGTGCAACTGTTTATGTCAGGAAGCTTTCAGTAGGAACCATCTCAAATGAATATAGTTTTTATTCACTAACACTGCCAAGAGGTGTTCATCTGCTACAGTTTTCTTTTATCGGGATGAAAGAAAGAATGGTTAACATCAACCTTTACGGAGATGGTGAAATGAATATTGAAATGAGCAGTGTACTCATTCCTTTGAAAGAGACAGTTGTATCAGCTGACAGGAATATGACTCTTCAGCGGTTTGAGGTTGGTATGGAAAGGCTGAATATTACTTCTTTCAGATTATTGCCCACATCTATGGGAGAATCGGATATAATTAAAAGTATCCTCCTGGTTCCGGGTGTTCAGTCTGTGGGCGAGGGATCGGCGGGATTCAATGTAAGAGGAGGTTCCGCAGATCAGAATCTGATACTTCTTTATGGTGCGCCTGTATATAACTCTTCTCATTTTTTCGGCTTTTTTTCAGCTGTTAATTCCGATATAATAAGAGATGTAACCTTATATAAGGGAGGTATTCCGGGCAGGTACGGAGGAAGGATCTCATCTGTACTCGATATAGGCTCAAAAGATGGCAATAGAAAAGAATTTTTCGGCAACGCGGGAATAAGTCCCATAACAGCTCATGTTATGATCGAGGGGCCATTGATCAAAGATACGTGTTCCTATATCCTGACCGCCAGATCGACCTATTCAAACTGGATCTTTAAACTGATTGACAATCCTGCTCTTCAAAGAAGCAGGGCCTCATTCTATGATCTTAATGGACGAATAACATACGATATCAATAAAAATAATAAACTGGAGATCTCTTCTTATTTCAGCCACGATTCCTTCCGTTTTAATTCCGATACTGTATATAGTTATAATAATAACATAATAGCATTAAGGTGGAGACATTTTTTCAGTAACAGATTTTTTTTATTTCTGTCGCTCAATAACAGCAGTTATAATTACGATATTTCAAGTCAGAGTGTGGCAACCGAGGGTTTTGTTTTATCTCACAGGCTAAACAGTACAGGATTAAAGGCCGATTTTAACTGGTTCCAGGGAAGGAATGAAACATATTTTGGCCTTGATCTCACAGGGTATGCCATAATGCCCGGCAGTTACCTTCCTTCAGGTGATTCGTCGCTTGTAATACCTTCTGTTATCCCAAGGGAAAAAGCCCTTGAGGCAGCTTTGTATATTGACGATAAGTTTATGCTCACTGATTATATGTCGATAAATATGGGTTTAAGAATATCTTCATTCTTTGCTTATGGTCCGCGGGAAGTTATGGTTTATAATCCTCTGTACCCTAAGGTTAATTCCAGCATAACTGACACCCTTTCTTTCAAGGCAAATGAGATTATCAGGAGCTACGCCGGACCCGAATTCAGGATATCGCTTAATTTCAGGCTTACTAATAAAAGTTCACTTAAAATCAACTATAACAGAACCAGGCAATATCTACATTTACTTTCAAACACAACATCAATTTCGCCTACAGATACATGGAAATTAAGTGATTATTATCTGAAGCCTCAGACAGGTGACCAGGTTGCTTTCGGTTTTTACAGGATGTTTATTCAATTTATTTCCGGAATGACAATGCCGGATAAAATTACTGATAACTCTGAAAAGCCAAAAATATTCTACGGAAAGCCGGATATTGAACTGATTATGGATGATTATATTAAACTGCCTGTTATGGAGGAGGTATTTTTGGAACTTCTTCCCGGAGCTTTTCTTAAAATGAAAAGATCAGTTTATGAAATTTCAATTGCTGATCCTGTTACTAACTCTATTTATGATATACCTCCAGTATTATTAATTGACGGGGTAGTAATTGATGAACCGGAAATAATTGCCGGTCTCGATCCTGAAACTGTGGAAGAGATTGACGTTGTGAAGGAAAGATACATGGTTGGGGATTATATGTCTTATGGAATTGTAAATGTAATAACCAGGGCAGGGGATTACAGTTATGTTACCCTGCCTGACCACGCCGTGCGACTATCATATATAGTGGCCGAACCTGTTTGTTCCTTTCATTTCCCTGATTATTCAACATCTGAAATGAAACAGAGCCGTATTCCCGATTTCAGGAATACCCTTTACTGGAACCCGTCAGTTGAACCCGATGAAGAAGGGAAAGCCAGAGTAGAGTTCTGGTCGTCGGATTATAACACTGACTATTTGATTAATATCCAGGGAATAACAGCCGGCGGTACAGTAATTTCATATAAGGAAAAAATCAGAATAGAAAAAAGTGATTAATCCAATCTCGAAAGGGCATGATTTTTGCCGTTTGCCCATATTCATTGCGATTGTAATAGCTTTAGTAAGTATTTTACTCCATGGGGAATAAAACCTCTGTATTATTATTCCTTTTTTTCTTCATCATCAATCCTTTATGCTTTTGTGACGGGTGGTTAAGTCCTGATTCTTCAGTTTTCTATCCTCAGGAATTACGTACTTATCAGGACAGCCAGATACTTTATAACGGAAGGATCTGGCATAAAAAGCACGGTAATGTTCTTGGAAATGAATTTCTCTTTACTCCGTTATGGCTTAAAGGAGATGTGACGATCAATGGTCATACATTTAATGACAATAGCCTCAGGTATGATATTCTTAATGATGAGCTGCTAATCAGAAGGCACGATGGAGTAATTATCAGCTTAAATAAAGAGATGGTCTCCGGTTTTGTTCTGAAAATCGATAATAATCAGTACAGGTTTGAAAATTTTGGTAGTAGTGATAATAATGGTCTGACAGGTTTTGCAAATGTATTATACAGAGGGAATACAGCTCTGTTGCTAAAGTCTGTAAAGGAGATCGAGCCTCTAGGCTATCAGAAGGTTTATGATATTTTTTATCTAACAGAATATATGTATGTTATGAAAGACGGGGATTTCCATCGTATTCGTGGCAGGAAGGGCCTGCTTGATTTTCTGGATGATAAACGTGGAGAGCTTAAGAATTTCATTAGATTAAATAAGATAATAATAATTCCTAAACAACCCGAATATGTAATACCAGTGCTGCAATTTTACGACAGCCTGACTGATTAAATTTTTGACCTATGAGGTTCAGAGTACTGGCTTCCTTATGTTTTTTATTGATTTCCAGAGCGATATTTGGACAGGATGATAATTATCCGGTCACCTGGGATTATAAGGACCAGACCTTTAAAGAATTTGTCTTAAAGGCTGAGAGCATTTATAACCTGAAATTCTTCTATAAGGAAGAATGGATCAGTGATGGAGTATTATCGGATTATGGGGACTCTGTTACAGTTTCTCAGGTTCTTAACAGGTTATTACGTGGTCTTGATATTTACTATTTCATCAATAAATATGGCAATGTTATACTCACACGGGGATTTATGGTTAAAAGGTTTGATTCATTTCCTGCTGATGAGGAGAAGTATATACCATCGGATATTTTAACGGAGAGTCCGGAAAGTCAGAAGGTCACAGATAATTTGTTTATTGATATAGGTAATCCTGCTGACAGGTATAAGCCGGGTAATGCGGTAATTTCGGGTTATGTGAGGACCGACAACAGGAATGAACCTATTGCCGGAGTTACTGTTTTCAACCAGAGGCTTTCACTAGGAACCATTACAAATGCTCATGGATTCTACTCCTTATCCATGCCCCGCGGAAGTCATTCCATTCAGTTTTCTTTCATCGGAATGAAAGAAAAGAGGATCAATCTGAACCTTTATGGGAATGGTGAAATAGATGTGGAAATGAGCAATGTATTGATCCCGTTAAGTGAGGCCATTGTATCGGCCCAGAAGAACAAAACAATCCAAAGGTTTGAAGTAGGACTGGAAAACATCAGTATTATTAATCTCAGACTTTTGCCTACATCTCTGGGGGAGTCGGATATTATTAAGAGTGTGCTTTTTGTACCGGGTGTTAAGGTTGTCGGTGAAGGATCATCAGGTTTCAATGTCAGGGGTGGATCGACTGATCAGAACCTGATTCTGCTTTATGGTGCTCCTTTATATAACTCCACTCATTTTTTTGGTTTCTTCTCAGGAGTTAATTCAGATATCATTAAGGATGTTTCACTTTACAAAGGTGGCATTCCTGCACGTTATGGCGGGCGGATATCATCTGTACTCGACATAGTTCCGAAAGAGGGAAACAGAAAGGAATTTAACGGAAACGCCGGAATCAGCCCTGTGACTGCACATGTTATGATTGAAGCTCCGCTTATTAAAGATAAGTGTTCTTTTATACTTACCGGACGAAGCACTTATTCAAACTGGATATTTAATCAGATTGACAATCCTGTATTGCAGAATAGCCTTGCTTTATTTTATGATGTAAACGGAAGATGGTCCTATGATATTGATAAGAACAATAAACTGGAGCTGTCATCCTATTTAAGTAACGATGCTTTCCGATTAAACTCCGATACTCTTTATAAATATGACAATAGCATTATTTCAGTAAAGTGGAAGCATTTTTTCAGCAACAGATTCTTTTCTGTTTTCGCATTAAATAACAGCAATTTTCAGTATGAAATTTCAAGTGATCGTGTTATTCAGGATGCTTTTAAGCTGAATCATTCAGTTAACAGCTCCGGTTTTAAAGCCGATTTCAACTGGTATCCTGAAGGCAGGAGTGAGCTCAATTTTGGAGCTGATCTGACAAATTACTCCATAAAGCCCGGCAACTATCTCCCTTTAAATGATTCATCTATGGTAATTCCTCAATTGATAGGGAGTGAAAGAGCCATTGAAGCTGCAGTCTATATTGATGAAAAGTACACCTTAACGAGTGTCATCTCCATTAATGCAGGACTGAGGTTCTCTTCATTCTTTGCGTTTGGCCCTGCAAATATAATGTTATACGACCCGGCTTTGCCAAAAAGTTTGTCTACTATTAAAGATACCCTGAATATACCTTCTAAGCGTATTATTAAAGCATATGCCGGACCTGAGTTCAGAGTGTCATTGAATTTCAGATTTTCGGATAACAGTTCATTCAAGATAAATTATAACAAAACCCGCCAGTATCTTCATCTGCTCACCAATACAACAGCTATTTCCCCGACAGACACCTGGAAACTAAGTGATTACTATCTGAAACCTCAGGTTGGAGACCAGATTGCAATAGGTTTTTACAGGATGCTGTACAGGAATAATATTGAAACTTCAGCGGAACTCTATTTTAAAACGATAAAGAACATGATCGATTTTAAAGGTGGTGCAAAATTAATAATGAATGAAAATGCTGAAACGGAGGTTGTTAATGTTAAGGGGCGAGCTTACGGGATTGAGTTGATGATTAAGAGCACTGAAGGCAGGCTGAGATGGAGTGCTGGTTACACCTATTCAAGGATCTTTATTAAAAGCATCAGCAATTTCGATGAGGAATTAATCAATTCAGGAAAATGGTTTCCTGCTAATTTTGATAAGCCACATGATCTGATTGTAACTTTTAACTTCCTTGTTTCGCGGCGCTTTAGTGTCTCAGCAAGCTATACCTATAACACAGGAAGGCCGGTTACATATCCGGTTGGCGTTTATCAGATTGAAGGTGTAACAGTACCTTTTTATTCCGAGCGGAATAAATACAGAATACCGGATTATTCACGACTGGATGTTTCAATGAAAATAAGCGGAAACCTGAAACTGAAAAAGATCGCACATCCTCACTGGACAATATCGGTTTATAATATCCTGGGGCGTCCGAATGTATATTCAATATATTTCAAAGAGGAGAATAACCGGGTAAAAGGATACAAACTTTCGGTATTTGGACGGGCAATACCATCGGTGACATACAGTTTTGATTTTTAATATATATGAATTTTGTTAGAGTTATTTCAGTTTTTATTATTACGCTTCTGGCCGGCAGTTGTGTAACTGAATTTATTCCTGAAGTTACGGAAGCCAGGGATCTGCTTGTGGTGCAAGGAATTCTGACCGATCAGCCTGTGGCAAGTACGGTAAAGTTATCTCTGTCTATGCCTCTGGGCGATTCAATGTATACTATACCGGTTCAGAAAGCCCAGGTTTACATAAAAGATGATCTTGACAATACTCATAAATTAACTGAAAAGGAATCCGGGTGTTATTATACCAATCCAAATTTTTTCCGTGGTATTCCTGGTCGAAAATATGCATTGCTGTTAGAGACCTACAGGGGCACATATAGCTCCTCGTTCATGGAAATGAAGCCTGTTCCTCCAATCGACAGTGTTTATTATGAGAAAATATTCATAAAAACCAACCAGCTCGGTCAGAAAGTTGAGGGATGTCAGATTTATATTGATACACATGATACACTGAATCATACCAGATTTTTCAGATGGAACTACTCGGAAACATGGGAATTCAGACTTCCATTCAACGTTCCGAACAATGATTGCTGGATAACAGTCAATTCCAATCAGATCTTAATTAGGAATACAACTTATCTCGAGCAGGCCAGAGTTGATCACTTTCCACTGATCAAAATCTCAACCGAATCGGACGATCGGCTCAGAGTAAAATACAGCATGCTGGTTAATCAGTATTCGCTTACAGAAGAAGAGTATCATTACTGGGAAAAACTCCAGAAGATCTTTCAGGAATCCGGAGGATTATATGATGTTACACCAATGACCGTTCAGGGTAATATACAATGCATTGAAAATCCCGAAGAACAGGTTCTTGGCTATTTCAGTGTATCGGCAGTCTCTTCTCAAAGAATTTTTATTAAAGATAATTTTGCAGGATTTAAAGATCTTTATTCAAGTTGCCCTTATGCTACTGTTTCAATAAATGCTACAATCAGATATCTGGGGATCATTTATTGGGTAATAATCTGGAATTATGATGAGGGAACAAAAACTTACACGGATCAGTATCGATGCGCTGACTGTACAACAAGGGGAACAACAGAGAAACCGGATTTCTGGCCCGATTGAAATTAATGACCAACAGATGAAACTGGTAATATGATAAAACATTCACTGGTAATAGTTCAAATACTCCTCTTTTTCAACCCGGAACTTCTTATATGCGGTATGCAACAGAATTTTCCTGTCAATAATAAGGCTGTTCCCTGTGAAAATATTTTTATTCATACGGACAGGGAAGAGTATATTGCCGGTGAAAATTTCTGGTTTGCTGCCTATCTATTTGACAGACAAAATAATAATTGTCCGGGTAGAAGCAATATTGCGTATATTGAGCTGCTGAATTTTGATAATAATCCTGTTGTACAAAAACGGATCAGGATAGATAACGGATTTGGACAGGGATATTTCCAGATACCTGATACTCTCAGTTCCGGTAGTTACATCCTCAGGGCATACACCAATCTGATGAAGAATTTCTCTCCTGAAGGGTGTTTTATGAAAAATATCAGTATTTATAATTCATTTGTCAAAAGTGGATTTCGAAGGAGATCTTATCCCGGAAAGATGTCAGATATAGATTCTGAAACTAAGGCTGGATCTGTTGGTCCTGAGAATAATTCTTTAGTAGGTACTGATACTTTGAGGCATAGTACACCAGGACAATTTATTTCGGTACATTCACCTGACATTTGTAAAAAAAGGGAGAAAATAACAATTGAGATTGAGGTTGATAAGACTTTTGTTTTGCAACTTGAGAAAGCTAAATTAAGTATCTCTGTTGCTTCTCAGGGGAGTTCATCCGAAATCATGAGTATCTATGATTATATGCTTTCGGGGTCAAATTCCGGAAAATGGACAGAGGAAGAATCATTACATAATGATTTCAGATACAAACTTGAAGAAAATGGACACTTTCTGTCGGGCAGGCTCATATCTCAGAATCAGAATGTGAGTTTAAAGGATCAGATTGTATTTCTTTCCGTTCCCGGAAAAGTGGCAGTTTTTCAATATGCTATCACAGACGAAGAGGGTAATTTTACTTTCTTGCTGGAAAATGATTGGGAACAGAAAGACATGGTTGTTCAACAATCCGGTAATGTTAACAATAATCTGATCAGGATTGGATCACCTTTTTGGGACGAGTACCTGGAATATCAAGAGTATGGAGATACAATAATTTCATATATGCCGGCACATATTTCAGAGTGGAGCGTTAATAATCAGATCGCGAGAATATATGGTACTGTATCAACAGGAGGTCCGGGTTATCCGACAGGTGAACGAACAAGATCTGCAAGGTTTTACGGAATACCTGATATGGAACTGATAATGGCTGATTATATTTTACTACCGGTTATGCAGGAGGTGTTTTTTGAGCTCATCCCGGGTGTTTCCATGAGAACAAGGAGGACACGTTATGGTATAACTGTATCTAATCCCTTTAATAATAAGCCTTATGAAGCTGATGCGACATTAATGGTTGATGGAGTCATTATTTACGACCCGGCTATTATTATTGATATGAATCCTGAGATTGTTGAACGAATTGATATAGTAAGAACTGAACATATTGTTGGAGGTTACCATTTCTATGGAATTGTCAACGTGATTACAAAATCAGGCAATTTTAATTCTCTTCTATTACCTGAAAATGCAGTGAGGTTCCAGCATAGTCTGTTCGATCCTGAAATTCCATTCGTCTCACCTGATTATTCCACTACGGAGATGAAGAATAGCAGAATTCCTGATTTCAGGAATACCCTTTACTGGAACCCGTCAGTGGAACCTGATGAAGAGGGAAAAGCCAGAATCGAGTTCTGGACATCTGATTATATCTCGGATTATATTATCAGTGTTCAGGGGATGACCACAGACGGTCAGGCTATTTCATTTAAGAAAATCCTGAAGATCGAATAGACACTTACAGCAAACCTGGATCTGTCACAAAATGAACATAGTAGGAGCAACTAGAAATTTCTGGTTTAACAAAAAGCGTTTAACTCCGTGCCAGCCCCGTGTAACGCCGTGGTTTCATATTAACGAGTTAAACATTCATTAATTAGTAATCACAAATTTTTTATTCATAACATATTCAAAATATTTTCATAATTTTCTTTTTTAAACCAACAGGATTATGAAAAGAGAAAACAAAACAACCCGTCGCGAGTTTATTGCCAAAACAGGCCTTGTAACTGCAGGAGTTGCGCTTGGTGCTACCGGACTGAGCGCTGCAAGCTATAACCGGATCAAAGGAGCAAATGATAAAATCAATGTGGGATTTATCGGTCTGGGTAACCGGGGTTCTCAACTGCTGGCGCTCTTTATGAGTCAGCCGGATGTGCAGATCGCAGCTTTCTGTGATGTTTACGAATCATATATGATCCGTAACCGTAACCTGGTTGATCCACGGTATATTAAAGATCTGGGTGGTCAGATTCCCCGTATGGGTGAAACTTTCCCGAATGATATAGAAAAATATCCGGATTTTCGTAAATTGCTGGAAGATAAAAATATAGATGCTGTATGCATAGCTACTCCGGACCACTGGCATGCCATACAGACAATACAGGCTGTAAAAGCAGGGAAAGATGTTTATGTGGAGAAGCCTCTTACAATGACCATCCGGGAGGGACGGGCAATGGTAGATGCCCAGACTGAAACCGGGCGTGTTGTGGCCGTTGGTCTTAACAGGAGGGGAGCTGTAGTCTATCAGAAGCTTGCAAAAGAAGTGCTTGCAGGTAAGATCGGCAAGGTTTCAGTCGGCAGTGCTTTCCGGATTAACAATATGTATCCGAAGGGTATAGGAAAACTGAAACCTGAAGATCCTCCAAAAGACCTTAACTGGGATATGTGGCTGGGACCACGGGCATACAGGCCTTACCAGTATAATATCTCACCGTATATGTTCCGCTGGTGGAGCGATTACTCAAGCCAGATGGGAAACTGGGGGGTCCATTATATGGACGTTATACGCTGGATGATGGGTGAGAGAGCCCCTGTTGCCATCAGTGCGCACGGCGGAAAATACGTTGTTGAAGATGACCGTACAATACCAGATACCATGCAGGTGACATTTGAATTTGCCTCCGGGGCGATAATTAATTTCTGTATATATGAAGCAAGTGGAGGTAACCTCTTCCAGTATGGTGAAGTGGAGCTACGTGGCACTCTAGGAACTCTTAACGCAAATGAGGGAGGTTACCGCATAACTCCCACACGTAATGGCCAGTTCCAGACCTTTAAGAATACTCTTGAAGCTGAGGAGTATAGTATGAAAGACATGGTTCTTCCTGATGGCAGCAGCGGTAACAGCACCGGTAACCTGGTCAGGAATTTTCTTGATTGTGTCAAATCGCGAAACACTCCCTTATGCCCGCTTGAGGAAGGTCACCGCTCAACAAGCTTTGCTCATCTTGCCAATATAGCTCTCGAGACACGCCAACGACTCGAATGGGATCCGAATAAAGAACTTTTCACCAACAGCAACCAGGCAAATAAACTTCTGCATTATGAATACCGCAATCCCTGGAAACTTTAAAGAAAATTATAGTATAAAAGAAAAAAAACTTACACAGAGGAAATCCGGAGAACCACAGAGAACCATAGAGGTTTTTACTCTGTGAAACTCTGTGCTTCTCTGTGGAACTCTGTGTAAGTTCTTAAAACATAAAAAATTGAACAGGAAAATATAAATCATGATACAGAACCGAAGAGAATTTATTTCAACAATTGCCGCAGCGGGAGCTGTGATACCGTTCACATCAATCTTTAAAACAGGAATTTCCTCGATGACTGATAACGGGTTCCCTGTAAGGCTATTCTCGAAGCCTATCGACAGGTATGATTTCGGCTTCATGTGTGAGTGTCTTGTAAAATCAGGAATTGGAGGCTTTGATCTGACTGTTCGCCCGGGAGGCAAGGTTGAACCTGCCGAAGTTGAATTAAAGCTTCCTGGGCTTGTTGATGAGGCAAAAAAATACAGGCTAACCCTTGATATGATAGTCTCCGGGATCACTTCAGCCGATGATCCGCTAACCGAAAGAGTACTTAAAACGGCCTCTTCATTAGGTGTAAAACATTACAGGTTAGGTTATTACAATTTCGATTTCACGGCAGGAGTATGGGAATCCCTCCAGAAATGTAAAGCTGCTTTAAAAGGTATAGTAGAACTTAACAGGAAGTATAAAATCCATGGAGATTATCAGAATCATGCCGGGACAAGGGTAGGGGGTCCGGTGTGGGATCTTTATGAACTGTTGAAGGATTTCCCTCCTGAGTATGCCGGATGCCAGTACGATGTAAGGCACGCCATGGTGGAAGGAGCCAATGCCTGGATTGTTGGAATGAGGTTGATCGCACCATATATTGGCACACTTGCAATAAAGGATTTCACATGGATAACAGGTTCCGGCAGACCACGAGCTGTCACCGTTCCACTGGGTGAAGGAATGGTTGACTGGGACCTTTTCTTCAAAACAGTAAAAGAGTTGAATATCTCAGTGCCGGCAACTCTTCACGTGGAATATCCCCTGCTCGAAAGAGAAGAGGAAAAGCTTTCTCTGTCGCAACAACAGGAGATAATTGTGAGGAAGCTTAAGAAGGATATGGATTACCTGAAAAACTATCTTAACAAATACCAATTGATCTGATATGTCTAAGCAAAACCGAAGAACTTTTATAAAGGGAACCATACTGGCAGCCGGGGCTGCCATTGTAACCAATCCACTCGATTACCTTGTTGCAGGATGCACCGGAGTTGCTCCGAAAAATATCCGTATTTCACGGGTTAGCACCAATTTCGAACGTGAGCCGTTGATACGCCCCTTCGGATTTAAAGGTGGTTACATGACAGAGATATGGCAATCAGCAGCGTACATGGAGAGTGATTCAGGCAATCATTCTGTGGGATTATGTACCCAGAGCGTTCTGTGGTCTGATGCACAGGTATTTGCAAACCATTCCGAGAGTGGTGGTAACGCTATGATGTATGCAATGACGGAAAAGGCTATGCAGGTAGTTAATGGACAGAGTTTTACGTCACCTGTAGATCTTCTGGATATACTCTATCCAGAGGTTTATGAATACGGAAAAAAGATTACTTCAAATCCGGATCTGCGGAAAACTTTTGCTCTTAATGCACTTGTCGGAGTTGATAATGCAGCCTGGCTATTGTATGCAAAAGAAAATGGTATTACAACCTTTGATAAACTGATACCGCCGGCATATAAAAAAGCTTTGTCTCATCACCATAACAAAGTTGCAGGCATTCCTTTGATGGCCTACACAATACCCATAGATGAAATAAAAGAAGCAACCGACCAGGGATACTTTTTCATGAAGATAAAAATAGGGCAACCAGGTACCCAGGAAGAGATGCTTGAAAAAGACAAAGAAAGATTAACAGCTATACATACTGCAATTGGCAATGTAGAAACAGATTATACTGCAAATGGAAAGCTGCCCTACTATTTTGATGCCAATGGCAGGTATGAAAAGAAAGATACTCTGCTGAAACTTCTTGACCATACACGTCAGATTGGAGCATTTGATCAGATAGCAATTATTGAAGAGCCTTTTGCCGAGGAGATGGAGATTGATGTGAGTGACATTCCTGTGCGTCTGGCAGCGGATGAAAGTGCTCATACAGTAGAAGATGCAGTCAAGCGGATTGAGATGGGATATAAAGCAATGGCTTTGAAAGCAATAGCTAAAACATTGAGCATGACCATGAAAATTGCTCAGGCTGCCTATGACCGTGATATCCCGTGTTTCTGTGCCGACCTCACTGTTAATCCTGTTCTGGTTGAGTGGAATAAGAACGTTGCTGCTCGGCTACCATCATTCCCGGGCATAGGTGACCTGGGGCTGGTGGAGAGTAACGGTCATCAGAACTATAAGAACTGGGACACCATGTTAGGTTATCATCCCCGTAAAGATGCTCCGTGGGTAAGCGTAAGAGATGGTGTTTATGAACTGGACAATGATTTCTATCGTACAGGTGGAGGCATTTTTGATCCTATACCTCACTATGAGGAGATGTTTGCTTCACATTGATATCAAGTAGTTGCAGCTTCAGGAGGAATCCAACGTCTTATTACCCCGTCGAGTCCTTCAGTTTCTGTCGCGCACTGCAGAATATATCATCCTCAGCACTTCGCTGTTGATGAACCTGTTGTTTGCATCGTCCCAGATAAGCACCGGTTCCCCTGTTCTGGCCGCAATATTAGGAATATGGACATGCAATGCTGCGGTCCATATCAATATGGTTAATAAGGTTATTTTTATTTTATTTATCATCTATGGGCTATGGATTTAAGGCTTTTCGTAAATTTATAAAAATTAATTAAGCATTCCTTACCAATAACCTTACAGACAAATTATATGAAAACTCAGAATCGCATGAACCGCCGAAAGTTTGTAAAATCAACAGTATTGGCAGCAGCAGCCACTGCAATTGTACCCGGCCTTATCACAAGATGTTCCAGAACACCTCAACCCATGAAGCGTGTTTTCGGGAAACTTGGATTTGAAGTCACTACACTGGGTCTGGGTGGTCAGGCATCAATACAATGGACACCTGACGATGTCGACCCGGTCAAGATCATACTTAAAGCCTTTGACTTGGGCATAAACTATTTCGATACTTCTAACCTGTACGGACCAAGCCAGCTAAATTACGGTAAGGCTTTCAGGAATTTGAAACTTGTTCCAGGTGAGTCAGTCTATGATGAGAACCTGAGAAAATCAATATTTCTTACCACCAAAACCCACCTGAGGTATGCAAAGGGCGGTGAAGAAGTTGAAGGTGTCTCCAACAGGACTAACGGAGAACCGGGAACCCATACTATTGATGACCTGCGGCGTTCTCTGTCGCAGATGTTTGGTGACGGAAATGGAAATTATCCCGAAGGATCCTATGTTGATCTTGTGCTCTTTCATAACCTGAACAGGAAAGAAGAAGTTGATGCCATATATGAAGGGCTGGATAATCCTGATCCATCTGCGGAAAGGATAGGTGCTCTGGTAGCCCTTCGTGATTACCGCGACGGAACCAATCTAACAGGTTTAAATCCCCTTAATGAAAAACTAATACGAAATATAGGTTTCTCAGGGCATTTCGACCCATCAGTTAATATGTACATGATTCAACGCGACCGGACCAACCTGCTCGACGCTATGCTTGTAGCCATCAATGCAAATGACAAGCTGATGTTCAATATGCAGTATAATGTTATCCCGCTGGCAGCAGCCAAAAACATGGGAGTTATAGGGATGAAGGTGTTTGCCGACGGAGCCATGTACACCAAACCAGCCGAATGGTCTAACAGAAGTGAGCATGTTGTTCGTACAGTTGGGGATAACCGCCTGCCAAGCCGGTCACTTATTCAATATGCTCTGACAACACCAGGTGTACACCTGGTCATAACAGGTATCGGACAGGTTAGCGATGAATATGCAGAATGCCAGCTAAGTAATAACCTCGATGCCGCACAGATTTTGCCTGACGGACTTACTGAATCTGAACGGACTGAAATTGAAGAGATGGCGAAAAAGGCAAAGGAAGGTAAAACCAATTATTTCCAGTTACCATCAATTTCATTAACAGCACCAGGAGAAGTCATTGTTAAGCAGAACATTGAGAATAACGTCAGGAATATTGTATTAGGTTGGAGCACAGCATTTGCCGCCGATGCTCCGCTTAAGAGCTATGAGATCTGGCGTGACAACAATATCGCCGGTGAGCTTCCGTTCAGCCCGCAGCTTACTACGGACCATTTAACCTGGTCCGAATCGCTGTCTGATAATACAGCCCATACCTACAAAATAAAAATTATTGACAGCACAGGGAGAGAAGCCCTTTCTGAACCAGTTTCAATTGAAAACGTATAATAATCAGAGTTCAACATACATCTCGACCCGGTAAATATCTCTACCTGCTTGATATTTACCAGACTTTCATCTTCAGAGAACCCTTTCCAGGTTTTTCAAAAGGCCCCGGTGAGGGATTTAATTCTGAGCGTTTATTACCATTATAGTCCGTTTCAATTCTTAATGGTGATCCATCGGGATTTTCAAATTCGGCTTTTGGCATTTTTACTTTACCGAGTGCTGATGTGGTTACTAACTGTGTTTTAATATCTTCAATGTTTTCATCTAAATTGAAGGTAATGAATACATTACTGCCTTCCTCTGTTATTTCTACAGAAGGTTTGAAATCGGGGTTTTCGATGTAACTGGATTCACCTTTGTAGTGTACAGCCTTATTATAATAAACGTTTCCGGATATCCACACAGGCAGCTTTGCATTACTGTAACCGGCCAATCCGTATTGATACCTTGCATCCTTTGTTAATACTTCTTCAGGATATCCAAGAAAGATATTATTGTAATACCTGTCATCACCCGAAAAAATTGTGGATAATCCTGCAATTGATGTGGAGTGTGGTAAATGATAGGGAGTAAAGCGATTGGGTTCGGGCCACATACAAAGCATACCTGCAATGAGGTTATGCACAATTGCACTTCCCTGGGATTGTGTGCGAATACCCACAGGTGACAGAAAAAGATTATTGTCGATCAGAGTAGGTCCGTGGTTTACTTCCATGAAGAGGTCTTCAAGATCATTGTGATACAACAGGTTTTTTGAGACGCGTGTTCCCTGTGCCATCCAGTCAAGCCATATGCCACGGCCTGTATTATGGATGCGATTCTTTAAAATTTTAGTGTCAATCGCAGCATGGAATTTTATTCCTCCGATCTCGGCTCCGGTGAACTGTCTTTTTGTCCATATGTGATGGATATGATTGTTTTCAACCGTACTGAAAGCTGCGCCCATGCTTCCGCACATTCCTGTTTGTTCGCAGTTAAATATCTCATTATTTCTTACGATATGTGATCCAATATTCTCTTTGCTCCATCCATTTCTTAATGTATTGAATGTCACCTCGATATAATGGAGTGAACCATCAATACTTCGATCTGCTGACCATACATTATGGCCTGTACCACGTTCTTTCCCGAGTGTTATACCGGAACATTTTGAATCACAAATGACATTGTTCTCAATTATCCACCCTTTATTCCAGTGTGTCGCTATCATTCCTATCTGCTCAGCGGTTGGCGCTCCCCATTGAGTGGCAGCCTGACTGATATGAAACCCTCTGATCGTAATATAGTTAATCCCCGGTTTAGCGGGATAAAAACATGTTCTTCTGGTACTTATCTCAACCAACTCTTTATTGGGATTGAATTCGTGGAAGTTAGCCCAGATGGTAGTATTGATCTCATCGCTTTCGCAGTACCATGTGTAAGTTGAACCTTCCTTATCTTTGGTCCTTTCAAATGGTACAGGATTAAAAACTTCTTCAAGCTGCACCTTTTCATATAACGACTTGCCGTTCAGGAATACTTCACCGGTATGATGAATCCTGCCATAGTCAGTAAACCAGTCACCGTTGATTGAATCCTGATAGGGATTATAATCTCCAAAAAATGAGTTCGGAATAATTACTTTCCATACCCCATCTTTTTCCCTTTTCCAGCCTTTTATTAATTCAGATCCTTTGATCTCCACTTTTTCTCCGGCAGCAGCCTGGTAGACTATTCTTTTATTATCGCTTTCTCCTCCCCTGGCAGGATTAATCCATTCACGATATATCCCTGCATGAACAGTTATAACATCGCCAGGTTGTGCAATTTGAGCGGCATGGTTTATTGTTTTAAACGGCTTTGTGAAAGAACCATCATTGTTATTGCTGCCATTTACGGAGACATGGTATTCTCTGGCATTGGCTATTGTCGTTGTCAGTAGAAATAAAATGTATAAGCAAAAAGCAATTTTTTTCATAGGATTAAAAATTTATAGCTTTTTATCTCAGAGAAGGTACTATTTATGATTAACCGGATAACTTTTTTTCCTCTTCAAGTATTGATTCACTTGCGGCAGCTTCACATCGTAAGATTCCGATTTCTTTATATGTCAGGAGATCGGCAGGCGTGCGTACACCACAGGTTACCTTACAGTACACTATTATATACAAGGTATGGGAACTAATATTCAATTCCAAATCTTTCGGATTCACAAACGGGATGCTCCGGATAATTAAAAACAACTCATGTCAAATTTTTGGTTTAATTAATTCCAAATTTAAGAATATCTGACTTAACTCTTTTTATTTTTGACAGGACTAAAACATTCTGGGCACTAATAACTTGAAACATTAGATAATTTCAGAATAAAGTTGTATTTTAGTTAAAATTAAGCCAATGAAAACCAGCAATTTAATCTTACTATTACTGTTCATGCTCATTGTGACAGTAATAGTAACCTGCACCAGCAGGAAGCCTGTGTCTGAGGCTTCCGGACCTTTCACCTCGGACATTGAATCATTCAGGCAGTACCATTACCCCGAGTGGTTCCGTGATGCTAAATTCGGGATCTGGGCTCACTGGGGCCCACAGGCTGTACCACGTCAGGGCGACTGGTATGCCCGTAAGATGTATGAGTCTGATATTGTCAATCGCAGTACTAACCAGTCGACCGGAAAAACAAGCAGGGAGTATCTCTATCATGTTGAACATTACGGACATCCCTCAGAATTTGGTTACAAGGACATAATACCTCTGTGGAAGGCTGAGCGTTGGGACCCTGAACAGTTGATGGCCTTGTATAAAAGGGTAGGTGCCAGATATTTTGTAAGTATGGCATCCCATCACGATAATTTTTTCCTATGGGATTCAAAAGTCCACAGATGGAATTCAGTAAGGATGGGACCTATGAAAGATGTGGTAGGCTTATGGCAGCAGGCTGCGCAAAAAGAAGGACTCCGGTTTGGGGTTTCGGAACATCTTGGAGCCAGCTTTACATGGTTCCAGCCAAGCCATGGTGCTGACAAAACCGGTCCAATGAAGGGTGTGCCTTACGATGGGGCAAATCCTGAATACCAGGATCTTTATCATAAGAAAACAGCACCCGATGATTTTGCCTGGTATACTAAGGATTCTGCAAATCATCAAAACTGGCTCGCGAGCATAACGGAACTTATTGATATGTATCAACCTGACCTTTTATATACTGACGGTGAACTGCCTTTCGGCGAGGTTGGAAGGACTATGCTTGCTCATTTTTACAACCAGGACATAATTAAAAACGACGGTAAGCTGGAGGCTGTTTATACATGCAAGCATCTTGTTTCAGAAGGAAGATGGGTGAGAGATATTGAAAGAGGTGCAATGGATTCAATCAGTGTTGATCCATGGCAGACAGATACCTCAATTGGTGACTGGTATTACAGGACCGGACAGAAATATATGACCGGAACTGAAGTAATTCAGATGCTGGTCGATATCGTAAGTAAAAACGGCAACCTGTTGCTCAATGTTGTTCAGACTCCTGAAGGGGATCTTGAACAGGATGTTCTTGATATTCTTGAAGAAATAGCCAGGTGGACCCCGGTAAATGGGGAGGGAATCTATGGCACTCGTCCCTGGAAGGTATATGGCGAGGGACCTTCAATTAAAAAACAGGAGAAAGGAAGATTCGGAGGAGTAAGGGATGTAAGACCATACGAATCAACTGATATCAGGTTTACAACCAAAGACGGTATATTGTTTGCATTTTGTATGGATACACCGACTACTGATATCAGAATATCTTCTCTGGGGAAAAACTCAGGACTTACTGATAAAAAAGTGAAGTCTGTGTCTATACTGGGGAGCAATGAGAAGCTAAAGTGGGAACAGGAAGATGATGCGCTGATAATTGTCAGACCTTCGGTATTACCTGATTGGCATGTGGTTACATTTAAAATTAAATTAAGATAATCCTTATGTCCAAAAGAAACCTGTTATTTTTTCCCATGTTAATACTCCTACTTTCGGTGTCACAGGGACAAACAGGATCCCTTTCAGTGCAACACAGAATGATGTTTGGAGATACTTCCAGGATTGGAGTTCCATTTTCAAAGGATCCGCATATTTTTAGGGATAAAAACGGTAAAACATACTTATTTTACCAGGGGAATAACGATAATGGTAAAACATGGTTTATTTCAAATGTCGAAGTAAAATGGAATAAATCAGGGCCATACCTGAAGAAATAGAAATTGATCGGAATTCAGGCTTCTTATACAGCACCGCGATTAGGTAATTGCATTTATGGAATAAAATAATTAGCTTATGAGTTTAAAATGAATTTGTTGATATGAGAACACAACTGCTTATCAGTCTGATATTTGTAATTTTCATTTCCGGTCAGTATTACATAACCGGACAGCAAATTTACATTTCTCCTTCCGGGAATGACAATAATCCGGGTACAACTGACAGACCACTTGAATCTCTCAAGGGAGCACGCGACAGGGCAAGAGAACTGCGGAAGGTCAATGTGAATGACAATCCTATTGAAATAATTGCCCTTGCAGGTGAGTATTTCTTAACAGAACCCCTTGTATTAACTACTGAAGATTCCGGAACACCGGAAGGACCACTTGTTTTCAGATCTCAAGAAGGTAAAAAAACCAAATTCACAGGAGGTATAAGGATAATCGGATTTGAAAGAGTAAACGAAAAACTATGGAAAGTATTCATCCCTGAGGTTGCCCGATATGGCTGGTATTTTGAGCAATTATATGTTAATGGTACCAGGGCAAAAAGAGCAAGGACTCCAAATGAAGAATTCTTATTTATTAAAGGTGTAAGCGAGACTGTTGTTGAAAAGGGATCGGGCAGGGCTCCGGAGCTTGCGGTTCAGAAAATACTGATTGACAGCGCGGGACTAGCCCTGTTCAAATCGGTTTCACCGGGAGAGATGGATGATGTTATACTCACTTTCTATCATAAATGGGATAATACAAGAAAACATATTTATGATTTCAATCCCGACCAATCAGCAATTTATACTATTGGTACAGGGATGAAACCATGGAACTCATTCGATAATAAAACCCGTTATTTTGTTGAGAACTACAGGGAAGCCCTTGATGCCCCTGGTGAATGGTATCTCGAACGGTCGGGGAACCTCTGGTATGTACCGCGAGAAGGTGAGAATATATGGAACAGTACTTTTTATGTGCCTGTTATAGAGCAATTTGTTATTATTCAAGGGGATGAATCAACCGGAAAACAAGTGGAGAATATTCTGTTTAAGGATATTGTTTTTCAGGTATCCGGATATCATATACCTGAAAAAGGAAATGAGGCAGCTCAGGCTGCTTCTCCGGTTGATGCTGTGATAAAACTGGATTTTGCAAATAATATAACTTTTCAGGATTGTGAAATCACCAATACAGGTATATATGCTTTCTGGTTCAGGAGAGCATGCAGTAACTGTACTGTTAATCGCTGTTATTTACATGACCTCGGTGCAGGTGGTGTTAAGATAGGTGAGACAATAATTCGGTCTGATGCACAGGAAATTACAAATAATATTACTGTCGATAACAATATAATAAGAAATGGAGGACATCTGTTTCCGTGCGCTGTGGGGATTATAATTTTTAATGCCAGCGATAATAAACTGACGCATAATGAAATAGCAGATTTCAGGTATTCGGGCATCTCGGTTGGTTGGGTATGGGGTTATGCACATAGTCCTTCGAAAAGTAATATAGTGTCGTTCAACCATATACATCACCTGGGGTGGGGCGAATTGTGCGATATGGGAGGTGTTTATACGCTGGGAGCTTCGGAAGGAACATCGGTATCTAACAATGTTATTCACCATGTTTATTCTTTTGACTACGGAGGGTGGGGGCTCTATACTGATGAAGGATCCTATGGCATAACAATGGCTAATAACCTGGTTTATGCCTGTAAGAACTCCGGATTTCACCAGCATTACGGGAAAGAGAACATTATCAGGAACAACATATTTGCTCTGAACATCAGAGCTCAGCTCCAGGCAACAAGAGTTGAGGAGCACAGATCAATTTCCTTTACCAATAACATAATATATTTTAATACTGGCAGTCTGTTAAGCAGCAACTGGCATAAATTCAATTTATTATCGGATTATAACTGCTACTGGGATGCCAGAACAAAAGATGTTAGCTTCGCTGGCCAGTCATTTTCCGACTGGCAAAAATCAGGTAAAGATGTCCATTCAATAGTTGCTAATCCTCTATTTGTGAATCCTTCAGCTTATAATTTTCATTTTAAAAGACTTTCAGTGGCAAAAAAGATAAAATTTACACCATTCGATTATTCAGAGGCAGGGGTATATGGGTTTGAAGAGTGGAAAAGTCTTGCCCGGTTTGACTATGAGCTGGAAATGAAATTCAATAATAAGGTAGATAAATTAGAAATGAAAGCTAAAGAATAAATTGAACATGAAATCCTCCTTAAAACCTGACTTTAGTCAGATCCTTCGCTGGTTTTTAACAATTATCCGAATCCTTATAGGGTGGCACTTTTTGTATGAAGGTGTAATAAAAATTGTTGCAGGTGACTGGAGTTCAGCTCCTTACCTGATAGGCTCAAAATGGATCTTTGCTCCATTATTCAATGCTATGGCAGACAGCACAGCCATCATCGCTGTTATTGATTTTCTTAATGTATGGGGTATGATACTCGTCGGGCTGGGCCTTATGCTGGGGTTGATAACCAGGTGGGCGTGTGCCGGCGGTGCACTGATGCTCTTATTCTATTTTGTGGCTTATCCTCCTTTCCCGGGATATATGTTTGGAGTTCCAGTCGAAGGTAACTATATGTGGGTGAATAAAAACCTTATTGAGCTTTTTGTTCTGACCGGATTTATATTCCTTTCATCGGAATACCATTTTGGTATCGACCGCCTCTTTTTGCGATGGAAGGAAGCAAAGGCGCGTAAGCCTGTTCCTGATCTCACTTCAGAAAGTAAGGGAGGCTTGGGCAGGCGGGAGGCAATTAAAGACCTTATTACTGTCCCTGCCATTGGTGCTTTTGCATATGCATTTTACCGGAAAAGAAAATGGGATAGTTTTGAAGAGAAGCTGTTGAAAGTTGAAGGTATCGATGCAAATTCCAGCGCTACTTTGCTAAGTTTCAATTATTCAACTCTGAGCGACCTGAAGGGACAGGTGCCGAAAGGGGCTATCAGATATACTGATATAAACGGTAAGGTTGCACAGTTTGAACTCAGCCGGCTCATCATGGGGGGGAATCTTATCGGAGGATGGGCTCATGCACGCGACCTTATCTATGTTTCGAAGCTTGTGAAAACATATCACACTGATGAAAAGGTAATACAGACATTGGCATTGGCTGAAAAGTGTGGGATAAATGCCATCATAACCAATCCGCAGCTTGGAAGAGTCTTTCAGAAATATAAGCATGAATTCAAAGGAAAGATGAAGTTTATTTCTGATTGTGGTATCGGCCTTGACTTTCAGAAAGGCATAGCTATGTCTCTGGCTGTTGACTCCGATGCATTCTATTGTCAGGGTGAAATAACCGATCGCTGGACGAACGAGGAGTATGATGATGGTTCCGGAAGAACCGTTGCTCAGCGCATGGAATTGATCCGTATGGGATTGGAAGAGATACGGAGACATGGAAAACCTGCAGGTATCGGAGCCCACAGAATTGAGGCTATAAAGGTTTGTGTTGAGCATGGATTAAAGCCGGATTTCTGGGTAAAAACCTGCCACAGTCATAAATACTGGTCAGCTCAACCGGATTCTGAATGGAAAGACAATATGTTTGATTACAATCCGGAAGAGACAATCAGGTTTATGGCTACGCTTGAGGAACCGTGGATTGCCTTCAAGGTTCTGGCTGCAGGGGCAATCAGGCCTCAGGAGGGTTTGAGATATGCTTATACTAATGGTGCCGATTTTATATGCCTCGGGATGTATGACTTCCAAATTGTTGAGGATGTAAACATCGCCCTTGAGGCTCTCTCCCAATCCAAAGAACGGCAACGTCCATGGATGGCTTAACATTATGAAGTAAAGTTTCAGCACATTTAACAAATCTCTTTTAAAATCATGAAATTAAAAACAGGTATTTGCTGTATATCAGTAATATTCCTTTTAATTATCCACTCATGCAGGGAAGAAGCTCCATCAGTCACATATAATTTTGATTCATTGAACAACCGTATCTGGATAGGCGAGGATTTCTGGACAGTACCTCTGGAAGACTGGAGATTAAAAGACGGACGAATTGAATTCACAGGGAATGGACAACAGGGTACATGTACTGTTTTACCATATGTTATGAGCGAGCGGGAAGAATCTTTCAATATATCAGTCGACATGGGTTTGATTGAGAAAGGACTCAACGAAGGAGCTGTCGGTTTAACTATCGGTTCAGAAGCACTGGAAGAAGACGATGTCAGGGCGGCAATTTTCTTTGGCACAGGAATAAATGCCGGTGTAAGTACTGAAGGATATGCCTTTATTGATCAAAAAAGAAAACAATTACCTGACGATTTTGATTTTGATCACTTCAGGATTAAAATCAGTGGAAACAAATCTTCTGATGGTTACATGATTCAGTTAAATGTCGTTGATACCGGTGGAAACTCACTGGCAGAGCTATCCGCAAAATATGACAATCCATTCTCCGGGATTATTCAGGTTGTAAATAATTTCAGGCATGCCGGATCAAAGAATAATGGTCCGAAATTCTGGTATGATAATCTGAGCATAGACGGCCCTAAATTCATATATGAACCCGAAAACCGCTTTGGGCCTGTACTTTGGGCAATGCATACATTGAGTCGCAACACATTGAAGATTTCGGTGCAATTTCCACCTGTTGGAGTTAATGATAACCAGTTGGTGGAATTACAGATCAGGGACAGGAAGGAATGGGTAACTGCAGGTTCCGAAAAAATAGATCCTGATGCAAGAAGTGCAATTTTTAAAATTGAAAACTGGAATTCCTCGGAAGAAAAGGGCTACAGGATTTTATTTCCGTATAAAGATGTTTCCGGAAATGAAACAGTATACGAATACACAGGTAAAATAAGGAAAGAACCTGTTGATTGTCCGTTAAATATGGGAGCACATACCTGTCAGTATTATACAGGTTTTCCCTATTCGCCTCTTGTTAAAAATCTTGAATTGAAAAAACCTGATATTCTCTATTTTTCGGGGGATCAGATTTATGAGGCCAACGGAGGTTATCCTATTAAGAGAGAACCTGAGGACACTGCAATACTGAATTATCTGGGAAAATGGTATATGTTTGGATGGGCTTTTGGCAACCTGATGCGTGATGTTCCGACCATATGTACTCCTGATGACCATGATGTGTTTCAGGGTAACCTGTGGGGCGGAGGGGGTACACCTAAACCTGCCGGACAAATGAATACTGACGACTATACCGGGTTTACTCAGACGGTTAAAATGGTGAATGTGGTAAACCGAACCCAGTGTGGTCATTTGCCTGATCCTTATGATCCTGAGCCAATTGAACAGGGGATGAGTGTATGGTACACAAGCCTTAATTACGGAAGAATAAGTTTTGCCATTGTCAGCGACAGGGTCTTTAAATCTGGCCCGGACCTGGTTGCAACATGGGAAGGACGTAAGGATCATATTAAAGAACCTCTTAAAGATCCTTCAGTAATCGATAAACCTGATCTGGAGTTTCTGGGGAAGAGACAGGAAACATTTCTGGATAACTGGATCAGGGACTGGAAAGATGTTGATATGAAAGTACTGTTGTCGCAAACCCTCTTTGCAAATGTAGCCACCCATCACGGGCAGCATGATGCTTATCTGTTGGGCGATATGGACTCGGGAGGATGGCCTAAAAGAGCGCGTGACAGGGCAATAGAAATAATACGAAAAGCTTTTGTTTTTCATATTTCAGGCGACCAGCATCTGCCTTCGCTGGTTCATTATGGCCTTGATGATTTTCGCGATGCAGGATGGTGTTTCTGCACACCTGCCATATCGGTCGGATATTCAAGATGGTTCCGTCCCGATGAGATGAGCTATCCGGTTAGTAACAGACCTGAGCTTGGTTTGCCCAATACAGGAGAGTATACGGATGCCTTTGGTAATTTAAACTATGTTTATGCAATCGGTAATCCTGGTAATTTTGGTGGGATACAGCATCGTTATGAGTATCAGAAGGTGAAAACTGCAGGCTTCGGTTTTGTTATATTTAATAGGGAAACACGTGATATAACCATTGAATCCTGGCGGTTTATAAGTGACATATTACACCCGGGTGAAGAAAGTCAGCATCCGGGATGGCCATTGACTATTAATCAGATGGATAATTATGGACGCAAAGCAATCGCCTGGCTGCCTGTGCTGAAAATTGAAGGAGAATCCGATCCTGTGGTGGAAATCATCAATCAGGTAACAGGTGACCTTGAGTATATCCTTCGGGTAAACGGGAATGAATTTATTCCGAAAGTATTTATTAGTAATGATAAGTACAAAATAAGGGTGGGTTATCCTGAGAAGGATCTTTATAAAGAGTTTGCTGATATTGATCCTGTTATTAATCGGGGTGAATCGGAATTAATTATTGATTTTAATTGAAGGCTGATAATAATCTGAGTATTTCAGATCCTTCAAACCATATTATTATTATATCAGGATAATGAAACAATTAAGTTTGCTGTTGCTTGTGCAATTACTCCTTTGCCTTTCGCAATGTAAACCTGATACAGAGGACTCACTTTACAAGGGCTTTTTGGATCCTCCTGCCGAAGCAAGACCTTTTGTCCGCTGGTGGTGGAATGGTAACCGTATAACGGAAGGAGAGATTAAAAGGCAGCTTAATGTTTTGCATTTTGCAGGAATAGGGGGAGTAGAGATCAATCCAATTTCCATGCCTGAACAAGCCGACACTACCGGTACTGAATCACTTACATGGCTGAGCCCTGAATGGAACCGGCTTCTTGCACTGGCAGCAGGAGAAGCAGGTAACAGGGGGATGATAACCGACCTGATAGTCGGTTCAGGCTGGCCCTTCGGTGGAGAGTTCCTTAAAGAGGACGAAATAGTACAAAGGGTTATTACTAACAGTATCAATTGTAATGGTGGTGACCAGATAAAAGAAAACAGGGAAAGCCTTCTGGAAAAAGCTCTCGCTGCACAGAACCGTCAGCAGGAAGGAGATGTCATGAGCAATGAAATATTTTTCATTTACCTGGTACCTGAATCAGTGAAAGAAACATCGGAGATTATTGATCTTGCCGGATACATTAAAGAAGGTAATGAATTTTTCTATCAGGTTCCTCCGGGACATTACTATTTTGTTTATGGAATACTTCAGAAAGGTCACCGTCACGTTCAGAATGGCGCACCTGGTGCAGCCGGACCGGTAATGGATCATTACAGGCGTGATGTAACACTCGCATACCTCAACCGCCTTAAAAAGATCAGTGAAGATACAGGTATACCATTGAGCAGGCTTATCAGGGTTCTCTTCTGCGACAGTATTGAGCTGGCCGGTTCGAACTGGTCCGACGGGTTTGAGGAGATTTTTTTCCGGACATACCACTACCGCCTCGAACCATATTTCCCTTTCATCTTTTATGAGTCGTACAGAGGTTATCCGGTGGAAAAATTTGATGAGGGCTTCAGTGATGAATTAAAGCGAGTCAGGTACGATTTCAATAAACTGATGGTCAGTGTATTTCTTGATAATTTCACAAGAACATTCCAGGATTTTTGCACCGAAAATGGACTGAAATGCCGGTACCAGGCTTACGGAACCCCTTTTTTAATGGGGATGATGGAGGGAAATATGATCTCTGATATACCGGAGAGCAATAACTGGATATATTCAGTAGATATGGAGACCGATGAGTGGATATGGAACCAGGACCATGGTTATATGATCTGGAACCTGTATGCCGCTTCAGGAGGACATCTTACAGGCAAAAAGATTATAAGCTGCGAGGCTATGACCAATACCAGGGGTGTTTTTAAAACCTCACTTGAGGAAATCAAGCGCCACGACGATATGAATTTTATTACCGGGATAAACCATTCTGTTTTACATGGTTATAATTATTCCCCGGCCGGAGCGGGTTTTCCGGGATGGATAAGGTTTGGAACTTACTTCAGCGAGCAGAACACATGGTGGCCTTACTTTTCAAAATGGGTTGAGTATAATGCCAGACTTTCGTATATATTCCAGCAATCGCAGCCGGTAAAGAATATAGCTGTGATAGGGCCGGTGGGCGATATCTGGAGTGAAAAGGGACTTACGAGAGTTCCTTTCCATACAGAACCATGGTATTGTTACAGATTGTGGGAACCGATTAGCCAGTCAGGAAGCTCATGCGATTACATCGATGAAAGAATCGTGGTTGATGGGAAAAAGGAGAAAAAAATGCTCAAATACGGACCAATGTCGTACCAGGCTATTTTCCTTTGCAATGTAAGGTCAGTTGAACCGGAAACAGCGCTTGCATTAAGGGATTTTGTTGAAAAGGGTGGAAAACTGGTATTTATTGACGGATTTCCTCAGAGATCACTGTCATTTAATAATGCAGCACAAAACGATCAGAGAGTCAAAGATATTTTCTGTGAAATAACGGCGAAATACCCCGACAGGGTCATCAGTGTTGACAAACCATCTTCACCGGATGAATTACTGGCATGGACATCAGACCTTTTAAACAGAATAAAAATAAGAAAGAATGTTATTATCAATAACACTGATAAGAATATTTTTCAGATAAAACAGGAGTACGGAAACAAGGATATTTACTTTTTTGTTAATTCAAACCGCTCAGAAAAAATAACATTTAATGCCGTTTTTCCGACTGGCAAAAAAACCCCATGGATATGGAATCCGGAAGATGGTACGAGAAAAGTCTTCCCATTCGACAAAAATAAAAGCGATCTTACTGTTGAATTACAACCTTTACAATCACTTTTACTGGTATTTGATCCTGATAGAAAGGGTAATCCCGTTAATGAGGACGATGAACCACAAAATTTATCAATGTCAACAGTTGATGGGCCATGGCAGGCAGAATTTCAACACGCTGACGGTCGTAATTTTGAGCGCACTTTTAATGAACTTAATCAGTTTGGGACATCAGATGATCCGGATCTGAATTGTTTTGCCGGAACAGTAAGCTATACAACAATCTTTAATTCGGATGGCCCAGGAGAGTGGCTCACATTAGACAAGGTTAGCAAAGGTGTAACAGAAGTTTACTTAAATGATGAATATGCAGGTATTAATTGGTATGGCAAACCACTATTTCATATCGACGACCTGCTGCTTAAGGGGGAGAACCGGCTTGAAATAAAGTACACAACCGTACTGAGCAACTATGTAAGAAGCATGATGGATAATCCGACTGCCATGAGATGGACAGAGGGGTATGATTTGATTCCTGCCGGAATTGAAGGTAGTGTAAAAATTATGAGATAAATGATGCATAATGAACATAATATGAAAAGTGATATTGAAGTCTGCTGGCCCGGGTCGGCAACCCGCAAGACGGGCTGTGTAAGTTCTTAAATTTGATTTTAACATAATTTATACCTTAACATGAAATACCCGTTAACAGCTTTATTTCTTTTATTGTTTGCCCTATCTGGTTGCAATAAAAAACCAACCGGGCCATATTTCGGTAACGGTTTCCACAACGGATGGGCAGATCAGCATTCAATTGTGATCTGGACCCGACTGACAGAAAATCCTGAAATGAATCGCACCGGCCCTGAGTTCCTTGTTCCTTCTGCAGAAGAACACCGGAGGCTGGATTCGCTGGCCGATCCGGATCTGATATACAAGAGGCAGATACCCGAAGGATATTCTCTTGATGAAATGGAAGGTGCCTGTCCGGGTTCTAACGGTGAGGTAAAACTGACCTGTTATCCTCTGAGAAATCCGGAAGAGAAGATTGAAAGAGACTGGTCTCCTGTTGATATTGAAAAAAATTTTACAAAACAATGGAGAATTGACAATCTCATTCCGGATACAAAATATGTTGTTGAGATTGCAGCAAGAAAGACCGGTATATCAAAGGTGTCGGCTCAGATATCAGGAGCATTCCGGACTCCTCCTGCACCTGACTCAATAAGCGATCTGACCTTTTGCATCGTTACATGCCATGACTATCCCCGACGGGATGACAGCATCAATGGTCATAAGATCTATAAGGCAATGATACAAATGTTCCCCGACTTTCTTGTTCACACAGGAGATATAGAGTACTATGATAAGCCTGGCCCCTTTGCTTTAACGGAAGAGCTGATGAGGTTTAAATGGAACAGGATCTTCGCTTTGCCCTACCAGCGCGATTTTTACAGGCAGGTGACAACCTATTTCATGAAAGATGATCATGATGCATTAACCAATGATGCTTACCCTGGTATGCGATATGGAACAGTTACGTGGGATCGGGGATTGGAAATATTTGATAAGGAGCAATTTCCTTCGAACGACTTGCCATACAAGACTATAAGATGGGGTAAGGACCTGCAGATCTGGCTGGTTGAGGGACGTAATTATCGGAGTAAAAACACAGATCCTGATGGACCGGGAAAGACAATATGGGGAAAAGAACAAAAAGAGTGGCTGTTTGAAGCTTTGAAAGAATCTGATGCGACATTCAAATTACTTATCACACCTGATCCGATATTAGGTCCGGACAGGGATAATAAAAGTGATAATTATGCCAATAAGGTATTTAAATACGAAGGCGATGAAATAAGGGAATTCCTTAAGCAATTCGATAATGTTTTTATCTGCAATGGTGACCGGCACTGGCAATATGTAACCAATATCCCGGGGACTACCCTCTGGGAGTTCAGTTGCGGTGCAGGATCGGATTCACATGCTGAGGGATGGAATCAGAACGATGTAAGGCCTGAGCACAGGTTCCTGAGGGTGAAGGGCGGATTTTTAAAAGGATCAGTATACAGGGTAGATGATGAGGTCTTTATAAAATTCCAGCATTGCGATGTTGACGGCAGTGTTGTACACGAAGAGGTTTTTTCGAAATAACTGATTATTTTACTAATATAATATGCGAAACAAGAAGTTGTTATCTGTCTGTCTATTTGGTGCACCAGTTTTATCTGTATGCAATTTTGGCCAGGCACCAGCGAGCAAACCCAATTTTGTGCTGATCATTGCCGATGATGTCAGTTGGGATGATATCGGCTGTTATGGGAACCAGCAGGTAAAAACACCTAATATTGACAGGCTGGCTGCCAACGGTATCAGGTTCACAAATTTTTTCCTTACTGCCAGCTCCTCCAGTCCGAGTCGTAACAGCATAATTACCGGCAGGTACCCGCATAATACAGGAGGAGCAGAACTGCACACACTACCGCCAGACTATATGGTTTCTTTTCCCGAACTTTTAAAGCAGAAGGGATATTTTACCGCACAGGCCGGGAAGTTTCATATGGGAAATTATGCCAGGAGAGGTTTTGATCTGATTAATGAGAACAACAAGCTTAATGGCGACGGAGGGGAAGAACTGTGGCTGAAATTGTTGCAGGAGAAACCTGGTGGCAAACCATTTTTTATGTGGTTAGCGGCATATGATGCACACAGGCAGTGGGGGCCCAATAAGTTTTCAGGCACACACGATCCGGTAGATATCACGCCTCCTTTTTACCTTGCAAATGGAGATAAAACGAAAGCGGACCTTGCAAAATACTACGATGAAATAACAAGATTTGATCATTATATAGGTCTGGTAGTAAATGAATTAGAAAAGCAGGGTCTGGTGGATAACACTGTTTTGATTGTCATGGCCGATAATGGCAGGCCATTCCCTCATTGTAAGACCAGAGTTAACGACCGGGGCCTGAAGAGTCCGTTCATCGTACACTGGCCGGCAGGAATAACAGGAAAGCAACAGGTCTGCCCGGGGCTTGTGAGTGCAATAGATATTGCTCCGACAATCCTTGATCTGGCGGGTATTTCAGTGCCGGATCATGTACAGGGTCACAGCTTTTCATCCCTGTTGAAAGAGCCGGCTAAGCCTTTCAGGAATTATGTCTTTGGGGAACACAATTGGCATGATTATGAGGCTCATGAAAGAATGGTAAGGAGTAAGGATCTTCTCTATATCCTGAATTCGCGGCCGCAATTTCCGCAGATGGGACCGGCAGATGCAGTAGGAAGCCCCTCATTTGAGGAACTTGTGAATCTGAGGAATAGCGGAAAACTGTCAGCAATCCAGATTGATGTTTTTATTACACCCAGGGCAAATGAGGAATTGTTTGATTGTATTTCAGATCCTGACCATCTCTTAAATATTGCATCAGTAAGGGATAAGCAGAAGACATTGAAGGAGATGAGGCAGATACTGCATGAATGGATGGCGGAAACAGGCGATAACATTCCGGAGAATCTGACGAAGGACTGGTATGAGAGAGTCCCCGGTTATGTTAAAACCGCAAATATAAATATCAGGGGCGAGCCGGTTGACAGGAAATACAATGCAACAAAAAATAATAATAAGGGGAGGTTTAAATGATGAAATCCATACTGGGTGTTGCACCGCTCATGCTTTGTGCAGGTATTGGTTATTCACAGGATTCAAAGCCGAATATTGTCTTCATACTTACTGATGATCTTGGCTGGAAAGATCTTGCATGCTATGGGAATAAACATATCGAGACACCAAATATAGATAGACTCGCTGAGAGAGGAATACTTTTTACCCAGGCATATGCTGCCTGTCCCGTAAGCTCACCCACGAGGGCATCAATAATGACAGGTAAATATCCAGCACGGCTGCAGCTTACTAACTTCATAGCAGGTAACAGGACTGACCCGGCCTCTCCGGTACTCCCTGCCGAATGGAAACCATTGCTTTTAAATTCCCGTAAGGAGGACTATAGTAACAGGCCTCTGTTCTGGCATTATCCCCATTTCTCCAATCAGCTTGGCCGGCCGGCCGGCGCTGTCAGAGTGGGTGATTACAAGCTTGTGGAAAGTTATGAAACAGGTGAGGTCGAATTATATGACCTGAAAAATGATATTTCAGAATCAGAAGATCTTTCAAAAAAGATGAAGCAAAAGACCCAGGAATTGTATAAATTGCTTTTGCAATGGCGAAAAAGTGTTAATGCTCAGATGCCTGTTCCAAATCCTGAATATAAAAGAAAGAAAGGAAGTATAGGGATAATATTTTTTGTTACACAAAGTTCCACAGAGGAAACACAGAGTTCCACAGAGCATCTACCCCCCAACACCCCCAAGCGGGGGCTACTAAATTTCCGGTAATTGGTCCCCCCTTTGGGGGGACAGCCCCGCAAAGGCGGGGCAGGGGGTAAGGAAAAATGACAGATAATTGATAATGAGCTGCGTAGCTGCGAACTGTTAATAAAACAAAATACTATATGATTAAAAGAAGTAGTTATCTACAATTTTGTCTGGCAGGTTTTGCTGCTTCAGGTTTATCCTGCAGCGGGCCATCCGAAAACACAAAACCAAACATAGTAATCATCCTTGCCGACGATATGGGATGGGGCGATGTAAATGCAAATGGTAATGACATTATTGAAACACCCGTATTGAACCGTCTGGCCACTCAAAGCCTAAGTTTCGAAAGGTTTTATGTATGCCCGCTCAGTGCTCCCACGAGGGCTGAGATGCTTACCGGCAGGTATTTCCTGCGGACAGGTGTCTCTTCAGTAACACGCGGATATGAAAACATGAGAACTGACGAGGTGACACTGGCTGAGATACTTAAAGAAAACGGATACACAACAGGTGGCTTTGGTAAATGGCATAATGGCCGGTACTATCTTCAGCACCCTAACAGGCAGGGTTTTGATGAGTATGTGGGTTTTCCCGTGGGACACCTGGGCTATTACTATGACGCTTTTTACATGCATAATGATGATGAAGTTAAATCGGACGGATACACAACCGACTATTTTACCGGCCAGGCCCTCAGTTTCATTGAGAGGAACAGGGATAATCCGTTCTTTTGCTATGTTCCATATAATGTACCTCATTCACCATTCCAGGTTCCTGAAAAATATTTCAGCAAGTATAATTCAATGGGCATCGATTCAACACTCTCTTCCGTGTTCGGTATGGTCGATAATATGGATGAGAATATCGGGAGAATACTTCGAAAAATTGAAGAACTGGATATTACAGATAATACTATATTTATCTTCTTTTCCGACAATGGTCCCAATACTGATCGTTACAATGGGGGGATGAAAGGAAGGAAAGGATCTGTTGATGAGGGAGGATTGCGGGTGCCGTTTTACATTAAGTGGCCGGGAACAATTAAACCGGGAAAAACCAAACAGCTTGCCCAGGATATAGATATCATGCCTACACTGCTGAGTCTTTGTGATATTGATTATGAGCCGGTGAAGCCAGTTGACGGGATTGATCTTTCAGGTATTATAAAGAGTAAAGAGAAACCGTTTGACAGACTGATTTTTTCGCGGCAGGGCAACCAGGTGCTGGATAACTGCAACAGCTCTGTCAGGAATGACCGTTTCAGGCTTGTTATTACAAGAAAGGATACACTACTTTATGACATGAAAGATGATCCGGAACAAAAAACGGATATCTCTGGGATAGAACCAGAGACAACGGCTCACCTTCTAACCGAACTGGTAAATCTTAATGAGGAACTTGTGTATGGTTACCGGCCTGTTACAACAATTGAGGCAGGATTTGCAGAGGAGAGGAAATTCACCCTGCCTGTGCAGGATGCTGCCCTTTCAGGCAAAATAAAGTACTCGAGTATTCACCCAAACCAGTCGCATACTGAAAACTGGGTACAGGAAGGTGATTCAATTTTCTGGACTCTTAATATCAACAACACAGGAACCTATAAGGTTGAGCTGCAGTATGGATGTCCGGAAAGGGAGACAGGGAGCAGGTTCAGGTTAAGCTCAAATGCAGGCGCAGTCATTTTCACTATTGACCAGCCATTTAACTCGGAGATACTTCCTGATCGTGACTATGTCAGGCGGAGTGAATCTGTCGAACGTACATGGGCATGGATGACTGTTGGAAACATTTTACTGAACAGCGGACCGGAGAAAATCACCCTGAAGCTTCTGGAAAAGAAAAAGGAAGAAGCGGGGCTGGTCAAGGCGATAAAATTCGTAAAACAATAAGCAAGATAAAAGTTGCAATGAAAAGAATAAATCCAGTTATCCCACTGTCAGGAATAGGAGTTTTGGGACTGGCCCTGACCGCCTGTTCAACGTCTGAACCTGAACAACAACCAAATATTATTCTCATTCTTGCTGATGATATGGGCTATTCAGACCTGGGCTGCTTTGGTTCTGAAATAAAAACCCCGAACCTCGACAGGCTTGCGGAACAGGGAGCCCGGATGACCCAGTTTTATAATGCCTCGAGGAGCTGTCCTACAAGGGCATCACTTATTACCGGATTGTACCAGCACCAGGCTGGCGTGGGGGACATGGTCTCCAACCTTGGTTACCCATCATACCAGGGACATCTTAATAATCAGTGTGTTACACTTGCCGAAGCACTTAAATACAATAGTTATAACACTTATATGTCAGGTAAATGGCATGTAGGTGCCAGACCGGAAGTACACCCGCTGAAAAGAGGCTTCGACAGATATTTCGGACTGATTGATGGGGCCGGCAGCTATTTTGAGAGGAAAGCCTACAGAGTTAACCAGAAGCCTCCGCGATGGATGCTGGAAGATGCTGATTACAATCCTCCCGACAGTGGCTTTTACCTGACTGATGCCATAACTGATTACGCGATATCTGTCCTGGATGATGAAAAGGAAAAGGAGGAATCCTTTTTTATGTATCTTGCCTATACAGCTCCTCACTGGCCTTTGCATGCCCTTCCTGAGGATATTGCCAGGTACAGGGGAAAATACATGAAGGGTTGGGATGTCCTCAGGCAGGAGAGATACAGGAAGATGCTGGAGATTGGTATTATAGAATCATCTGCAAAGCTTTCACCGCGCGATGAAATGTCAATGGACTGGGAAACCCTGCCGGATGAGGAAAAGAAAATGTGGGATCTGCGGATGGCTGTATATGCCGCGATGATCGACCGTCTTGATCAGAACATAGGCAAGATTCTTGAAAAGGTGAAAGAGATGGGTGAAGAGGAAAATACCCTGGTGATCTTTCTTTCCGACAATGGCGGATGCCATGAACGGATAAAGAACAGGGGTAATTATCTGCCTACAACAGCTGAGACAGGCACTCGGGATTCATTCGATGCCTATGAATATCCGTGGGCTAATGCCAGCAATACGCCCTTCAGGATGTTCAAACACTGGGTGCATGAGGGAGGTATCTCAACCCCTTTCATTGTATATTACCCGGCGAAAATAAAAGCAGATCAGATAATAAACCAGCCGGGACATATAATTGATATCATGCCGACCCTTCTGGACTTTGCCGGCGGAACCTACCCTGAAGTTCTCAATGGAAATGAAATTCAGCCAATGGAGGGTATAAGTCTGGTTCCGGCATTTAATGGCAGGAAACTAAAGAGAGAGGCACCCCTTTTCTGGGAACATGAGGGAAACCGTGCCATGCGCTCGGGCGACTGGAAACTGGTATCAGCATATGATTATTCGGCCAGGAAATTCAGGGAATGGGAACTGTATGATCTTAGTAATGACCGCTCTGAGCTTATTGACCTGAGTGAACAGAATCCTGAGCTTAAGGAGAAGATGATCGGACAGTATAATGACTGGTGCGAAAGGGCAGGAGTGATCCCTAAAGAAACTCTGGATGCAAAATAATAACATATTAATAAATAAAAAGATGAAAAAGCCATCTCTAATTCTTATAATTTCATTTGTATTTGGAGGATTAGCCGCGCAGGATTATCCCTTTCAGGATACCCGTCTTTCTGAGAAGGAACGCATCGACAACCTGATATCGCTGATGACAATGGAAGAAAAGATTAGTTGTCTTTCAACCCGTTTATCTGTACCCAGGCTTGGTGTAACAGGTACAAGGACAATCGAAGGACTGCACGGGTTGGCGTACAGCGGTCCCGCTAACTGGGCAGTGAAAGGGGCAAAAGCCTCGAGGACGACCACATTCCCTCAGGTTATCGGTCTTGCTCATATGTGGGATCCTGAGCTGCTTCTGCAGGTTGCCGACTGGGAAGCCACCGAGGCACGTTATCTTGCACAGAACCAGCGCTATGGAATTTCAGGATTGATCGTTTTTGCTCCGAATGCTGACCTGGGCAGGGATATCAGGTGGGGAAGAACAGAGGAATGTTTCGGGGAAGATGCATTCCTGAATGCCACAATGGTTACAGCTTATGTTAAAGGGCTTCAGGGTAATGATCCGGTCTATTGGAAAACAGCTTCTCTTATGAAGCATTTTCTTGCCAACAGCAATGAAAACAACCGGGCATATAACAGCTCCGACTTTGATGAAAGATTGTTTCGTGAGTATTATTCATATCCGTTTTACAAGGGAGTTATCGATGGAGGCTCACAATGTTTCATGGCAGCATACAATAAGTATAATGGTATTCCCTGTACCGTACATCCCGTGTTACGAAACGTTACTATGAAAGGCTGGGGGCTGAGGGGAATTATTTGTACCGATGGAGGTGCTTTCAGACAATTATTAACCACACATGCTTATTATCAGTCGCTTGATATTGCTGCTGCTGAATGCATTAAAGCCGGTATTACGGTGTACCTCGACAATTACAGGGCTCCGCTTCAGGAAGCCATCACCAAAGGACTGGTAACTGAAGAAGAAATAGATGAGGCTATTTATGGTAATTTCAGGGTGCTGCTGAAACTTGGAATGCTGGATAATTCTCCGGCAAATCCCTACTCACAGATCGGTATTGCCGACACAACTGCTCCATGGACAAAGAAAGAGGCTGCTGACCTGGTCAGAAAAGCTACAGTTAAATCAATAGTCCTTCTTAAAAATGACAAAAATCTTCTACCTCTTCAGAAGGATAAAATAAAATCAATTGCTATAATAGGCCCTTCAGCAAATAAGGTCATATCCGACTGGTATTCAGGAACTCCTCCATACAGTATAAATGTTCGCGATGGGATTAAAGCAGCTATAGGAGGGGATGTGGCTTTCAGGTTTGCCATGAGCAACAAAGCTGATTCAGCGGTAATTGCGGCCAAAGAGAGTGATGTGGCAATTGTATGCGTAGGTAATCATCCTCTGAGTTACGGTCTGGGCTGGGGTCAGAACCATATACCAAGCGATGGGCGTGAGGATGTTGACCGTCAGGCTATTTCACTTGAACAGGAAGATCTTGTCAAACTTGTTATGAAAGCTAATCCGAATACTGTTCTGATTGTAGTTTCGAGCTTTCCTTATGCAATAAACTGGTCAAGAGAACATGTCCCTGCTATTCTGCATGTGAGCCAGTCGAGCCAGGAACTTGGGAATGCAATAGCTGATGTAATATTCGGTGAAGTGAGTCCTGCAGGCAGGTTGGTACAGACATGGATAACCTCTATCGAACAGCTGCCACCGATACTGGATTACAATATACGGAACGGAAGGACATATATGTACAGCAAAGATGCTCCCCTGTTTCCTTTCGGACATGGACTTACATATACAACATTCAAGTATTCAAACCTGGCAACAGGTAAACGTTCAGTAAGTCTGAGTGAGATACTTAATATTTCGTTTGATATCACAAATACAGGAAACTACGATAGTGATGAGGTGGTACAATTATATGTAAGTTTTCCTGATTCAAAGGTGGAACGTCCAGCGAGAGCATTGAAGGGATTCAAGCGTGTTTTTGTCAGAAAAGGAGAAACAGTAAAGGTGAGCATTCCTCTTAAGGCGTCTGATTTAACTTACTGGAACATTGAGAAACAGGCTTTTGTGCTGGAATCCGGAAAGATGAAAATTCATATTGGGTCATCCTCGACAGACTTGAGGCTTGAAGGAGAGATAGCCGTTCGATAGGGAGCTTCTGCTTGAAATGGCAAATAAAGTGCCTGTCATGGTTACTGCAGAAAATTGATATTGTAGTTTTAGCCTAGCTTTCAATGAACGTTTTCAGCTTCACTGTATATCCATGGATTAAGAATCATAACTGATTAAACAAACCCAGTCCTTTCCGTCCTCCTCAGGTGGATTGCCGGTCGATTCAGAACCAGCTCCTGTAATTGAAATTGTCTTACCAGGGATTAATTCACCTCCGGAGCGGGGATTATACCATTGAACCTTATATTTTCCTTCACGCAGTTTTATACTAGTCGCTTTGCCCTGTGGGAGATAAACAGCATAAACCTCTCCTTCTTTTGCCAGGCAGTAGTCGTCCGGATTTGAAGTTAATTCATCAGCATTACTCATTTCTGAAAAGGGAAGATAATTGCGGAAGAAATCAAGGGCTATCCCGGTTTGCTCCCATAATTTTTCGCGGCTGCGCCAGTCTTCGCAGTTCAGGTCGGAGTTAGGATACCTGTATCCGAAATACCATTCCACACCGGCTCCTCCTGCCATTAAATTTCCCCATAATACCTTGTGTCTTATTGTATCATGAGCCGGGTCAAACGAATCCGGCATTGCACCCTTATTGGCTGACCCGATTTCATCAAGGCATACAACCCACTGATGAAGTGAATCACGTGAACGTTTTAGCCAGGTTTTGGCATCTTCATGCACATCGTCAGCATTTCCGCATTGAATTGAAGGGCCTTCAATATTCTTAAATCCAAGATAGGCAGTCAGATCCTTTGTTCGCTGAGACGGGCTCGAATGAGTGTGAACAACAATGAAATTATCATATGGATCAGTGTCACGAATGAAATCAGCCATTAATTTTGTGTCCTGGTAGGTTTGTCCGTAAGGTGAAAATCCTGCCGGATTATGCTCCTCGCCCAGGTTCCATGTAACAGCCAGGTGATGAGAGAAACGTGCAATCAATTCCCTCAGATATAATTTACGCTGCACATCAAGATAGCCACAATCGAGAAGGGTTTCATTTTCAGTCTCCTGCAGAACAAAGTGTTTCATAATTCCCAGTTTGTCGGCATGCGAAAATACTACTTCCCACTGGTCGAGCTTACTGCAATCAAAACGGTAGCGTTCATTACGGTCGGTATAGGGCCAGACATCCTCACCATCGCCCAGAATATTCATAGTAAGGAAATAAAAACTGTTCATACCTTTTGATGCCAGGTAATTCAGTGCCCCGATGATCCCTTTTCCCTTTCCGTTTTTCCATTGCGGATCGTCTTCTTTCCAGTCTTTAATATGAGGTTCATACAGATGCAAACCCGAATTTGGAGCTGCTTCACCGCTTCTGGCCTTATTATTGCCTCCATACCACGTACCGTCGAATTCCTTGTAAGCAAGGAAGTTTTCCGGGCTGTCGGCTCCTCCCTTCAGGAAAAACTCACCGTTTCCTGAATGTTTCAGAAAGGGTTTTCCAACATATTGAAGTCGGCCTTTTGCACGCAGGTCAGGAGTAACCTTATCGGTTGCCATAACTGTAAATGATCCGCTCTCACCGTCAATGTAACATTTTTGCCCGTTGACAGGATCATCCATGATTGCTATATTTTTACCTTTAAGGAAGCTCACCTTATAGCTCCAGTCACCATTAGAAGGAGGACAAAAATGTGCCAGCCATTTATTGCCTTTTCTTGCCGAAGTTTCTGCAGCATTTCCATCGGCTGCAAAATAACCAGGGACGCTTATTGTTTGCTGACCGTTTGAAAACTCAACATCAAGGCGATAATCGGTAAAAGGATTTAGTGTGTCATATTCACTTGCTGCAGGTCCGGCGAAAGTCAAAGTTACAGTATGCCAGGCTTTCATCTCACCGGTAATCTGAACTGAGGATGAACAGGCATAAAACAGTGTTGGGAGAACAGCAAGAAAAAAAAGCAAACCTGACTTTGGTGCATTAAATTTCTTCATAGTATTTTGCATTTAGTATACAAAGTAAAACCTATTTTTCTTCTGCAATATAATAGAGTGTGATTTTCTGTTTCTTTCTTAATTTCCGGGTGTTACCCTGATAGTAAT
>Ga0307437_1000321_pt1 | contig 39878 bp, 30 predicted proteins | sample SalMarWE160390MG_FD_202146 | JGI IMG/M metagenome (GOLD analysis project Ga0307437, IMG submission 202146) | Salt marsh sediment microbial communities from the Plum Island Ecosystem LTER, Massachusetts, United States - WE1603-90 | ecosystem: Environmental > Aquatic > Marine > Intertidal zone >...
TTGAACTTCATAAACAGGGCAAGGGTTTCTTCCAGGTATTGGTCTTCGTAAGGAATTAGTTTTACACTTTCGCGGGTTTTGCTCGCCATTGTTCTAAGCGTAAGTAATCATGGTCTGTTGCCCCGGTAACAACTGCCAATCCTGCTTATCCTCTGGACATTGCCGTTTTGTACTCTCAATTGCCGTAAAGATACGCACTCGATGCATGAAAAACAAGCCTCAGGAGTTCTGGCGAACTGCCTCAAATAAAATGTAACCGAAAGTAATTTGCTGAAGGGTACGTTGCCTCATATTGCCGGTCAGGCCCGGCCTTTGACGGGCAGGTAACCAAGTAATGGGAGCTGTAATATGGGAAAGAACGAGCGACGAGCCTACCTTGAGGCAGTGAAAGATCGTTATCGACAAGCGAGCAAGAAGTCCAAAGTGATCATTCTGGATGAGTTCTGCCAGGTCTGTGGCTACAACCGCCCGCCAAGGGGGCTATCCGGCTGTTGAATTGACACCGGGAAGGTCCAAGGCAACGACCAGCCCGACAAACCCCACGTTTCTCATTGCAAACCTCCTTGCTTTATGGTGAGTTTTGACATGTCAAACAAATTAGCGCCTTGCCATTCCAGAAGAAACAATCTTCGATCTCCATCGTGTTAATGTTGAGGAGAAACGGCCCGCCACACCCGACGGCGCCCAACCCGATCAGCCACCTTCCGTCCGGAGTGATAGCGATTTCACCTACCGGAAAATACTCTGGCATTGGCATACAATCCGGTATTCCGGCCGTACTGATAACCTGGTATATGTCGTTGGCTTCAACATCAAAAGCGGTAAAAGAGGACGGGGGAGGTGGACCGAAAAGAAGACCTCCGGGGTTTGTGTAAAATAGATATTTCCCATCCGGTGTCAGAGCCATATAGCCGCCCCCCGGCGTGATAAACTCACTGAAGATTATCGAATCGCACTCAACGTCGTAGACCTCAAAAAAGCTACAGAAGTCGCTGCAACACAAGTAGAGAAACCATTTCTGTTGGTCCACGGAAGGTAAGATCCTGACAACCATTCCATCAGCAAACCACTCTCTCGTAACAAGGAAGTCATTTTCCAAGTCCACTTTATATGCATGATAGCTGCCGGTCCCCGTTTGATCAGCGGTGCAGTATAAACTCCTGCCGTCAGATGAAAAAACACCGTTTAGAACCTTGCTGGTGTCGTGAAAAACCAGAGAATAATCTGAGGTATTGAGAATGTAGAGATCATCCCCTAAGATAGCCACCAACTGGCCGTCAGGAGAAACGGCTACTCCCCCTTTAGCTTCATATGGCAATTCTGTAATGATGGTTTCAGTGTCAAGGTCAACCACCAGTATGATATCATTCTTGGCGACAACGTAAAGTATTGTGCCGTCGGATGATACCGTCATCCCCCACCACGCCCCCGCGGGAAGCGAAAACGAATCCACCTGACTGGTCAACGGATGATAACCATAGCACATCCCCCCGCCAGAGACATCATCCTTAAAATAGACCACATAATCCTTTCCCGGCCGAGGGGGTGGCGGCGGGCCGCCAAAGAAGAGGTAGTCAACCAAATAAGTCAAATCGGCTACATTGATAGCGCCACTGGCATCAACATCACCTTCCGCCTCGCATACTGGAGGAGGGCCGCCAAAGAATAAATAGTCAACCAGATAGATCACGTCGACAATGTTGACCGGAACCCCGCCGTCGCTGTGGTCTAAGTCACCTCGGTAAACAAAGCATGAGTCATCCGGGAGAACGACACCTTTCGCCGTCCGTGCTTCGTCAAGACCACTATGCCCCAGCGCAAAAATGAGGCCCAGCGCAGCAGCCGAATAAATGGCCAGAAATCTGACTGAGTATTTCATTTCACACGACCGATTTGACCCAATGCTCACTGAAAAGCTACTCTCTTTCTCAGATTTTGTCAAGTCTTTTTTTGACCAAATTCCACTGGTGACGCGAGGTGTACAACCGGGGTCTCTTTAACAAGATTGTTGACAAGAACTTAGAATAGAGTATATTAAAAGTTGTAACTTGGAACGGAGTAGTTTGTTACACCCTAAACCGTGTCTTTTTTCTACTCCTCCTTATTTACTGTGAACTAAAACGAGTTTCGAGGTCACTTAACCACAGCTTAGAGGTACAGAATGAAACATCGAACAGTTTTCCCCAGAGGCTTGACAAATGTAGCTGGCATAATTGCAGCTATTCTTTTCTTGGCCACCCTGCCAACCTACGGCCAGAACGCCGAGGAATCATCGTACAAGGAAGGCGAGCTCATCATTCAATTGTCTGTGGGCGGTGATACCGGCTCTATTGCCGGCAGTTTCCAGAGCTTTAACCTCCGGCCCGGGAAGCTGCTATCAAGGCGCCTGAATATCTGGCTCTTTGAGTACGAACCGGCCGGCATGAAGGCTGATGACCACTTCTTGTTGCTGGCAAACGTCCGCGATCACGGTGATGTTAACCTCGCCCAGTTTAATCACTACGTAAAGCTCCGTTCAACCTTTCCCAATGATCCCCAATTTAATCTTCAATGGGCTTTGCATAATACCGGCCAGAGCGGAGGTACGCCCGACGCCGATATCGACGCTCCCGAAGCCTGGGATATCACCACCGGTGGAACGACGGCTCTGGGAGACGAAATTGTCGTTGCCGTTATCGATGGTGGATGTGACTTAAATCATGAAGACTTAAGTCTTTTCAAGAACATCTACGAGATTCCGGGTAACGGCATTGATGATGATACCAACGGATATATCGATGACTACGACGGCTGGAACGCATATAACAGTTCCGGGAACATTCCCAGCAGCAGTCATGGAACGCACGTGTCGGGCATCGCGGCCGCCATCGGGAATAATGCCACCGGCGTCAGCGGTGTCAATTGGGGCGCCAAAGTGATGCCTATCGCCGGCTCCTCGGGCACCGAGTCTATCGTTGTGGAAGCGTACGGATACGTAGTCGAGATGCGGGCCAGATACAACGAAACCGACGGCGCCAGAGGTGCCTTTGTTGTCTCGACTAACTCTTCCTTTGGCGTCGATTATGGCGACCCGGACGATTTTCCCATCTGGTGCGCCATGTATGACTCAATGGGAGCAATCGGTATCTTGAGCGCGGCGGCAACAGCCAACATCAATATCGATATCGACTACTACGGCGACGTTCCTACCGCCTGTCCGAGCGACTTTCTCCTTTCAGTAACCAATACGACCGACGACGATGTAAAGAACAGCGGCGCTGCTTACGGCGCCACGACTATTGACTTGGGCGCGCCCGGTACCAGCGTTTATTCCACGACCCCCGGCAATAATTACAGTTACATGACCGGGACGTCGATGGCGACTCCCCACGTGGCCGGGGCTGTCGCTTTGATGTACGCCGCTGCCTGCCCGAGCTTGATCCAGCAATACAGGACCGACCCGGCCGGGGTAGCGCTAATAATGTTGCAGTACCTCTTGGACGGGACGGACCCAATTCCATCCCTGCAGGGCGTAACCGTGTCCGGCGGACGATTAAACATCTACAATAGCCTCGTCTTGGTGCAAAACCATCCGTGCGGTGTCTCCATCACCCACGATCCTTTGGCGGATACGAAGGATACGCTTAATGATTATGAGGTGGTGTGTACGATCACCTCGGATACGACGCTGGTGGCCGATTCGCTGCTTTTGTACTATGAGATTGCCTCCACGTGGTATGAAGACACCTTAGTGCCCACCGGTGGGGAGGATGAGTATCACGGCTTTATTGCGGCCCAGTCGCCGGGGACGATCATCGACTACTATCTCTATGCTCAGGATGCAGAGGGCAAAGCCGACACCACCGACACCTTTACTTTCCGGGTGATCGACTATGGTCTCACCCTGGAGCCGCCGTTTGATTCGGCGATGGGTGCGGTCGATGATACCGTCTGGTACCCGCTGACGGTGACCAACACCGGTGTCTACGCCGATGACTATACTCTTACCTATTCCGGCAACAGTTGGTCGACCAGTCTCTGGGACGAGACCCAGACGACGCCGATTAGCTCCACCGGTACGTTGCTGGGCGAGGAGAGTTTCATCTTCACGGTGCGGGTGATCGTCCCGCTCAGCATGTACGGCGACTACGACTCAGTGGAGGTGGAAGCGCGCTCGACCGGCGATCCCAGCGTCTTTGCGGTGTCGAATTTGCAAACGATCTCTGCCGGCCAGCCGCTGCCGATTCCGTTTACCGACAATTTTCCCACCACGACGATCGACGTCGGCAAGTGGGTGCTGATCTCCGGCGCCACGGCCAACGACGTGGGTCTAAACGAGTCCTCGGTTCCCTACAGCGCCAATTTCAACGGCAGCCCGAATGGGGCCGACACCATAATGTCCCAGGCGCTCGATTTGAAGAGCGAGTCGAACGTGATTGTGAAGTATTTCTATCAGCAGACGGGTGGTGGGGAGTCGCCGGAAGCGAATGATGATTTATTCGTCGAGTATTTAGACTCGACCGGCGGCTGGAACCTTCTGCAGCAGCATCTGGGCGCCGATCCCGATATGACGGAGTTTGTGGAGGTGGAGCTGGCTCTTCCGGGGGAGGCCTATCATTCGGGTTTCCGGCTGCGTCTGCGCAACGCGGCCACCGCCGGCAACTTTGATGACTGGTTTGTCGATGATGTCTACGTTGGTCTGCCGCAGGACTATAAGGTGGCTATCACGCCCCCGTTTGTCAGCCAGTACGGTCCGGCGGGCGACAGTGCCTGGTACCTGCTGAAGATTCACAACCGAGGACTGTACGACGACACCTACGACTTGAGCGATTCGGGTGGGGTGTGGGACGTCAGCTTTTTTGACGAGAGCGGCGTGACGCCGATTACCTCGGTGGGTCCGGTAACGGCGGGAGATTCGATGAAGCTAACGGTGAAGGTGGCCATTCCGGGCGGCGCTATCATGAATGAATCCGACACGGCTCGGGTGTATGCCGTCTCTCAGAACGATCCTTCCGCTGTCTCCTTGGCGGTGCTGGTGACGATTTCAGCCGGTGAGCCGGGAGCTTTCCCCTGGTTTGAACCCTTCCCGGACGACACCTTGTACAGCGTGCGCTGGATAATCAACGTCGGTGGGGAGGTGTCCACCGAGGGGATAGCGCCACCGTCGTCACCATACTCGTTTAACCTGAACGGCGGCGTTGACACGGCGGTGACGCAGTTGATCGACCTGTCCGGCCAGGGCGGGGTAATTTTGTCGTACTACTACCAGCGTGGTGGTGGCGGTGAGGCGCCTGACGCCGGCGACGATCTGTGGGTCGAGTACAAAAACAACGTCGGCATATGGGTGACGGTCAACCAGCACTTGGGCAGCGAGCCGGTGATGACCACCTTTGAGCATGTCAGTGTTGGTTTGTCGGGGGAGGCGCTGCACACGGGCTTCCAGCTGCGCCTGCGCTCTTATGGTTCCGGGGCTGCTTATGACGACTGGTTTATAGACGACATCCGGCTCGACTATGCGCCGGCCATAGCGGTGTCGCCGCTGTCGTTTGACCCCACGCTGCCGCCGGATGATTCCACGACCGACGAGTTGATTATTGAGAATGTCGGTCCGGGTAATCTAACTTACAGTATTGAGGTCATGCCGGACGACAGTTTGGCCGTCGCGCTCACCAAGCCGTCCCCGTCGTTGACACTGAGCAAATCTTCAGGTGCGCTGGCCTCAGGCGAGGCCGATACGATCCAGTGGTTGACGCTGAGCAACTCCTCCGGGGAGCTGGCCTCAGGCGAGGCCGACACGATTGTGTGCACCTTTAGCAGCCTTGGGTTGGATACGGGTATCTACCATTCCAATATTGTGATCACCAGCAATGATCCCGACAGCAGTGACAATCCCTGGACGGTGCCGGCCGAGCTGACGGTGACGGATGCCCCCGTTTTCATCTGCGGTGACATTGACGGTGACGACCGGGGTCCCAATGTTGCTGATGTGACCTATCTTGTGGATTATCTTTTCTTCGACGGCCCCCCGCCGCCGGTGATGGAGGCGGCCGACGTGAACGGTTCCGGGGGTGACCTAAACGTCGGCGACCTGACCTATTTAGTCGAATACATGTTCTTTGGAGGCCCGGAGCTCAATTGCCCCTAAACTCCACTCCCGGAGCGCCCACCGGGAGGTGGAAAAAGTGAATGAATTAAAAAAGGACTCACGATAGAAACGTGGGTGTGTAGGTCGAGTTCCGAGTCCGCCAGGGGTGGACGAGAAACCCGACATGCGCTGCCCAACCTGTTGTCGGGTTTCTCATTCGTCCGTCCGCCTGAGGCAGACTCCATTCGGAACTCGACCTACTATGCTATTGTCTCCTAGGCGGGGTGAGCCGCTGGGCTGGAGCGGGGAAATGGGGTTGCTTCCAATCAGAAGAATTCTCTAAAGATTTCCAATATCTGTCCGATATACCCACTGCAAGCGAGTTTGGCTATGACAAAACTATAACCCCCCAAGGAAACAAAAAACCAAAAGAGTCAAGGAGGAATTTGCAATGAGTACGAAACGTACCACAGGTTATACTCCGAACATGGAGAACACCAAGTATGTTCGGAAAAACGTGACTGTTTCTTTCAACGATATTACCGAGCCGGGTGCTTACTACTTTCACCCGACAGGCTGGTTGTATCGTGTTCCCACTGATGCCCTCGCTCTGGGGCAAAGCCCGATGATGAACATTTGCAGCGTTGAGGAATGCTTCGCGACTAAAATTTCCGAAGATCCGTGGGTTCCGCTTAACAAGGCCCGTCAGATCTGCTCAAACTGGGACTTTGCTGTCAATTTCTAAAGTTTTCTCAAGCTAAGCTCGCCCAAAAGCTCAACAACCTTGTTGAGCTTTTTTATGAAAACAAGCCGCAACCTGAGAAACTTTTGAGATGACTTCTAAAAGTAAATCCTGAAAGAGCTGTAATAGGTGTCGGGATAACTGCCGAATTCCGAGCGGAAGTCCACCCGCTTTGACCCAGGGTCGGCAGCTATGATGAATTCCGGTCTGCGGCCGATACCCACGTAGGCACCGGCAGCAATGTAGACGTCCTGCGCGATATTGTATTCGAGGCTGGGGGCTAAAAAGACGGACGGGTCTAACAGGTTGACAAGTGCTTCGCCGGCGGCAGTTATGAGGGGGGTAAGCTGGTGTGATACGCCGGGGACAAGGTAGTGCTTGCCCATCAGGTAAACGCTGCCTTCGGTATAAGCAGTGGTGGACAGGTTGTCAAAATAACTTTCCGCGTGATTTGATCCAGCCCCGTTAAAATGATATTCCATGAATCCGTAAGTATCCCCCCCCAAGCTGTAGTCAAAACCGATTGACCCGCGGAAATAGTCGGGACCTCCACTAATACGATCCTTGTCAAGGGCATCAACGAACACACAGGCTCCTTCCATCCAAAATCCGGCTCCGCCGACGTCACGGGTGAGGTCGAGCCCGACTAATAAGTTCTCTCTGAAACCGACTAATAATACCGACCAGTCGGTACGCGCAGCGTAGAACTTACCGCGCAAAAAAAACGCGCTTTGGGAGAACTCAAACTCATCCCCAAAGACATATCCGGCGTCAATTTCCCCCATAAAACCGAGCGGTACACGCATACGAACGGCATCGACACCAATGCGGTCCTCGGTATCAAGTTCGCCGTAGGTGTACGGGGCAATTACATCGGTCGGATTGATGACGTGCCCCGAGCCCCAGGCAATCGCCTGCCTGCCGACGTACAGATCGAATTGCGGGGCCGTCACCGTGAGAAAGACCCGGTCGAGATTTTGAAGCACGGCAAAGCTGCTCACGCTGTCGCTCGGGGCCGGATAAAGACGCTCATCGAGATCGACAGCCCGATAACCGCCCGGATCGATCCCGACCATGAAGATCTGCTCGTGAAAAAGTGAGGGGTCCTGAATACGGGGAGCGAAGTCGTAGGCCGTGCTAAAAGCGAGCCAATCAGTCAATCGCAAGCGCCCGTTCAAACGTATCCGGTTACTGACTGATCCCACCACCGGCTGATCGGGCAGCGCCACCGGAGCTTTATAGGCAGGAAAATCATAGGCGACGGAGAAATTCTTATAGTATCCTCCAACACTGAACTGCTCGGAGGCCACAATGGGCGGAGCCGATGCAAAAAAGAGTAGACAAATGGCAAATAGTATATATCGGGGTCGACTCATGTGACAATAATTCGTTATCTGTCCGTCCCTCGTGAAGGTGAAAAAGTCACTTGTGTATCGTTTCATAAACAACATGCAAGATAACCCGCATGTTCTGTGGCGGGGTGATATTCATATCGCCCCGCGTGACAACGGTTCTCCCGTCGGGTCTGAAGACCCGTCGGGCACAAGAATGCGTCTACCCCTTGTAAAGGAAGAATACTACCTGTGGCTTTCATCTTTTTCTACTTGCCCATCTTTGAGAACAACCAGCCGCCGCGCCCGCTCCATGATTTTTGTGTCGTGAGTGGAAAAGACAAACGTTGTGCCGCCGGTCTCGTTGAGGGTGCGCATCATATCGATAAGCTCGATGCCTGTCTTTGAGTCAAGATTCGCCGTCGGCTCATCGGCCAGCACCAGCGCCGGTCGGGAGACTATCGCCCGCGCCACCGCCACCCGCTGCTGTTGCCCCCCGGAGAGCTTGGTCGGCAAACGGTTAGCAAAGCCCTTCAGCCCCAGTTCATCGAGAATCCCTTCCACCCGCGCATGCCGCTCCTGCCGGGGCACTCCTTGCAGCAGCATGATGTACTCAACGTTTTCTTCAACCGTCAGAACAGGAATCAGATTGTAAGCCTGAAAGATGAAGCCGATATTATCTCGCCGGAAATCGGAAAGTTCTTTTCCGCTCATGCTCGACAGAAGTTTATTGTTGAGCCAGACCTTGCCCCCGCTCACATTATCAAGGCCGGAAATGACGTTGAGGAAGGTGGTCTTCCCCGATCCGGAGGGCCCTACAATAGCGGTGAACTCTCCCTTCTGTATTGAGAGGTCAACTCCGCGAAGGGCATTGACGGGCACCCCATGATCGGAGTATTCCTTGGTCACACCTTCGGTTACGATTATGTTGTCGGCCGTGTCGTTCTTCATTGCCATTTTTCCTTCAAAAGCTTCGCCTCATTGCTTTGGCCGGTTTCAGCCTGGCTGCAAACGAGGCCGGATACAAACCGATCAGGGTTGTAAAGACAAATACCCAGATGGGATAGTATACATACTGCTTGAGTTCCATGACAGGGTACAGCAAGTCTCGAAAGGTCACGCCCGCGTACTCGATGCCGGTGTAATCGATGCCCGTCTGAGCAAAGATATAGGTCACGATAAAACCGAGGATCATACCCAGGACACTGCTGACCACGGCCAGTGAGGCGGCTTCAAAAAGGATCAGACGGGCAAGTACCCAGGGTCGTGTACCGACTGCGCGCAGAACGCCGAACTCAAACATACGTTCATACAGCGACATAAAGAGAGTGTTGACAATTCCCAGCGCTACCACGGCAAAAAGAATCAAGCCGATCAGCCAGGTAGAAAAGCTCGACAGTTCAAAGGCCGCCTCAAGCTCCGGCAACAACTCCATCCATCCCAGCGCCTCGTTGCCCCCTGTTGAATACGAGCTCCAGAAGGGAAGGTCTTTGGCTCGGTCGTATTTTGTGTCAGTGAACGTGATCGCAATTTCGTGCGCTTCACCCATAAGGTTAAGCATCTCCCGGGCTTTGTCCAGCCGGACAAAGGCCATCGCTTTGTCCATGTCGCTGATATTAAAGTGATAGATGCCCGAGATGCGAAACATCGCCTGGGCCAGATCGCACGTGTATGCCTCCGCCGCTGTCAGAACCACCCGGTCGCCCAGCCCCACTTCGAGCAACTCGGCCAGTTTGCTCCCGATGACAATGTCATGTCCCCCATCGCCGTCAAAATAAGCGCCCTCGATAAGGGCCTCGTCGATCTGTGACAGGTGTCTCTCCGTAGCCGGTTCGATGCCTACCATACTTACGGCGCTTACGTTAGCCGGGGAACTGATCATAGAGAAGTTCAGAGTACGGAGGGTGAAATGACTGACAATTGCTTCCTGCTCAAGTTGGGCTGTGATCTCGTCAAGGTTTACTATTGTCTTTTCAACTTCGAACGTTTCCCGAAACCCCTCCCGGTGGATCTGTCCCTCCCCCAAAAACGACGCCGTGGCCGAGTGGATCATGTTCTCTTCCATGCCAATAATCAAGGCATCGACATATATCAACGACGCCAGCCCGATGCCGATCGCGGTCCCCGCAATGAACGTGCGTCGTTTATTACGGAAGAGGTTTCTCCAAGCCAGTTTCAGATAGAGCCGCATCGTTTTCGTCTCCTAATGCATTCTCATGGCCCGGGCGGGAGCAACGTGTGCCGCCTTGGTCGCCGGAAAGATAGCGACAAACATAGCGGAAAAAACGACGCACAACGCCGGGATGTAGAAACTGCGCGCGTTTATCTCAGTGTACATCTTTTTGAACTCGATGCCGCCGTATGTAAACGGCGTTGGCATGGCAACACCGTGAATCGACAGTGCATAGTTAACGGCGTAACTCAGACCGATGGCGAGAATAATACTGATGATAGCCATGATGAATACCTCGATCAGTACCAGACTGAAAATTTGCCCCGGTCCGGTGCCGATGGCGCGTAGCACCCCGTACTCCCGAGTTCGTTCCAGAACCGTCATCAAGACAGTGTTTAATACGCCTACGGCGACCACAAGAATTATTATGGCCAACATTATCCACCCACCTTGCTGATCGGCTTTCATTGCTTTATAGAACTGTTTGGCGAACTCCTGCCAGGGAGCAACCGCCAGTTCAGGATTAGCCACAGCTGCTTCGATATCCTTTGCAAGGGAGGTGATGATTTCCAGGTCTTCACCGACGATAGAGATTTCGTGGATTCGTCCTTCCAGAACGAGAAGCTCTTGAGCATCTGTAAGATGCAGGTAAAAGGCGCTCTGGTCGGCGATCTTATTCCCGCTGGAGACAAAGCCGACGAGAGTATACAAGTCGTTAGCGATAGAACCATCAGCCCCCTGTGAGACAATGACAATCTCGTCACCGACTTTCGCTTTGAGAGTCTTGGCGAGTCCTTCTCCCAGGAGCGCTTCGTGCGCCGGTTCGTCCGCAAACATTCGGCCCTCGTCGATCTTCTTGTCAAACCGGGTAGCGGCCCGTTCTCGTTGAGGATCGATACCGATAATTCTGGCCCCAGCGCTTTTATCACCGACCGAGACCAGTCCCGCGGAGAAGAGTCGCGGTGCCCAGAACTCAACTCCCGGCACATCCCCAATAAGCTTGCCCACCATCTCATACTGATCGATTGTCTTGTACAGTGCTGGACGATCCAGGTATCCTTTTTTGTGAATCTGTATGTGGCCAAGCTGATTGCGAGTGAACATATCGATGATATTGCTGTAGGTGCCGTCCGACCAGGCGATCGACAATGATGCCAGGGTGAAGCCGATGAACATGGTGAGAACCGTCAGCAGGGTCCGCCGTTTCTGACGAAAGATATTGCGAAAGGCTATCTTAACCAGCAGCATCAAAAACGTCTCTCATTTCGCTGAACGGAGGTTTCTCAAGGAGAAGACATGGTCATCAACTTCAGCATCAAAGTCGAGTTGTAAGTAGCGAACGACTGTTTTGTGTCCCTCTTTGTTTTGGGGAATCATTTCCATCTCAGCGGGTAGCGTACGTTTGCCGAACGTTCTTATATCCTGGTAGCGAAGGGTTCGCATGAGCTTGCCTTTTTCGTCGTAGTACTTCTGCCAGACCGGCAGGTGGTCGCTTTTACGGGCTGCTATTACGATGTTCCCCCAGACAATCGGGAGGTCCTCGCTGGGGATACAGCTTACATAGAGAAGGTCCTCTCGGGCGCTGTCGACCGTTATCAGCTCGTAGGTGTAGTCCTCAAAGAGGGAATACTCCTTGACCAGATCGTCGTTGGTGAAATCAGAACCCATCCATGAACTCATCATCATCGAGGGGGGGACTTTTATTACCTTGTTGGTCTTGGGCAGATAGTTCCACATCTCGTTTTCGATACGAAGGGTGGCAACCCCTTTTTCCTTCCGGGGAGCAGTGAGGCGCAGAAAGGTTTTATCCATCCCCTGCGTCCAGCAATTCATCGCCAGAGTTCGCTGCCAGTGGGGAGTGACAATCTCCATTTCAATTTCGGAGTAGCTGGATGTGCTGCGGTACAGTTCGTCAATATCTTTGATTACCTGCTTGACATCGGTATCGGTGACTATGACGTCGGCAGTCGTTCCGGTCGTGATAAAGGCTGCCAATAAAAGGGCTGCTACGTTACTGATTTTGCTCATGTCGATTCCATTCTATGTTGCAGGGTACGATGCCTGTGATCGTTCCATGCATCTTTGGGATCGGCAGGAACGCAGGGCTTCTGCCCTACTTGTCTGCTGTAGGTCAGGACCCTTGCGGTCCTGACATTCATTCTCCATAGTCAGGAGCACAAGGCTCCTCCCTTACCTCCTGTCGAGTCATCCTTCGACTCCGCTCAGGATGACGAAGAATAAATCACGCGATGCATTTGTGCGCGGCAGACGGGGACGTCCGCCGTCCACAAAGCTTTGTTCACTCCCCAGCTTTCTCAGCATCTCCAGTATCTCCATAAACGTCTTACAGGGGTGGGCGCCGACCTCACCGTTTATGATGACCGCCTAGGGTTTCCCTTCTCCTCAAAGATCCAGAGGATTTCGATTGTGGATCGGAGGTTTATTTACTTGTAGTCGCTGACCGTACGTGCCGACCGGTCTTTGGTCCCCTTGAGGTCGCATGGGTGGCAGCGCCTTCGTCGGAAAGGTGGCCGTCGGGGCCAATCTTGAGCATATCGGCAATTTTGCGTTTGTTGCAACCGATTGTCAGCAGCCTGGCCGACCTGATAATAGGCCTGCGTAGTAGGGTATGATCCTTGGCCATCAGCCTGAGGATATCCTCACGATCGGGGAGGTGCTTATCCAAACGGTACTTCTTATACGAATCGGACAAGCTGTTCAGAAAGTGCTTGATCGGAATGTGACCGATGAGATTTGACAACTCCTCCTCCGACAGGGGATTCTTGCTGATGTCACGCACGTCCAGCAACACTCCGGCATCCTCTATGAACTTTCTCGTTTCGGCGCAAAGACCGTCATCGCCGTACGTCAGATATTGTGCGCGTCTGAAAGCCATAATTCCTCCTAATACCTACCCTTTCTCATCAATGCCCATAGTTCACAAACAGAGAGTTTTACGTTTTTCCTGACTCAGTGACCCACCCTTGTACAAAACTAAAGATACTGACTTGTGATTAGTCAAGCACGTTCTCGTCTCAAGTCAGGTCACCAACTTAAAGAATAACTATTAAAACTATATGCGCTTGTACTTGTCAACAATTATTTAACAGTTTTTTTCAGCGCCGACAACCGGCTTACCCCTTACTGACAACCTTCCCCCAGGCTCTCCTGAACCAAAGTCAAACCAAACAGGATTCCTTTACGTATATACTTAAGCCGGGATTCTCAGCACCTCTTTTCACGCGGTTACCTGAATGCGAAGGATGCTGTCAAAATAAGTCCGTACCTGGATTATCGGATAAAACCCATCTCGGCTTTACCAGCGCCTCCAATTTTTCAACACAACAATTGCCCAAAAGTTCCCAATTAATTCCTGATGGTTGCCGGCTTTCCTATATGCGCATAAAAGTAAAACACTTTCCCTGTCACAATCTGACGGCTATAGCGACACCGTCCCTCAGAGGAAGTATCGTGTTGAAAAAGCGCGGATCGTGGTACAGCCTCTCAGTGAATTCTACTATTGCCGTGGTCGTCTTATCATGTCTCTTGCTGCACACCTTTCCCGACCAGATGAGATTATCGGTAATAAACAGGCCTCCTCGTCTTAAACGGTCCGCAACCGGATCGATGGTGTTAGGGTAGTCATCCTTGTCGATGTCATTCAGGATGATGTCAAACGGGCCGTCGGATCGCTGCAAGACATCCAGAGCATCACCGACTCTGAAATCAAACTGACTTTGAAGTCCCGCTTGTTTGAAGTAGCGCAGAGCTAACCGCTTGTTTTCCATATCGGAATCCGTCATAATGATACGGCCTTTGCGTCCGGCCGCCAGTGCAAACCAGTAGGCCGAGTATCCAAACCCGGAGCCGAGTTCCATAATCCTTTCGGCTTTTGTTAAAAAAGTAAGCTGGTACAGAAGCCGCCCCACCAGAGGGCCGATAATGGGAAAACCATGCTTCGCGGCATAGGCTTCCATCTCCTGCAAGATCCGCGGCCTTGGGGGAGTAACCTCATGAAGGTACTTGTGAATCTTTTCAAACATGGGATGCCTTGTCTCTAATTACGGTACAATAAATGTATCCATCAGTAGTTTCAACAATGCAGGTGAAAAGCTCCGCACTTTTGGCACCACCTCGTAATGTTTTGCCCTGCAAAACCTTCATACAGTTGCTACTCATCTCAACCGACCGTGCCGGCGCCTTTTCTCACCCGACTTTTCTTTTCAGGAATGATAACTTCAGCCGTCCCGCAGGAAATCTCCACCAGCTTCTTGATTACCTCCTCGACGAGAAAATCGGGGGTGGAGGCGCCGGCCGAGACACCAACCATGTCGACTCCCTGATCTTCAGCAAACCATTTTTCGTCAATATCATCCGCACAGCCGATCAGAATCCCGCGGCCGCAAATGGCCTCCGAGATTTTTGCCAACCGCTTCGAGTTTGCCGAGGTAGCCGAACCGACCACCAGGACCAGATCTACCTGTGGAGCCAGGTCCATAATGGCGGTCTGCCGCTGGGTGGTGGCGTTGCAGACGGTGTTGAAGACCTCGATATGTGGCCATTTTTCTTTTGCCAGCTTTTCTATCTCGGCAAACTCCGAGACCTGGGCCGTCGTCTGCACGGTGAGTCCCAGTTTGCGCTCTGGCCAGGCGGGAAGCTCCAACAGCTCGCTTCTACTGCCAACCACAATAATACTATCGGGCGCATGGCCGACTATACCTTTTGTTTCATCGTGACTACAATCACCATAGTGAATAACATGGTAGCCGTTTTGAACAATCTTGTTGATGATGGTGTAAATCCGGCTCACCAGCGGGCAGGTGGCATCGACCACCTTCACCTCTTTGGCTTCGGCTTTTACTTTCACGTTCGGTGCGACGCCGTGGGCGGATATGATCAGGGTGCCCTCGTTGACCTCATCGACAGAAGAAACCTGCCTGATGCCTTGCTTTCTAAGGTTTTCGACCACCGCCTCATTGTGGACGATCTCGTTAAGAATCGTCACCTTTCCGGCACTATCCCGGGCGGTCTCCTCGGCGATGTTTATAGCCCGCTTAACCCCCATGCAGAAGCCGTGATGCCGAGCGATGATTATCCTTTTGAACATGCTTTCTCCAGCCGATTGAGCAAACAGGACTTGTTGTAACATATATACATATGATGCGGCTTAGTCGCCATCAACAAACCTTTTCAAAAAATACTCCAGCAGCGTTGTGTTGTCATCCAGTTCGGTATGAAAGGAACTGGCCAGAATATTCCCTTGTGAAACGAGTACCGGGCTGTCCCGGTATGCCGCAAGGCATTGCACAGCCGGGCCGGTACGGGTTACTTTCGGAGCCCGGATAAAGGTTGCCGTCAAGACAACCGGCCCGTCTCCCAGGTCGGCCGTAATGATCTCCTCAAAGGAGAAAACCTGCCGCCCGTAGCCGACGCGGACAACGTCAATATCCAACAGACCAAGCGTTTTGATGCCTGCCTGATTGTCCTCCACGTTTTTTGCCAGCATAACCATTCCGGCGCACGTTCCCCAGATCGGTTGGGAACGCCCGAATGCAAGCAATGGTTCCCGTAGGCCGTAACGGTCAATCAGGGTTTCCATAGTAGTTGACTCTCCGCCGGGGATAACCAGCGCGTCAAGCTGTTTCAGGTCAGCGGGCAGGCGCACCTCGGTTGCCTTAACTCCCAGCATGTCAAGCTGGTGGCTGTGACGCTGGAAATCTCCTTGCAGGGCCAAGACCCCAACTCTTAGGCGCGAATACCTGCTCATGGCATGCTTAACAGTCGAAAAGTTCGTTTGTACTAAGATAAGGGGTTAGAAGGACACCGGTCAAGGACGAACCCGGCCACACTGACGATAAAACAGGAGACGGGGCACCCCACCGCCAGAAGAGAGCATCCTGATATTTCCCTGACATCACAAAACTCCGGCAACCTCCCGAGTGTTTTTACTTACAATACTATATCCAAGAAGATGTGGCTATGCCACTTGCGGAAGGCTTGGCGATTCATTACAAATGAGGTTCCTAAAGCAACGAACCGGATGACGTGAGGAGCAATGAATGGTAAAACAACAAAAGCAGTTCGGTGATCCAAGATTCTTCAGCAGGCGAATCTTAAGCTTTGTCACAGTCATCAGCCTGCTCATCGCCGTTGTAGCTGCGGCAGGAGATGTATTAGCCGGTGAGGAGGAGTCCGGCTCACTCTTAACGGCGCTGGAAGGCATTACGTTCGGCGCCCTCGCTTACGTCGATTACTCCGCAGGGCAGCGACCCCTGCCGAACGGCAGCGAGGCTGATTTTAACCAATTCACGCTTAGGCGCGGTTACTTCTCGCTTAAAAAGCGTATGAAACCATGGTTAAGCATGCGGATAACGATCGACATACATCAGGACAACACCGGCGATTACAAAGTCCGGCAGAAATATCTTTACGCCGAGTTGAAACCCGGCGATCTCGGCCCGTTCACGGACATGAAGGCAGAGATCGGCATGGGGCATATCCCGTGGCTCGATTTTGAGGGACATATCAACCCCTACCGCTGTCAGGGGACGATGGCCGTCGAGCGAGCGGGGGTGTTCAACTCTGCGGACCTTGGAGTAAGTATGCGCGGTTATTTCGGAGACCATCTCCGGGACGCCAAAGAGAGGACGAGTAACAGCCATTACACCGGTCGGTACGGTAGCTGGCATTTAGGCGTCTACAATGGGGGCGGTTATCATGCCAAAGAAGCCAACAAGGACAAGGTGGGCGAGTTTCGGATCACAGTTCGACCAATTCCTGACATTTTACCGGGGCTGCAGTTGAGCTATTTTGGCCTGTTCGGGAAAGGCAACACCGATTCCGCCCCTGACTATATCGTTAATTTGGGGATGTTGAGTTTCGAACATCCGATGATCACCTTGACAGCCCAGTTCATGGAAACCCAGGGGAACGCCAAGGGAAGCTGGGTCGATTCCACCGGCGCGGCGCTGAACACAAGGGGCTATTCGGCTTTTGGAAATGTCAAAATCCTCGGTACTGACCGGCGACTGTCGCTTTTTGGGCGCTACGACTTTTTTGACATCGATGTTGACGATCTGACTGCCGACAAGACTGCCTACTCTATGATTATCAGCGGGGCGGCATACGAGTTCTATGAGGGAAACCTGATTCTGCTCACGATTGAAAACACCGATCACGAAACAGACGCCGCCGGCAAGGGTATGGTACCGGTACCCGGCAAGAACCTGGGTAAGGATCGAAAAGTACAGGTGGTGTACCAGATTAAGTTCTGAGCAGCGCTCTTGTTGTGGGATGAGTGATATTTACATTGCGGAAGACAGTAAAAGAGCATAGAATGTTGACTAAGCCAAAGTGGGAAGGTGTGATGAGCAAAGGTCTTGTATCACTGTCGGCTACAATTCTTTTATGGTTTGTTTTCTCGCAAGCGCTGTATGCACAGTCAGGCAAGTTTTGTCTGGAGAAAGCAGCTTCAGAAATTAAACCGGACAAAGAAGTCGTTCTCATCAATCGCGACGGGAATTCTATCAAGGGACGGCTTGTATCTTTTGATCTGCCCCAGTCTTCAGTTGTCATCAGCCAGTTCATCAATAACTATGCTGATACCTCGATCTTCATGGAAACGGATATTGCGAAAATCAAGTACCGCAAAGCCAGAATTAAACCCGGCTATATGCTTCTTGGATTTTTTGGCGGCATGATGACCGGCATGGTAGTTGGTAAAGCAGTCTGCAGCAGTGGCTGGGAAGGTATGGACTGTGGTTTTGGAATATGCTTTGGAGGCATGGTGACGGGACTCATAATGGGGACGTTTCTTCCGTTAGCTTTTCCAGCTTACAAAACGATTGAGTGCAAACCTGACGCCCGGTAGGTCAAAACCCTTGGGAGGCTGTGCCATAAGTCCAGCGTCATCGCGAGCGACCGGAGGGAGTGTAGCGATCTCAATCGTATGGCTGTTTGCACTGCAAGAGATTGCCACGTCACTTCACTCCTCGCAATGAGGATTTTTGGAGCTTATGCGGTCAAGAATCATACTTTTGGCACAGCCTCCTTGCGGTTTTGACGCCCTCAACTCCAGCAGAGAATAATAAAAGTTGAAAACGCTAAAACGTGTCGATATCTTATTAAGTTAGGAGATATTTATAAGAAACGTAGAGAATAAGTAAGTTACCATACAAACAAACAGACAAAGGAGCAAAGATGAAAAAGCTGTTGATCTTCCTGCTGGTTGCGAGCCTACCGCTTGGACTGGGATGCGGCGGCGGCAAGACCGTGACTCGTTTAGACACCGAAAGCGTGACCGACCTGAGCGGTAAGTGGAACGACACCGATTCACGGCTGGTGGCCGAGGAGATGATCTCGGACTGCCTGTCACGCGCCTGGTTGACAAACTCCGCCGCAGCCAAGGGCGGCAAGCCGGTGGTGACGGTGGGGACAATAAGAAACCTCACCAGTGAGCACATCAGCATAGAGACTTTCATAGCAGACTTCGAGCGTGAACTGATCAACGCCAACCAGGTGCGTTTTGTGACCAGCCACGAGCAGCGCTCGGAGGTTCGCGAGGAACGGTGGGAGCAGGCTGAATTTGCCTCCAAGGAAACAGCCAAACGTCTACACGAAGAACTCGGCGCTGACTTTATCCTGCAAGGCGCCATCAAGACCATCACCGATCAAGAAGGCGACAGCCGGGTGGTCTTCTACCAGACTGACCTGGAGTTGATCAACGTTGAAAGTATGGAAAAGGTCTGGATAGGAACCAAAAAGATCAAGAAGGGAATCTCCCAAAGCGGTACAAAATGGTAGATAGCGGTGGCGCGTAGCTTTGCCATGCGAAACCTTTTCCGGGCTGCATTGCCGCTTGTTCTTCTGGCCGGTTGCAGTTCCGTCGCGACTAAAAAGAAGTTCTATGAGCCGATCACCGCTGAGTTGCGCTCCGGCAACTCTCAGGCGGCGGCACGGATGCTCGAAGCTGCCAGGGACAAAAATAAGTACGCTCAAAAGGACCGTCTACTCTATTTTATCGACGCCGGCATGCTCAATCACTACGCCCAGAGCTACGACGCCAGTAACGCTAAGCTGCATCTCGCCGAGGAAGCCGCTGAAGAGCTTTTCACTAAGAGCGTCTCCCGGGCGGCGGCATCATTACTGCTGAATGACAATGTTCTGGAATACTCCGGAGAGGATTATGAAGTTCTCTACACTAACCTGATCAAGGCGCTCAACTATATCGCCCTGGGTGAATTAGACGATGCCTTTGTCGAAATTCGGCGCGCCAATCTCAAGTTGGAGCTTCTTGAGCAAAAGTATGCTGACGCAGCCGCCCAATTCCAGCAGGGTTCTCCCGATGACACCGACCGGGTGGAGATTGACTATGAGGTTGCTAAAGTCCGGTTCCACAACGATGCCTTTGGCCGTTACCTGAGTATGCATATATACGCCGCCGACGGCAAGATGGACGACGCCCGGATAGACCACGACTTTTTAGTACAAGCTTTTCGCTCTCAGCCGCATATATACAACTTCGCTATGCCCGAAGTGAATTATTATTCAGAAGACAGGGCAATCCTCAGTGTAGTCGGCCTGGTCGGGTTGGCGCCGGTGAAGGAGGCGCTGAGTCTGCGAATCAGAACCGACAAGGACCTTGGCTTGGTGCAGGTGCTCTATGACGACCCGCAAAACAAAGGGGCTGAATACGGCCATCTCCCCGTCAAGGTAAAGGCCGACTACTATTTCAAGTTTGCTATCCCCCAAATCACGCCTCGTCCCTCATTAGTGACTGAGATACGGGTACTGGCAAATGGTAAGCTGATTGGAAAGCTGCAGCTACTGGAGGACGTCGGCAAAGTGGCCGAGGAGACCTTTGCGGCTAAGAAGTCGCTGATCTACCTTCGCACCGTGGCGCGCGCGATTACGAAAGGCCTGGCCGCACACAAGCTCAAGAAAAAGATGGACACCGGCGGGTTGGGCGGCTGGCTGAAGAAGGCGGCAGTTGACGTCGGCACCGACCTGATCGAGAATGCCGACCTTCGTTCCAGTCAGTTCTTGCCCGGCCTGATCTATGTCGGCGATTTTGAAGTTGAACCGGGAATATATGATATTACCATCGAGTTCTACTTTGCCGATGGCAGCTTGGCGGAGGTGACGACCTACAGTGACTATGAAATTGTAAAGAACGGGTTAAACCTGATCGAGGCTTTTTCGGTTCAGTGAATAGAATGTCGAAACCGCAGGGGTTTCGACCTACGTTACTGACGTACACACTCTATGCCGACTGTAACCTCTCTGCTCTTACGGAGCATCCTCGGTTTTATATGGAACAATCTCGCAAAACAGACTCGATTCATCCACCTCCACAATCCTTGTGTCTGCGTTTAAGCCTGCAGTCAATGATCGGAACTGGTGTGGCTGCACGGTTGTTGCTGTGAAACCGTCCTTGCATACGATCACACCATCACCGGATTTTTCATAATCGATTTCCCCCACCAATCCAGCCTCCGATTGCAGTTGAAACCAGTGGAGTCTATCCCTCCAGAATCTGTCGGAATAGCTCGAAAAGAGCACTGTTCCACCAGGTTTGGTCACGCGAAGGCTTTCCCTGACCAAGTCCTGCTCATTCACATGGAAGGCCGAGATTCCGTTCTGGATGCAGATGACACAGTCAAAGACCCGGTCATGGAAAGCAAGTTGAACCGCATCCATACACAGCAGGTGACAGTTTGAGATGCCGCCGAACATTTCTTGTGCGAGGAGCAAGCTTGCGATTGAGTTATCAATGCCGATCACCCATCTGGCTTTCTGTGCAAGCTGAGGAAGTATTCTGCCGTAACCGCAACCAAGCTCAAGGACTACGTCGCCGGGGCGGATTTTATCCAGGACATGGTTCGCCTCCGCCTGAAGGTATTGACAAACCCGAGGCGGGGCGATTTCGTAGCAGCGCTTGAGCCTCTCGGCAGAAAGTTTATCGTTATAATAGCCGGTCATGTGATGCACCAGCCGTGCCACTCTTGAGATAGCCTTGAGCCGGCTGACACCACATCAAAAACGTTTACTCCGTCCTCAGCATCCGCACGGCGGGGGGCCGCTAAAGAATAGATACTCGACCAGATAGATGAGATCAATGACGTTAACGCCGCCTTGGCAATCCACGTCGCCTGCCTCAAGCGGCGAGGGTGCGGGGCCGCTGTTGAAGAGGTAATCGACCAGATACATTAGATCGGACATATTGATGCTCAGATTACCATCCAGGTCGCCGCGCATAGCGCAGACGGAAAGGGTGCTCGTAGTCACTCTGGGCGTATAGGTGGCAAAGTGGCCGGCAAACTTGGGAGAATAATCGTTGTATCCATCCACTTCTACAAATGTCGTTTCCCCATCTTCCGCCGAGCCGGAAATCGTAAAGTACAGATTCGCAATCACACCTTCTCCCGCGGGAAGGTCAGGCGACGTGCCGGAATATGAGCTCACGAGCTTGATTGTCTTCTGCTTGCCGGTAGGATTGAAATGAAGATATGATTGCTGCTCAAAGTACTCCGTTCGGCAACCGACGGTCGAAAACGAATCAAGGGTAACATCCAGGTCGCCGGAGTACTCAACCGGAATCCTGATGGTTGTGATCGGTATGAAGTTGTGGGCGTATACCGGTACTTCAACGGTGGCGCTGCGGTTTCCCTCGGCTGAAGCCGGAATGAGAGAGTCAGCCAGCGCTTTAATATAGTTGGGCTTCTCCTTTGAGCGAATCTCTCCACCGGCATTGATTTCCAGCTTCACCGTAAACAAGCCGGCCTTCTCGTAGGTGTGCACCGGTGACTGGACAAAAGCCGAGTCGCCGTCACCAAAATCCCACGTCCAGGTGTCCACCTGGAATCCCGAGGTGGCCGTAAAACTGACATCAAACGGCACCCAGCCGAAAGTCGTGTCGGCCTCAAACACCACGCCCCCCGCATAATTGACGTAGCAGGCAGCATAACCGATACTGGAGCAGCCGTACGGAATGCGCATGTAGCCGCCTTCACCCCAGCCGGTACCCCATGAGTTGCGCATAAACCAGACGCCGTTTGGCCCCTGGTTATCATCCCAGCCGACCAGCACAACGGCGTGATTGATAGTACCGCCACTGCAGCCATTAAACACACCGCCGTTATAACCTTGGAAAGCGCCGTTGACGTAAACAGCCACCGAAACGGGACCGTATTCCATAATCGCCTGCTTTATCTGACTGACGGCCGGAACGCCGTAGGAGGTACCGATGTACGCCCAGGATTCTATGTGAAACGGATGTGGATAGGGACAACCGCATGGGGCGTTCCAGGCTACATAGGGGAAATCGGCTTCCAAGACTGCCCCGGAGCTATCGCAGGGATCAGTTTTCCATTGATGATAGTTATGGGCAAACCAGCCGCCCCCGCAACTCCACCCGTCACTATTGCAGCTTACGAGCCATTGTTCCGAGAGATCCTCCGTCACGCCGTCGAGGATCTTGATATTACATTCGAGAGGCCCCACTGTCCCGAACGCCCAGCAGCTTCCACAGCCGCCTTGATTCTTCACCGGGGGAAGATCATGCGCATCCCGCCAGTCGAAGGCCTCCGGAAGGTCAAGCTTCGGCGTCATGGGGTCAAAGCGCGCCGTTGCCTGCCAGTTTTCGGGCTCTTTCAAGCCGCACAATTCTTCAAGCGAATATTTAGTGGCCGAGTTTTCGCCGACCGTAAAAGTCCATCCTTCCTCTTGGGCCTGTTTCTGCAAGGTCGCAATGTCCTCGCTGGTTAATTGGCCGAAGGCTGGGGCTGTCGTTATGAGGACGGCGGCCAGGGTCGCCAGCAGGGTCAAGCCGGATAGACGCTGTTTTTTCTCGAACGTTGTCACTCGTGGCATAGCAAGGTCCTTTCTCTCCAAGGGTGCAGTGGAAAACGGCTTACCGGGAGGGGTGTCGCTCTAACATTGTTTTTTCTACCCCAACTGGTAAGACCTCCGAAAGTTGTCTCGCGGCTTCCGCCTAATCTTTAGTTAATTTTAAATATAGTATGAAAAACAGCTTTTGTCCACTAAAAAATACCCCTTACCGCCCAGCACGGCCACAGCAGCCTGTCAGCCCATGTCAACTAAGCGCCGGAAGTGATCGCTGACAAGACCGGTGATTGGTCCCTGTTTAACGACATGGGTCTTCTTGTCTACCTTGAGGTGCGAGACACCCACAACCAGTTTCAGCGAACTGGAAATGAAGACTTCGTCGACTTTGAGCAGACCGTCCAGGGCGCTGTTTTTTTCGGTGATCTTCAGACCCAGTTTGGCAGCCTCTCTGATAACGAGCTTGCGCGTCACTCCCTCAAGACACCCGGCGCTCAACGGCGGCGTGAATAGTTTCCCCTTATCAACCCAGTAAACATTGGCCGATGTCACCTCGGCGACCTGGTTTTTCTCGTTGAGCAGCAGGGCGTCGTCGCAGCCTTTCAGTTTAGCCTGCTTCAAAGCGGCGGCATGAATGGCATACGACAACGTCTTGATCCGGCGGAAGATGGAATCCTGGTCGATGCGGAAATCCGACACCCACAGCTTGAACGGCACCTGTGGCATCCGGTGCGGGGAGGCGCTCAGGATGATCTGCGGCTTGCCCTGCCGTCCTACAAACCGTGCCGATTCACCGCTGGTTATTGTCAGGCGCAGCTTCGTGATACGATCCGGGTGAGCCCGCACCGTTCTGGTTATCCACTGAGACAGCCTGTCCGCAGGGGCGGGGATTTTCAGTCCGATGACTTTTGCTCCCCGGTAGAGGCGCTGAAGGTGCTCTTTCATAAAGATAATACGGTCATCAATGGCCAAGAAGGTCTCAAACAATCCTTCGGCATACAAGAGGGCATTGTCGAACACGGAAATCTTGTCCTGCCCGCGCGGCACAAAGCGCCCGTTGATAGTGGTGACTATTCTCAATGGCGGACCTTTGGGGTAGCCTCTCCTCACGCGCCAACTCGAACGGGGCAGATGTGGACATCTGCCGCCCACGAAATACCGCCACCACTCCTTATGTCTCCAGTCTCAGGGAACATAGTAACAAGCTAGGCCGAATTCCCACCCTGTGTCAAGTCCGTTGATTGACATTTGAAAGGGGTTTGATATACTGGCCGCCATGGAAGCCGTCAAACTGGTTGCGGTCTTTGTCATCATAATTCTCGCCCTGCGCAAGAAGCTCTCGGTGGGCGTCACTCTCTTCGGCGCGGGGATAATTACGTCGCTCCTGTACCAGGTCGAGCTGTCGGCCCTCCTGGACGGATACTGGGGGCTGGTCAAGTCAAAGCGGTTCATTTCCCTTACGTCGGTTATCGTCTTGATTACCACGTTGGGCCGGTTGTTAAAGGAGCTCAAGTTCCTTGAAAGGCTCTCTGGGGCCTGCAAAGGGCTGCCCGGCGGCAACAAAACGGCCGTGGCGGTTCTACCGCCACTGGTCGGGCTGATGCCGATGCCCGGCGGATCACTCTTGTCCGCTCCCTTGGTCGACAACGTCCTGACCGGCAGCCAGTACCCTCCCGAGTTCCGAACGGCCAGCAACTACTGGTTTCGCCACATCGTTGAGTTTTTCTGGCCGATTTACCCCGGAATCATCCTAACGGAAGCTATTACCGGCCTGCCAATCGGTACTGTTTCCCTGATGCAGTTTCCTCTCACCGTCATAATGGCGGTCATCGGTCTTGCTTTTTTCATTCGTAAGATAGACAACAACAATGCTGCCGCGACTCACTTCTGGAGACCGTTGTTGGGCATTCTCAGCAGTATCTGGCCGATAGCTCTGGCGATAATAGTGTATGCAGTCTTGAAGGTAGACCTGGCCCTGGCGGTGCTGATCTCCTTTATCGTGCTCGTGGTGATTGCCCGACCGCCGAAGGACAATCTGCTTACGGCGCTCAAAGAGGGGCTGTCATACAAACTTGTCTTTCTAATTTTCGGTACCCTCTCGTTCCAGACAGCCCTTGAACTGTCCGGCGCTATCGGATCGATTCCCAGGTTATCGCTGCAGTTCAACTTGCCGGAGGAACTGCTGATTTTTTTAGTCTGCTTTGCAGCCGGGATTTTGACGGGGATGGTGGCCGCCTTTGTCGCTTTAGGCTATACCTTGTTGGCCGGCTTTCTCTACCAGCCCGAAATCGTGCCCTCACATATACTGCTGGCCTACCTCTCCGGCTATCTCGGCATGATGCTTTCACCGACCCATCTCTGCCTGATTCTCACTAACGAGTACTTCAAAAGCGACCTGCTTAAGGTCTACCGCCAACTGACGATACCGGTTGTACTGCTGGCTCTGTTTGGTTTTCTGCTCTACCTTTCACCGTGGACGACCCTTTTCAGGCCATCCTGAGCAGGCAAACCACTCGCGGCAGAACGCTTATCCGATACCAGGTTTCTTTGCTGGAAACCGAACGGTTTGCCGAGGAATGGGGCTGAATTCTGCTTGTTTTCTGACGATAATAAGGTAACTTGTTGTTTGACAATATATTCGAGTTGCGCGGCAGGCAAGAAAACTGGGAACTTTACTCTCATCAACGGGTAATAGAGGTAGAACGACGCCAACACAGGTAATATGAATGTCTAAGGAACCGGAAAAGGATATTGATTACAGCTTAATGCGGGCTGTCCAGAACGGCGACATGGTCGCCTTTAACGAGCTGGTAGATCGCTACAAAGACCGCCTGATGAACGTTATCGGGCGGATGTTGTTATCCCGGGACGATGCTGAAGATGTGGTTCAGGAAACGTTTGTCCGGGTTTATCAGCATCGGCAGTCGTTTAATTTCCAACACTGCTTCTCCACTTGGATATACACGATTGGGCTGAACCTGGCTCGCAACGAGTTGCGCAAAAGGAAGAAATTTAAGTTTTACGATATAACTGAAATGAAGGGGAACGAAGCCGAGTTTGCAGTAGAAATGAAACTGCCCAATCGGCTGCCGCAGGTTCTTAACGCCGCCATTAAAGGACTTCCGGAGAAGTATCGGACCGCTTTCATCCTACGGGATATTCAGGAACAGCCGTATGAAGAAGTGGCCAAGATTCTTTCTATTCCCCTCGGCACGGTGAAATCCCGTGTCAATCGCGCGCGGATGATGTTGCGAGATAAACTGCAACCGAAGATGGAGAGTTACAATGCGCTGTCGAAAAGTACGCTTCTACCTGTCAGCTTACTGTAATGGTGAGTTGAGCAGCCGTCTCAAGCCGGCCGTGAGCGAGCATCTTTCGACCTGCTCGGCCTGCCGCCGGGAGGAAGCGGTGTACCGGTCGATGTCTCAGGCGAACGGAAAGCTTTCTACCTTGACTGTGAGCGATAACTTCAACGGCAAGCTGCTTAACCGAATTGCTCAGGAACGGTTTGCTGAGACACGCACCAAGGCGTTCCTGCCGAAGCGGGCACCGGTCATCCTCTGGCGCCAGGCAATCCCCGCTTTTGTTACCACGAGCCTGATGATTCTGCTGGCAATTATTGCCTTCTCACCGAAGAATATCCATCTGGCTGACGACATCTTCGCCCGGCGGTCCGCCCTCAATGATTCTTATCTCACGGTGCAGCCGGTGGACAACGTCAGAAGGACGGCAAATCTTGACAAAGACTGGTCCCTGGGCAGCCGACTGGCGTGGGCAGAAAGAATGAACAGGTTATCCAACGCTATTGTTCAGCAGGGAGCATGGCGTGATATCGATCGGTCGTACGGGCTAATGACGGCGTCGGCACAGGCGCCAACGCCGGTTCCGTACGTGCTGGGTTATTACAAAGTACGGCCGGTGGTAAGGACATATATGTCACTGGAGTCACCATCCGCTAAGGAGGGTGGAAGGGCATACTAAAAATGGCAACGCGCTTATCGAAGGCCGCCAAGAAGATCACTGCCGTGGCTTTTTGGGCGGTCTTTTTTTCGGGCGCCGTATCAGGCGCGGACACCTCGCTGTTCCGACTCGAAAGCGGGTTGAACGAGTTGATCTACCAGCTCTCCCGCTCGGTGGTAACGATAGAGTCGTCAACGCCGGTGTCGCCGAAGGCCTTTCGGGGTCAGGGTGACGAGGCCGTCCAGAGCTTGATTTCCTCCGGGATTATTTATGACCTGCTGGGGCATATTCTGGTGGCTGCACCGGCGGTGACCGGTCGTGAACGGATCGTCGTGCGCTTTGGTGATGAGATAATACCTGCCCAGATGAGAGGTATCGACCATCAGACCGGCCTGGCCGTCATCCACGTCAACAGGAGAATCGGGGTTCCGGCTTCGTTCAGCAACTGCGAGGGCTGCGCCGGGCAGATGGTGATTGCGATGGGCAATTCTTACGGCATTCCGGCCTGCCCCTCCCTTGGATTCTGTGCCGGGTTCAGACCCGACGGCACTATCCAGTTTTCATCGCCGATCACGTCGGGGACCGTCGGCGGCGGGGTGTTTGATCTCTCCGGGAACCTGGTTGGCCTGATAACCGGCGGTATTGGCTTCGAGAGACGGCTGGAGGCGGGATTGGCCATACCGGCCCGCAAGATACCCGGCATTGTCCGCCATATCCTGATGCAAGGTGACCGTCCGGTCGGGTACATCGGCATCACCACTGCCAATATAGAGATTACACCCGGGATTAAACTTAAACCCACAAACATGCTTGTCAACGCGGGAATGAGCACAAGCCGCCTCGTTGAGAGGGGCGTGATGGTCACGGCGGTAGTACCTTCTTCACCAGCCGCCCAGGCAGGACTGAGAAAAGGGGACCTGTTGTTGAGCATGAACGATAGCCCCTTGCGCTCTGCTCTTGATCTGAGAAACAGAGTTCGTCAGACTTTCCCCGGAACGGTGATTGAACTGGGTTTCATCCGGAACGACACTCCATATCGTGTCCGTGTCAAGATCGGCAAACTTCAATTCGATTCCCCACAGGCATTCTTTGACCAACCTCCGACACAATTTCCTCTGCGTTTATCAGAAGACTCTCTTCGCAGCGAGATCGAATCTCTCAAGAGGGCACTTCGCCAGCTTGAGAAGCAGCTAATAGATCGGAAGTAGTAAGTTTCCCATTGCCAATATCCACGTTCCGCCGTTACCTTTACCGTTATGAACGCGAGCGTTGACCTGGAACGGTTTCGCAGCCGCCTGGCCGACTTTTGTCCCCGGCAGAACAGTCATACCAGAGCGCTGGCGTTGTACTCTGCTGCCATTGCCATGGCAGATGAGGAGATTCTTGACCGGACCATAGAGGTCGGTCAAAAGTGTGGCCTCGAACGCCAGCAGTTTTACGAGATCGTGTTGCAGTCCTACCTCTTTCTTGGTTTCCCGCGCATGCTCCAAGCGGCTGAACACCTGGATCGCTATTTCCCGTCGCCGAACGCCGTTTCGATGTTGCAAAAAATCAACGTTGAAGAATCCGAGACCTGGTTTACTAACGGCCTCAATTTGTGCCGCAGAGTCTACTCCGAAAATTATCTTCCCCTCAAACAAAAGGTGGAAGCGCTGGCGCCGGAAGTGTTCCGGTGGATGGTCATTGAGGGTTACGGCAAGGTCCTCTCCCGCCCCGGGCTCGGTATTATCGACCGGGAGCTGGCCATTGTCGCTTGCCTGATGATTGAAAACTGTGAAAAACAACTGTTCTCGCACATAAAAGGGGCTGTCAATGTCGGCGCACCGTTGGAACTGGTCCATCAGGTGATACACGATCTCGGTGAAGCGGTGGGCGATGGAGATGCGGCATCCTTGTCGATATTTGACAGACTGAGCATGAGCTGATGCGTACCTTCAGGAGAATCGTTATTGCTGTTCTTGCCGGCGCTCTGCTTCTTGTCGTTTCGCTGTACGTGTATATCTTCAAGTTCGACGGTCTAGAAAGGGTCGTTAATGCCCGACTTGCCTTGCTGGTGGAACAGCGATACAATCTGAGCGTTACCATCGGCAAAGTACAAGGGGATTTGTTTTCCGGTATTATCCTTGAAGATGTAACGGTATACTACGTTGATTCCGGTTCCTATTACCTCCTTTTAGATCTCCCGAGGCTTTCGGCGGCTTATTCTCTATCGAACCTGTGGAACAAGGACTACATTCTGGATTACCTTTACCTTGACTCCGCGATAGTGACTCTTGTGCGCGACAGCTCCGGACGCTGGCTGGTACCTGGCTTTTCGTCGAAGGGAGACGGCGACGGAACGCGCGAAGTTCCTTCGTTCACAATCGGTAATCTTGAGCTTAACAACGCCAGCCTAAGGCTGTTGGAAAATACAGATACTATGAGTTTCAACGACATTGTTCTGTCGGTAGCTGTCGAGAGCAGCGATAAGACTTACGCCGTGGACCTCAGGCGCTTTGAGTTCACCTCCAGCAATGAACAGTTATCGCTTACTGCCGCAGCAGGCAAACTGACCTACTCTGAAGGGAGGCTGGTGTTTTCTGATGTTGCCGCCGTCACGGGTGACAGTCGCGCCAAGCTCAACGGCAACGTAAAGTTTGCGGATCCGCCGGAAGGACGGGTGGCGTTTGCCCTGGACAATGTCGACCTGGGTGACGTGAGCGCCTTGTTCGGAGTGGGATTGAGTGGCGTTCTGGACCTCAACGGCGCCGTCTCTTTTGTGGGGAAGAAAATGGAGGGTTCGGTGGACATCGCCGGGAATTTCATGTTCGCCGCTTTTGAGAACCTTTCCGCCAGCTTTCGCTTTGACAAGCGCCGTCTTTTAGTCGACACCCTTTATGGGACCATCCTGGGCAACTGCACGATTGATGGAAGCGGCGAGATAGATTTTACCGCTTCCGTCAAACAGTACCGCCTAAGCGCCGAGATCAAGAACTTCAATCTTAAGCAACTCGTGCCCAATGCCTTTGAATCGAATCTGACTGGTCGCATCGAACTGACGGGAGAATCGTTTCGCCGTGACGAACTGGTGCTGGACATTCATACTGACTTGCACGAATCGTCCTTCGATGAGTACCCCCTCCATGAAGCTTTAGGCGATCTGACGGTTACGGCCGACTCGATCTGTTTTACAGATTCCTTCCGGATCAACTACTTTGAGAACATTTTCTACCTGGCTGGACGGATTGATTACTCGGACGATATCAACCTGACAGTCGCCGCCAATCTTTATAATCTCGATCGGTACCGGGGAAAGCTGTTTATCGATCAGCCGGGCGGCAGAGGACATGCCGACGCGACAATATCGGGAACTACCGCCGACCCTGATTTGCGTGGCTTGTTTGTCTCCGACTCGGTGTGGGTGTATGGTCTTTACAGCGATAACTTTGCTGCTTCCGTCGAAATGAAAGGGTTCTTGACCGGAAAACGAGGAACGGTCGAGATTTCGTACTACAATGGCGCCGCCTGGGATCTGCCGTACTACTCCGGGTATCTGTTTCTGTCGGTCGATTCCAACCTGGTGCGGATCGATACCTTCAGCATGTGCAATCAGTATGCAAGGCTCAACGGCCGGGGGCTTCTTGATTACGGGGTGGATCCAATGCATATGACGGTCGACTCGCTGATACTCGCCTTGTTTGATCAGACCTTTTACAACCGTTCCAAAATAGAGTTTGACATTGATTCCTCTGGTTTCAACTTCCAGCGCGCCGTCATTGGTACCAGCGATGCCGGGTTATCGGTGGCGGGGCGAGTTGACTATAATGAGTCGATGGATCTGGTGCTGTCTGTTGACCGCATTCCAATTAGACCGTGGGTGAATCTGTTTGACACGACGCTCCTGATTGACGGCTTCCTTTCATGTGAGGCGCTGGTCGAGGGGACTTTCGATCAACCGCAATTTAACCTTCTCGGTTCGGTCGATTCACTGACGTACCGCGACTTGCAGCTCGGCGCCCTCGTGACCGGTCTGCAGTACGACAATCGGCTGCTGACGCTGGACAGCCTGCTGATTCGCTCCGCCGCCGGAAACTATCGCGGCGCCGGTTCCTTTCATGTCGATCTTGCCTTTACCTCCGAGGTGGTGGAACGGTTCCCGGAGCTGCCTTTGAATATCGATATTTCCGCCGACGATCGTAAATTTGACCTCGTCAGTTTAGTCATGCCGTCGGTCGAACAACTTGATGGCGATTTTTTTGCCGACATCACCCTTTCCGGCACTCCCCATGCCCCCCACCTGGCCGGGGAGGCGTATATTAAGAATACACGTCTGAAATACTTCGACCTCGAAGAGTTGATCTGGGCCGACTCGGCGGGAGTTACGATGAAAGACAACAGGATCATCATTGATCGCATTGAGCTCTATGCCAAAGATAAAAAGGGAAATAGAAAGGGAAAGACGCATCTTGAGGGTAACATTATTGTCAAATCGCTGGACAGTTTTTACTATGATCTCGATATCACCCTGGCGGAGGAATTTCCTTTTTCGTACGAATTGGACAACATCCGAGGCGTGGTTAAGGGGAATTTGCATGTCGAGGGCGACTCCCCTCCCCTGGTTTCAGGAGACTTGACCCTTGTATCCATGAGGTATCTGGTCAATTTTGCTTCCGAAGAAGAAGGTTCGCCGATCATGTACGCCCTTTCCGGTGAGAACGTGTGGGACTTGGATCTGAATATCGATATCCTCTCTAACTACTGGATAAAAAACGAAGATATTGATGCCGAGTTTGCCGGTCAGATCAATCTCGTTCGTGAAAAGGGTATCTATCGGTTTATCGGAGAGATGGAAATACTTCGAGGGCGGGGCTTTCTCTTTGACAAAACGTTCCAGCTCGAACCGGGAAGCCAAGTCATCTTTGAGGGCAACCCGACGATCAACCCTCGGCTGGACATAACAGGCCATACCAGGATTGCGGGCATAAGGCGATCCGTTGGTGAGGAACCGGAAACAACCCAACCGCTTGAATTGGGAATACACGTGACCGGCACTCTTGAAGCGCCCGAAATCAATCCCGTCGAAGAATCCGATTTCACCCGCGAAGACATCCTACCGTTAATCGTGGCCAACTACTACAGTTCTGATTCGGTGTCTTCTTCCGGCCGATTTGAACAACGCCTTTCCGGCCTGATTTCATCACAGGTTTCCCAGATCGGCGCCAGGCAACTGGCCCACCTCGGGGTGGAAACGTTTGAAATCGACCCCCTCTACGGCGGGGAGTACGACCCGCTGAAAACCCGGGTAACGGTCGGCTTTTACACCGCTCCCAATCTCTACGTGTACGGTCGCTCCACCCTTTCGGGTCAGACCAGACAGGAAGTAGGCTTTGAATATCGCTTCAACAAAGCTCTTCTGCTCGAGGGTCTGCGTGACGAGGAAGAGTTGTATCATTTAGCTTTCAAACTGCACTGGGAGTTTTGATGTCCCGACTATTCTTTTCCACAGTCGCTGTCTGGTTTATGCTTATCTGCCTTTCCGAGTCGGGGCACGGGATGGACCGCGCTGAGCTACGTTGGATTCGATCCAAACCGCCGATTGACTCCATTGTCATCTCCGGCAACAGCTTCTTCAAAGCATCTGAGATTAAAAAGCGGATGTACTCACAGAAGAGTTCTTTCTGGAGAACGATCAAGGGCGACCGGCGCACACGGATTCAACGCGAGACGTATGGACGCGACACACTGGAAATCAAGTACCTGTATCTATCAAAAGGACTTCTCGGTGTTCAGGTTCAGGAGGACTTTGAAGTGCTTGGCGATGATTCCTCCGCGCTGGTACGCGTTGTCATTCACGAGGGATGGCAGTTCCGTTACGGCGAGAAGAAGATCACCGGCTCGTTTGAAAACCGGCTGGCGTCGAACTTTGTAAAAATTGCCGCCGGACAAAAGGAAGGGAAACCGATCAATCTCTTTGACCTCCACGACGCTGCCTTTGACATAAAGACCATTCTTGCCAATGAGGGGTATCCATACGCCACGGTTTCCTTCACCCTCGATACAAACGATACCCAACCGCAGACAGACGTTACTTTCCACATTGTCTCCGACTCACTGGTGAGGTTCGGCGACGTCAGCATTGAGGGCACCTACCGCTACCCGCAAGAGGTTGCCAGACGGGAGCTGAAAATAAAGCCAGGGGAGTTGTATCGACGAAACGACATTATCAACTCGCAGAGGCGTCTGGTTGAATCGGGATACTTCAGCACCTTCCAGCTTCGTCGCGCCGATACCCTCGCTAACCGGTTGAGGCCCGATTTCGTGCTGAGGGTGCGCGAAAGGAAACCAACCTTCGTTACATTCAAGACCGGTGTCGGCCAGTCGGAGGTGCGTGATCTTACCTGGGATTTCTCGACCGGGTTCGGCAAACGCAACTTTCTTGGCTCTCGTCGCTATAGTCTGGAGGCACAGTTGTCGTTTGGCGTTGGGCACGACACGCGACTGTTGAATCATAACTACCGCCTGCGCTTTACCGAACCGTGGCTCTTGGGAATACGCATGCCCCTCTCTCTGACGGGCAAGTACGAGCCCGGTGTCAAAGACCCGGTGCAGAATTACCGGATACAAACCTGGTCGGTCGCCGTGTCCACCGCCAGAAACTTCGGCCGAGAGGTCAAGGCAGATCTGGGACTGGAGTACGAGTCGGTTAATATCTTCGGCGTGCCGGAAGATCAAGTGGAACTAAAGGAGGAATTGAAGAAGGGGATCTCCGTTAGGCGCAAGCTGTACACGAAGTTCCGACGTGACAGCAGAGATGATATTTTCATCGCTCGGAAAGGATCGGTCACCGATCTCTCGTTCGAATATTTCGGGGGTTTTTTGGGCGGGGACGACCATTTTTACAAGTGGCAGGCAAGCTGGTCCAGCTACCAGGTGGTCTGGCCGGGCTGGATCTCCGCGACCCGCTTCAGAGTCGGTTGGGCTGAGGAATTCGGCGACTCGGATGAGGTGCCCGTAGATGATCGCTTTTACTTGGGCGGCGCCAATACGGTCAGGGGGTTTAAGGAGAACTCGCTTGGACCTGTCCGCGAGGACGGCAGCCCCAGGGGAGCGAATTACACCTTTGTCTTCAATCAGGAATTCCGCTGGCGGACGCTGCAGGTCTTCCGCGTCATTCCCATTTTGAATGACTTGCTCAGGTCGTTTCCTCTCTGGCAGTCGGTTTTTATCGACGTGGGCAACGGATTCACCCACACCGGCGAGTTTAAGCTCGCCTCCCTTGCTTACAGCTACGGAACTGGAGTGCAAATCGTGTCACCAGCGGGGCCGATACGTATCGACTACGCCCGCCGGATAAAGACCGACAAAATCGGTTTTGACGACCGCTGGCATTTTACTATATTATATGCGTTCTGAGAGTGTAACCCTCAACGACTATACGCCTTGGCTTCGTATTTACGGATAGTAAGTTAGCATGAGTTGACAGGACGGGTGGCCCACCGCTTGCGGTGGGTTCATATCATGGTAGTGTAGTTTGGCGGCAGACTAGGAGAGGTTGTCCCAAAAGGTAGTTCCGTCAGGTCTTGGCGCCGACGGAGTCGGCGATGTGACCTGACGGCTGTTCTGCAAGTGTAGAATGCGCAACAGCTTCTGCCCACTGTCGGTTCACACGTTTGGCAAGCCAAACGCAAGAACCGACAGAACCGACAGAACGGACAACTTATGGGACAGCCTCAGGACGTCTACCACCCACGAATGTTTGAGTATGATAATGGCTAAGAAAGTCCTTGTTGCCCTATCAGGCGGGATTGATTCCTCCGTAACGGCCGTGCTCTTAAAAGAGCGAGGGTACGATGTCGTCGGAGCACACGTGAAGCTGTGGGGCTATGTCGACGGTATTAACGAGTGCCGAATGCTCTGTGATACCATTAACGCACCGTTTCATGTCCTGAACATGCCCGCGCAGTTCAAAGAAAAGGTCATCGATAATTTCGTTGCAGAATACAAAGCCGGCCGCACACCCAACCCATGTGTGAGGTGCAACTCTGAAATCAGATGGCCGGCATTTTTGAACAAGGCGGTTGAGATCGGCTGTGACTATATTGCCACCGGCCATTACGCCTTTGTCGAGTGCACGGCCAGTGGCCGCTTTTTCATACGCAAGGGCGTTGATGAAACGCGCGACCAGTCGTATGTGCTGTGGGGTTTGACACAGGAAGCGCTGTCGAAAACATTAATGCCACTCGGTGGCCTGCGCAAATCAGAGGTGCGTGAAATCGCCCGCAAATACAACCTTCGCACGGCGGAGAGAAAAGAATCCCGTGAAATATGTTTTGTGGCGGACGACGATTACAGACACTTCGTACGAGAGTGGGAAGAAAAGAGAGGCCGACAACCTGAGCAGGGAGACATTGTGCTTGAGAATGGCACAGTCGTTGGTCGGCATGATGGCGCCGCATTTTTTACGATTGGCCAGCGCAAGGGGTTGGGCATTGCCCACCCAACGCCGCTGTACGTCCAGCGCATCGACGTCGAGAACAACCGCGTCATTGTCGGGGAGAATAACGCCCTGTTCAAATCGGAACTGATTGTTGAAGACGTCAACTGGATGGGCATGGAGCCGACTGACAAACCCTTTAAGGCAGACGTAAAGATCCGTTACAGGCACCAGCCTGCCCCGGCTACCATCACCTGCTTGACCGGTACCAGAGTCCAGGTTATCTTCAAAGAAAAACAACGAGCCATTACCCCCGGCCAGTCAGTTGTGCTTTACGATAGAGACATCTTGCTGGCGGGTGGGATTATCTCGTAGGCGTGCCGGTGGGATTGGAGATTCGAACATGAAAATAGCTGTTATCGGCGCCGGGTTAATGGGGCGGGCGGTGCTGTTTGATTTGGCCCTCAACGAAGATGTGCAATCAGTCGGATTCTTCGATATCAATGAGAAACTGGCGTCCGAGATTGCAGACAAATACGGCAGTGGCAAAGCCTCACCTGCGCGGCTTGACGCTTCCGACGTCGAGTCTGCCACGCGATTGCTGGCCGGCTACGATGCCGCTGTTTCCTGTGTTCCCTATAACTACAATCCGGGGCTGACCAGAGCCGCCATAGGAGCAAAGTGTCACCTTGTCGATCTCGGCGGCAATAACGACGTCGTCAGAACCCAGCTTGAGATGGATGACGATGCCGGAGAGGCCGGGGTGATTGTCGTTCCCGACTGCGGCCTGGCGCCGGGAATGGTCTCGATCCTGGCCGCCGATGGGATCAGCAGGTTTGATCGGGTAAACTCCTTGAAGATAAGAGTCGGCGGCCTTCCCCAGTCGCCGCGGCCACCCTTGAACTACCAGATGGTCTTTTCCGCCGAAGGCTTGATCAACGAATACTGGGAGCCCTGTGTCATCCTTGAAAACGGCAAGAAAAAAATCGTAAATCCGATGACCGGCGTGGAGAAACTGGAGTTTGACGGTGTCGGGGAGCTGGAGGCGTTTTACACTTCCGGTGGGACCTCGACACTTCCAGACACGTATGCTGGCAAGATTGATTCCCTCGACTACAAGACCATCCGTTACCCGGGGCATTGCGCTCTTTTCAAAGCGATGCTTGAGATTGGCCTGGCCTCCCGACAGCCCATCAGCGTTGACGGGCAGATGGTCGAGCCACGGGCTGTTCTTAAAACGGTTCTGGACAAAAACCTCACTTTCGGAGATCCGGACATGGCGCTGGTGCGCCTGAAGTTCGAGGGCGAGAAAGACGGTAAAGATAAACGATGTATCTATGAAATCGTTGACCGTCAGGATTCAAAAACCGGGTTGACGGCGATGATGCGCACCACTGCCTTCCCGGCCTCAATAATCGCCTGGATGGCCGCTTCCGGACAGATAACACAGCGGGGATGCAAACCTCAGGAGTTGGTGGTCAATCCGCCTTTGTTTATTGCGCAGTTGAAGAAGCGGAGGATAAATCTGGTGGTAAGGGCGTAATTTCGCCACGAAGAGAGACTGGCAGGAGCACGTGGCTGGGGCAGATGTGGACATCTGACGCCCACAAAAAAACAGCCTTGTAGGTCGGAACGGGTACCCCACCGCTTGCGGTGGATTTCGGTGCCACGCGCACAACCTTGTAGGTTGGAACCCCTGCGGTTCTGACAATTGTTCTCAGGTCACGTGTCAAATGTCAAAAGCACAGGGCTTTTGACCTACTCTGCTGGATGGCCGCCTCCGGGCATATAGTTGAGCGGGGCTGCAAACCCCAGGAACTGGTGGTCAATCCATCCTTGTTTATTCCTCAGTTGAAAAAAAGGGGGATAAACTTGGTGATTAAGGAGTGAATTTGCCACAAAGAGAGATTGGCAGGAGCGCAGGGCTGGGGCAGATGGGGACATATGCCGCCCACAATAAAATAGGCTTCGCCTGTTCGCCAGTTACCACAAATCAGCCGGGAAAACTATGGAAAGCTTGACAACGCTGCCCGGATTGATGCTTACGTTATAGCTGATCGTATCGCTGTCCGGCAGATAAATCAGGGTTAGCCTGGGAGCGCCAATGGGGACGTTGGAAAAAGAGAAGTTTCCCTTTGCGTCCGGGTTGGTTGAGGCGGTGGTATAGCTGCCGGAGCCGTCGGGATAGACCAGACGAACGATCAGCGAGTCTTTGTATACAGCCCCCGGCATGGCGCTACCGGCGTCAACCACGACGCCCTCGATCACGTTGTTGAGCAAATCCGCCGAGCTGTTGGCAAACAGCTTGTCGATATTCGAACCGGAACCGGTCGAGCGTATCAGGGTGTCGGTGTACACATAGTTAACGCTCCAGGCATCTTTCTTAAAACCGTCGCTTTCAAAGCCCGCTTCCACGTACGGTCCGTCCCAGGTGGTGTAACCGCCGGGATTCTGCGCCAGGGCGTCCAGATTGGGAGGAAGAGCGCCCACCTCGCCGACATAGCCAAAATCGGCGCGAGCGCCGTTTACAAATACTTCGGGATTCCCAACAATCGCACGGGCAAGCTGGTCCAGTTCCTTTTTAGTCTGCTCATACTGGGCGGTTTCAATTGAAGTCGACATCTTGCGGGTGGCGATGGTCGCTAGGACACCCACCAACAAAATGACGATGACCAGTTCTATGAGGGTAAAGCCGTATGCACTGTGATATGATCTCTTCATAGTCATGCTCCAAGTCAGGAACCACTGCTGTCGGCCCAAACATCCGAGGGCAGATAGTATTCACCATATATTGATGAATTGGGCAAAACAGTAACAAAGCGCTTCAGGGTGTCGTTATCGGGCAGATAAATCACGCGCAGCGTGTGGTTGCCGATGGGGATGGGATTGAAAGAGAAATATCCTCCGGCATCGGGAGTTGCTGTTCTTGTCACCATGCCCCCTGACCCATCGGGCACAATCAGATGCACGGAGACAGAATCGTTGTAAGTGTCTCCCGGTGGCGTGCCATCGAGATCGTACACGACACCACTCACCTGGTTTTGTAGCAGATCCGCAACTGAGTTGCTTAACTTGCGGACGATGCCCGTTCCGGTGGTCGGCCCGCCGCAGCCACCGCCACCGGTTGTTTTGCCTGGTGAGGTGATCGTAATACCTGCTGAATACTCGTACTCGTCTCCCCAGGCGTCCTTTTTGTAGTCGTCGGTAATCTGACTGAAGCGGTTCTCAATGTACGGTCCTGTCCACGTCGAGTAAGAGCCCGGATTAGAATGAAGCGCATCGAGATTGGGCGGCATAGCCCCTATGTCGCCAACATAACCAAAATCTGACCGGACGCCGTTGTTTTGCAATTCCGGGCTGCCTACTATAGCAAAGGCGAGGTCATCCAACTCCTGTTTGGTTTCTTCTACTTTAGCTGTGTTGGATACGATTCCAGCGGATCGGAAAGCAACCGTTACCAGAATTCCTGTAATGACAATCACCAGGACTAATTCGACCAGTGTAAACCCTTTTTCGTTAGCACACTTCATAATTCTATCACTCTTGTTGTCTCTTCTGGACCTTTGTTCCTTAAGTTTAAAGACTACTGCGAAATGATATTACCAGCCGATCCCCACGCGAGGTATGAGACTACCTCGGTAGTGTGGTTAACTTCGCTGTCATTCGACTTTTCCTCCTCAATCTTGACTTGCACCAAAGAAGTGCTAAGGTTGCGGAAGCGCGTGCCACAGGTATTGGGACCATCGTAGGTGTCATCATGGCAGAGGAAGATCGGGGTTTGCGAGAAAGACGGCGAGAAGTGAATCGTATACCAGTTGTGTGTAACCGAATTGGTAGTCCGGCCTGCAAGAAAAGCGACGCCATTGTTTGTGCCGGAACTAATCTCGATCGCCACCCAGGCCACCGACTCGGCTCCGTGAGATCCGTCCGCAGCTTCCTCTTCCTGCACTTTGATCTGGAATCCGGTTATCGAGAGACTTTGTGTCCTTGTAATACAGGCGGCGGCATCGTTCTGGCTCGCCACGCCGGTAATCAAAGTCGGCGTGGAAGAAAAGGCCTGCGAAAAGGTAACATTCGTCCAAGAATGAGTCGTATTGACAGTCCCTGCCTGGATAATAGTTCCGTCTTCGAGGGTGTGCACGCCGGCTTCTACCACAATGTACGGACAGGTCTCCGTCGTGTGTGGTCCATCGCAGTAGTCCCACTCTTCCATTTGCCATTCAAAGCTAGTAGATGTTACATTCCGCGTCCGGAGATGAGTCGGGTCGCTTTCATTGTAGCTTAATCCACGCATAACCACGACCGGAGTAGTGTAAGTATTATTGAGGTTTACGGTATACCAGGCAGCGCCA
>Ga0307437_1000324_pt1 | contig 39682 bp, 37 predicted proteins | sample SalMarWE160390MG_FD_202146 | JGI IMG/M metagenome (GOLD analysis project Ga0307437, IMG submission 202146) | Salt marsh sediment microbial communities from the Plum Island Ecosystem LTER, Massachusetts, United States - WE1603-90 | ecosystem: Environmental > Aquatic > Marine > Intertidal zone >...
TGTTTTCCTTCAAACTACTGATAAGGTCTACCGCCAGAATTTTTCCGAGATCGACTTCTTTCTTTCCTTTTTCTATTATTTCTTTGAGTAATTTTCCGGAGGCTATTCTTTTCTCAACCTTTTTGAGCAAAATATCGACATCAAAAGGCTTTGTCAAATAATCGGTCGCCCCAAGTTCGTATCCCTTCGTATAATCATCAAGTTCGGATTTGACTGTCAAAAAGGTAAAGGGGATTAAGGGATGTTTTTTTCTAATTGTTTTAAGAAATTCGAACCCATCCATTTCAGGCATTATAACATCAGATATTATCAAATCCGGGACCTCTTCTTTTAAAATTTTTAAGCCCTCTTTTCCGTTTTCGGCTGTTTTAACCTCATACCCTGCCTTCTCCAGAGCTTTTCTGACAATCATGCGCAACGCTTTATTGTCTTCTAATACTAAAATCATTAGTCCTCCTTACGTCTACCTTTACTTCTTCTTTCTTTTCCCGAACGTCTGTCGATGAAATGGAAATCCGATGGCATTTCGATTATAAATTTCGTCCCTTTACCGTGACTGCTTTCAACGCTGATTTTTCCAAAATGTTCATTAACTATTTTCTTCACTAAAGATAACCCGATACCTGTTCCCTTCTTCTTTCTGGACTTAAAATTCCTGAAAATCGAGTTTATGTCTCCTTTTATGCCCGCCCCGTTATCTTTAACCCATATCTCGACCATGTTTTCTCCTAAACTCCTGCCTCCTAACTCAATCTTCCCCTTACCTCCGACCTCTTCATAAGCATTATGTATCAGATTTACCAGAACTGATTTCATAAAATTTTTATCGCAGAAAACATCCGGAAAATCATTGCTGAAACTTAAATCAACATAAGAGCTGTTTCCGGTGACTATTTCTGCGCTCTCTTTGCTTAGCTTCTTAATATTAACCTTTTCTATTTTTAAATCAAGAGTTCCTGATAAACTTAAGACATCGAATGTTATATCCTGTAGATATTTTAATTCCTCGAAGAGTGTGTTGCTGATTTCTTTTACGTCCCCACTTCCCATGTCTCGCAACATTTTAATCCCGGTTTTGAGTCCGGCAATGGAATTTTTGATTTCGTGAGAAATTAAAGATATAGCCTCTTTATCCTTTAATTCGCCTTTCATTCTTCTTAAATTTTAATCCCATATTCAAACATGTCAAGCCTCCCGACCACCATTTTTTAACCACAGAGGACACAGAGATAAACCGCTATCGGCTAACCGCTCACCGCTTTCCGCTAAACCCGACACAACCTAAGAAAATTCAAATGTAGAAGATATAATACTTATATCGGAGTTTCATGATTTTTTTATTAAAAATGCTATAAAATTTAGCGTGGATTAAAAGCGAGGGCTAACCGTTCAGAAGGGCGTCTCGGAAGCAGAACGGCCATGATCTATTGAAATCTTTAGATTTTAATAGGAGTGAGGCTGAGAGCCGAGCGGCAATTTTCACGGTGGGAAAATTGACCGCGTTCCTGATGAATGGTCAGGCCTCGCTTTAGACTTAGCCGAGTACTAGTATTATCCACTTGCAAAACTAAAAAAACCATTGATATTAAACTATTTAAAGGTATTATGGCTTGAAAAATCATGAAACTCCGATATCGAGCCTCTTGACTTATGTATTCCATTTCATATATTTTCAAGGTAAGCCGGAGTGGCGGAACTGGCAGACGCGGCGGACTCAAAATCCGTTGTCCCTTAAAGGACTTGTGGGTTCAAATCCCTCCTCCGGCAATATTTTAACCACAGAGTACACAAAGAAAAAGGACACACAGAGACCACAGAGAGTAAAATTATATTTCTTTTTTTATCAGTGTTAATCTGTGCAATTTAGTGGTTCGCACCCCTTGACTTTTTATACTGTTTTAGATTATAATTGCGGAAAAGGAGTAAGCGTTGAAAATTTTCAAATTAACTAAAATTCTATCCATTATATTGTTTTCTTTCTTATTATTAAAAAGCGAAAAGGCTTTTTGCTATTTGAATATAATAGAAGAATCGGGTAGGTTGATTTTGGAAAGCGATGAGGAAATGGCAGTTAGAGTTATAGATGTTTGCGGAAGAAGGATAAGAAATTTCAATAATTCGGAAGTTACAATTTCCGGAGAAAGCTTACTTTCTGGTGTTTATTTTCTCGATATAAATAACGAGCAAAGTTTAAAATTTACTGTTATAAATAATTTCTTGTTCGGGGTTATGGGTATCGATAAAATCCTGATTGAACAGCCAGAGAGTGTTCCTTTCTACCCGGAGAGGATAAGTATAGATGAGACTCAGAACTTTCCGGATATTGAGGATATAATTAATGCCCCTGTTTCCGATATATCAGTTTACGGATTATACGCATGGTATACATATTTTTCGGATTATGCTCACTGGCAGGATGAAGTATCAGAGGTGGGATGGGGTAGCATCAGAGCCGGCGCTCACCTTACTGAATTTAACGATATTTCTATGAGGGCATTAAATAGTATAGATATGGATATAATGTTAACTGTTTCCGGTGGTAGAACGAAGGTAAGAAGTTACTATGGGTATGACTGGGACGATGAGGTTCAAGATCAAACCTTTATAGATGAATATATAAGTTATATGGATACGATTCTTTCCCGATACGGACCCGGCGGTTCCTTTTTTGATGATTACCCTGAGGAACCTTATAAACCGATTAAATATGTGGAAATCTGGAATGAACCGAATTTGCATTATCTTTACGGAGCCTATCTTGATAATCCGCCGTCATTGACACAAAAAGCCGAACTGTATGCAAAATTACTCTTAGCAAGTTATAATCATATAAAAAGTAACTGGGGAGATAGTATTAAAGTAGTGGGTTTGTCTGCCTGTGGGGGCAGCGCAGATGATATATACTGGGGTCCGGATCCGCTGAATCCCGATTACGGGTTTATAGGACTCGTTCATAAGATGATCGTAGAAATCGGAGAAGATCCTTCTGAATGTTATGACGTTTTGTCCGATCATCCCTACACACATTACTGCCCACCCGATGCTGAGGTATATCCCGGCGGTAGAGGTTCATACCATTACTCGGTAGCTAACAGTCATAATTTGTATAAGCAAATAATGGCAAACTTCGAAAACGAAGACAAGCCGGTCTGGTTTACCGAAGTCGGCTACAATCGTCAAAACGGCGTTTTCGAGCGGGATGAAGGTTTGACAGAGCGTTTCCAGGCAGCCTATGTGGTGCGTTTATATTTAACGGCGTTGCGATTGGGTGTAGAAACAGTACACGTTATGTTTATGGTTGATGCGGATGGCACCAATACAGGATTTTTCGTTTATGATACAAGAGAATGGTATGAATCCGCTTACGCCGTACAAAATATGATTAGAATTATGCCAAAACCGAAGCTAATAGGTGCGATAAGTGACGGTACGGCGGGTTATTATGCTTATCGCTTTAATCCCGATGCCGATACATCAGATTATGACCCGGTGATTGTTGCGTGGAATGTATCAGGTCCTCTTAAAGCAATTATTCCTGTTGAAAACGGAACTTATCAGCTAATAGATATGCTTGGTCATTCAATTACACTGGAAGCGTACAATAATCAATTGGAGGTCGAAGTCGGTCCCTACCCGATCTATATTCAGACGCAAACAAATTAATACACAAAAAAATACCCTGTCTGCCCTTGAAAAATTCAAAGAAAAAGGTAATGTATATAGAAGTTTAACAAACATAAAAAAGGAGGTATGTATTATGTCAAGATTTAACTCTAGAAATCCGTTGATGTTCTTCTTGGTACTGATAGTTGTTGCTGTATTGATCAGCGGATGTGGTGGTGACGGGAGTTCAGAGCAAGAACCAAGTAGTGAAGAACAGGTTTCGGAGCCTGCCGAACCATCCCAGCAAGTGGTGGAAGAAACTGGTGAGCAAAATGATGCGGGTAGCGGCAGTGATGTTCCGGCAGATATGGCAAGTCCGTACCGAATTGAACCAGGAACTAAATATAGTGGTACAGTAGATGAGAGTGATGACGGAGATGCATATACCGTTAGATACAACTCGGGAGACGTAGCATGTATAAAAGTGATACCAACCAGTGGAGTTGATATTGCGGTAATGTGCGCAGAATTCATGGCGAATGATGGTGTAAAAGGAGAAGAGGAAAATCTCTGTGTTGGCTCAGACGTTGACAGAAGTGATATAACCCGCGTCGATATAATGATTGGTGCGGTAAGCGGCGCAGGGGACTATAATTTTGAAGTTAATATGACTCCTCAAAATGATGGCAATTCTAACGGGGATGCCGGAACCGGAGATGAAAATGTTGTAAAATTAGAAGCGGGAGCATATTCGGATTGTCATCTGGGTTATGGCGACCAAAACGATAATTATAAAATCAGTCTTGAGCCCGGACAAACCGTGACTGTACATGCGATACCAAGTAGTGGCTTTGACATCAGGCTCTGGGAATGGGAAAGCGATTCGGAATGTAACAGTGGAGTAAAAGGAGAGGAAGAGACAATAGTTAGCGAATCGGAGAGAGACGCCACTGAATCTTATAGGTTTTCCGTTAATACGGTGGGGGATTCTCGCGATCCCGGAACTTACACATTAAAGGTTTCAATTAAATAAAAAAGAGAGGAAACGCAGAGATTCAGTCACTATAAGTTAGCCGGTTAATAAAAAAGAGAGATATTCGCTTTCAGCAGAGCGAAGATTAAATTGCCTTGACTTTTAGTTTTTATTATTTATAATTTCTCCTGATGGATTATTTTATGTTACTTCGTCCCACTTTATTTCTCCCTTTATGGATCTTTTTTCTTCTCGGAGCGCATCACGGGGAAGGAGAGATTTCGCTCGGGGCTGTTAGTGCTTTTGTTTTTTATACCATGCTTATGGGGGGTGTTTATATCTTTAACCAGATTATTGACAGAGAGTCGGATAGGAAGAACAAAAAATTGTTCTTGCTTTCTGATGGTTTTATTCCTCTTAGAAACGCGTACATAGAAATGGGAACGCTTTTCGTTATATCTGTTTTTGGGTCATTCATCCTTGGGATGAATATTTTTATTGCTTTCTTGATTTCTCTTTTTCTGGGGATTACTTATTCTCTTCCTCCGGTTGAAACAAAAGGGATGCCTTTTTTAGATATTTTTTGGAATGCTTCAGGATACGGGGTGCTTGCTTTTATGGTTGGTTGGCTTGCAACTGCAGAGTTTTCTCACCTGATGTTTGTTACTGCTATTCCGTATTTTTTTGCGGTGGCGGCGGTATTTGTTAATACAACTATTCCGGACATAGAGGGTGATAGGAAAGAAGGTAAAGTTACGACTGGCGTTTTTTTAGGCAAGAAAAACACGCTTTTACTTGGTGTAATTCTTGATTTAGTCGCTATAGTTGTATCTTATTTATTGGGAGAAAGAGGATACATCTGTCTTATCGGAGCGGGACTCGCGTTTCCTATATTTCTAATAGCTTATATTAAGCAGACAAGGAAGACAATATTGTTTTCTTTCAGGGCTACTCCCGGAATACTTGCCATTCTTGTTTTTTTTGTAACGCCAATAATAATTCCACTCTTTGCAGCGGTTTTAGGAGTTCAAAAGAGTTATTACAAAAGAAAATTCAATATAGATTATCCGGCCATGTTTAGCGGTAAAGAGAGGGATTTTTGAATATGATAACATTATTTTTATTAATTTCTACTTTTTCACCTGAAACTGATTCGCTGTTAAATGAAGCCATTAATTGCTCGTACGTAGAGGACTTTTCGCGTGCTGAGTCTGTTTTGAAAGTTGTTAAAAAGCGAGAAGTCGATCATCCTGTTTCGTATTTCTTGTTGTCCTCCCTCTACGAAATGATGTGGGTTGATCTTGGGGACAATTCGTATAGGGATAAAATATTTTCATACGCGGATTCAGCCATTGCAAAGGGGAAAAAATGGTCGAAAGAGAATCCTGATGACCCATGGGGCTATTTTTTTATTGGTGGAAGCTATACGTTGAAGATTTTTTATTATGTTATGAAGGAAGATTACTTCGGTGCGTTTTTTTTAATCAATCCGGCAGTTTATTATCTGGAGAAAGCAAAAGATATCGACTCCACTTTAGCTGATGTTTATTTGGGTCTGGGAGGATGGGAATATATGAAGGGTCATTTCCCATTTATGGGTAAGGATAAAGAAAAGGGACTTGCAATGATAAGGAAGGCTATTAAAGACGCGAATTATGTTTCTTTATATTCGACATTAGCTTACGCTAATATATGTATTCGTGAGGGTGATTACGATGAGTCTATATCAATTCTTGAGCCTTTATTAAGTAACTTTCCTGATTCAAGAACTTTTACCTGGCCGCTGCTGAAAGCTTATTATGGGAAAAAAGAATACCAAGAATCTCTAAAAATCGTTGATAAACTTATTAGTATTTCTGCAAATAACGATTATTCAAGGTTTGAGGCTTATTACTATAAGGCAAAAACACTTCTGGAACTTGAGAAGTTGGAAGAGGCATTGTTTGCCGTCGAGACGGCTCTGAATATTGAGTTTGAGAAAGACATGTTAAATGTTAAGGAGATAAAAGAAGATCTTTTTCGAATTAAAATTGAAATAAAAAGAAGAATGGCAGGAGCTTAAGAGAACACCGAAAAGGTCTTGACATATTAATTTTATAAGGTAAAATTACAGGGTTAGCCGGAGTGGCGGAATCGGTAGACGCATCGGACTTAAAATCCGGTGGAGAATTTTCTCCGTGTCGGTTCAAGTCCGACCTCCGGCATGCAATTTTTTGAGATATAATAATGAAATGGTTTCAAATAAGAAAGAAAATAGGAAAAGAAAGCGCGAAGAAAGAGATTCCTGACGGCTTATGGATAAAGTGTACCTCCTGCGAGGAGATACTCTATAAGAAAGAGGTAGAAAAGAATCTTATGGTATGCTCTAAGTGTAACTTCCATTTTAGAGTAAACAGCGCTTTTTATAAAAAACTACTGCTTGACGAGGGCTCTTTTACGCCTTTTGACGAAAATATTAAAACCGCAGATCCCTTGCAATTTAAGGGTTACGTAAAAAAGATTGAAGCGGCAAGAAAAGAGACTTCTTTAAGTGAAGCTGTAATAACAGGAGAAGCCAGAATTGATGGTAGGGATGTTGAGGTAGCGATTATGGATTTTTCTTTTATTGGTGGTTCTATGGGGTCTGTGGTAGGAGAGAGAGTTAAGAGGGCTATTGAAAGAGCGAGTAAGCGCGGCTTACCTCTTTTAATAGTTAATGCTTCTGGCGGTGCCAGGATGCATGAGGGTATTCTTTCTTTGATGCAAATGGCGAAAACTGCTACTGCTCTTAATAAATTAAAAATGCCCTATATTTCTATTCTTACCAATCCTACCACTGCAGGAGTTCTTGCTTCTTATGCCTCGCTTGGAGACATTTTGGTTGCCGAACCAGGTGCGCTTATTGGATTTGCGGGTCCCAGGGTAATAAAACAAACAATAAAAAAAGAATTGCCGGATGGTTTCCAGAGAGCTGAGTTTCTCCTGGAGCACGGGCTGATAGATATGATTGTATCGAGAAAAGAACTAAAGGATACAATCGTTTCTCTTTTATCGCATCTTTGTTAAAAGCATAAAAATGTTGAAGAAAGATGCGGAAATTATTAATTCTTTAGGTATTCATGCGAGACCTGCTTCGATGATAGTCAAGCTTGCTTCCGCTTTTGATTCTAGAATCGAATTGGAGAAAAACAATGTCAGAGTTAATGCTAAAAGTATTATGGGCGTTCTAATGTTGGCTTCTGAACAGGGTGACAAGGTAACAATTATAGCTGAAGGTAAGGATGAGAAAGAAGCAGTTGAATCTCTGATTAAGTTAATAGAAATAAGGAAATTCGATGAAGAATAAGATATTTAGAGGAACCCCTGCTTCTCCATCTATTGCTATAGGTAAGAGTTTCGTATATTCGCCTAAACAGATAGTGCTTTCTTCCATGGTGGAAAGAAAGGATATTACTGAAGAATTAGCGCTTTTCGAGAAGGCGCGTAATATGGCTTTAAAGCAACTCCGAAGTCTTCGAGTTGAATTAAAGAAGGCAAGCGATCCGGTGAGTTCAAAGTTAATAGATGTCCAGATGCTTTTCTTACAGGATCCCCTTTTCTTAAATTCAGTAGAAAAGAGGATCAGGGGGGGAGTCGAATCGGCAGAGGAAGCCATAGTTAATTTTTCGGAAAGTCTTGAAAAAGATTTTCGTGATATTCCGAATAGTTATATATCAGAACGCTATCTGGATGTAAAAGATATTGTTGAAAGATTATTGAAGAATTTGAAGGAAGAGGAAACGGATAACGCATTAGGAAGTTATGGCGATATAATGATAGCGGAGAGTTTTACCGCTTCTACTGTTCTGCAAATGAGTAAAGCAGGCGTTGGAGGGTTAATAGCCGAGAAAGGAGGAAGGACTTCACATTTTGCTATTCTGGCAGAAGCATTGAATATTTCGGCTGTTGTAGGCGTAAACGGAGTTACCGGGGAGATTGAGTCCGGAGATGAAGTGATAGTTGATGGTATTAGCGGAGTTATAGTTATTAATCCTGATGAGGATACAAAGAGAAGGTTTGAACGAAAGAAAGAAGAGACAAATGCTATTCAAAAGAAATTTCTTGAACAAAAAGACCTTCCCGCTACTACTATTGACGGCTATTCTGTTGATATTTCCGCTAATATCGAATTGCCGATTGAGCTTCCTTTTATCAAGAAGTTTGGGGCTAAAGGAGTAGGGCTTTTGCGTACCGAGTTTCTTTTTCTTACTTCTGAGAATGTTCCCGATGAGAAAGAACAGTATGATTTCTATTTAAAAGTTGCAGAAAGTGTTTATCCTGATTATGTTATAATGAGAACTCTTGATCTTGGAGGAGATAAAGTTTTTAAGACGAAAGTTCAGGAGGAGAATCCTTTTTTAGGATGGAGAGGTGTTCGTTTTACTCTTGCGAACGAGAAAATCTTCAAAGATCAACTGCGCGCGATGCTAAAGGCTTCAGCTAAAGGTAATGTTAGGATTCTTATCCCAATGGTTTCTCAACTAGAAGAAATTGTAAGGGTTAAAGATATGGTAGAAGATATTAAGGTTCAGTTAAAGAAAGAGGGTGTAGCTTATGATGAAAACATCGAAATAGGAGCTATGGTTGAGATCCCTTCCGTTCCTTTAATGGCAGATTTCTTTTCTGAAGTAGTAGACTTTTTTTCTATAGGAACAAATGATTTAACCCAGTATACCCTTGCCGTTGATAGGGGAAATAAGAATATATCCAGTCTTTTTGACCAGCTTGACCCTTCGGTTATTATTCTTATGGAAATGACGGTACGAAAAGCGCATCATAAAAATAAGTGGGTCGGGATTTGCGGCGATATAGCTGCCGATGTGGTCGCAATACCTGTTCTTATAGGAATGGAAATGGATGAGCTTTCGTTGCCTCCAAGTTTCATCCCCCAGATTAAAAATATTATAAGAGGCTTAAGTCTGAAAGAATGTAAGGATTTATTGGAAAGTGCTAAGAAAAAACGATCGGCAAGTGAAGTGAGGGAATTCTTGAAAGGAGAAATGCTGAATAGATTTCCTTCTCTTAAAAACATACTTGTGGAGGTTGAAAATGATTGAAATTATTGATGATTTACCTCAGCAAATCGAAGAGGCTGTCGAGCTAGGATCTGCGGCCGATTTCGAGTTTAAAGGCATTAAAAATGTGTGTGTTGGTGGTATGGGAGGCTCTTCTATAGGGGGCGAGCTGCTTTGTAATATTGCGGCAAAGTATTCTAAAATACCTTTTTTTATTGTCAGAGATTATAATTTGCCCAGTTTTGTCAATAGTAAAAGCCTGGTGATTATTGTTAGTTATTCGGGGAACACGGAAGAAACTTTGTCTCTTATGAATCAGGTCCCTCATAAAGCTAAGATTTTATGTGTTAGCAGTAATGGCGTGGTAGGGGACCGAGCTAAGGAGAAAAATTTACCTCTTATATCAATTCCAAAGGGATATCCTCCAAGAGGTGCAATTACTTATCTATTTTTTCCTGTTTTGGAAGTTTTACGAAAATCGGGTATAATTAAGATAAAGAAAGATGATATTGATGAGGTTATAGGGGTTCTTTCGGATAATATAGAAACAGCAAAGGTATGGGCCGAGGAAGTTAGCGGCAGATTGAAGGAGAAACTTCCTTTTATCTATTCGATTCATGATTTTAGTGGGGTCGCAAGGAGATGGTGCACGCAGATTAATGAAAATTCAAAGTCTCTTGCTCATTTTGCTGTATTTTCGGAGTTAAACCACAATGAAATAGTAGGTTGGGAAAACCCCAAAGAGATCCTTAAGAGAATTTTTATTTTTATTCTAAGAGATAGGGATGAGCAGGAAAAAATGAAAAAAAGAATCGAAATCACTACCGAGTTAATTGAGGAATTTGCAGGTGAAATTATGGATGTTTATTCTGAGGGTAAATCTCAACTGGCCAAGATCTTTTCGCTGATACAAAAAGGCGATTACCTCTCTTTCTACCTTGCAAGGAATTACAAGGTTGATCCTCTTCCGGTTAAAAAAATTCAGGAGTTAAAAAGAAGGCTTGTTGAATGACGGTTATTATTCCCCTTGCCGGTTATGGAACTCGGCTTAGACCCTTGACCTTTAGTGTGCCCAAACCACTTTTGCTTTGTGGGGGAGACACCGTCCTTGGTTGGATATTTAAATCTATCTCGCAACTTTCCCCTTCAGCAATAATTTTGATAGTAGGTTACAGAGGAGATATAATAAGAGATTGGGTGGAAGAGCATTATAGTGGTTTGCCTGTTAAATGGGTTGTACAAGAAGAAGCAAAAGGTCTGGGGCATGCGGTCTGGAAAGCAGGGGAGGTGGTTTCGCCAGAAAGTGACGTTTTAATTCACCTGGGAGATACAATATTTGATTTAGATTGGAATATCATTAAGGAAGGGAAAGATAACTTTATTGGAGTAAAAAAAGTCGAAGACCCGCAGAGATTTGGCGTTGTTGAAGTCCAAAATAATAGGATTGTTGATTTGGTGGAAAAACCGGTAAATCCTTCTTCCAATCTTGCTGTAGTCGGGTTTTATTATATAAAAAAATGGGGGTTTTTGTACAAACAACTTAATTTTCTAATTGAAGAGGATATAAGAACTAAAAATGAGTATCAATTGACAGATGCGTTGAAGCTTATGTTGGAAAGAGAAGATATTGAACTAAAAACACTCTCTGTAAGAGAATGGTATGACTGTGGCAAAATAGACACCTTACTTCAAACCAATGCCGGACTCTTAAAGGATCCTCCTGATTGGATTGATTTTAAAAATCAGATACAGAATTTTTCGTATATTAGCGGTTCTTCCAGATTAGAAGATACGGAGCTTGGGCATTTCGTTACTGTGGGAGAAAATTCATTAATAGAAAAATCAAGTATTAGAAATTCTATCATCTGTAATGCAGTTAAAATTGTAAACTCTCATATTTTTGATTCTATTATAGGTGATGAGTCAGAGATTGTAAATGTAAGAGGTAAGTTTATAGTTGGTTCTAATACCTTCGTTAGGGGAAAGGAGTGATATAAGTGAAAAGAATAATTACAAGTGAATCTGTAACCGAGGGGCATCCGGATAAAATCTGTGACCAGGTTTCCGATGCGGTTTTAGACGAGATTTACAAGAATGATCCGGATAAAGAGAGAGTAAGAACGGCAATAGAAACTCTAACAACACGTGGTATCGTTTTGGTATCGGGGGAGATGGCCACTTCGGTTTATATAGATGTTCCCGATTTGGTCAGGGGACTACTTCAGGATATAGGATACGTTAAAACCGAATATCATTTTACTTACGAAACTTGTGGTATCGTTACTATGATTCAAGGACAATCCTCAGATATTGCTCTTGGAGTTGATAAAGGAGGAGCTGGGGATCAGGGAATGATGTTTGGATATGCTACTAAAGAAACAAAAGAACTTATGCCTATGCCTATTATGTTGGCACACAAGTTAGTCAAGAAACTCGCGGATAAAAGGAAAGAGCAGGACGATCATTTCTTACGGCCCGATGGAAAATCTCAAGTTTCCGTTGAATACGTTGACGGACTTCCCAAAAGAGTGGATACGGTTTTGATTTCCGCTCAGTGTGATCCTCAGGTTGAAACGTCTAAGCTTAAGGAATATATTGTTGAGGAAGTTATTAAACCAACAATACCGGAAGAATTTTTGGATAGTAATACCAAATATCTAGTTAACCCTACAGGCAGGTTCGTTATAGGAGGACCTCAGGCAGACACGGGAGTGACTGGCAGGAAGATTATGGTGGATACTTATGGGGGGTTGGGAAAGCATGGAGGAGGATGTTTTTCCGGTAAAGATCCGAGCAAAGTGGACCGTTCCGCTGCCTATATGGCCAGATACGTGGCTAAGAATATTGTCGCCTCCGCACTTGCTGATAAGGTTGAAATACAAATAGCTTATGCAATTGGTATGGAAGAACCGGTTTCAATATATATCGATTCTTTTGGTACGGGAGTTGTTTCTGACGAAAAGATTTTAGAAGCCGTCAGGAAAGTTTTCGATTTTCGCCCCAGAAAAATAATAGAACAGCTAGATTTGCTTCGACCGCAATATCTGGATACAGCCTGTTATGGACATTTTGGGAGAGAAGATAAAAACTTTAAGTGGGAAGAAACCGACAAGGTTTCCCAGTTGAAAGGAGAAGTTAGTTGATGAATTATGATATAGCAGACAAATCTTTAGCGAATAAGGGAGTAAAAAGAATAGAATGGGCTTCAGGATTTATGCCGGTTTTGGAAAGCATAAATAAAAAGTTTGAGAAAGAAATGCCTCTTAAGGGAGTATCGATTGCTGCGTGTTTGCATGTTACTACCGAAACTGCAAATCTGATGAAAACCTTGAAAGCCGGCGGAGCAAAAGTTACTCTGTGTGCTTCCAATCCTCTTTCGACGCAGGACGATGTTGCTGCAGCATTAGTAAAAGAATTTAAAATTCCGGTTTTCGCAAAGCATGGGGCCGACAGAGAAACTTATTATCGTCACATAGAAAATACCCTTGAAAGCGGACATGATATTACAATGGATGATGGCGCAGACCTTGTCTCTACTTTACATAACCAGTATAAATCGGAATTGGATAAAGTGATAGGGGGTACGGAAGAGACAACGACAGGCGTAATAAGACTCAGGGCGATGGCTAAAGACGGAGTTCTCGGTTATCCTGTAATAGCAGTAAATGATTCGATGACTAAATATTTGTTTGATAACCGTTACGGTACGGGTCAGTCCACAATCGATGGTATCCTGCGAGCTACTAATTATCTTATTTCCGGTAGTAATTTTGTGGTTTTTGGTTTTGGGTGGTGCGGAAAGGGGGTCGCGAAGAGAGCCAGCGGTATGGGTGCGAGAGTGATTGTGGTTGAAACCGATCCAGTTAGGGCTCTTGAAGCCGCTATGGAAGGCTATGATGTTATGCCCAAAAGGAAAGCAGCCGGAATAGGTAATGTATTTATTACCGTGACGGGAGACAAGTGGATTATTACAGAGAAAGAGATGAAAGCAATGAAAGATAACGTAATAATCGGTAATTCGGGTCACTTCAATGTTGAAATTAAACTTGAAGACCTTGAAAAAATTAGTAAGTCAAAGAAAACGATAAGAGAAAACGTAACTCAGTATAAACTAAAAGGTGGACGTAGGATTAACCTCCTTGGCGGAGGGAGATTGGTAAATCTTTCGTGCGCCGAGGGGCATCCGGCAGTAGTAATGGATATGAGCTTTGCCAATCAGGCAAACGCAGCTGTTTATTTAACTCGCGAAGCGTCCCAAATGGATAAGAAAGTCTACACGTTACCATCGGAAATTGACAGAGAAATTGCTCGTTTGAAGCTTAAAACGATGGGGATAGAGATCGATGTTTTGACAAAAGAACAGAAAAAATATCTTAGCTCCTGGGGGGAGGGGACTTAATTTAAGATGAATGCGTGAGCTTTCAATTAGTTTCTTTTTACTTTTTTTATTGTTTGTTTGTCTGGATGTTTCCACAACATCTTATTCACTTGGAGTTAGAAATGTCCTTTTTGACGAAATCGATAACAGAATTGCTTTAGGCGCTGCTAAGATGAAAGGGGCGATCAATGAAACGGAGAAGTTTGATTTGGATTTAAAAAAGATTTATCCTGTTTTAGCGGAATACTCACTTGGTTGGGTAGAGTTGTTTGATTCTACTAAAAGTTTTATTGTTTCTTCAGACTTCGAGGTGCGTTTTATACCGGAACCTTTCCCCGATACACTTAGCTTCTGGGGATACAGATATGGTTTGCTTCCTGTTAAGAAAGGCTATTTGCTGGTTCTTTCTTCGGATGAGCAACTTGGTATATTGAAAAGGGTTTTTAAAGTTTCCTTATTCTTAAGACTTATGGTCTATTTCTCTTTTATTGCACTTGGATTCTATATTTTCTGGGTGTTTTCTTATCCTTTTAAAAAAGTTAGAGAAGTTACAGGAGAGAAAGGTCAAAATATAGAGTATACAATGAGAACGATAAGAGAAATGGTGAAAGACTATAGGGAGAAGTTGAAAAATGTGCAGGAAAGAGAAAAAGAATTGAAACAGAGGCTTTTCCTTTCTAATTTAGGAGAAAACGTATCTCAGGTTCTCCATGAAATAAGAAATGCTACCGGCGCCATTTTTGGATTTGGGAAACTTGTTGAAAATGAAGAAATCAAGAAAGGTATTTTAGAGGAAACCATCCGTTTAAACGATTTTTCTATGCATCTTTTATCTCTTTCCGGACCATTGAAACCAGAGATAGAGGACGTAAATCTAAAGGATTTGATAACTGAGGTAATCAGAAGATTGGAAAATAAAGAGGTTGATATAAAGACCTGTGTAGGGGATGATATTGGATTGAAGGCTGATGGAGAGCTTTTAGGTAGAGCGATATATAATATACTTGATAACGCTCTGGATGCCTGTAAGGAAAAAGGGCATATAGTTGTTTCGGTTGAGAAAAAGAAAAAAAGGATTAATATTCTAATAGAAGATACGGGAGTTGGTATGGACAAAAGAACTTTATCCTCCATTTTTGATTTATTTTTCAGCAAAAAAGACGGAGGTGTTGGAGTTGGAATGGCTGTAGCTAAAAGGATTATAGAATCCCATAATGGAGATATTAAAGTAAAGAGCAAACCCGGCAAGGGCAGCAAGTTTTCAGTAACTCTTCCGCAGGAATAAAATGAATAAGATTCTTATTGTTGAAGATAACGAAAATTTCAGGAAAATGCTGGAGCTTAATTTCGGGAAAGCGAATCTTGCTTTTGAATCTTGTGCTTCTGCCGAGGAAGCTTTTGATGTTTTTAACAGGGATATCTTTTCGGTAGGCGTTTTTGATCTTAAGCTACCAGAAATGGGTGGCTTGGAGCTATTGACCAAAGTGCTTGAAGTGGCACCCGAGTTTCCCGTTTTTATCATAACAGCATACGGGGATATAAAAACCGCTGTAGAAGCAGTGAAAAAAGGAGCTTTGGATTTCATTCAGAAACCCTTTGATCCGGATTTTTTAATTGATAAAATAAAAAAAGAAATAAAGAAAAGATCTTTTCCTTCAAAAAAGCAAATAGTAGGCAATTCGGCTCTTTTAAAAGAAGCAATAGCGCTTGGGAAGAAAGTTGCGGTAACTGACCTTACGGCTTTTCTGTTTGGAAAGAGCGGAACCGGTAAGGAATTGTTTGCCAGGGCTATTCATGACTGGAGCCCAAGAAAAGAGGCTCCTTTTGTTGTCTTGAATTCTGCGGCAATACCCGAGACTCTTCTTGAGAGCGAGTTGTTTGGTATAGAAAAAGGTACTGCTACAGGTGTTTCTAAAAGAATAGGTAAAATTTCTCAAGCTTCAGGAGGTACACTTTTCTTTGATGAAATCGGAGATATGCCGCTTTTGCTTCAATCGAAAATCTTGAGAGTTATTGAGGAAAAAGAATTTGAGAAAGTGGGTGGAAGAGAGAGACTTAAAGTCGATGTCAGAATAGTTTGTGCTACAAATAGAGATCTGGAAACCATGGTGGAGAAGAAAAGTTTTAGAGAAGACTTATATTACCGTTTAAATGTATTTCCGATTCATTTGCCACCTCTTAAGGATAGACTTGAGGATATTGAAGTTCTTGCAAAACATTTTATTGATTTATATGGCGGCAGTATTCCAGGTAAAGTTAAAGGTGTTAGTGACGGAGCTTTTATGAAATTGAAACAACATGAATGGAAAGGGAATGTGCGTGAACTTGAGAATGTTGTAAAGAGAGCTTTAATTATTTGTGATGGTGATGTTATTGAAGATGAAGACATTGTTTTTCATGGGAAAAGGAGGGAGGATAAGAGGATTGAAGGTCTTAGTCTTCGAGAGTTAGGAGAAAGAGCAAAAAAAGAGACGGAAATCAAGATGATTAGAGAAGCCCTGAGGCAAACTGAGGGCAACAAAGCACAAGCCGCACGGCTACTTAATATTTCGTACAAAACTCTCTTTAATAAACTTAATGAATACGACCTCGATAAATAAATTAAATATTAAAAATAAAAAAGCAAAATTACATGTAAAAATGTAAAAATATCTCTTGAGATAACGGTGAATATTGAAAAATTATTTGTGTTATTTGTTGTTTCTGTTTTTTATTAATCTTTAAATTTTGATTTGTCATTTTCCATTTTGATATTTGATTTTTAAATTATTATGTGTATAATATTAGTGTTTTTGAGGTTTTATTCCTTGGATATATACAGATGCAGTTAATTCTTAAATATAGGGGTGGTTCATGGAAGAAATTGAAGTTAAAATTCTGGAAATAGATGTCAAAGAAATAGAGGAAAAACTAAAAAAAATCGGGGCGGAGAAGGTTTTTGAAGGTGAAATAGTTAGTATATATTTTGATTTTCCCGGCAAACTCTTAGAAAAAGAAGGTAAAATTTTAAGACTTAGACAAAAGGGAAACCTGGTCATTTTAACCTATAAGGAACTTATAAGTCAGGATAAAGCAAAAATTATGGATGAGTATGAGCTCGAGGTTGATGATTTTAGTTCTATGAAGAGAATATTTGAGGGAGTAGGTCTTTTCCCTCTATACCAATTCAATAAGCATAGAACTACATATAAATTGAACCAGGCACATTTTGAAATAGATAAGTATCCTGGAATTCCGGCGTTTCTGGAGATAGAAGCCCCGGATTTGAATACAATAGATGAGATAGTCTCCGAACTTGGTTTTTCCAGAGAAAAAGTAAATTCCTATTCAATCAAAGACGTGCTTGAATATTACGATAAACTCCGCTGACCGTATTCCGCTTACGGCTAACCGCAGAAAAAAATTTACACATTTAAAACATGTAGAATCTATAGTTTGTTGTTTTAAAAAAAACAAATAATCTTGTGATAATCTTGTGTAATCTGTGGTTAGATAGTTTTACATTTTCGGGTAATGTTTGCTTTTTATTTGGCCGGTTTCAGGATTATACTCATAATCCTCGGGTTTCATTACTTTTAAAGGTAAATCCGATAGTTTTTCAGGAAATTTCTCGTTTTTCACTTTGTACATTTTTATAGCCTCGCGAAGTGAAGCCAAATCAGTAACAGTTTTTGTTTTACTCGGTAATTTGGCTAAACCTTTGGTATATTCCTTCGTGATAGTTTTAGTTTCTATTACTGCGTCTTTGGCTTTTTTACATCCAAAATTTAACAAAACAAATATAAACGATAACAATATTAAAAATCTTTTCATTTTCTATTTAAATGGTGAGAGGTGGAATTGAACCACCGACACCGGGATTTTCAGTCCCGTGCTCTACCGACTGAGCTATCTCACCTTAAAAATTATTATATAAAAAAATTCAATAATGTCAATAGTAGGGATATGGAGTTGCTGCAAAAAAATCTTCTAGTACTGCAAGTAAAAATTTTGTTTTTTTTGCAAAAAACAGCATCCTTTATTTGTTTTTTTCAGAAATTAGAAAGCAAAATGACAAAGTGAAATGAAAAATTATCTCTTACCTTTAATAGCAAAAGCTAAAACCTCATTTGTTTTATTCGTATAATTTATTGTTATTATTTTTTTGATTTTTTAACTTTGATTTGTATTTTTGCATTTTTATATTTTATTTTTGCATTTTAGCGGCTTCGCCATATTATATCTCCTTGGTTTGCAAATAAAAGGGCTTGACTTAGAAATGAATAATGTTATAATTAAACAAATGAAAACCAGGGAAAATGTTAATGCTTTAGTAGCTTGTTTTAAGGAAAAAAAGCATAACTTACTCCAAATTTCCGGGGATGATTTTTATATAAAGGAGGCATTAACTTCCATTAAGGAAGATTTTGCCCCTAAAGATATAGAAATTTTTTTTCCGGATGATGCCCCAGAAGCTATAAAAAGTTTACATATGAAAACTTTATTTGGAGGTAAGTTGATGATTTTTTATGAAGTTGATACACTTTCGGCATCTTTATTTAAGGAAATTAAAGCCTCTGTGGAAAACCCTGCCAGGTTGAGCCCTAATTTTGCGGTTCTTATTTTCAGGGATCAGAAGAAAATGTTTAAGATTGAAGGCAGTTTAATGGGAAAATTCAAGCCAATTTATGATTCAGATATACCTGCATGGATAAGAAATTTTGCTGGGAAGGTAGGATATAAAGTGAGTAAAGATGCTGTTAATCTGCTTTGTTTTCGCTGTGGCGTGAACAGGGGTGAAATAAAAAAGCATATTGAGAGGATTATTTTATTGAAGGAGGACCAGGATAAGAGTATTGAGGAAGAAGATTTGAAAGACATAGGTTTCTACAGAGATGATACGATATTTAAAATCTCTAATTCAATATTAGATGGTAAATACAATGACGCCCTCAGGTATTTAGTGGAATATTCGGATAATATACCAGTTTTTTATTTCGTAAACAGAGATATTCGCTGTCTTTTAACCATTCGTGCATCTATTGATGAAGGTGGAAATCCAAATGAATCAAACTTAAATAGAAGATTAAACATGCACCCTTATATTTTTAATAAGAAGTATCTTCCAGCCGCCAGGAGGTTGTCCTATGGAATCTTGGAAAAAAATTTCGAGAGGATTATGGAGACTGAGTATCAAATTAAAAACGGCTGGGAAGAGTTCAGTATGAATTTTAATTTTGTGAGTCAACTTCAATAGGAGGGAAGCGATGAGTGAAGATGTTGCCGCAATTAAAGCCGCTATAGAAGATATAAAAGAAAAACTGAGTAAAATAGAAAGCAAGAGGGGTTCTATCAGAGATTCTATATATCAGAAAGTTAAAAAAGACTATGAAGTGAGGCTTGAAGATTTGAACGGGCAGCTGGCTGGAAAGAAAGAATCGCTTAAGGAAAGTTTAAAGGAAATAACCATAAAGAAACAACCTTTGAAATCCAAATTAGACGTTTTGCAGGAACAGCTTGAGGAGATAGAATTAAGGCACTCAATAGGGGAGTATTCAGACGCGCAGTATGGTTCAATGAGTGGTGAAATAAAGGAGAAAATGTCTGAAATCGAGAAGGATTTGGAATCTATAAAAAAAGAAGAAAAAGAAACTAAAGAGCTTTTAGGGGAACAAGGGGTGGACATAGAGAAGGAAGAGGAGATTGAAGAGATCGAAGTAGAAGAAGTAGAGGAGAAGGCCGGAGAAGAGGAAGTAGAAGAAGAACCTTTACCTGAAGTTTCAAAAGAGGATATGATTGCTGAAGAGCTGTTTACAGGTAAGGAAAAAACCGTGGAAGAAAGTGAAAGTGTCATATCCAATGCTTCCGCTGCCGAAGAAGAAAACGAAGCTTTGTTGGAGACTCGAAAAGGGAACCCTAAGAGAGGAGCACAATTATTTGATTTGCCAAAAGAAAAAGAAGCGGCAAAGAAAGAACCTGCAGGGGGTTCTCAGGAAGAAGAAGATTGGCTTTCTTCCCTTGAGCAGGAGTTAAATGAGGAAGCTGAGGAAGAAAAAAACGTGGAAAAAGCGGGAAAGGCAGAAAGGAAAGAGGGAGAAGAATTGGTTTCGATATGCCCCAAGTGTAATTATAAAAACAGGCCTGACGCATGGTATTGCGAGAATTGCGGTTCGGAGCTGACTTCTCCGGAGTAACAAGGAAAAGAAAGTTTATATTTAATCTTCTCGCGCCGTAAACGGATTGTTTAATCTACAAAAATACTCTTAACCCTTGACAAAAACGAGAAGTTAACTATTATACGGTACAAGTTTTATGTATATCTCTGAAATCCAAGATAAAGATAGCACGGGATTAGCAAATACAGCTCGACGATTAGGTATCTCTTTTACCGGTTTAGATAGAGAAGAGTTAATATTTTTTATTCTCAAGGAAAAAGCCAGTAAGGAGGGGCGTGATTTAATACGAGGTGTTATCGAAATTTTAAATGAGGGGTTTGGTTTCTTAAGAGCCAAGGAAAATGATTACACTCAGAGCCCTGAAGATATTTACGTCGCTCCGGCAATTATAAAAAGATTCGGGATAAAGACTGGCGATACAATAATTGGAGCGGTTAAACCTCCTCAAAATTCCGAGAAATATCATTCGATAGAAACCATAGAGAGTATCAATTATGCGCATCCGAGTGAAGCCAAAGATAGAGGTAATTTTAATAATCTTACGCCTCTTCATCCAAATGAGAAAATGAATCTTGAGACAGAAGATGAAGATATTTCTACGAGAATTATTGATCTTATTGCTCCGATTGGGAAAGGGCAGAGAGGATTGATCGTTTCTCCTCCGAAGGCGGGTAAGACTGTTTTGATAAAAAAGATAGCTCATTCTATTTCCGAGAATCATCCTGACATTCATTTAATGGTACTTCTTATTGATGAACGTCCTGAAGAAGTAACTGATATGGAAAGATCGGTAAATGGTGAAGTGCTTTCTTCAACTTTCGATCAATCTCCGCAGAGGCATCTACAGGTTGCAAGATTAACGCTTGAGAAAGCAAAAAGGTATGTGGAAATGGGGAAAAATGTGGTTATCTTGCTTGATTCGATTACCAGATATGCCCGTGCAAGTAATTTGGTTGTACCTCATAGCGGTAAAACCCTTTCGGGCGGAGTTGATTCGAATGCTCTTAGGACACCGAAGAGGTTTTTCGGAGCTGCCAGGAATATCGAACAAGGAGGAAGCTTAACCATTCTGGCAACTGCGCTAGTTGATACCGGTTCCCGAATGGATTCAGTCATATTTGAAGAGTTTAAAGGTACCGGGAATCAGGAAATCGTTTTAGACAGGAATTTATCTAATCAAAGAATTTTTCCTGCGATCGATATTCTAGCTTCGGGTACCAGGAAGGAAGAACTTCTTCACTCATCTGATGTTTTGAACAGAATTTGGGTTTTGCGTAAGATATTAAGCGATATGGAAGACAACTCTGAGGCCGTTGAATTTTTAATATCAAGAATGAAACGCTCGGAAAACAATTCCGAGTTTTTACGTCTTATGACAGTATAAGGGGGAAAAATGAAAAAAGATATACATCCTGAATATAAAGAAGTCGTAATTAGTTGTACTTGTGGTAATGTGATAAAGACCAGATCCACAAAAGAAAATTTGCACGTGGAAGTCTGTTCAAATTGTCATCCGCTATATCAGCAACTTAGGAAAGAAGGCTTAATTCCCGATTTAAAGGAAGTTAAGTAGGTAACTTTTTCCCTAATAAAATATTGTAGTGATATTTATTTCTGCCGGACAGGTAGAAAACTATCTGTTTGTTGCTCATTAATTAATTTCGAAGTACTGTGAAATTAAATATCAAAAATTAGAAAGCAAAATAAAACATAAAAATGCAAAAATGTACCTTACCTTAACTTAAATATTAAACTCTTTAAATATGTCTTTAAGTTAAGTATTGTTTTAAACAAACAAAAAACTTTGTGCTCTTTGTGTCTTTGTATGAGAATAATTCGGGATTGTGGGTTGATATTCTGTATTCTGACTTCTGGCTTCTGAATTCTTTTTTACTTTGTGTCCTTTGTGATCTTTGTGGTTAATTATAGTTTAAAGAAGAAAGTAATCTTATTTTTACATAGTTGCGAAAAATGTACGCAAAATGCAAAAATTTCAAAATTTAAGTCCTTGTTTATGAACAACTTATATTTTGGAACGATACTTGCATATAACTATATTGGATCTTTTGAATGTACATTTTTCTTGTCTTTGTTCTTTTAAAATTAAAAATTTAGAAATGATCTTCCTTAAAGATTCCCTTTCTTTTTTTTATGCAGGGGAGGAAATTTTTTAAAATAATTTTCTGAAAATCTTTATAAATACCCCCCCTATCCTCCCCTGCTTTATTTTTATTAAAGTAACCTTGGTTCTTAATACCTCCTTGTTTCCGGCCTCTTCTCTTGCTTCTGGCAGGGGAAGAGGTTTTATTTTTGGGAACTATGTATTTATAGTGTTTTAAATCATAAATTTGTAAAGAAATCTATTTTTCTCAACTTTTTTGAGAAATTAAATATTAAAAATTAAAAAGCAAAATGATATATTAAAATGCAAAATTGTCCCTTCCCCTAACCTCAAAAGTTAAAAACATATTTGTGCTATTTTTGTGATTTGTTGTTTTTTTCTCAGATTCTTCGAATCTAAGTTGAGTTGTTAAGTCGTTGAGTGGTTGAGTTGAAAAGAAAGAAATAAAAACTTTGTGCTCTTTGTGACCTTTGTGGTTCAATAATTTTTTGGGGAGTTGGGATGGGATTCTGTATTCTGACTCCTGGCTTCTTACTTCTTTGTTAAAGTTTTCCATTTTGATATTTGATCTTTACATTTTAGCGGCTTTGCCGCGATGTGCCTTCGTGGCATATGATTATAAGCAAGGATTGACATTTAGGGCTAAAAATATATAAATAATTTATAGTAAAAACTTTCAAGAAAAAATTTAGGGAGGATTTATGAGAAAATTAGTAATATTTGTATTTTTGTCAGTTCTTTTATTCTCGGGCTGCCAGCCGGATTGGCTAGTCGGCGGTAATATTCACTTGCAAGGGGGTAGATATGATAGAGCTATTGCTCAGTATGAAGAAGGGGTAAGGAAAAATCCAGATAGTTATGTACCTTTTGTTTCCCTGGCAGCTGCTTACTATATGAAGAAAGAATTCAAGGTAGCTGTCGATTATCTTGATAAAGCAATTGAGATGGACAAAAAAGGCGCTGAAGGTAAAATTCAGTCTTATGAGGGTTTGTTAAACACCAAGTATTTAAAATGGCAGATATATTATAATGGTGCAGTGGAATATTTCGAAGATGAGCCGCAAAAAGCGCTTGATTTGGCGAAAAAATCACTTGATGTGGAAGATAAGAAAAAAATGTCCTTGAGTTATAGCTTGTTGGCAAGGATGATGTTAAACTCTGGTAAAAAAGAAGAAGCCAGAGATTTATGTAAAAAAGCAATAGAAGAAGATAAAAACAATATTGAGCCTTATCTATACTTAGGTCGTTATTATCTTACAGAGAGAGAATTGGATGAGGCGCTTAAATGCTTTAATGAGGTTCTGTCAATCGATTCAACAAAAGTCGAAGTATATGAGTTAATTGGACAGGCGTATTTGCTTAAAAAACAGCATTCAAAGGCTATCGAGTTATTGGAGAAAGCACTTTCGATTACAGGTAAAAGTCCGGCAATTCTTTATAATCTTATGTTCGCGCATTATGAGAATGAGGATTATAATGAGGTTATGAAAAAAGGAAAAGAAGTATTGGAGCTTGAGAATGTACAGGTTTCCGTTTTGACAAATGTCTACAATCTTCTCGGTCAAACATATGAGACCAAGGAAGATTATAAGAATGCAGTGGCTGTTATGAAAGAAGCGATAGATAAAGGTGTTAATAATTGTGATTCATATTCTATAATGGCTCATGCTTATTATAAATTGGGAAAATTGCAGGAGTCTAATAGTTGGTCAAAGAAATGGGAAGAATGCGATAAAAATAAGTAATAAGATCTGACTTTAAACGTCTAAAAAGTATAAGGCTAGGGTTGACATATTTCGTAAAGAATATATAAATAACGTACGCAAAAATATACAAAGAACCATAAAAAGGGGGAAATATGAAAAAGTTTTTGTTTTTTGCATCTTTAGTTATTCTTTTGGGAGTTGGTTTCCACGGTTGCAAATCGGCTGAAGAGACAGGTGGTAATATTCACTTGCAGCAGGGTAGATATGATAGGGCTATCGAGCAATTTAAAGAAGCCGCAGCAAAGTATCCTAATAGTTCCGGTCCTTTGGTCTCGCTGGCTGCATCTTACTATATGAAAAAAAACTACAGAGAAGCCGTGGATTATCTTGATAAAGCAATTGAGATGGACAAAAAAGGCGCTGAAGGTAAAATTCAGTCTTATGAGGGTTTGTTAAACACCAAGTATTTAAAATGGCAGATATATTATAATGGTGCAGTGGAATATTCTAAAGACGATACGAAAAAAGGGATAGAGCTAGCTAAAAAAGCTCTTGAGGTAGAGGATCCCACGAAAGTGTCCCAGAGTTACAATTTGCTGGCGAATATTATGTTGAACTCGGGCAAGGAAGAAGAGGCTAAAGTTTTCCTCGCGAAAGCTATAGAAGCCGACAAGAAAAATGTTGAAGCTTATATGTCCCTGGGTCATTATTATCTCACGGAAAAGGATACGGACAATGCTCTTAAATACTTTAATGAGGTTTTGAAAATAGATTCAACAAAAATCAAAGTTTATGAATTGATAGGACAGGCATATTTGCTTAAAGGAGAGTATAAGGGAGCTATAAAATCGCTTGAAAAGGCGTTGGCGATTTCGAATAAAGATCCGAAAATTCTTTACAATCTTATGCTGGCGCATTATGAAAGCAAGAATTACAATGAGGCAATTAAAAAAGGGAAGGAAGTGTTGGGGCTTGAAAATGTAGAACCTTCGGTACTGACCAGTGTTTACAATCTAATGGGTCAGATATATCAGAAAAAGGAAGATTATAAAACTGTTATTGCCGTTGTGAAGGAAGCGATAGAGAAAGGTGTATATAATTGTGATTCGTATTCACTAATTGCCCATGCGTATTTTAAATTAGGAGACGTAAAGACATCCAATAGTTGGTCAAAGAAATGGGAAGAATGCGATAAAAATAAGTAATAGGTGATTTTCTTCATAGGTTAAAGAGATTTAGATTGAAGGGGTAAGTGAGAGCTTGCCCCTTAATTTTTTGACATATTAAAATTTATTTCTCAGGTAACTCTCTAATCTTTTATTGGCTTCTTTTATTAATTCGAAAGTTTTTCTGCAAGCTTCGGTATCTTTGCCGGCAGGATCGGTAATTATGTTTTGTCTTTTCTGGGTCTTAAAGTTACGTAGAAATGTGATCTTATTTTTGTTTTCCGGGGAAAGGAACGTTATGTAATTTTTGTGCATTTCTTCCATCACAAGAATCAAATCAGCCCATTCTAATAAGGGTTTCGTCAATAGCCTTGAAGTGTGTTCTGTTTTCAAGTTATTTTCTTTTAGTATTTTTTTAGATTCTTCGTATATTTCCATGCCCGTCATCGCATTTATTCCTGCTGATCGGATATTTACTCTATTGAGGTCTCCGATCAAATGTTTAAGATGTATTTCTGCCATTGGGCTTCTGCAAAGGTTAGCTGAACATACGAATAGGATGTTGAAGTCGAGATTCTTAACAAGTTTTACATCCTGTCCTGTTGCTTTTTCTATTTCCGGTATGAAGATTGCGCCTTTTCGGTAGAGAACAGGCGAGTTTCCGGAAATATCGAGAACGGTGGATGGCTTCCCGGATCCGGATTTACCATTTATTATCTTATCAACGGTGAAGTCAACCTCTTTTAAACTTTTAGGCGCCACCGTGCCTGAAATATTCGCGCTTGTCGCGATGAGCGGTGTTTTGTTTTTTCTTATAAAATTTCTTAAGTTTCTGTGTTTAGGAATTCTTATACCGACTTTACCTTCTCTTGATAGAATTCCTTCCGGCAGGCTCTTTTTACCTTTAAAGATAAGAGTTATTCCTCCGGGTAGAATTTTTTTTAATTTTTCGTAGACGGGAGGCATTTCTTCTACCAAATTTTTAATATCTTTTTTATCGGAAACAAGCAAGGGAAAAGGTTTACCGGAGGGGCGTTTTTTTATTTTTCTTAATTTCGCTACGCAATTCATAGATAGAAAACAGCCAATGCCCGGAACCGTATCTGTAGGAAAGAGGAGGATTTCTGTTTTCTTTCCTTGTTTGTTCATATGTTAAATGGAACTGGCATAAAGGTTAATATAAATATAACAAGAGAAATTATACCGATGATTTTATTCCTCCGGGAAAGTCGCGATACTCTGTCTAGTGGCGGAGGATGGTTAAATCTAATGACCAAAAAAAGAATAGCCCAAATTAACCATCCGGGCCATAATGGAATGAGTAAAACAACTACTCCGAAAATCACATAGCCGACTATTCGATGTTTTTCTCCGACAAGTGCGTATAAAATATGTCCGCCGTCGAGTTGCCCAACCGGGAGAAGGTTTATTGCTGTTACCAGGTAACCTAGCCACCCTGCGAAGGCGATTGGATGAAACAAAACGTCTTTTCCCCTAGGTAAGTCGGAGAAATATAATTTTGTCAGAAATTTAATCAGAAGCGAATTTCCGAGCATTATTCCCCCTTCCCCTGAGATAGTTACGACTGTGGAGAGGGAAAGACCGATAAGTATAGCTATTGTGGAAAAAATAAAACCAACTATAGGACCTGTGGCTCCTATTTCGATTAGCGAATTTTTGTCTCTTATTGGAGATTTCATTTTAATCACGGCTCCGAAAGTTCCTATAATAGTTGGACCGGGTATAAAGTAAGGCAGAGTGGTATCAACTTTATTTTTTTTAGCCATGAAGTAATGCCCGAGTTCATGACTGCCGAGTATTATCATTATTGAGAGAGAGAAGGGTAAGCCTTTAAGGAGATTTATTATGGGGATAAAAGGATTAACTCCTTGTTGGAAGGCTCCAGCCGCCAGGGTAGTCAGAAAGGTAATTACTAAGAGTAAAAAATTTATCCATTTTTTTGACTCTCTTGTTTCCGGTTTTGGTCTGAAAGCAAGAGAAATTTCATCTTCCTTGTTTTTAAAGCTTACGTTGAGATTTAGACCATCAGCCTTTTCTTTTATATATGCCAATGCATCCTTTTCCGGTATTTTAAAAGTTCCTTCCCAAACAAGACTAAAATGCTCCATTTTGGAGCATTTTATATCCATTACTTCCTTTAAGAAGTTTTCTATCGCGGAGATCAAGCCCTCCATTACATTCTTTCCGGGGCTACAACGCCCAGTAATTTCAAGCCTTTTTTTATCACGTTTCTGACTGCATTTGAGAGGAAAAGTCTGGGTGGTATTAAATCTTTATTTCCGTCTAAAACTCTTATGTTTTGATAGAAATTGTGATAAAGCTTGGAAATGTCAAGTAAGTAGTGAGTGAGAAGATGGGATTCTCTTATTCTTGCAGCGTCTTCAAGGGTTTCCTTGAATTCGGGTATCTTTTTTATCAAATTCCATTCTTCTTTTTTATTCAACCTTAAAAGATTTTCTTTTGAATCAATAGAATACCCTTTTTCTTCCGCAAGTTCAAGCAAAGAAGAAATCCTGGCATGTCCATACTGTACATAATAAACAGGATTTCTGTCGGATTCCTCTTTCGCGAGTTCTAAATCGAAGTCCATCGGGACGGAAGATTTTCTAAGGAGATAGAAAAATCTTGCTGCGTCAACTCCTACTTCGTCTATTAACTCGTCTATTTTTATAAAAGATCCCTGTCTTTTTGACATTTTTACGTTTTCGTTTCCTCTTTTTAATGTTACCCACTGGATTATCTTTACTTCGAGTTTTTCTTCCGGATATCCCAGAAGGCTAAGACTTTTTTTGAGTTCGGGTACATGGTCCTGATGGTCGGGACCAAGAAGATCTATTAGGAGATCATAACCCCGTTCGAACTTAAATCGATGATAAGCAATATCGGGAACTATGTAAGTCCAGCTACCGTCACTTCTTCTGAATACTCTTTCTCTGTTTCCGGGAGTGAACCATAGGGCTCCTTCTCTTTCTGTAAGAGGATTAGGTTTTAGTTTTTCCAGGTCCGAAATTATCGCGTCAACCTTACCTTCTTTAATTATTTTTGACTCTCTTACCCATTCGTTGAAATTTACTCGTAGTCTTTCAAGTGTTTTGTTTATTGTTTTCAAAATACGATCTCCGGCAAATTCTCCGTAGTCCTTGATGTTCTTATTCATAACTTCTTTTGCTATTTGCTCGATATACTCTCCCTGGTAAGTGTTTGGGGGATATTGTACTTCTCTTCCTTTTAGTTCCTCGATTTTCAATCGCACCGAATCTCCCAGATTCTTAATCTGGTTCCCGCTGTCGTTAATATAGTATTCCCGGTCAACATTATAACCCTGAGACTCCAGAACTCTGGCTAAAGAATCGCCGTAAGCTGCACTTCTGGCGTGCGCAACAGTTAAAGGCCCGGTCGGATTAGCTGAAACAAATTCAATTAATACCTTTTTCCCTTTACCCAAGTTTCCATTGCCGTAATCAGGTGTAATAGATTTAGTTAATTCTTCCAGCCAGGATTCCTTTTTTATTCTGAAGTTTATAAAACCTTTAATTTGTGATGCGGATTCGATTATTTCTGAATTTATTTCATCCAGGATTGTTTTTGCGATGTCTTTTGGGCTTTTCTTTAATTTTTTGGTGAGAAGAAAAGGAGCATTTACACTATAGTCGCCCATTTTTTCGTCCGGAGGGTGTTGAATATCGAAGTCGACCTCTTCGTCGAATAGTTCTTTGATTATTCCCTTGACCATTTCTCTAATTTTAGTCCTCATCTTCAAAATCCTCTCTTTTTACGTCTCCCCATAGACGCTCAAGATTATAATATGTTCTTTGCTCCTCTTGAAAAACATGTATGACAAAATTAATATAATCCATTAAAATCCACTTGGCCATTTCGTAACCTTCTATGCTGTGGGCATATTTATCTTTCTTTTTTAGTTCTTCGGAAATGGCGTCCACGACCGCTCTTGATTGAATATCAGAGTCCGAAGTGCAAATTATAAATGATTCGGTTAAATCAGTTACTTCTCCGACATCTAGTTTTACAAGGTTACGACATTTCTTTTCTTTTATTTTTTCAATAACTGTTTCAATCAAATTATTGCAGGGTTTCAATGAGCCTCCTCTCTATTAGTATTCTTTTCGGCATAACTTCATCATAATCTTTTCCTAGAAGAACCAGTACATGAACACAGAGGCTTGAATCTACTATTGCGGAAGTCAATTTAACTTCCAGGGCTGAAGCTACAATTTTTGCCCATTTCTTTTCAGGTGACAGTCTATCTATTACTACCGTTCTTTTTTGTTCTTCTGCAGCATTTGCATAGTTAATCACATCGAACCCCTTTTTTCTAAGATAATCGGTCGTCACTCGGGCAAGGTCTTGAACTCCACATCCATTCAGCACTTCTATTTTTATGTTTTTGTATTGTACCGGATTGGTGATTTTGTAGCCGAAGGAAAAGATATATACTCCTACAGATAAGATTAAAATTACAGTGAGAGAAGGAAATCTCTTTTTATTTGAAGGCCTTTTTTTACTTGCCACTCTTTATTGTTGTCCCTTGGGGGATTTTTTTATTCGTAAGATAAACAAAAGGTTCAATAACGCAATCTGTTCCAATAACCGTATTTCCTCTCAATACAGTGTTAGGATAAATAACCGTGTCTTTCCCTATTTCTACCTGCGGTTCTATAAATACTGTATCTGGCATTAAGATGGTTACACCTTCTTTCTGGAGAGCTTCTATCTTTTTTTCTCTTAAAATATTACTTATATCGGATAAATCCTTTCTTGAATTAACTCCTTTTAATTCTAATGCGTTTCCATTCTTAAATCCCCCTATTTTACCCCCGTCTTTCCTTATAAGAACGATGACGTCGGTTAAATAATATTCACCCTGAGCATTATTAGGTTTTACCTTTTTTAAAGCTTCTCTTAGATGTTTTAGGGAAAATGCGTAAACGCCTCCGTTTACTTCTTTGATTTTCTTTTGGGATTTAGTTGCATCTCTTTCTTCTACGATTTTTGTTATTTCGTCTTTTTCTCTTACCACTCTACCGTAGCCACTGGGGTCTTCCGGATAAAAAGTCATTATAGTGACATTAAATGCGTTCTTTTTGTGGTAATTTAATAAATTTTTCAGGGATTTTTTGCTTAAAAGAGGTGTATCTCCGGAGAGAACAATTAAATTTCCTTCTTTATCTTCGATTTTGTTTAGGGCAACCCCAACTGCTGCTCCTGTTCCGTTTGGTTCTCTTTGAAAAGCGTATTTTATCCCTGGAAATTTATCTTTTAATTCTTCTCCTTTTTTGCCGTAAACGAGGATTATTGATTTTGAAGATATACTTTTCGCCAGGTCAATTACCCACTTTACCATAGATTTACCCATTAAGTCGTGGAGAACCTTGACTTTTTTTGATTTCATCCTCTTGCCGATGCCACCGGCGAGAATTATTATATGGAACAGCATTACTTTTTTTCTTTCAGTTTTAAGCTTGGTATGGTAAGCTTTACGGCTTCTTCGATTCTATTTATAAAATAAAAATTGAGACCTTTCTTGTACTCTTCCGGGATGTCTGCAATATCTTTTTCGTTATCCTTGGGTAGTATTACTTTCTTTATGCCCGCCATTTTGGCGGCGAGGACTTTTTCCTTTACTCCACCTATGGGCAGTATTTTACCTCTAAGCGTTATTTCTCCCGTCATTCCGTAGTCCGGTGATGCCGGTTTCTCAGCAATTGTGGATATAAGCGCTACTGATAGTGTGATTCCTGCCGAAGGTCCGTCTTTGGGTATTGCTCCTTCAGGTATGTGTATGTGAATATCTTTATTCGCGAATTTGCTTGGTTCAATATTGAAAATAGGAGCATTGGATTTAATGTAGGAAAGAGCTGCTCTCGCCGATTCCTTTAAGACTTCTCCTAACTGACCGGTTAATGTGAGATCCCCTTTCCCTTCCATTATTGTTGCTTCCACGAAATGTATTGTTCCTCCAGCAGGGGTCCAGGCAAGGCCGGTTGCGACTCCTATAGAAGGTTCTTTTTCTTTTGCTTCACCACGGAATCTAATGGGACCAAGATAATCCTCCAGTAATTTTTCGTCTATTTTGAAGGTTTTCCCTTCTTCTTTTGCAACCTTTTTTGCAATTTTCCTACAAGCTTTTCCTATCTCTCTTTCAAGGTTTCTGACTCCGGCTTCTCGCGTATAGTTGTTTATTATTTTTTTTATAGCTGCGTCAGTAAATACTATTTGTTTTTTAGTTAAACCATTTTCCTTAATTCTTCTTGGAACAAGATATTTATTTGCAATCTTGAATTTATCCGGAGCCGTATAACCCGGCATCCGGATTACTTCCATTCTGTCTAAAAGCGGATCTGGTATTGTATCAGTTATATTCGCCGTGGTTATGAACATAATAGAAGAAAGATCGAAAGCGACTTCAAGGAAATTATCCCTGAAGGTATTGTTTTGCTCGGGATCAAGCACTTCGAGCAGGGCTGAGGCGGGGTCTCCTCTAAAATCTTTTCCGATTTTATCTACTTCGTCCAACATGAAAATAGGATTTTTTGTTTTTAGCCTTTTTAAATGTTGGATTATACGCCCCGGAAGGGCTCCTATGTATGTTCTCCTGTGACCTCTGATTTCGGCTTCATCGTGAACGCCTCCCAGAGATAGTCGGGTAAACTTTCTGCCGAGGGCTCTTGCAATTGATTGTCCCACAGAGGTTTTTCCGACCCCGGGCGGACCTACAAGACATATTATAGATCCTTTCGCGTCTTTCTTAAGTTTTCTTACTGAAAGGAATTCTATTATTCTCTCTTTTACATCTTCCAGGTCGTGATGGTCTTCATTGAGTATTTTTTCCGCCTTTTTTATATCCAAATTATCTTTGGTTTGCTTTTGCCAGGGCAAATCACACAACCAGTCGAGGTAATTTCTTATAACGTTGTACTCAGGAGAATGAGGAGGAATCATTTCTATTCTTTCAAGTTCGGCTCTGGCGGTTTCTTCTGCTTCTTCACTCATTTTTGCTTTTTTTATACGTTCTTTATATTCTTTAATCTGAATAGCTACGGCGTCCTCTTCTCCCAACTCCTTTTTTATTTCCTTTAGCTGTTCCCGAAGTATTGCTTTTCTTTGAAATTCGGTCAACTCTTTTTGTACTTTACCTGTTATTTCTCCCTGTACCTTTGCCCGGGCAAGATCATCCGATAGTATTTCAATAAGTTTTTCGTAACGTTCTTTTACATTTCGCATCTGGAGTAGTTCCTGTCTGGCTCTTAAATCAATTTTCAGGTTTCCGCTTATGAAGTCGGCAAGATTTGAAGTGTTGTCTATATTAAGAGCGACAGTTGTTATTTCATCAGGAAGATAAGGAGAGTAGTCTACAAATTCCTTAAAGATATTGAGTAGTTTATTCTTAACTGGTTCTATTTCTTTTTCACTTACAGGTGCATCTTCTACCTTTTCGACTTTTGCCGAAATATAGGGTTTTTCCTGGACTATACTTTGAATTCTTATTCTGTTTAACCCTTGAGCAAGAACTCTTATACTCCCGTCAGGGACTTTTATCATTCTTATGATAGATCCCATTGTTCCATATTCTTCGATTTCCAAAGGAGAGGGGTCTTCCGGTACCTTGCTCAAGAATACCCCCATAAGTTTATCCTTGTTGAGAGCATCTTCTATTAACTTTATATGGTGTTCTTTTTCCACTGCAATAGGTAGAACCATTGCAGGAAATAAAACGATCTTCCTGAGAGGGAGTATAGGCAATATGGGAGGAACTTTATATTCCAGGTCTTCTAAGGATGCTTTTTCGTTTTCTTGCATATTCTCTCCTTATTCTATATCTATTATTCTTTCTTCTTCTGTGATTTTTGGCAAAGTTATCTGAATGAAGCCATCCTCTTTTTTTACCACAGCTTTTTCAGGATCTGTAGGATAGGGCAAATTAACTCTTCTTTCGAAAGTTCCAAAAGCGATTTCCATCGAGTAAAAACTTCTCTGCTCTTCTGAGAAAGGGTCTTCTCTTTTTCCGGAAATGGTCAGAATATTGCGTTCAATTGTTATTTTTATATTTTCCGGCTTAACTCCCGCTGCTTCTATAAGTATGACCAGGGATGTTTCTTTCTCGAATATATTTATAAGAGGTTTCCATCCCCCTTTAAAGGGTATGCCTCTGGAGGGATTCATAAAGTCGTTTAGTAGTAATTCCATATCTTTCTCGAATTTTTTTATTTCATCAAAAATATCACTCATTCTTACCCCTCAAAACAATTTTTTCTCCTACTCGCGAGTTTAAAAAAGAAGCGGCATTTCCTCTATTCAAGCATATTTCCAGAGTTTTAAACCCGCCATTTATAAGTGCGACGGGCCTGTTCTCTCTACCTTCTGAGTATTTTTTTGATAAATTCCGAATTTTAATGTCTTTTATTACGATTTCGATTTCGCCCGTGGGAACTTGTTCTTCTTTAATGTTGGAAATCAAATTGCCAAATTTATCTATATAAATTATTTCCCCGATTGTTTTATTGTTTTTCAATAAAGGGAATGATTCGTTTATTTTAACTGGATCTGTTATTAGATTTCCCAGATTTTCTACTTTTTCTCCGGAGGCAAGTCTGGCGGCGACTTCGGCAAATACATCTCTCCCGTCAAAGGTATTTGATTTTTTGCCGATTTCTTTTTTTATTTCAAAGGTTTCGGAGAGAATTGGGGTGAGAACCCCGTTGTCGGGTCCCACGAAGAAATGTTCATTTTTAACAGAAAAGATAGACCTTCTGCCGCTTCCAACTGTTGGGTCTACGACTACAAGATGTACACTGCCAGCGGGAAAATATTGATAAGAATTCTTTATGATGAAAGAAGCTGTTGATATATCGCCGACCTTTAGCTGATTAGTAATATCTATGCAGGTTATATCGGGATTTATTCTTAGTATAGCCCCTTTTACCATTGCCACATAAGGGTCTTCAATACCGAAATCCGTTGTGAATGTCACTATTGGCATAGCTAAAATATATAGCGGAAAAGCCAATACGCAAGGGCATACTCACCACCTTAACCGCCACACGAAATCAATCTCATCCATAAGTGCCTTGGTAAAGTCGTTCCTCCCTACCGCGATACAACAATTATTCCTTACGCGGCAGGCAGTGCAGACCTGGCGGAATAGAAATTGTCGCATGATGTTCTATTATTTCGCATGGCAGGCAGAGAACGCATAGGAAAGGTAAGTTTATTTGCTTCGCCCAGCTCCGACCCTAAAAAAAATTGCCACACAGAGGTAAGGTTGACACAGACAAAAAGCCGCTTAAAAACGTCAACCATTTATTACTTTTTTAGTATAATATTTTTTACAAAATAAAATGTGTTTGGGGTGCCCTGCTGAGGTCTTTTCTGACTTCAGGAAAGCATATAGCAAATAAAGTGTTGCATTTCAGTTAATTAGTAGCTTAAAATCAATGGTTTTTTTCGAACTCCATAATGGGAAAATATCTAACACTATAATTGATTTCTGTTTTTTCTTTTCTTTGTACCGCTCTTTTTTACGTAAAATTCGTAAATAAAATTTTACAAAGACAACAAAAAATAACACTTTCCTTATATTAACTTTCTTTAAATCAAAGACTTAATATTTTGGAATGGTTTTTGTATTTGTAAATATGAGGTGACAAAATATGTATATTTTTATTGTTTTAATGTTAATGGGAGTAAAATCAAGCGGAACGGCGACATTGAGTTTTATTTTTCCTGTAAAGCAGGAAGAGGCGATCGTTATAGAAACAGAAAAAATTAACGAGCCGTTAGTAAAAGTTAATAGAGTTGTAGGGAATGATGGAGTTCTTGAAATTGATTTGGTTTCTCGTGAAGAGCTTGAGTTCAGCTTTGATGTTCTCTATGATGATGGCTCGATTGAAAGTTATGCTTCTGATTTTATTAATGGGTTTAAAAAATTGGAAGTCCCAGTTGTTCTTAGTGGTTCACGGAGAAAGATAAGGTGGGTAAATATTTTATGGGAGGGAGATGGTTTGGTGGTTTGTAATGCGTCGCATGAGAATGCCTCGTATGAAAATTTACCCGATTTGTCCTGTGCTTCTGCAGGGAAATTTGAAAAAAATTAAGCCCGCCTTATCTTAACTCCTTTTTTTAATCTTTTTTCTGATATAGTCATACATATTTAAATTATTATTCAGTCTTTTTGCTGTTTTTTCTGTTTTTTTATTTATTAAAAAAATATTATTATTGGAGCTATTATGCCATTGACAAAACCGATATTTTTTTTATATTTTATATTAAGTATTAAAGAGGGGATTGCAATGAATAATGATTTAAAAAGAATAAAAGAAAGAATGGAACGGGATCCAAATTCGCTGCTTTTTGCTCAATATGCTGATCTTTTAAGAAGAGAGGGGAAGATAGAAGAGGCAATAAAAGTTGCGGAAGAAGGTGTTAAGAAACATCCGGAATATGCGACTGGTTTTTTGGTTCTTGGTAGATGTTACAATAAAAAGGGCGAGATGGAGAAAGCAGTAAGAAATTTGGAAAAGGCTACAGGTCTTGACAAGCAGAGTATTATCGCCTTACAGGAACTCAGTAAACTTTACGTAAAATCAGGGGATAAAGAAAACGCCAGAAAAACACTCAAAAAACAACTTGAGCTTGATCCTTTAGACAGAGAAGCTAAGAAATTGTTAAGAGAAATAGAGGAAGAAAAGGCAGAAGATAGTGTTGGAAGCTTATCTTCTTTTTTTGAAGAAGAACTCAGCAAAGAAGAGGAAGAGGCCTTTGATGAAGAAGAAATTTCTGAAGTTGAGTCCGGTTTATCAGGAGATGATGAAGTAGAAGAGGGCGAGTTTCTTGACGCAGAAGAAAAAGAAGATTTAGATTCAGAAGAATCCTCAGAAGAAATGGATATTCAGAGTATTTCAAGTGAAGAATTCGAGGCAGGAGAGGAGGAGGAACAGGAAGAAGAGGAGGAAGAGGAGGAAGAAGAGGAAGAGGAAGAGGAAGAGGAAGAAGAAGAAAAGGAGGATTTTTCAGAAGAAGATTTTTTTGGTATTGGAGAAGGGGATACTGAGGAAAAAGAGCGAGTATCGGAAGAAGATGAGGAGTGGGAGGAGTTAGAGGAGGCGGAAGTCAAGGACGAGGATTGGGAAGAGAAAGTAATCGAAGGTGAGGGTTGGGAAGAAGAGACGGAAGTAAAGGATGAGGAATGGGAGGAGAAAGAGGAAGAAGAGGAGGAGGAAGAAAAGGAAGAAGTAGAAGTTAAGGATGAGGAAATAGGGGAGGAAGAGGATAAGGATGAAGAATGGGAGGAAAAAGCGGAAGATGAAAGCGAAGAATGGGAAGAGGAAGAAAAGAAAGAAATAGAAATTGGTGATTTTTTTGGTAAGGAAGAAGAGGAAGAAGAGGAAGAAGAGGAAGAAAAAGAAATAGAGGATTCAATCGAAGAGTTGCCGGAAAATGAAGAAGAAGCAGCAGAGGTAGAATTTTTAGAAGAAAAGGAAGTTTTTGCATTCGGAGAAGAAGAGGTGGAAGAAGAGGGAGAAGAAGATATAGAATTGGCTGAAGAGGTGACAGAGGAATTTACTGGTGAGACCTCTAAGGTAGAAAAAGAGGAAGGGATTGTTAAAGAGGATGAGAAAAGTCTTAAAGAGCTTGGAAGGGTTTACGAAAGCCATGGATTTAAAGAAAAAGCTTTAAAGGTTTACGAGAAACTTTATGAAATTAACAAGAGTGAAGAGATAAAAGAAAAAATTGAACGGATTAAAAGATCTGAAAAGGAAGACATTTTAGATTTAGAAAGTGAAGAAGTACAGGTGGAAGAGGGAAGTTTGTTTTCGGAATTGGATAAAAAAGCTCCGATAGAAATGGAAGAAAAAAAGAAGGATACAGGAGAAAAGAAAAAGAATAAGGAAGAGGGTGGGGAAGAAGAGGTTGATGATAGTTTTCGCGAATGGATCGACGGCTTAGGTGGGGCTTCAAGTGGATGATAGAATAACAAAATTACAAAACCAATTCAAAGAAAAAAACATCGACTGTTTTCTTGTAACTTCTAAAGAAAACATTTTTTATTTAACGAACTTTACAGGTGATTCAAGCATACTGTTTATAGCGCCAAGGAAAGCTCTATTGATTACCGATTATAGGTTTCAAGGTGAGATAGTTGACAAAGTTAAGAACGCTGATGTTTGTGTTACCAAAAAGGCTTACATAGAAGAACTTTCGTCCCACCGTATAGCAAAAAGAAAGAACAGAATAGGATTTGAAGCTGCAGATATAAGCTATGGTCTTTACTGGGAGTTAAGAAAAAAGTTTGGTTGGCTCAAATTTAAAAGTTTTGATTCTTTTGTAGAGGATTTGAGAATAACAAAAACAAAAGAGGAAATAGGTAAAATAAAAAAGGCATGCAGTATATTGGATAAATCTTTTGAGGAAGCAATCACTTATATAAAAGAAGGGGTAACCGAAACGGATATTGCTATTGAGCTTGAGTATAGAATGAAAAAAGCCGGGGGAGAAAAGCCTGCATTTGACACCATTGTCGCGTCCGGTTATAGGTCTTCAATACCACATGGAGTGGCATCGAATAAAAAGATTAAGAAGGGTGAGTTTATTACAATAGATTTTGGTACCACTTACGAGTGGTATAACTCTGATATTACCAGGACAGCTTTTTTAGGTACGCCTACAAATAAAGATAAAAAGATTTATGAAACAGTATATAACGCACAGAAACTTGCTATAGAATCGGTAAAAGAGAATATGAAAACCAGGGATCTGGACAAGGTAGCAAGAGACTTTATCTCTAAGAATGGTTTTGGAGACTATTTTTCTCACTCATTAGGTCATGGAGTAGGATTAGGAGTACATGAGAAACCAAGTATTTCTAAGAAAGATAACCATCGTTTGAAAAAGGGGATGGTTTTTACGATAGAGCCTGGTATATATATACCAGGCTATCAGGGAGTCAGAATTGAAGATACAATTGCTTTAGAAAACAGTAACCCTACTTTATTAACGAATTCTAAAAGAGAATTGATGGTTCTGTAAATGGCTACTATATCAGATATAAATAAAGGGACAATTCTAAAATATGAAGATTCTATATACGAAATAACAGAGTTTCTTCATGTTAAGCCAGGTAAAGGGCAGGCTTTCGTAAGGACAAAAATGAAAGATTTGGAAAGCGGTGCAACGATTAGCAAAAATTTTAAAAAAGGAGATAGTTTCGATATTGTTTCCCTTGAGGAAAAAGAAGTTCAGTTTTTATACAAAGATAAAGGTGAGTTTCATTTTATGGACCTTGAAACGTACGAACAGTATCCAATTGGAGAAAACGTTCTGGGTGAGTCCAGTTTATACTTGAAAGAAAATATGAGATGTGGTGTAAAAATTTCGGATGGCAAAATACTGGGTATAACTATCCCTAACTTTGTCGATCTAAAAATAACTTCAACCGAACCCGGAGTAAGAGGTAATACAGCTCAAGGTGGTTCGAAACCAGCTGTTCTTGAGACTGGTCTCAAAGTTAAAGTTCCCTTGTTTCTTAAAGAGGGAGAAGAAATTGTTATAGATACGAGAACTGGTCAATATATAGAAAGAAAATCATAAGGAGGATGTATGGAAAAGGTGAATGAAAGTATTGGTTATGAGAAGCATTTGAGGAGTGGGGAAGTTTTGTTTAAAGAAGGAGCCGCGGGAGATGAGATGTACCTTATCAGGTCCGGTAAGATTAGAATTGTGAAAGATTTGGAAGGCACAAAGAAAACACTAGCCGTTATAGGTGAGGGTGAATTCTTCGGAGAGATGGCTCTTTTGGATAAGAGACCCCGTTCTGCTGCTGCAATTGCGGAAACTGATGCAAAACTCATTATTGTGGATAGAAATGCATTCTTAAGCTCGGTAAATAAAAATCCTTTTATAAAATATATTATTGAAACTCTGACAACTCGTTTAAGAAAAACGAACAATATGTTGAAGTATTTCTCGGTTCCTAATGAAAAAATTCGATTTCTTTTGTTTATTAAGGATCGATTGAGTAAAAATGAAGAGGGAGATATGGATACCGGTCTCGATGCCGGAGGTAAGGAAATTGCGGATGTTACCGGAGTACCTTTAGATAAAATAAAGGAATATCTAAGGGAATTAAAGGAATACAATATAGCTAATCTCGATGGTAATCTTGTGATAAAGTCTCCTGAGAAGTTCCAGAAATACGAAGAGTATATTACACTGCAGGAAGAATTCAGAAGATAAACGAAAATAAATTAACCACAGAGTACACAGAGATAAAGAAAACGCACTGAGTGCACAGAGATTTTTTTGTTGTTTTAACTAAATCCCAAATCCCAACCCCCAAATTAGGACGCAGATAAACGCAGATTTTCAGGGTTTTCTAAAACCCAACCCACACCCCTAAATTGGCCACGGATACACACGGATTTTTTTCGTTGTTGTTTTTTAGTTTTTAACTAAATTCTATATCCCAAATCCTATTTTTTAACTCGAAACACGAAATGCTTAACTCGAAA
>Ga0307437_1000325_pt1 | contig 39627 bp, 23 predicted proteins | sample SalMarWE160390MG_FD_202146 | JGI IMG/M metagenome (GOLD analysis project Ga0307437, IMG submission 202146) | Salt marsh sediment microbial communities from the Plum Island Ecosystem LTER, Massachusetts, United States - WE1603-90 | ecosystem: Environmental > Aquatic > Marine > Intertidal zone >...
CTCGATCCGCGTGAACCGGCCCATCAGGCTGGCTGCTCCGCCCTCGGTGACGGGCGACCCATAGGCCACGAAGGGCTGCAACCAGCCGTGCTCATCGTTGGTGTGCAGGACGGTGATCGGTATTGGGTTGTAGCTCTTGAAGAGGAGAGGCAGGTAGACCTTGTGTTCCACCACGGCCATGAACGATGCGCTGCGGTCCAGGGTGCCCATGTTGTATTCGATCGTCGCCGTGTTGATCATTGTCCCAGTCTCAGCGACATCAACCAACTCGGCTTCGAAGGTCAGCACGACTTCCCCCTGATAGTCCACTTCACCTTCCCACATCAAGCTGTCCAGGATTTCGGTGTAGTAGGCAGACCAGTGATCCACAACGTAGATGAAGCCATCGCTGGCTTCTGCCGAGGCGAATCCCAGCCCCACCGGGAGTCGTCCATGGTTTACCGTCCACGGCCCGACGCTCCCGTCCGGCAGGATCTCTGACGACTCCACGGTGTCCTGGTCAGGGCCGTCAACTGTGCCCCATTGACGCCCACCGATGGCGTAGAGAATGCCATCCGACTCTACGAAGCCGAAGGTGTCACGCACGTTGTTCATCTCATTGGGCGACACCACAAAGTCTCCCAGCGTGCCATCCTCATTGATCTGGGCGTATTCGATGGTGGCGTCGGAGCCGAGGTTCCAGTCCTCACCGCCTGCGATGTAGATGTACCCGTTGTACGCTACCGCCCCCGCCATGTCGCGGGTGTGGTTGACGGTGGCCTCCAACTCCTGCCAGGGCCCCAGTGTGCCATCGGGGTAGATCTCGCAGTACTCGGTGCTGGTGTATGAGGTTGTCTGATGAGCCTCGTACCCGCTCAAGGCGTAGAGATAGCCGTTGCCCGGAGCCACGACGTTGTGCCAGGACCTGGGGTACACCAGCGTGGATTCCAGGACTTCCCATTCTCCCAGAGAACCGTCGGGGAGAATCTCGGCGCGTTCGGTGGTCGCGAGCGAGTCGGTACCATCAGGCCCGCCACCCACAGCATAGATGTAGCCGTTGCCGGGTGCAACCGCAGAAACGCCCATGCGGTCCGTGCTCATGTCGGTGGCGAACTGCCAATCTCCCAGGCTGCCATCCGGGTTGATGGGCGCGTATTCGGTATCGTACCACGGGCCGACCGCGTATACGAAGCCATTGCCCGGAGCCACCAGGTCGAAGTAGACCCGATTATACAGCGGGCCATAGTCCGACTCTGTCCACTCCCACACCTCACCTGGAGTGCCCACCACGCCAGAGGATGTCTGGGCAGAGCCATACACGTACTCGAGACCCGCTGGCAGTGCGTCTGCGACGGAAACCTCGGACCAACCGCCGTCGTTGGGCAAGGTGATGGTGAAGGCAAGCGTCTCCCCCACTTTCACCTTGTCAGGGTAGGCCACCTTCTCCGCCCGCGCCATGTCAACGTCCATGATCTCCACCGACTGGCTGACCGACGTGACTGTGGCCTCGCTGTCCTCGATTTCCGCGGTGTTGACGAAGATTGAGCCAGGAGGTAGTAGCGTTCCATTAACTTGCGGCATCACGGAGAGGGTAAGCGCCAACCCGTCTGCCTCCCCTAGCTCGCCGTCCCACCACACAGTGCCCGGCTCTACCGGCTCTGCGACCTCTACGCTATCAATCGCATAGCCACAGCCACTTCCCACGTCGTAGTAGCACACGCAGTAGAGCTCTGACACCCGACCGCCGATGGCATAGATCCGACCGTCGTGAGCCACCAACCCAAAGTCAGACCGTGGAGTGGTCATCATCCCTGGCGAAAGCTGCCAGCCAAACAGGGTGCCATCCGCGTCCACCTTGGTGCGCTCAACTTCGCCCAGAGGCCCACCGTGGTCTCGGCCGCCGACAGCGTAGAGATAGTCGTCAACAGCAACGACTTTCGGCCCGTAACGACCCCAGTGGAGCCGCTCGGATATAGACCAGGATCCCAGGGTGCCGTCTGGGTTGATCGCTGCGCGTTCGCCGTAGGCGCGGTCTACGTTGCCTCCCGTCCGGCCGCCGACCAGCTCGATGTACGAAATCGTGCCATCACTGACGATCACTGCGTCGGCGGTATTGCGGGTTTCCCTCAGGTCAGTGGTGGTCGTCCACGCGCCGAGGGTGCCGTCGGGGTTGACCGCGGCGTATTCGACGCTTTGCAGTGGGTTGTCGCCACCATGACGATCAGGATAGATGTCAGGATCCCAGTTGGTGCCACCGATGGCCCACATATAGTTGCCGTCGCTGACGACGGATAGCTCACTGCGAGTGACCACGAGCGTCGCAGCCAGCGTCTCCCAGGGCCCGACTGTGCCGTCCGCGTTGACCGGTGCTCGCTCCACTGTATCGAGATCCGTGTGAAGCCCAGGCACAGATTCGAGCGTAGCCGTGTACCCCTGACCACCGCCGACCACATAGATGTAGTCTGTGCCGCCGATGTCGAGCACAGCGGTATCGAAGAAGGCGCGAGGCGTGTTCAAAGTATCCGACATCACCTCCCACGCTCCCAGGCTACCATCCGGGTTGATGGCTGCCCGTTCCACCGTGTCCAGCGTCTGGTCAGTTGTCGTGTCATGTCCGCCGATGGCGTACACGTAGTACGTTCCCCCCGAATCCTGCCCGACCTCGGCAGAGAGCCCGTAGCGCTCCGTGTTCAGTGTGGAGGGAAGCGCCTCCCAGGCCATGAGGTCGCCCTCAGCGTGAACTGTGCCCCAGGCTGCCTGCGCGCTGTTGGCCACGTAGGTCGTATCGGCCGGGATTGGGTCTTCGAGCGAGAAGCTAGTCCCCGCGCCGGTGCTCTCCACGCTCACCGTGAATTCCGGCGGCGTCGTGTTGGGAAGCACGGGATGGTCAACCGTCTTGGTCGAACTAGCCAGATCCGGGGCAGCAGTCATGGCCACGAAGTCAACGCCCGTGGTGTCTGCTTCCACTGCTTCGAGAGAGGCAACCACAGGATCGAAGGTGTAGCCTTCCATGAGAGGCTTGACCGTGATCGTGTAATCGCCGTAGCCGGGCGTCAGGGTGTAGTTCCCGTCGGCGTCAGTCGTGGTTGCCAGGTAGGGGTTGTTGTTCAGGCGAACCTCGACGCCTTCCAGACCCACGCCGCCGTCCGTCACCTGTCCAGAGATGGAATAGTTAGCCAGGTTGATCATACCCCATTGTTCGCGGACAAAGTAGCTACCATCGCCCAGCGTGGCATCCCATGCGTCGTAGGGGAACCAGACCTTGCCATCGCAGCCATAGTCCGCGCCCCACGAGTTGATGATCTGGAACCCACCAGTGTATACTGCAGTAGGCGAGATGCCACCAGTGAAAGTGATGGTGTCACTGTAGCCAATGACAGCGATCACATGCCCACCCCCGCTGGACTGGGTCGCAATCGCTGCCGGGTCGACCCACATGTTGGGACAGGTGCCTATAGGATCATGGAACCCATCAGGCACGTTGACCGCGATGCTAAAAATGTCGCCCTCTGGCGGGGTCCAGCCGTAGGGGGAGTAATAGCCACTTAGCCAGCGCTGGTATACGTACGCAGGGTAACCAGTGAGGTCGAAGGCTAACGCGCGGTAGGGGAAGGCAGCTCCCTCCTGCAAAGCCGTCGGCTGATACCAGGGACTGTACACGTTCGGCATAACGGACAGCGTGGTCGCGCCTCGTTCTTCGAAGATTGAGAACGCGGCCGAGGTCATCATGCCAGAACAGTCGTCGTCCAGGTTACCGCCAATGCTGAACGTCCACGCCGGACTGAAGACGTGGTCTGGATCGGCGCTGCCATCCGGAAGGGACAGGTCCCAACCATGTTCCACCCCTTCCTGATACGTGCGGTAGTAGTAGGTCGTACCCCAGGCCACGCAGGTGCCCTTGGGGCCCTGGTCACCCACGGGCGGCAAGCCCGCGCTGTGATCAACCACAGTAGGCAACTGCGCGGCTCCAACTACTTTCGCCGTGTCGAGCGGCAGCCTCGGGAAGGTCTTCATGATCTCTGGCGGCGTGAAGATCGCACCCATGCCATGTTCTATTTCCGGTGTATCTGGCGCTGGGGGCTTTGTCACCACCGGCCTATCTGCCGTCGTCGGCGTGATTAACACTATGCTCGCAATCATCGCAACTGCCAGCATCAATAGAATTTTTCTACTCATGGTAATTCTTCCTCCTGAAGATATTCGAGATTCTTGGTGTCTTATCATAATCGGACGTTACTGAACCATTGTGATTGTGTTTTCCGTTTCATCACCCCCCTCGTGTGTAGATTCCTCAGAAAGGTCCGGAGCGCGTTCCCACGAACGAAAAGTAGCCTGGGACATCAACGGGCAAAGGAACGCCCTTTACAACGCAAGCTGACTTTCACTTAAATACGAGACATTATTGGAAATAACAGATTCTCCAGGTGCCTGTCACCTTAATTCCGATAAAGTCTACGGAATAACATCAAGATTGGATCCACTGATACTTGTGAGGAAACATAGCGAGGATAGCTGGCGGCGTCTTGGGCCCTCAGCGGGGCGACCCTCCTCAGACCTTTTGACGACGATTTTAATTATACTAAACAAGCAGAAATTTGTCAATTGAACTTGAAAGCCACGAGTTTGATTTCAAATGGATTTTGTGCCATAATATAGAGGACTTTAGGGGGTTGAATCACAGTGGCTAACGAGCCTGAGAACCTTACCGAACGCGAGCTGGAAGTCCTGCAATTGGTGGCCACCGGAGCCAGCAATCAGCAGATCGCCCGCGAGCTCTTCATCAGCGTCAACACGGTAAAGGTTCACCTGAGAAATATCTTCACCAAGCTGGAGGTACAGTCACGTACCGAGGCCACCCTCCACGCTATCAAGGAGGGCTGGATCGAGGGCGTTGAACTGCCCGAGGAAGAGGAAGGGCCGCAACCAAGGCTTCGATTCACCTGGCAGCTTGGGATAGCGATAGTGGCGGTGTTCGTGTTGGTGATCGCGGTAATCTCCCAGGCAGTCATTCGCTCCTCCCGCAATTCGGCCCTGCTCACCCCTGAATCAGTCGCCGCCACGGTGAGCGCGTCGGTGCAGCGCTGGCAGGCCAGGTCTCCCCTGCCTACTCCTCGCCAGGGACTGGCTCTTGTCGCCTACGAGGGCCGCGTTTACGCCATCGGCGGGGAATCGGCCGATGGCGCGAGCGAGGCGGTCGGAAGATACGATCCAGAGGCCGACGACTGGACGACCCTGGCCGACAAGCCCACCGCGGTGGCCGACGTAGCCGCCGCCCTCATCGGGGGCGAGATATACGTGCCCGGTGGGCGTACCCTCTCCGGAAGTCCAACCGCCGTCGTCGAGGCCTACAATCCAGAAACCAACGCCTGGGAAGCCAGAGCTCCCCTGCCGGTGGCCCTGAGTGCCTACGCCCTGGCCGCGCTGGAGGGCAAGCTGTATCTATTCGGCGGCTGGGATGGCTCCGCTTACCTGGATTCGGTCTACGAGTACGATCCAGCGCAAGACGTTTGGACGGCCAAGACCCCCATGCCCACCGCGCGAGGGTTTGCTGGCGCCGCCGTAGCCGACGGCAAGATCTACGTAATAGGGGGGTATGACGGCCAGGACGATCTGGCCACCAACGAGGAATACGTGCCCAGCCAGGACGATGGGCAAGGAAATCCCTGGACAGTGAAGTCGCCTATGCCAGCTGGAAGGGCGGGATGCGGCGTCGCCGTGGCCGCCAACATCATCCACGTCATCGGTGGCGGTTGGGAGAGGGAAGTGCCGGACGGCGTCCAGTATAATGTGCGCACCGACGAATGGGAGACCTTCGAGGTTCCCATGAGCGGGCAGTGGAGGAGCTTAGGTCTGGCCATGGTAGATACCGAGATATACGCCGTCGGCGGCTGGAACGGAGACTACATGGACGCTAACCGAAGGTACACAGCCATCTTCACCGTCATCCTGCCGATGCTAGAATCGAGGTGATCGCTCAGCCTTCGTCGGAACCAGCTCCCCCGAGTTCCCCTGAGTTCCTCTGCCTTGTAGGAACTCAGGGGAACTCCTCCTCAATAGAAAAAGTCCCTGAACCTTGATAGATTCAGGGACTTTTTTGATCCCGCGAAGCTGTGAGGATAGCTACGGGGCCAGGCAGTTGTAGCTGTACTGCCAGTCGCCGTCGGACTTGGCTCTGTTCTCCTGATTAACTATGCCCATTATAGGCGCTGCGGAGCTGGTGATGGTGGCTGAACCGCTCCAGCCGCTGGCGTGACCTTCCAGCCAATTGAAGAACGGGGCAGAGGCGCCCGGCTGCACATTCGTGGCCGAAGCCGACAAACCATCGGAATAGCTGACCGAGATGTCCGTCGCCACCGTGCCGATGTTCATCACTGTGAGCGCGGTATCGTATCCGTAGAAGGCCTTAGATACAGCCGGCGCTACAACTTGCGTTGTCCCACCCGTAGCAGCATTGTAGTTGGAGGCCTTGATCCCTGTATTCTGAGCAACCACAGCCACCACATCCGTCGCGCTGCTCGTCACAGTGGCAGACCCGGCCCATTTGGTGGCATGACCCTCACTCGGCTGGTAGAACATAGCAGCCTGATTGGGCCCCACGCCGGTTGCCGTCTTCACGATGCCATCGCTGTAGGTAACGGTGATGTCCGTGGCCACCGAACCGACGTTCTGAACCTGGATGGAACTGACGTAGCCGTAGTAGGCATTGAAGAGGGCTGGCGCGTACAGGGTAGTACCACCATCGGCAGCACGGAAGGCATTGTAGGTCTGAAGCACTGACGTGGTCATGTTGTTGACCATGCCCGCCAGGTTAGAGCTTGACGTCACCTTTACCGAGCCGTTGAACCCGCTGGGGATGCTGCCCGTGGTGGGAGTCAGCGTATCCAGCTCGACGATGGCCGAGGCGTTGGCCGCTACGCTAGAAGCCACGTAGGTAGCAATGGACGCGCCAGCCTGGTTAAAGAACTCAAAGGTGATATTGGCCGCTGCTCCAGCGTTCTGCACAACCAGTTGGCTGTTGAAGCCATAGTAAGCCTTCACAGCTACAGGCATGTACAACGTTGTGGCCGTCTCGGCGGCCCTGATGCCCGTGTAGCTACCCCTGAGAATGCCGGGTGGCTGGTCGTAGCCCGCGCCAGAGCCGGCGTTCTCATTAACGATGGCCGCGATATTGCGCTCGGAACTGACCACCGCTGAGCCTCTGAATGAGGTAGCAGCACTATCGGGCAGGATTGTGGGGACGTAGTAAGTTCTCGCCCCCCCTGCGGCAATGGGCGTGGAGTCAACGTAAGTGTACACCAAAGCGCCGTTTGTGTTGTAGAATTCGATGGTCACCGTCGCCGGCTGGGTGTCCAGGTTGGCCACCTGAATACCTGCCACCCAAGGATCCGACCCGTCCCCAGAGACCACCGCCGGGGTCAGGCCAGCCACCATCAGGGCGACAATCATCGCCAGCTTTAGAAACATGCTTTTCTTCATAGTCTTCCTCCTCAAATATATTTTGAAACTTCTACTGAATAGTTTAACACACAAACCCCCGGTTGTCAATAGTACTTTAAGGTTATTCGCTACCAGGAGCAAGGCTCATGAGACAGAGAGGTCCGCTTGACGAATTGTCGTCCCTTGAAGCAAGCAACCCGCGCCAGGCGTAAAACGTGAAACGTAATGACCTCTTACGTTTTACGCTTTACGTTTTATGTCTCACGCAGAACCTTCACAATACGACAAACAAGTAGAACGACGAGGGCCCAGAGTACTTCACTCAACGTCAACCAGAGCCTGAAGATCAGGGCGATGACCACCGCTATCCCAAAGGGCACGAAAGAGCTCAGCAACAGGGAAAGCGAGACCTCCCGAATGCCCAGGCCGGCGGGGATGAAAAACGCCAACTGGCTGATCACGCCGGAGATCACCAGGAAGCTGGCTACTGCAGGCAAATGGGCCAAAGGCACGGGGTAGATCATATTGGCTTGCAGGTAGAAGGCCAGCCCGCCGAGCAGCCAGGCGAAAGCATAAAGAGCTATCCAAGTCAAGGAGTCTCGGCGCCTGATCAGGCCGATATTCTCAGCCCGTTTCTTCAAAACATACTTAAGGACAGCACTGAATCCCGAAGGATGCAGCACCACGAACCCCAAGGGCGCCAGAAGCAGCAGCAGGTAATTGAGGGGACCCGCGTACACCTGGCGAGAATACATCATCAGGGGCAAATAGACGACCAGCCCTGAGAAGGCAGCCAGGGCCAACTCCCACAGGCTCCCCAAAGCGGTAAGCGACTTGGCGATCCCTCTCTTCTCGTAGAAGTAAGCCCTTCCCAGGACATACCAAAAAGTGCCAGGGATATATTTGATGAGGCCGGAATAACAGTAGATCTGAAGATTTCCGCAATAGTTCGAGAATCCAGCCAACCGACCGATTACCTGGCTCCAAACGCTGGCTAGCAAGAGAAAGGACACAGGATAGGTGGCAGAGGCGGCCAATAGGTAACGATAGTCAATATTCCACTCATACTGAGCAAGTTCCTGCCAGTTACGATAGAGAGCAAGGCCCAGGAAAACGAAGGAAGCTCCAGCGGCGATAAGCGCAGCGATGGTCTTGACACCTCTGTTTTGGCTCACTCTCCTGATAGCTCTCACAGCCGCCATATCTCCAAACAATCCGTTAATCCTGACAATCTGTGTTCTCTCGCCTGGCGCAAGTCGAAACACTCGGTTCCACTTTCAGACCGGCTTTCGACCGATTAGCACCACGCTGCTCGTGAACATCTCACGCAAGACGGGTATTCTGGTAGTCAGAGACAGGATGGGGCGCAGGATCCTGATCATATCCAGCCCCACTGGACGATGTATCTTGCACAATACCTCCAAAGAGCTAGCCTTGAGGAAGCGCTCAAAACCTCTCACAGTGAGCTTGTTGACATGGGGCAACTCGGCTGCTCCTGTCAGCTCAATCCTAGCAAACTCGGGGAGGCTAGAATGGATGTGCTCGGTTTCGTCAATAGCTCTGGCCACATTGAGAAGCGCCTTCTCTGAAAACAGCACCTGACACCAGGGAAAATGGATCCAGTCCGTCAAATGAGCCCCCCAGGGGCTGAAGTAAGGCGGGAAGCTGATGAAAACCTCACCCCCCGGTTTGATGACCCTCTGAACCTCTCCCAGCACTCCGGCAGGATCAGCTAAATGCTCGAAGGTGTAAGTGGAGATCGCCAAGTCAAAGCTGTTATCTGCAAAAGGCATGGCCGCTGCATCAGCCACGACCAGCCCAGGGCGCTGGCTGCTATCTGGCTCGTGTTCCGCGAAACAGGATCGGGCGATTTGAACGTTGGTCTGGCTGATGTCCAGGCCGGTCACCCTCTTCGCTCCTTGCAGGAGATAGAACAGCTCCTTACCCCCCAGACCGCAGCCGACGTCTAGCACGTCCTTGCCCTCCAGATTGATAGAGGGTTGAAATGCGGAGTAGGAACGCTCTGCCTGATCGAACTCCCACTGAAAATACGCCCTGGCTCCGGTCTTAGCTGCCATCAACTCCCCGAAGGATCCGTAAGGTTGCTGATGCAGCTTGTTTAAGAAGAAGATCAGCTTCTCTTCTAGTTTGACCCTCACTGCCCCCCCCGGTCCCCCCCAACCCTTCGACCTTGCTCAGGACAGGCTTTTTGGGGGAGGTTCTTGGCAGCGAACTCTCGCCAGCCGTCGCGCAGCCCCCGGATGTACGGACGCAGGTGCCGGGCGTTTCCCTTCACTGTCTCGCGGGCCAACACCCAAAGGACAAAAAGGGCCAACGACAGGCGCGGCGGCCGACAATGCTTGAGGTAAAAGGGCACGATGTATTTGCCCAGATAGTACCACTTGAGGGGCGACTCCTCGCCAGTGCTGGCCGACACTTTGTGCCACATCACGGCCTGTGGCACGCAGACGATGCGGTAGCCGCCGCGCCGAACTCTGGCCGAGAAATCATAGTCCTCGTGATACATGAAAAAGGCCGGATCGAACATTCCTACCCGTTCGAAGACCTCCTGCTTGACCAGCATGGCGCAGCCGGTAGCGTAGTCCACTTCCCGCTGGGCGCTGTATGCCGGGCCATCCTCTCGGCCGAAGCCGATGATGGTCACCCGGGGCGGGAAACGACGCCACCGGGCTCCCGCCGACCATAGCCGTCCCCCTTCGGCAGCCCTCCGACGGAGCTCAGGGCAAGGCTCAGGACACCGCTCTCCGCCGTAGTAATAGATCTTTGGCACCAGCATCCCGATCTTAGGATCCGATTCCCCAACAGCGACCAACTCGGTCAACAAACGCTCATCCACCAGGGTGTCATTATTTAGCAAGAAGACATAGTCAGCGCCCTGCTGCAAAGCGTGCTCAATGCCGATGTTACTGGCCCGTGCAAATCCCAGATTATCCTTGTTAACGATCACCTCCGCCGCAGGAAAAGCCGCCTTGATCGCATCGGGCGAACCATCGGTAGAGCCGTTATCTACTATCAACGGGCGGTAGTTTGAGTAGTCTGAGCTGGCGAGGGCTCTCAAACACTCTATCGTATCGTTGGCCCGATTCCAATTCACTATTGAAACGTAAATCAATGGAGAGTCCACAATAGAGTCAGCCTTCCTAACCTCGTGCTGCATCACTCCAGGAGGCGGGGCATCGTCTTCCACCTCGGCGGATGATTAGAGCCCCCCGCATCAGTCAAGCACAGGGACCCTTATCATACCACCATTAGCACTGAAAGCCAAATCCACGTGGGTGAATACACAGAATAGACAGAGCGCATCCTTCGTGCTATAATTAAGCCAGCTTGAAGCCCAGGGACTGGATCCACGCAAATGGAGTCGACGATCTGCAATCTATGCGGTTCTAATCAAACAGACCTGTATTACGAAGGACGAGACCGACAACTAGGTGGGACAAAGCGATTCCGACTGGTCCGCTGTCGGCAATGCGGCCTTATCTACCTGAACCCTCGACCGTCACGGGATGAAATTGGCTGGCACTACCCCGACGACTATGAGCCGTTTACCCGGTTCAGCCGCGACCGGAGTGGGCCTGCGGCTCGGTGGAGCCAGGCTCGCTACCTGGACAAGCGTTGTAAAGCAGTGATGCGCTGGAAATCCTCAGGACGCTTGCTAGACGTGGGCTGCGCCACCGGCGAATTCCTGGCCCGGATGATGAAATATGGCTGGCAGGTTCAAGGGGTGGAACTCAGCCCCACAGCGGCGGAGGCTGCGCGCCGGGAATATGACCTGGATGTTCTTAACGGTGATCTGACCCAGACCCAGTTCCCCGACCGCCACTTCGACGTGGTCACACTCTGGGATGTGCTGGAGCATTTGTACGATCCGGTGGCGGAGTTGGCGGAGATCAACCGCATATTGAAGGACGACGGCTTGTTGGTGATAGAATTGCCCAATACCCGGAGCTTTGACGCGGCCCTGTTTGGACCCTATTGGATCGGCCTGGACATGCCGCGCCACCTTTACGTCTTCCCTCCCACTCCCCTGGAAGCCATGTTAAAACAGGGCGATTTCCAAGTCGTCTCGCGGCGCTGTGCCAGCGGAGGATACGGCGCTTTTGTGCTAAGTCTAGACTTCTGGCTTGAAGGGCAACCACTCAAGTGGTTGAGTAGCCTGGTGGCCTTCCTATCGAAGGGGCCTGCGCTGCGCCTGTTGTTATCGCCTTACATCTACCTGGCCTATGCCCTGGGTAAAGGACCCGAAATCACTCTCTTCTGTCAAAAGATGAAGGGTCGCGAGCACCGATGAGAGCATCCTATGATGGAAGAGAACACAGCCTTAACCTTTGAGCTTGGCATTCTGCTTTCTTTACGTCTGCGAACAGCCTACACGTCAGTGTCAATAATAACTCGCATGAAAATGAAAAGGAGATACTCATGATAATACTAGGTTTAACCCACCCTATTTCTTGGAACAACGCTGCCTGCATCCTGGTGGATGGTCAACTGGTAGCCATGGCTGAAGAAGAGCGTTTCAACCGCATCAAACATGCGCCCCGTATGGCTGCCAAGCAGGCCATGGACTACTGTCTACAACAAGCAAACGTGACATTACAAGACGTCGACTACGTGGCCATTGGTTTCGACAGCGCCCTGCGCGCGGCCGCCGGCAATCTGGATTCACGCGAGATACTTTCCAGTTTGAACCAGGCGGCCCGATGGCTGTATTACGGCAGCATCTATGAGCGGCACCTGCCCCTGGACAAGTATGACCGTAACCGGATCATTTTTGTCAACCACCATCTGGCCCACGCGGCCAGTTCCTTCTTCGCCTCTGACTTCCCCGAGACCAACATCCTATCGCTCGATGGAAGCGGTGGCTCTGAATCGGGCATATTGGGCGTAGGGCGGGGCGCCGAGATCGAGGTCCTCAAAACCGTTTCAAACCGGGGAAGCTGGGGCCTGGTGTACGAGTTAATCACCGAAGCTCTCGGCTTTCGTCGTCACAGCGGCGAGGGTAAAACGATGGGATTGGCGGCCTATGGCCAACCCGATCCCAACGGCTTGCCGTTTGTGGACTGGGATTGCGAGATTCCTACCATTGACCCCGAGAAGCGCAAAGCGTTCGTCGCAAGGTTAGAGCACCGACACAAGGATGATCCCATCACGGCTGAACACCAACGACTGGCGGCCACCCTGCAAGACACCCTGGAACGGGCCACCCAGCGGATGGTGGAATGGTTGTATGAGCAGACCGGTATCCGCCGACTCTGTTTGGCAGGTGGCACAGCGCTCAACTGCTCAATGAATGGCAAACTTGCACAGTTGCCCCACGTTGATGTGGTCTTCATCCAGCCGGCTGCGCACGATGCTGGAACAGCATTAGGAGCGGCCCTGGCGGTCCATGTGGAGAAGACCGGCCGCCGACCAAACTGGCGTATGGAGCATGCTTACTGGGGACCTGAGTACAGCAACGAAGCCATCGAAGTGGCGCTGAGAGGTTTTACCGGCATCCGCTTCCACCGTAGTGATGATGTCTGCGCCGAGACGGCCGAGTTGCTTGCCGAAGGCCACATCGTCGGCTGGTTCCAAGGCCGACTTGAGGTTGGCCCCCGGGCCTTGGGCAACCGCAGCATCCTGACTGATCCATCTCGGCCAGAAATGAAGGACCTGATCAATAACCGGGTCAAGCATCGCGAGCCTTGGCGGCCTTTCGCCCCCTCGATTCTAGAAGAAGCGGCAGGTCGCTACATTGACCCACCTATGCCGTCACCTTACATGATCCTTGCTTTTGACACCAATACCTCTACCCAGGCCGAATTGGTGAGCGCTGTACACGTTGATGGCACCTGTCGCCCCCAAACCGTGAGCCGAGCCACCAACCCCCGTTACTGGGAATTGATTAAGCAATTTGAAAAACTCACCGGTATTCCGGCAGTGTTGAACACAAGCTTCAATGTGGATTCACAGCCCATCGTCAACACGCCCTACCAAGCCATTGATACCTTCCTGAACTGCGGCATGGAGGTCCTGGCTATTGGCGACTACGTGGTGTGGAAGGGTGATGCACATGGATATGGGCATGTGCGTTAGTTGCTTGCCCGGCTACCAGTCGAGATAATACATAATGAACCCCACTCCCCCTGTAACCAAGTGGTATGGAATACTATTCCTCTTCCATCACTCCTTCGACTCCTGAAAAGGGGATATCTCAGGACGATTGAACCCAACGTTCAACCCCACCGAGTAAACGTTACCGCGATTGTCCTTGATCAGGCCCAGGTGGGCCCATTGGCCGATGCCGCCCAGGACATTTGGGGTGGCTGGTGATGCCCCGTCCCATCGGCTATAGTTATAGAGCTGAACGTCTCGAGTTTCTCCCCCAGCTCGCCATAAGAGATAGATATCCCCTTCCTGCCCGACAGCAACATCGTCAATATTCAAAATGAAAGCTGGAGGGATGATGCCTTCTGGTTCAGACCATCCACTACCGTCCCATTGACTATGCTCGATCGTGCCCTCTCGCCCCGCCGGCTGCAACCAGACGAGACGCACAGCCTCGTTGATCAAAAGGAGCGGACCCTCGGACGCTTCCTCGTCGTGGGAGACGTTCACGGGCTGGGCCCAGGCATCCCCGTTCCACCAACTGTGATAGACCTCGCTGTTGGCAGGCCCGTGAAACTCATACCAGGCCAAATGGAGATGTCTGCCTCTGTCAATGCCCAAAGTATAATGCTCCACATTCCGATTGCCTTCGTTAACGCGAGTGGCGATGGACCAGGCCACGCCATCCCAATAACGGTGATAAACGTCATACTGCCCCCCAGCGTTGCTCAGCCACACGAAATGTATACCCCCGGTCTGGGTAGTAGCCAGGCTGGGACGATTGGCGTATTTGCCGCCGTCGGAGATGAGGATGGGCTCTGACCAAAGGTCGCCATCCCACCAGCTATAGAATAGATCGCTGTGACCAGGGTCACGGAACTGAGACCAGGCCATGTGAAGGTGGCCTGCGCTGTCAATCAGAATAGCGTGCTCGGCGTTTTTGGGCAGCACGCCGTCGGTGGAGATGCTCTCCAGTTCCGACCACGAGTCGCCTCCATCCATTGAGCTGCTGTAGACAAACCCCTGCCCGCCGCCAGCAGCATCATCCCCCAGCACGTAGACACTGCCGTCACCAGCGGCGACGAGAGGTGCCCGGCCCGCGCCTATCTCTATCGAGTCGGCCCACGATTCCCCATCCCATTTTTGGTAGAGCACTCGCGAGTCCGCCAGCGGCTCAACGTACCAGGCAACGTGCACGTTGCCCTCGGCATCGGCGGCCACACTCATAGGATCCCGCTTTCTCGGGCCGACAACTACGTTCGTGGGATTCAACAGAGTGGGGCCAGGGGGCCTTGTCGGTTCAACTGTCGGTTCGATTGTGGCAGCGGGAGCAGTGGCAGTCGGTGCTGCCTTGGTAGCCACTTCGACTGTCAACCCCACCTGTCGGGTAGATGCCTTGCACCCGCCCACGACAAGCGCTAAACAGATCAAAAATACAACGATGAAATGGGTGCGCTTACCCTTCATCACTTCGCCTCCTTTTCAGCTTCCAGTTTTCAGCTTTTAGCTACAGTACACCTTGACAAAATCCTGCACCAACACGTCCCAATAGTACCTCTCACGCAGACTCAAGGCTGCTTCTTGCATAGCATGAGCTAAATCGCTATCTTCCAGAATCGTCAGAATCCCTTCAGCCAGGGCTTGGGCATGGCCAGGTTCTACCAGCAGGCCAGCTTCGCCATCACGGAACTTCCCTCCCAGAGTTGGGGGGGACTGAGGGGGGGCACTCAGAATATCTCGGCGATCACCGACGTCGCCCGTCACCACCGGCGTGCCCACGGCCAGGCTCTCGAAGAGCTTGAGGGGCGACCTGGCACGAGCGGTCAAATCGTCGTGGACGGGTTCGACGGAGACATCGGCCATAGCCAGGTAGTACGGCGCTATCTCCGGCTTCACCCTTCCCACGAAAATGGCAGCCTCCGCAAGGCCCAGTTCCTCGGCACGTCTCTGCAAAAAATCGTAGTCTTCGCCGCCTCCCGCCAGGATCAGAACGGCATCGCTACGTCGTCTCCTGACGACAGCGAAAGCTTCCAGAAGCAGGTCCACGGGATGGTTCACCAAACTCATGCTCCCCACGTAGGCGACCGCCTTTTTGCCGTCCAGGCCCAATTCGCGGCGAAGGGTCTGCGCCTTTGCGGGGTCAACCTGCGCAAAGCGGTCCCTGTCCACGCCGTTGGGCACATAGACGATCTTGTCCACCGGGAAACCCAGGGCCGCGTTCCTCTCCTGGGTGAACCGCGTGTTCACTGTCATGCCAGAGACGCAACGAGGCAGGCCGTCCTCGAACAGAGCCACCACCGCCCGCTGCCATCGGCCAGAAAAGCGATTCGAGTCGGCCTCGTAATCGTCGCAGTCCAGGTACAGGCGCTTCCCTCGCCAGAACTTTGCCGCCAGAGCGGCCACCCCGTTGATGGGATGCGGCTTCCCCAAATGTATGACGTCGGTTTCGGCCAGCAAGCTTCTGACGCTCATCCGTAAGCTCGAAGCCAGGGCCACCCTCGCCAGGCCGAAGGTGCTGAAGTAAGTCTTCTGGCTGCCCACCTTTCGCACGTGCATCTGGCCCACGTAATGTACTTCGACTCCGCCCACCTGTAACCGTCGCTGGGGGAGGCCGCCGAGGTTAGGGTGCAAGGCTAAAATGCTCACCTCGTTGCCCAGCCTGACCAACTCCTTAGCCAGTGGGAAGTAGCGCCCCAGCCCCGATGGGTCTTCTAAACTCTGAGTAAGAAGAAACGTAATTTTCATAAACCCCAAAATCCAAAGCTCAAATCAAGAGGAGAAGTCCTCTATGAGACGCACTAACCCCTTCCAGGAGAAGGTCCCTCCCTGAACCTGGGCTCTGATGTTCAGAGTGAATCTGGCACCCAAATCTTCCTCAAAATATCGCGCGATAGCCTCTCCCAAAGCCTCGCTATCCTCAGGAGGAACGATCATTCCTGTCTCTCCGTCCTTGACCACCTCCGGTATTCCCCCCACTAATGTGGTGATAACCGGCTTCTCGAAACCATAGGCCAGTTGTGTCACTCCGCTCTGAGTGGCATCCACGTAGGGCAGAACTACCACGTCGGCCGCCGAAAAGTAAAGCCCCAATTCCTCGTTGGGGATGTATCGGTCAATGATGGTCACCGCCGGGGCGATACCCAACTCTTCAATCAGTTTGAGATAGGACAGCTTGTCATCCCAAAACTCTCCGACAACCAGCAGATGGGCATCTATCTTCCCCATCACCTGGGGTATGGCCTTTAGAAGATACTTCAGTCCTTTATACTCTCGAACGAAGCCGAAGAAAAGGAGCACCTTGCCCTCGAGCCCCAACTGCCTCTTGGCCTCCTCGTCCGTCATCTTCCTGTCAAGCGCTAAGGCCTCGTAGATGGGATGGGCTGTCCTCCGCACTTGGGCTCCAGGCAACAACCTCTTGAGATCATTGAGATCCTTCTCCGACTGCACGATGAAATAATGCCCCTGCCCCAGGGCCAGTTTGGCGGAGAGCCTATCAATGGCGCTTCCCTCGTGCGGCAAAACGTTATGGCAGATGAACAAGACCCTGGTGGGCGTGAACTTCCGCACCAGAAAAGCGATGCTGGCGAACGTCAAGGCCCAGTAGGGCACCCACCATTGGAGGATCAGTGCATCAGGCTGCCCCCTTTTTATCCGGCGAAAGGTCTCCAGCCACGTCAGGGGGTTCGAGGGATCGAGAAGATACTCGCAGTCGGCCCGCAGGGGGGAACGACTGGGATCTCTGTCCGTCCTACCGGGAAACAGAAAGGCCGGATATTGCCTCTTGAAAGAGTACAGCTTCACCTCGTGGGCAGCGCTCAGATGCTGGTAGAGCAAGGTGGTGTAGTGGGAGATGCCGCCTCGGTAAGGATAGGTCGGCCCTATCAAAACGTACTTCATCGCCCCCCCTCTTTCCCCCCCAAGTTGGGGGGGAAAGTTCTGTGAGACCTCTTCACGATCAGATCCGCCAGCAGTCCTATCGCCCCCACCTGGATCGCCGTCAATATCAGCATCAGCGTGACCCCAGGGATGTAGAAGCCTCGGTAGTAAACGATGTCCCGCACCAGCTTGACCGCCCCCACTACGATGAGCGCGAGGGCCACGGGCAAAAAGACCTTGAGGGGATTGAAGTACATGATGGTTCGCACTACCAGGGAGATGTAATTATACGTATCGGCGATGGGATGGAAGGAAGACTTGCTCCCCTTTCTCTGGTAATAGTCTATGGGGATGAACTCGACCACATAGCCCTCGGAGAGGAAAGCGACGGTCTGAGTGCCTACCCAGGAGTGCGTAGTGGGCAGAGTATCCAGGAACCTCTCGGCGATGCTCTTCTTGAAGGCGCGGAGGCCGGAGTTCAGATCGGGGATCCTTACCCCTGTCATGTACGAGGCCAAAAGGCGGATGAAGAGCTTGGTCGGGGAGCGCAGCCACCTGAGGCTGCCCGTCTCCGTCCTCCTGGCGCCGATGACCAGATCGCACTCGCCGAGGTGGGCCAGGAGGCGGGGGATGTCCTGGTTGGGATAAGTCCCATCGCCGTCGGTCATCACGATGACGTCGCCCCTGGCGTGCTGGAGCCCCGTCGTCCGCGCCGCGCCTGTGCCGCGATTATGTGCGTGCTGGATGAGCCTCACCCCCTCCCGCTGCCGCACGATCTCTGCGCTGGCATCGGTAGAGCCATCATCCACCACGATGATCTCCCAGGGGATGCCGCCCCCCCTTTCATCCCCCCCAACGTTGGGGGGGAAAGAGGGAGGGCTGCTCATGGTCTGGATAATGGTGTCCAAATCGCCACCGATGGCCTCTTCCTCGTTATACATCGGGATAATGATGCTGATCATTTCCATCTCAACTTCCCCTCCCTATTCCAAACCGGCAATCTCGACGAACACAGGCTTCACTCCCACCTCAAACTCTACCATCCCCATCTGAACCGGGAGGACGCTCGATCCATCGCCGTCTCGGCTGGTGAGAACGGCATCGGCCGCGGCAGGGAGTCTTACCGTCTTGGTCATCGTATTCGACCACAGAATGTAGAGCGAGCCCCCCGTACCGGCGAACTTGTACGCCTCAATCTCCTCAGGAACAGACTCGTAGGCGCCAAGACAATGCATCCCCTCAAGTTTGCTTGCAAAATTCTGGAAGGTACTGTAGCCATTCATGGGTTCGTGATTCATACTGATTAAATATCGCTCCACTTCACCTCCCCACGGCCACGGTGGATGCTCCCTGGGATCAAACCAGAAGACATTGTCTACCCCAGCGCCAAAACCGCGGGTGAGTTCCCGAACGATGAAATCGCGCTGATGCTCCACGCTGTGACCGAAATTAACCCATTGGCCTGTCTCGGTTATCCAAATCTCCTTCCAATAGACCCCATTCCTCGACATTGTGTCGCTAATCTCGTTCACCTTATGGGCCATAGTAGGGAACTCAGCAAGATTGACAGGGTAGTAATGCAGACTAACGCCGTCGAAATACAGCCCAGCACCATTTTGCAATGCCTTTTCAAAAAAGTTCCTTTCAAAATATTCCCAGGAATCATACGCTAGGCCACCGAAGAAAACCAAAGCGTCAGGGTCGAGGTGCTTAATCTGAGAATAGAATATCCCTAGCTGCCGAGCATATTCGGCTGGATAAGGGCCCCAACATCCAGTCGCTGGCCCATAGTTGGGCCTGGGCGCTCTTCCATCTGGTTCGTTGATGAACTCCCAAGCGTCCACGACCTCAGCATAACGAGGCACAGCGACCTCAAGGAAGCTCTCCAGGGCAAGTGTGTCCGTAATGGGGCCGCAGTTCTGCTCGGCTGCCCAGTCCGGCGCTCCGTAGATCACCACCATGGCCTCGAACCCTAATTCCCCAAGTCGGGCAAACACCGCGTCGTATTTGTCCCACTGGTACTCCCCTGGGGACGTTTCGACTCCAAGCCAGGGCAAGAAGACGCGCATCCAACCCGCTCCCATTTCTCTGGCTACGGGGAAGTCGTATTCAATCACTTCGGGCACCACTACCCAGGCCTCCCCAAAATCCACGCCCAGTTTAGCCTGCGGCGGCCCGTGCTTGCGAACCAGGGGAAGAAGGACAGTGTTGGTGTAGGCATCGGTTGCCTGCATAGCCGTATCCCTCATATCCCTACATTCAGCGAGGTTTTGGGCATCCGTCCTCATCCCCGTCATCGCAACGGCAAGAGCCACAGCACAAAGCAGGAATGGCCCTGCGCAGTACAGCCTGACAGAACGGTTTTGACCCTTCATTTTGCCCTCCCTTTTGGAAATGGGTAACGAGTCAACGAGTACCGCGTTAACGAGCCGCTACCTCGTTGACCCGTTGACTCATTGCCTCATTGACTCTCCAACAGCAAAGCCACCCCCTGGCCATACAACTGGAGGGAGCCGTGGGGTCTGGCATTGTATTCTTCCTCCGTCAGCATGGGCCAGGTTGACGCGGATACGTTGGTCACGGTTCCATCAGCCAGAACCTGGCGCCACACCCCCAATATCGTCGTCCCCCCCTCTTTCCCCCCCAAAGTTGGGGGGGATGAAGGGGGGGCTGCGGCGTAGGCGTCCTCGTCCAGCCATTCTTCCTGGATGCCCCGCTTGAAAGCATAACCGATCAACGCGGAGGCGGAGGTTTCCAGGTAGGAATCAGACCGGGTGAGAACTGTGTGCCACAAGCCGCTCGCATCTTGCAGCGGTCTGAGACCTGCCGCCTGCTTCTGCATGATGTCCAGAACTGTGGGGCGCAGGGGGTGAGTGGGCGTTATGGCTGACAGGACTGCTACGTCGGCCAGCAACGCCCAGCCGTTGCCCCGCCCCCAGTAGACTTGCCCGGCGGGGTCGCCCCCACTCTCGTCCCAGGCATGATAGTATAACCCACTCGTTGGATTTTGCAAGTGGGCGGCGTGCTTGATCGCCTGGGAGATCGCCTCATCGGCATAGATGTCATCACCGCTGACCTGGCTCATTTTGATCAGAAAGGGAACTGTCCCCAGCAGCGTATCCACCCATACTCGACCAGTGTCGTGCGTCAGGGTGCCGTCGGCGGTACGCGGGGCGGCGCTCATGAAGTAGTCGGCTACTCGCTGAGCGAAAGCCAGGTGCTCTGATCGTTCGCTGCTTTCGTAGGCGACCAGTGCCGCGTAACCCAGCAGCCCATCGTTGACGTGGGTGATCTCCGTTTTGATGGGGATGCAGGCATCAATCCATTCCTGCGCCCAGTGGAAGTATCGGTCGTCCTGGGTGGCCTGCCAGGCCTGGATCCAGCCATAGGCCAGCACGCCCGCTTCCCAATCGCAGTGATCGCCCAGGTTGTCCGCGCCCTGCTGCGCGATCAACGTGAGCGGGCTGGCAAATTGGCGCTTGTAGATGTCGAAGGTGCCGCCCGCCGGTGCACCGGCATACAGCAGCAGCCGACCGTCGCTTGACAAACGCGGGGTATCACTCCGCCAGCCCTCGCGTTGCTCCAGCGCAGTCAGCCCCTCTCCTGCCCAATTGACCACGTACACATTCCGCTCACCGGACCGGTCGGAGACGAATACCACGCCGCTGCCATCCGGGATGATGGAGGGATAGCCATCAAAAGCTGGATCGTCTGTCACTCGTCGCAAGTTCGAACCGTCCGTGTCCATCAAGTAGATTTCACTGTTGCCGTCCCGCTCGCTGCGGAAGGCAATCGTCCTGCCGTCGGCCGACAGGGTCGGGAACCAGTCCGCGGCCGGGTGGGTGGTCAGGCGCGTCCATTCGCTGCCGCGTCCTGAGCCTGCCGAAGGGCTACCGATGGCGGCACTGTAGATATCCCAGTTGCCTTCAGCGCGATTGCTGCTGAAGACCAGCCTCGCACTATCAGGGACAAAGGACGGATGAAGCTCATCCGTCCCTAGACCCTCCACAGCCACACGAGCGTTGCTCCCATCGGCGTTCATCAGATAAATGTCCCAGTCACCAGCCTGATTGGTTGCAAAGGCGATTGTGGAACCATCCGGTGAAAAGATCGGCGTGTCTTTATCAGCCAGGGTCGGATTGAGACTAGCAGCAGGCCCACCTATGGCGGAGGTGCGAAATACATCGGGCCGACCGTCCCGATGGCTGACGAACACCACTGTTTCGCCATCAGGTGAAAGGGTCGGTTGGACATCATCGGAGGGATGATAGGTTAGACGACGGGAATCATAATCACTGAGAACTAATGGCAGAAATATCTGGTTTGTCGGGCCAAAGAGACCGAGGGAACCCACGCGACAGACGTCCACGCTGAGGATGTTGTTTTCCAGGTCACGCACATACGATGATGCCGGATGGCATGTTTCGATCGCATCTTGCCACTCGTCGCCTGCCCACCGGCGCAAGGACAGATCGCTCTCGTCGGAGACGAGATACAGACCGCTATCGCTGTAATGAATGGTCACGTTCGCAGGTACATCAAAAGTCAAGTCAGGCTGAGCGGCGCCTTGCTGATAGGCTGTCAGATCAAAGGCATTGCCGGCGTAGGCCAATCCAGTTCCTCCAGAAGCCACAGTTGGCTGCAAGACCAGCTCCGTCGGGCGAGATACCACCCCTGACGAAAAGTCCAAACGGACAGTATAGCCCTGGGTATCGGTAAGAGTCAGACTGGCAGGGAGGCTGACTGTGTCGGGCCCCAGGGTCAGAGTGGTTGAGACGGGGGCGGACAGGATGGTGAAGTCCTCGTGAGTCCCGTCTGGTGGAAGGATGACGGTCCGAGTCAGAGGATGAAACGTATAGCCAGTCAGCGTGGGAGCAAGTGTATAAGTACCCATCGTGACGTCGGTAAAAGTATAGTGCCCGGTGGCGTTGGTGGTAGTTGTCATGCCTGCACCAGCGGAAATGGCGACCCCTGAGAAGGGCATACCGCTGGCATCGGCGATTTGCCCTCCGATGGAGTAAAGCCTGGCATCTTCTCTTATGCCCCAGGCGTACATCTTGCCGGTGGGGAGGGGGTAGCGCCAATCTGTATACGGCCCTTCAATGAAAGTCATCTTTATATGTGGATGGTAGTCTGTTACAAAAGCGAAGGAGTAGATAGCATTTCTTGTATTGGACTTGATCATGGTTCTTGACCACTGGGGGTCATTGGGGTTGTTGTTATAGCGCCACCTGGATAGCTTGGTCAAACTTAAGTCAAATTTGGCTTGCTCGATGTACAGATCAAACGAATTGTCGTCGTAAAACTCAACATCCAGAGGACGCGTATCATAAGGCTCATCCCAGAACAGATGTATTGCAGGATTCCAATCAGATTCATTCCAAACAACCTGATTGGTGGTGAGCTTGCCATTGTTCTCTCTGGTGGTGTGGAATATGTTGACCTGGCCATTGGCGTCAACGCCAACCACGCTGCAGGTCTTGTCGGAGAACTCTCGCTGGCCCGTACTGAGTATCTCTGTTCTGTTGGCTGGATTCTCGAATTCGTTTTGATTCACACATTGCCCCAGGTCATTGCCATTGGGGGCATACACTTTCTCATCGCCAAAACTGAAACGGACATAGAAGAGCTTGTCCTGATAGTCGTTGTGATTCTTGTGGTTTTCAAACGTGATGTGCAATTCTTCAGGGTCGCTTTGATAGTAAATGCCTTTTATGTAAATAGTGTCCCACTCATCGTCGTTGGTTAGACCATCGCAACTCCCATCACTCTGATCCTTGCCGCCAGGATCAATCATCTTTCTTGGCATACTCCAGGTGTCGCCGTCGTCTGTTGATTTGATGTAGTAAATAGGCTCGTAATAGTCGGGGGCATCTTTTGCCGTCTGACGATAAAAGAGATAGATGGCATTGTCTTTGGTCTTGAAAGCCATCACGTACGTCGCTCTGTCTTGATCGTCTGTGTTACTGAATGGCCTCTCCTGCCAGTTTGCCAGGGACAGAATGTCGCTGTGATCGGTTTTCACAGTGGACTTGAAGTGCTGTATGGGATCGAGGTGGCCACTATTGAACACATGAACATAGTTCTGGCTATCTATAACTATCTGAGGATAGAAATGGGAATCATGCTTGGGCGGGGAATCGGTCACTTTCATCGGTGTAGCCCAGGTATTGCTTTCGTGATCGTAATAGATTATGTAGGGATCTGCTGTGCACGGAGTCGTGTCAGCTCCTCCCAGCGGTGAGCAGCCTGGAAAGACAACGAAGGTTCTGTCTGAACGAGCATCGTAAACGCCACGGCGTAGTTGAAATACCTGTCACGCTATACTCTCTACTATGCCTTCGATGAATGGATCATCACATAGAGCGTAGCTATTGGGTATCACTGGAACAAAGACAACCATGAGAAACAAAAGAGTAAGCAAGCTCTTTTTGCACATTTCTCTCCACCGTCCTTCCCGTCGTACCATTCAAAACCCCAAGACAGAGGTCAGCCTCATGGAACGCAAGAGCATGTCCCTATTCTACCACAGAATGATTACGCCTGCACCGACAAATGTTACGAGTCTGTAACGGTTTTGTTCCCGTTTCTTCACATTCAATTTGGTTGTCGGGCGACAAGGCAGGCTGGAAATCGTTGGCTGGATCGTATGTCAAGCGATCGAATTGGCAAGCCTTGCAGATTGACGGTAGGTAGATTTGACAGGTCTGTGCAGACAGTTTTGATCCCTCGCTGCTGTCTGCACATTCGAGCACCCACCTGTCCGCCACGACTTGGCCTGCCTGGAAAGCCAGACCAGCCAGCAGGATGGCGATGAGAAGCACAATATCGCGAGGTAGCATAGCTTTCAACAAGTCTCTCCCCAATGCACTGCCACCAGCAGGATGTCCAGGATGTCAATGTCGCCATCACCATCTAGGTCGTAGATCGGATCGTAGTCTGGATCGCCTACAAATGTGTTCCAACGGATGGCTACCAGCATGATGTCCACGATGTCTACTTTGCAGTCACAGTTGAAGTCTCCGAAGATGCACACTCTAACGTGTCCGTCTTGAGTACTGACGGGAATCGTCTCAGGAATAGTATTCACGCTTAGTACGTCCTGTAAGTGCAGGTCGCTTTCACCTGATGCCTGGGGTGACAGTGTTAGTGTCGCCAAAACACCGGAGCCGTCCGGCGCAGGCTCAGTGCCGACGCTGTAGGACCCAAAGGCCACTGTACCCGCTTCGTTGTCTATATCTGGGTCAACGGGGTTAGCTGTGCGCCCTGTGCTCCCCAGGAAGTCTCCCAACACCACATCCTCGACATGCACGATGGTAGGAGAGTAAGTCACGGTAAACTGGAAGCCTGCTAAATTAACGATGTCGGAGATAGCCACGGTGATGGTGAAAGGTTCGCTGTTGGGATAGATGCTTTTCTCTGGTGGGTCTATCCAAACCACAGAGATCGGTTCTGATGGTATCTCCAGATATTGATTCCAATTCGTTGGAACAAGCGTATATGGATACTCCCCACCATTTTCAACCAGGTATCCTCCACCAAGGATGTAGATACCACCAGCATCCGATATTGCAGACGGAGTAGATAGCCCTGTCTCAAGATTCCCTGCGATCTCCCAACTATCTGTGAGAGGGTCATACCTCTGGATGAGGTCATAGACAATTCCTGTTCTACCAGAGCCATACAACTCGCCCCCAATGGCATAGAGCTTTCCGTCAGGGCCAAATGCTGCTCCAAGGCCAACACTCCCCGTAGGCATAGGGGATTTTGTCTCCCAACTGTCTGTTGCGGGGTCATACACCTCCAGGCTATCAAGTGCTCCATCAGGCTGACCAGAGATTCCACCGCCTACTATGTATATCTTTCCATCAGGCCCTAGTGCTCCTCCAGCACACCAGCGTCCGGTTGGCATCGGGGCTTTGGTATGCCAAGTCTTATTCACGGGGTCAAAGGCTTCTACTGTGTTGTAGTTCGGGTAACCACCAAAGACGTAGATGAGGCCATCGGCCCCTGTGACAGCTACTACGTCCCTTCTAGGTGTGGGCATCTGAGGTACTGTTGTATCCCAAGTATCAGTACCAGGGTCGTATGCCCAAACCTCTGTCGAGGGCCCACTGTCAGTTGACCCTCCAAATGTGTATATCGTGCCATCAGGAGCTGTTGCTGCTCTGAGCCAAGCCCTTGGGCCAGGCATCGGGGCACGATAGGACCAGGTGTCAGTAGCGGGATCATAGCATTCTACGCTTGCAAGAATACCGCCTGGAAACCCTCCACCGAAAACGTAAATCTTGCCATCAATGCCCATCGCAGCCCCGGGCCCTATTCTTGCATCATTCATAGGCTGAAGCTGAAGGATGTTTAGGGGTGTATGGTGATGGTTCAGCAGCACCGAGACGTTGTGATCAGGCCAGTTAGCTACGGCCAGATCCAGGTCGCCGTCCCCGTCCAGGTCGCCCAGGGCCACGGAGCAGGGATCGTTTCCCACATCGTAGGTGACCTGGCTGGCAAAGATCCCGTTTCCCTGGTTCAGCAAGACCGAAACGTTGTGGCTAGGGTAGATAGCCGTGACCAGGTCCAGATCGCCGTCTCCATCCAGATCCCCCACGGCGATGGAGTTGCCTCCGCCGATGTAGGTCACCTGGCTGGCAAAGGTGCCGTCACCTTGGTTCAGCAGCACCGAGACATTGCCACTCCAGTTACCCACGGCCAAGTCCAGGTCACCGTTCCCATCCAGATCGCCCATGGCCACGGCCCAAGGATCGTATCCCGCACCGTAATTCGCCTGGCTGGCAAAGGTGCCGTCACCCTGGTTCAGTAGCACTGAGACGTTGCCGCTCTCACGGTTAGCTGTCGCCAAGTCAAGGTCGCCGTCCCCATCCAAGTCACCCACGGCCACGGACTGGGGATTGCTCCCCACACCGTAGGTCACCTGGCTGGCAAAGGTGCCGTCACCCTGGTTCAGTAGCACTGAGACGTTGTTGCTATCGTAGTTAGCCGTGACCAGGTCCAGATCGCCATCCGCATCCAGGTCACCCACGGCCACGGAATGGGGACGGCTGCCCACGCCATAATCCACTCGGCTAGCGAGGGTACTGTCACCCTGGTTCAACAACACCGAGACGTTGCCACCCCAGTTAGCCGTGACCACGTCCGGGTCGCCGTCCCCATCCAAGTCGCCGACGGCCACAGCCCAAGGATCGTATCCCACGCCGTAGGTCACCTGACCGGCAAAGGTTCCGTCACCCTGGTTCAGTAGCACTGAGACATTGTCGCTACCCCAGTTAGCCACGACCAGGTCCAGGTCGCCATCTCCATCCAAGTCGCCCATGGCCACGCACCGGGGATTGGTTCCCACGCCGTAGGTCACGTGAGGGCCAAAGTCAGGGCCACCAGATGTAGCTGGGACTGTACCACCTAATAACAGGAGTGCCAGAGCCAAAGCTGCTCCGACAAACACTTTCTTGCTTATCATCTTTGCCTCCTTCTGCTCTTTTCGGTGGCCATGTCGCCTGCTACTATGATTTGTAGACTGTGCTCTAGCTTTCATATTTCTCCCACCACTTACCGACGAACAGCGCCAGGATGCGCAGGATCGCCCAAGTGACAATCCAATAGAACACAAAGGAACCGAAAAGTCCAATAGTCATGTGCCCTACCACTTCTGCCAAATTCGGCCATTCCCGCATAACCACCGTAGCAACGCCGACACCCGCCAGCACTGCGGCGATGGGTGTTGCGGCTCGGCTTGGTGAGCGTGCTCTAAACCACTCTTTCATCCTGCCTCCTTTTGCTGTTTTCGGCGAGGCATATGGCCCGCTATGTATTGATTAGTCTGCTATGGATGTTTGGAACACGGATTTTGAGAAAGATATTCTTGGAGATCGCGGAGAATTTCTTCAACGGATTCATCTGGGCGATCCTCAAACAGTGGAAACCAAAGCGACTCGCCGCACTTGGGGCACTTGACCCAGTGCACCTTATGGAACGGTGACTCTATGAACTTAGATGGATCCTCACTAGCAGAGTGAAGTTTGATTTCAGACATCAGTGCCTCCCTTATCTTCCTGATCCTCCATCACTACTCCCGCCGGGACTTCGAAGCCCTCCGGCCAGATTGTGTCCTGGTCGGCCCTTGCGAATTCTAGGATTGCCCCCTCGAGTTTTGCGTTCCACAAGTATGCTCCTTGAAGCTGTGCGGCTCCGAAGGCGGCCTCTCTGAGGTCTGCACCCACCATGATAGCCCCTTGGAGTTTGGCGAACTGTAAGTTGGCCCCCTTGAGATCCGCACCAACCAGAATTGTCTCTCGGAGGTCTGCGCTGAGGAAGTTAGTCCTTTGGAGCTTTCCGAAGTCTAGGAAGGCATTGCGTAAGTCCGCATAGCTCAGGTCTGCCCCATCTTTCCTACCCCCGCCAGGGCCGAGATCCACGAAGTGCAGTTTAGCCTCCCTTAAGTCGGCTCTGTGTAGGCTCTCTTTGCGTCCCATAGCAGCCCAGTTCACAGCCTTCTGTATCCACCGCTCGCGGTCCTGCTCTCTTTCTCGCCCCTTTTCGAGTACCAAGCGTCTCTGTTCCCTCTTGCCCTCCAGCCAGTACATGACCAAGCTGGTAGCTAGCCCGATCAGTCCACCGCCGATCAGTAGCAAAAGATCTCTGATTATCTCAAACTGCTGGTCTGGGGTCATTGTTCTTGTGTCCTTTCTGAAGACACGTCGCCTGCCACTTGTCACGCATGATCACGCTGTACCAAGAAAGCGAAGGCCACGGCGACAAGCAAAGCGACCGCCGCCAACCCAAGCCACGGAGCCAAAAGCTCCAGCCTGTTCACCGGCACTACATGGCCTCCCACGGGAACCGGTGGCGGCTTCAAGTTGAAGGTAGCAGTGCAGGTCTTGTCAGCGTCCATGGTTACAGTCGTGGTAATCTCGGTGCCAGAGCAGTCCCCGCTCCAGCCGACAAAGACGGAGTCGTCACCAGACTGGGCTTCCAAGGTGACCACCGTCATCTCAACGAGGGTCTCTGAGCAGTCACCGGAAGTGGTTTCGGCAGAGATGTCGCAATTAATCCTGGTGTTGGTCACCGTCCCGTCACCTGTACCCGCCCCGGCCACCGTCAGGGTAAGTCTTCTCGCTTCATACGCCCCGATGTCGCAGTTACCTCCTGGAGGTTGAGGTCGGCTCACCCCACGCTGGTCGGTGGTCGGTGCGCCATTGTAGCCGCCCCCTCCTGCCCCTTCGGAAATGGCATCAATGGCTGGGCTGCCAGGGAGCAGAGCGTGGGTTAACGTTGGGCCGCCGTTGTCCTGCAGCGGGCCAAGCAAGGGGTCGGTGTTGGAGAGGTCGTCCTCCGCTGTGAAGCCGCAGGTGCCGTCGCTGTCCAGGTTGTAGCCAGCGGAAGTGATAGCACCGTCTCCGGAGCAGTCACCGCCAGCGGCGCTGTTCGCCACGATGGTATTCCGCAGCGTCGGGTTGCTGTCTGGGTCGCTGTGGATCCCGCCGCCGTACCAGTCGGCCGAGTTGCCGCTAAAGGTGCAGTTGACCAACTCCGGTGCGCTACTAGAGCTGTTTTTCATCCCGCCGCCTACCATGGTGGCAGAGTTGCCGCTGAAGGTAACGTTGGTCAGCGTCGGGCTGCTGGAGATGGTGTTGTAAATCCCGCCCCCGCCACGCCATCCGGCGCCATTGCCCGTGAAGGTGCAGTTGGTTAGCATCGGGTTGCTGTTGACCCAGTTGTACATCCCGCCGCCGGCGTACCGGCCGGAGTTGTTGCTGAAGGTGCAGTTGACTAACTCTGGTGCGCTGAAGCTGTTGCCCATCCCGCCACCGTCATAGGCGTAATTATAACTGAAGGTGCAGTTGGCCAGCCTCGGATTGCTGCTGTGCCAGTTGGACATCCCGCCGCCTATGAAGTGACTTGAGTTGTTGCTGAAGGTGCAGTTGACCAGCGTCGGGCTGCTCCCGTTATTGAAAATCCCGCCGCCGCTGGAGATGGCGTAATTGTCACTGAAGGTGCAGTTGACCAGCGTCGGATTGCTGCCGCCGTTTTTCATTCCGCCGCCAATCAGATCACCAGCAGGATAACCGTCTGCATTGCCGCCGGTTACTGTAAAACCGTCAAGCACGGTGGTGTCGGCAATGCCGCTGCCTTTGACCACATGGTAGCTGTTGTCGCCGTAGTTGGTGAAGTCCGGGCCATCATCGCCATTCAGGTCGCCGCTGAGGATGGTCACATTGATCTCCCAATCCCGCTGATCGCGGGCGGTCTCCCCACCTGCAAAGCCGCCGTAGAGAGCCACTCCGTCTTTCAGTTGAAAAGTGGCGCTGCGGTCGGTGCCGGTGGTGGGCTTGTAGGTGTCCGCTGCCACCCAGATTTCGTCGCCGCTATTGGCAGCGGTCAGGGCGGCTTGCAGGTCGGTGTAGGCGTCGGGCCAGGAGGTACCGTTGTTTGCACCGGTGGCATCGGCCTTTACGTAGATGATGCCGGGGTCAGTGCGAGCCAGTCTGAGCAGGGCTGCGCTGAAGGTCAGTCCGGCCAGCAGGGTGGCGATGAGGACCACAATATCGCGAGACCGTGCAGCTTTCAAGAGGTGTAGCTTGTTTCTTAACATTACTTGCCACCTATGATCACATTGCACACAGTACCCTATCTACCCAAATGAACCACACCGAGTTGTTTTCATGCTCATAGCGAGTATTTTATCTCAAACACCCACACCCCGTCCTGATGATAGAGGGCCTCATAGTTGGGAGAGGCCAGCAGCCTTTGTGGCCTGAGACAACCACCCCGCTGCCCGACGTAGATGTGGGTCACGCCGTTCTCCACAAGGGCGGGCAGCGTATCATCGTTTTCACACAGCCTGGCAGTTGCCCTGGCCAAAGCGTTCACCTCATCTACGTACTCGTACGTTCCCTCGCTGTAGAGCATGGGAGGGAGGGTGGTCTTGCGCCCCGTCAAAAAGGGGATCCAGTAGCCCGCATCGGTGCCGATGGCCGCATACGACAACCAAAACTCCGTGTTGATGGCAAAGCGCGCATCTCGAGGGACGTTCTCACGGATCCACGTCATGGCTTTCAGATCGGATTTGGTGACGAAAAACTTCTCAGGTGTCAAAAGCTGGAGCGTATTCGCCGCGCCCCAAAGGGATACCAGGATTACCGCTACTGCCAAACCGTAACCCAATGGAAAGCCCACCCTCCCCTGCCCCCTCCCTCGGAGGGAGGGGAAATGTCCTGCCCCGTGAGCGCTTCCGAGCCAACTAGGAACTGACCTTCCTTCCAGTGCCGACACGACAATCTTGATTAGATAACTCAAGAAGAACCCGCCCAAAATCGAGCCTGGTATGTACAGGGCCATGACGACCGTTCCGTTATTCACCAGGCCAGCGCCCGGCAAGCCCAGCACACGGGGATTGGCCAGGATAAAAAGGGAGACCGTCCAGGCGGCAACCCAAATGGCGTACCTGTCCCTACGCCAGAAACCCCAGAGGGCTCCCAGCGCTGCCACAATCAACAAGAAGGGCCGCAAGCCCAGCGAGGTGACAATATCCCAAGAGATCAAATTGTAAGCGGGATCCAGTTGAAACCCGTGGCCTGGGGCTTGCTGGATCTTGACGGCGAACTCGCTCATCAGGAGTGTTAACCAGGGCGCGACGATGATGAGCGATAACGCCGCCAGCAGTAGCGCCCTCAGCCACAAATGAACGACTTTCCTGAGCTCTCGACGATAAGACCACGATTGGCAAAACAGGTAAACCACCACAAACAGGCCATAGAACAGCAACACCCGATAATGAGTCAGAAAGAGCCCCATAGCAGCGAGCGCGGTCAAGATAAGGCGCTTATAGTCTAACCTGGCGGTTCCGAGGCCTCCGATAGCCAAGACAGCAGCCACCGGAAAGATAACCTGGCCGCCTAGTTGAGGATAGCGACCCCAGTTCACGTAGTAGGCTGGCATGACGGACAGCAAGCCGGCGATCAGAGCGCTGACCAAAGCAGCCCAGCGGTCTTTCGTCAGGTATTGGGTCAACAGATAGACGCTGAGGGCTGCCAGGGCGTTGAGGATCTGCCCTACTACTAGGACAGCCTGAGGCAGGCTCATGCCAGTAACCCAATGGAAAAAGGCCACGGTGGAGTGAAAGCCGAAATGGTAGGCGAAGGTATCAATGGGCAGGTAAGGCCGATACGACTGGGGAATCACGCCCCCCTCGGCGATCATCTGGGAGATGATGGTGTGATGATAGGAGTCGGACCAGGCTGGATAGGGCATGCCTCTGATCATGAGCAGCCGCACCGCCAAAGACAGCGCGAAAACGAAGGCCAGCAAGCACGGGGCTAAACCCCCGTGCTGAAAGGACAAAGCCCCTGCGGGGCTGGATTTTAACCCGTAGTGAACGTCCGGGCGAGGTCTCTGGTGGGAGTCCCCAACTTGTTGGAGGTCTTCTCGCTCGCGAACTAACGCCGTAGTGGGAACATCCCGAACAAGTTCGGGACTCCGCTGCTTCGTACCGGCCTGGCCTCGCCGAACGGCGCGATACAGCCCCCAGCAGCTCACCACCCCGCAAACCACCAGCAAGCCCGCCACCTTCGCCATATCCAGCCTGAAGCCCAGATTGCTGCTAACGAAAAGGAGCAACGGGAAGAGAGCCACGCTCAAGCCTACCGAAAGTATCAGCCGCTGGGTGAAATCAAATTCTTTCCCAGGGGGCAGCAAGACCAGCAAGGCACCACCAGGCAGGGTGAAAAGCAGTGCTGCCAGAACCAGCAGGGATAGGCCGTGGCCGATACCGCCACGGACGCCGCTGGCGACGTCCCCCAATCCGCCGTAATATGTTCTGAAGGCCAAATCTCCGCCTACGGCTTGGCCATCCACATACATCGCCCCTTCGTCGTAAGCATCATCCGGATCATGCCAGATAGTGATGGCGTTGCCGGCAACCGATTCGGGCGACTCGATGGCGAAGAAATAGGATTCATCTTGGGAATCGGGGATGGGAGCGAACGTGAATTGGTAAAAGGCGTTGTCTTTCACCCTGGCAGCATTGATGGTGATCGTGGCCATGTCGTCGGCGGCGTCCGGGCTTTTCCTCAGGCGGAAGGTCACGGGAAAAGTGTTCTTCCTGGCGTAAGTCGCCAGCAGCACGTCAATCCTGCTCAGGCCGTTCTCGTGGGCGACGAAGGTCTGCCCCACCGTGTGTGACCCGTAGACTTCCCTCACTGGCTGGCTGTGTTGGCTCTGAGCAGTGTCGGGAATCTCGGCGCATCCGCTTACCAAGATGGCTAACGAGAGCAGGGCGATAGAAGCAAGGACTCTGGTGAGGGTTCTCATTTCGCTGTCACCACCTCTATCGTCCCTTCAAACAATACCCTATCCTCAGCCATGCGTTTACCCCTATCGTCGAACACAGGAAGCCGCTGACCTGTCTCCAGCAGGTACATGCCAACCTCGATGCGGTAGAGTCCCGGCGGCGTGTCAGATTGAACGGCGATGTCATACCTGTCAACCACTACCTCGTTCTCCAGCCAGCGACTGGTGGGGTAGCTCCCACCAAGAGGCATGTTGTCCTTCTGGCTCCAAAGAAAGCTCTCGCTCGCCAGATGATAGCTCTCGCCCAACAGATGGGTGAAAACGGTGTAATCCCGATCCATCTTCTGCTGTCCTTGCCAAAAAAGGACCAAGTTGAGATCACCGCCTGGCTCCACGTGCGTTTTATCCAATTCATAACCTATCAGCGTAATCAATCCGCCCAAGTTCGCTCTCATCCCCTGTGGACGAAAAGGGTGATAAGCTGGCAAGAGACACCTGAAGATACAGAACAGGTTCAGGAAAAGCATTGAGCAGATCAGGAAGCCCCACAGGGCCTTGGGCCAGGGCACCTTTTGAAGGAAAACGCTCAACCCCAACGCTACGAGGACACTTACCGCTGGAAGGATAGGAAACAGGTTTCTTCCCTGCGGAGCAGTGTAAGAGAGGTGATGTATGATAGAACTGATAAGCAACAACGCTATGCTGAGAAGTAAGATTATAATAACATGCTTCTGAGATGGCGACAAACTCGCTTCTTTTGGCTTTGGACACAAGAAGAGCCAAAGTAGGCCCAGGCTCCCTCCTATCAGCAGAAACCCGAAAGCGTAATAGGTGCTCCTTGGCAGAGGAATACTGAGACTACCGAGATTTCCGACAAAGGACTTGTATATCGCTGAAAAATAGGATTGCCTGAAAAATGGATCGGTGATAGATTTGCGGTCTGCACAAGGGTCAATGGAGAAGCGAATCTTTGAGGCCAGAGGGTCGCCATAGAGCACTAGATTTCTATAGTAATACCAACCCGCTACCAGCCCGATTATGAGAAGAAACAGGAGCGATAGTTTGAGTGCTTGTTGCTTGTCCTCACTCCTCATCAGGATTACTACCAGGGCGAGAGGGATGAGGAAAAAGGTAGTGTATTTCGTCAATATTCCCAATCCCACAATCAAACTCAACTTGATTAAGTTTCTGGAAGCGATTGGGGGTCTTTTCAAAATCTTCACCAAATAGAAAATCGCCATCGAAGACAGCAATGTAGCCAGGTTATCGTTGTTGGCCATCCCACTTATGAAAGCGAACTGAGGAATAAAAGCGCATATCGCCGCCGCGCCGACAGCCAATGACTCGTTCTCTGGAAAGGCCTCGGCGGCAGTTCTATAGGTAAAAAGCACAGTGAGAACTCCCATGATCACGAAAGGCAGACGCAGCAAATGATTCGCCCGCGCATTTCCCTTGTAGGGGAAGATTTCCTCCGAACCGTGGATGAGCCAATTACCTTCCCAATTATCCCAAAACCGTGGGTCTACGTAGAGATCAAATTGATAGGGGTATTGCACTCCCATATCAAATGGGTGCAGGGCACTAAGCACCAGAGCCCCGAGATAATAATATAGCGGTGGATGAAGCACTATCGAGATCTCTGAGATGTGACCACGATCTTGAACGGTTGGTAGACGATGTCGTTGAGCGATAAACACCATATACTCAAAGTGACCAACCTCGTCAGGGGCCTCGAAAGCGGGAGTGATGAAACTATGGAGCAATGTGATCAAGACGTACAGGATCAGAATGACCACAAGAGGGCGTCTTTTCTCAGCCCAAGCAAATAACCTCTTGGGGGATACTCTTGCCCTGGTGAACCAACGGCACAGCTTTTGGCCAATCTTCAAAACCACCTCCATCGGAGCACTAACCACTGAACTCATGCTGCCCTGATTCTACTATAAAGGCTGGCAAATGTAAAGGGTAGAGGGGCAGGGTTTAGGGACTTTCTAGGAAGCGCGAGGCGCACTTCAATTGCATCCATATTCTACCACCAAATGGTTACGCCTGTACCGACAAATGTTACGAGTCTGTAACGGTTTTGTCCCCGTTTCTTCACAACTACACCCAAAAAGCCCGCCTGCTTGGCAACAGACGGGCTTCTTCTGGGCTATGCCATCACTGTTCAGCCGTGGAAAGCAGCGGCAAAACAGAACACGCCTGGGGTGAACATGGCATCCCCACCGAAATCACTGGCAGGAACACGTGGAAATCCAGAGGCAACACCTCTAGCACGATAGTGTGCGTTCTTCCTGGCGTCTCGGCCACGTTCACCTCCAATTTAACAGTTGGAGACAACTGCAGCACGGTAACAGTGGGGTCGTGACCCAACACTGAGGTCGCAGTTCTGGCCAGTTCTACGGCTATCGTACTCTGGGTATGGGTAGGATCCGCCACAGCGACGGTAGTAGCCCCATCACTATGTTCCCTGATAACAACCGCGGCTTTGTTATGGGCAGTTAAAAACCCAGCACTGCCGCCCGTATCTGACCAGAAGTTGGCGCCTGTGATTCCCAGCTTGGCTTCCTTTACCGCCTGAACGCTGCTATTGTTTGCCAGAATCACCACATCTGGATGGGCGCTATACTCACCGACTTCGTGGGCAGTCTTACCAGGCAAAACAACGTAGCTGTAAGAGGCGTCGTTAGGGTCCATGCCATGGGCCAGCCACACGGTGAGATAGTTCCTGGTGTGTTCGAAGTGGAAGTAGTCGAATTCTGCGATGACCTCTGGAACGGTGCCGCTCCCGTTTTGGGCGAAAAGCCCCATTCTCAGGTCAAGGTTCCAGCCCTTGTCGGCATCTCCTGCCAGTTCATTGATACAGGTGTGAAGTGGCTCCCCCCACGCTTCCCCGTCACCGCTGGCATACATGGCGTATTGGCTCCCGCTCTTGTCAATTCTCAAGTAGACTGTCGAGCCAAATGCATTGGCAATGCTTTGAGTAGATGCCACCCCCTGGCTCTCACTGACCGTTTTCAGGCTATGGCCATCGTCATCGTAACTGCTGCATATCACCACATAGTTGTCATCATCCAGGTAGAGGATCAGCCCCGCTTCCTGACCCACTTCTGAGGGCGCGAAGGTAAGCCTGGTGGTGATGCGAAAGTCTTCGGGGGGCGTCTCGGTCAGAAGCAGATTCTGAGTGGAGTTTGCCGCACCTGCCAGTGCGCCTTGCTGAGTTATGATTTCCAACGCCGAACCCGTCCAGGTGTAGTGGGTACCGTCTTCACGCACCCAGGTCCAGAACGCTCTCTTCTCAGTCGTGTCGAACTCATCGTTGCCCGGAACGTAAAATGCGGTGTTGATGTCTTCATTCTTGCCGGCTCTTTCCTCCCTCAAGAAATTCAGGTCCACGCCGCCGGGAAACACATACCCCCCCGTATCAGCCAGATGAAACCAGTTTACATTGGTAAGTTGTTCTGTCCATCCCAGCGCGGAAGGCTGCACTGTACCATCCACAACCAGGTCGTTATCTCCCTGGGAGTTCAAACTTCTGTTTTCGACGACGGTCTCGATCTGGCGCCCGGACGTGCTGTTGATGCCTGCTCCCAAAGCTACGATTTCATCATCGAACATAAACCACGACTTTCTGGCCCGCAGGTCCATGTTCGAATAGTCGTGTTGTTGAAAGTCCATGCCCGCCACGCCGTACGTGCCTTCTAGCGCAGCGCCTCCGACCCAACTGCTGGGCATGAGTGCGCAACATCCCGCTCCATCTGGACGGGAGAGCTCACGATCCACGGTGATGCCTGGCAAACGATGGGGATCAACGGTGGACCAGAAAATAAAGTTGTAGTCCTCTGGGTGCATATAGAGGTACGTCATGCCATCGGCCGTGTACCAACCTCTGAGGTTCTCACCATTCAACCACTCATAATTCCTGATTCGGTTAGAGTGCATAGCGATATCGTAAACCCACCCCGGCCGCCGATGAACCACCCGATCTTGATTGTAGAACAGATAGTTTCCGACCAGTTGTGGGGCCGAAAGAACCGTAGGGTCGTTGAGTACGGATTTGGCCTTTTGAATGGCCCAGAGGGATAAATGACGAAATAAGATATCCTGATCCCCACTCTCAAGATGATGTTTCAGGATGCTACTGATTTTGTTGAAGTGTGAACTGTCGGCCAAATCAGTCAGTGTAACCAGGCCCTCAACTATTCGGGTCCTTCCTGTTCCCATGGGCCACTCGGGCAATGAGCCGGTGAAGGGTCTGGATATCTCGCGCCCTCTGACGGATTCCAGCACCGTACCCTGGAACAATACGGGGGCAAATGTTTTGTCCACCCACTCGTAGACATGATCGCGCTCCGGCGAGGTATTGTCCCACGGTGAGCCGCTGAGAATCCACAGGACATCGGCAAGGTGATACAGGAGATCCGCGCCATAGCCTCCGGCGTAAGGATAGTGATCATGCTGAATAAACGAACCATCGCTGTAGAAGCCATCGCCGCTCGTGGTGTAGGAGAACACATCATCCAGGCCATCGGACCCGGCCTGGATTTTCTCCGCTTGCTTTCCGATGACGCCTCGCAAAGTCACCACCTTGCTTTTCCATACCCGGTTGGCCCCGGTCATGTCCACAGTGGGGGCAAAGTGATCTATGGCCCTCATATAGTTGTTGATCTGCACTGGGGTCAAGGTATCGTAAAGCAGAATCACGACATCGTTGAGGATCCAGGGGATACCGATTTCCCAATACCACCAGTTATCGTAAGGCGACGTATTCTCGTTGTAGCGGTTTTGGTACAGCCAGTCCAGACCTGCGATCACATCGTTTAGAAGTTGTGTGTTCTGGTAATATCTCGAACCGTAAGCAGCCCATGCCCCGGCCATCGCTCCCAATCGCTGATAGATTGAATAAAGTTCGGCTGAGTCCTCTGCGCTAGCATCTTCCAAATCATCCCAGACGTGGGTTGTCTGGTTCATGGATTGCCAGAAACTCTCTGTGGCCTCGTCGAGCCTGTCAATGTAGCTTTGAATGTGGGGATCGGAGAGATCATAGGGTGTACCTGGATCATAGCCCGTCAGTTTTTCTCGATATTTCAGTCTCAAGACATCATACACATCTTGAGGGTAGACCGCCTGTGGTGTGATCTCCCTAAAAAGCAAGGCGAATAGAACCACGGTCAAACTAAGGACTACGGAGGGTTTGAGTTTAAACATGCCAGTTATCGTGTGGAAACGAGTAACGAGTCAACGGGTAATGCGTCAAGGAGAGCACACTACCTGAGCAGGCTGACAAATTCCCGTATGTAAATGTCAAAGGTGCCTCCGATCGGTGCCCCGGCATACACCAAAAGCCGCCCATCGCTGGACAAACGCGGGGTGTCCATCTGCCAGCCCTCGCGTTGCTCCAAAGCAGTCAAACCCTGCCCTGTCAGATCGGCCACATAGACATTCCACTTGCCGGATCGGTTGGAGACAAAGACCACGCCGCTGTTATCCGGAATGATGGAAGGGTAACCATCGAAAGCGGGGTCGTCTGTCACCCGTCGCAGATTGGAGCCGTCGGCATCCATCAGGTAGATCTCGCTGTTGCCGTCCCGCTCGCTGCGGAAGGCGATCGTCCTGCCATCGGCCGACAGGGTCGGGAAGCGATCAACAGCCGGGTGGATGGTCAGGCGCGTCCATTCACTGCTGCCGATGGTGGCGCTGTAGATGTCCCAGTTGCCATCGGCTCGGTTGCTGCTGAAGACCAATCCCAAACCATCGGGGGTGAAGCTGGGGTGGAGTTCATCCGTACCTGCATCACCACTCAAAGCCGGTCGAACGTTGGTGCCATCGGTGTTCATCAGGTAGATGCTCAGTCGCCGTCTCGGTCAGAGGCGAAGGCGATGGTCGAGCCATCGGGCGAGAAGACGGGCGTGTCCTCTTGCGCAGAAGCCGTCTGGGTAAGATTAGTGGCTTGGTCACCCCTCAGTGAGATGTTGAATACATCTAGCTGTCCAGCCCGGTCGCTGACGAACACCACCGCTTGGCCGTCGGGCGACAGGGCAGGCTGGAAATCGTTGGCTGGATCGTAGGTCAGGCGGTCGAATTCGTAGGCTTTCACAACCAGAGGTAGGTACACCTCCCAGGCGATAGCACCCACGCGTTCCAGCCGCAGGCCGGCCAGGGTGGCCTCCAGAGTGAAGGTGTCGCCGGGTGTGGCGCCTTCTGCTGGCTTCAATTGGAGAGCATAACTGCCGCTCACATCAGTGATGTTGGCGGTAAGCAGTTGGCTGCCGTCGGCAAAGAAGGCTGGCCCGCTGAGGGTGGCGGTGAGGGTGGTGGAGGTGCGGATATTGCCGTATACCACGTCCACCGTTGCACCACGGGGCGGCAATAGCAACGGGCGGTCCGGCTCACGCCAGTTGAGCCAGGAGATGGAGTAGGCGTACATCAGGTCGCCAGTGCCATAGCTGATGTGAGGACATCCGCCCTTGTCCAGGGCTAGGGAGGTATAAGTGCCGTAACCGCTCACGGTCTCGATGTGCCAGCCGGAAGCATTTTTGTAGGCGTACTTCAAGACCAGTTGCCCTTGGGTCGTGGGCCCAAGATAGCTGATGTGTGGATACCCACCACTGTCCACAGCCAGCGAGGTATACCAGCAGCCGACCCCTAACACATAGCTGTCTACGGTCTCAATGTGCCAGCCCAAAGTATCCTGATAAGCATACTTCAGGTCTAAGTGGCCACGGTAGCTGATGTGTGGATACCGGCCACCGTCAAAAGCCAGCGAGGTGTATCCGCCATCCACTACCTCGCTTTCCACGATGAGAGCCTTTCGTAATTCAGATTCTTCCACAAGAGTGCCAAATCGAGTAAAATAGCGGAGCAGACAACTCAATTTCCCGGAGGTGAAGATGCTCCCAGCTATCCTTACTCGCCCCAACAAGGTTT
>Ga0307437_1000335_pt1 | contig 38478 bp, 29 predicted proteins | sample SalMarWE160390MG_FD_202146 | JGI IMG/M metagenome (GOLD analysis project Ga0307437, IMG submission 202146) | Salt marsh sediment microbial communities from the Plum Island Ecosystem LTER, Massachusetts, United States - WE1603-90 | ecosystem: Environmental > Aquatic > Marine > Intertidal zone >...
GGCCGCAATCCCCTTTGCCCTTTTTTGCTTCGCCTTGTCTGAAAAGGCTAAGGCGATTCCCATCATAAGCTCCGTGAGAAAGACTATCACCGGTGATATACGAGCCCTCTTTGCTTCCGCCACATTGGTCGATATCTTCTTTATCTCTCTCTTGGCGGGCCTTGCCGAGGAATTGCTCTTTCGTGGGGTGATCCAGGCCAAATGGGGTATCATCGCGGCAAGTATCCTCTTTGGTCTCCTGCACAGCGTGACCCCTGCCTATATCCTCCTGGCTACCCTGATAGGATTCTATATCGGCCTGCTGTATCATTGCTTTCAGGGCCTTCTGATACCTATTCAGCTGCATTGCATCTATGATTTCGGGGCGTTGATCTATCTTCGATATTTCGTCAAGGAACAAATCTCCTGATCGGATTGTCTCATTATATGAGGGAAAAGAAGCAGACAAGAGATGAAGACCTTGAGTTCGTTGCCTCGTGCCAAGCGGGGGAGGTCGATGCCTTTGAGGTATTGGTAAGAAGGCACCAGAAGAGGATGCTCAATATCGCGTACCGGACTATCGGGAACTATGATGAGGCATGCGAGATCGTGCAGGATGCATTCATCTCCGCATATAAAAACATCAAGGGCTTTCAAGGAAAAGCCAAGTTCTCGACATGGCTCTATACCATCGTCATTAATCTTTCGAGGAACCGTTTGAAGCAGTTGAAAACCCGGCGGTATCGTGAGGCATATTCGACCGATAATCCCATTATGACACCTGATGGTGAGATCAAGGGAGACCCGCCATCGGGCGAGCCCTCTGCCCTCGACCGGCTCGAAGCAAGAGATATACAGCAGACGGTCCAGGGATGCATCAACACCCTCGATACCGAATTCAGGGAGGTGCTCGTCTTGAGGGATATCCAGGGCTTTTCATACGATGAGATAAGCGCTATGCTGAAGGTACCTGAGGGTACCGTCAAGTCCAGACTCTTCAGGGCACGGGAGGGCGTGAAGGACTGTTTGAAGAAGGCGAGAGGAGATCTCTAAATGGAGTGCGGCGAGGTTCAAAAGAGGCTTTCAGCCTACATAGAAAAGATCGTTTCTCCTAAACAAAAGGCGCTCATTGATGCGCATCTCAAGGGGTGTAAGCGGTGCAAACAAGCCCTCGCCGACCTGAAGAAGGCCGTCGAGTACGTACAGAAGCTTGAAGAGGTTGAGCCCCCGGCATGGCTCGCGCAGAAGGTCATGGCGCAGGTGAGGTCGGAGGCTGAGGCCAAGAGGGGGATATGGCAGCGGCTCTTTTCCCCCTTCCATATCAAGATCCCCCTTGAGGCCCTTGCCCTCATTTTTATCGCCGTAGGCACGATCTATGTCTTCAAGGCCATGCAGCCGGAGATGAAGCTCGCCCAGGCACCGATAGTGACCAAGGAGACGGCCCCTCCTGTGCTTGCACCAGGGAAGGGGGAGGTCCATAAACTTGCCGAGGACAAACACCCCCCTGCCGAGCCTGTGGAACGATTCAGATATGCAGACAAGGAGAAATCCAGAGAGCAAAAATCCATTGGACTAGCCAAGGCCCCTGTGGAGATGGCAAAACGGGAAGAGGCCGCACCATCAACAGGAGTTGTTGCCAAGGATGAATTAGAGCGCGGGGCCGTATCTTCGGTAGCGAGCGAGAAGGCAGTGGCCGAGGGAGCAGTAGAAGCTGTCAACTTCATGGTCAACGTCAAAGAAATGGAACCCGCCATTCAAGATATCGAGGAGACCTTGCAGCAGTTGGGCGGGAGAAAAATTAAGACGGAATCCCTTCGCGACAAGGCCGTCATCAACGCAGAGATTGACTCGAGACAAGTGAAGGAGCTCTTTAATCAATTGAATATTATCGGCGAGGTTCAGGAACAGGGGGGAACTATGGAAGCAGGGGAGGGAGAGGTAGGGATAAGGATAGATCTGGAAAAAACTCCGAGGTAACCATGAAGCTAAACCTTTTTTATTGTCCCATTCAGGGAACAATACCCTCGCCTTGAGGCGATAGTAGTTTCGCTCGTCAACAATGTCCCCATGCCCCCTGTTGAACATCCCCCTTCCTGGCCCTGATTAACGGAAGACCGGCGGCAGAAGCTGCAGATAGTCCTTGCCCATGATAGCACCGGCACAGATAAACCCGGAATGGGTAGCAGCCTCAATGCCTCCTTCGTTGATGCGCTTTCCGTAGGTATCCCCGGCAAAATACAACCCCTCGATAGTAGGACATTTCACGTCCACCCACTCGTCCTCCGGGTGCCTCCACAGTATACAGGTATCTCCGATGGTGAATACCATGAACTCCAGCGACGTTCTCCAGCCTGGGAATGCCGTATCTGTAAATTTCAACATCCTGTCTATTACTATATCCACCTTTTTCCTGTCGTGTGCCTCAACATCCAGGATACTGCTGGCCATACCCGTTAGGTGCTTGCCTTCAGGGGCAGTGGTAGGCGCAATAGCAGACAGACTTATTATATCGAGTGGGACATTGCCCCTGAACAACCTTTCGCTCTCGGGGATCAACATGGAGGTATGGTAAAAGGCCCTCGGGTCTATCTCGAGCCCACAGAAGGCATGCAGCGGTTTAGTCATGCCGAACTGGCCAGCGACCATGGACGTATGGATTACCTTTTTAGTTAATCCAACAAAATCCGTTGGTAGTACCTTCTCCGGCACAATGTTGAGCAATGCCTTCGGCGGGACGGTGCAGACTACCACCGGGGATTTTATCTCCATGGTCTTGCCGTCGATGTCGGCAATCACGCCGGTCGCTTTTCCATCCTGAATGATAACCTCCGTGATCTTGGCATTGGTCACGATGTCGCCTTCAGCGCTGGTGACCGCACTGGCGAAACCCTCGGTAATAAAACGGTGCCCCGGCGCCCCGGCGAACGCCCAGGAACCATCGGTGATATGCACCCCGGTCTCCTGAACCTGTAAAAACACCTTCAGGTTCTCTCCAGCGCTGTTCAGCGCCGGGTCGTTGATGATCGTTTGGAAGGTCCCCATGGCGTAGTGGAATTCCTGCGCCAGCTCATTATTCGTTATCCCTTCCACCCAATCCTTCAAGGTTACATGGTCGAGTTTTTCCGCTTCAGCTATGGTACGCACCTGGAACTTACGCTTATGGACCTTCACCATCTCAGCGTAATCTTCATCGCTCATCCAACCGTACTTCTCTCTCCTGCCCACGATGTAAGGCTTCCAATCATGGTCATACCACACAAAGCTTACATTGGGATAGAAAATCGAGGCCTTGTTAAACAGGGCCAGGGCCTGGCTCACACGCCCCCGGTTGGTGTACCACGCGCCCCTGCCGCCCACTTCGAGGACATATCCATGGAGCATCTTCTTCTTTATCAGCGTGGGAAGATCAGGCGCAGTCCTATCACTCACCCAGCAGTGAGCGGACTGCGCGAGGGTTTTGCGGAACGAGTCGACATCTTTGATACTCTCCCCCCGGAAAGAGGTAGCGCGCCCCCCAATCTGCGAAGAACCCTCGAGAATGAGAACCTTCTTGTGCTCCTTAGTGGATAATAGCGCGCCGACAACTGACCCGGCTATACCGCATCCGATGATGACGACATCATACTCTTTCGAAATTGTTCCGGACATCTTCCCTCCTTATGTTCAGATATGGTTCTCTTCTCATTGCATTTAAATAATATTAAACGGTTTTATTTTTTTAACCGCGGGTGGCACAGACTAAGTACCGCCCATTCGCGGAATTTGTGAATCCCCCGTTTGTGCCGTTGTTTTCTGAAAGCCGCTATTATCTTTTTTTATAGGCAGCAAGAAAATCATCTCGTGAAATTCCTGCCTGCGTGCAAATCGTTCTGAGTGTTGATGATTTTATCTTGGGATGGTTAGGCATGGTAAGGGGAGTTTTTGTGCCGTCCGGGTTACTTCGCTCCATCGATATATGTTCTTTTTCTTTGATCAATCGGAAACCCAGGAGTTCCAAGGCTTTTATTACCTTTTGCCTTGGGGCATCAGCAGGAAATTTTGGCATTGTCACTACACACCGGTTTCTGCGACAAAAGCTTCTAGGATGGGCGGTTCTATCTCAAGGACATCTTGTCCGAAGGTATCAAGATGAAAATGGATTGCTGATTTTACATTGGAGAGGGCCTCTTCGTATGTATCACCCTCGCCAACAACAACCCCCTTTATCCCCAAAGGGTACGCTACGTAACCATCAGGATGTTTCTCTACGATAATCTTGTATTGTCTCATATACACCTCCGCCTAGAGATGATTTTCTAATAAAAAGAATAGCATATCCATAATATTTTTAATAGCGGCTTTCTGATAACGTGTGCGGCACAGACGATATTCCGCCGATGGCGAGATATTTGAGTTCTCCGTGTGTACTACTGTTATCTGCCGGTGCAGACTGTTCTTGGAAGCGCTCTGGTTTAGTTCTAAGGAACATGATGCATTGTCTCTTCAATGTTTTTGACTAGACGATCCAAAAAGCTGTGAATTAGACTGATGTCCTTTGGACCAAAATAGGCCGTGAGATAGGTTTTTCCGTCCGAGAATTTTTGCGTCGCAGCAATACCGTTTGGGCCAGTTGGAACCGGATAGCGCGCCTTCCATATAGAATTGCTCGATAATCGGACAAGAAGATCCTCTTCGGGCATTGTGACAGTCATTCCAACCTTCCTTGCCAATTGAAGAAGGTCATGCGTATTGATATATGACGGGATATTGTTGAGAATTCTATTGCGCAAGGACTTCTGGTTTTTGTGAACAAGGAGAGCCTTGAAGTAGTCTTCAATGGCATAGGCGATGAGCAGGAAATACGGCCCAAAAATGTGCCTGCCTTTGCCGCGGGGCAAGTGAGTCAATCTTCCGCTCTTATCTACGCGGATTTTCGACCAGTACCTGCCCACATAAGCTTCTAGAATCCTCGCCGCAACAAGGAGCTCCTCGGCTTTTCTAATCCACAACTCAGGATTGGTCAGATTATCCGAGAACTGAATAGACGAGAAATATTCATTGAGTTGAGGCTTTTTTCTCTGCATGCTTTCAAATGGGGGTGGTCTGTTCTTTATAGTTTTCCTGTCTGCGATGATCGGCTAACTCGTTCGCATCCTCACTTGGTGCGGATATTATAACTTTGGCGGAATCTTTCCACCTATCAAATAAAAAAACCCCTTTTCTTTTAATAGAAGGGGGGTAATGTGATCTCTCACCCATATTTTCATCCTCTTGAACTAAGGCTGTTAATGGATGATCTCGCTTTTGATAGAAAGTTACTAAACGGTGGGGGAAAAGTCAATATTTTTCAGCACATCTGATCCTCTATGCCCATGGCCCCTGACATTGACAAAGGGTAGGGGGCGTGCTATCTAGAAGTCATGCAGAAGATAGGGATTATCGCCAAAGGGAACAAGCCCGAGGCCGTCCAGGTGGTCAAAGAGCTGGTGGGCTGGCTCAAAGACCACAAGGTGGAAGGTTTTGTCGAACCCGAGATGGCGCAGCCCGTTTCCAGCCCTTCCCTGGACAAGCAAGAGATGCCCCTGACCGTGGACATGGTGGTGGTCTTGGGCGGAGATGGGACGCTGTTGGCGGCGGCCCGATCCCTGCAAAAGAACCGTGTCCCCATCCTCGGGGTGAACCTGGGTGGGCTGGGTTTTCTGACGGAGATTACCTTGGATGAGCTCTACCCCATGCTGGAAGCAATCCTGCGGGGTGAGTATAAGACCGATGAACGGATGCTCCTCGAAGTCCGGGTGTGGCGCGACGAAAAGGTGATCGAAGAATTCACCGTGCTCAACGATATAGTCATCAATAAGGGGGCCCTGGCCCGCATCATCGAATTGGAGACCAGTGTCGATAATGCCCATCTTACCACCTTCCGGGCCGATGGCCTGATCATCGCTACCCCCACGGGTTCTACCGGGTATTCGCTGTCTGCCGGCGGTCCCATCGTCTACCCTTCCCTCCAATCCATCATCATCACCCCTATCTGCCCCCATAACCTGACCAACAGGCCCATAATCGTTCCAAAAGAGGCCACGATCAACGTTGCCCTCTGCTCAGGTGATAAAGAGGTCTTCCTCACCCTGGACGGGCAGGTGGGGTTTAAGATGAATCTCCAAGACAGGGTGGAGGTGAAGAAGGGCGAGGGGTTTATCAACCTCATCAAGTCCCCCTCGAGGGGTTACTTTGAGGTCCTGCGGCAGAAGTTGATGTGGGGGGCGGATATCGTATCAAAGCGTTGAGGGGGGGTGCAATGTTGGTAGAACTTCACATCGAAAATCTTGCTATCATCGATCAGCTACGCGTCGATTTCAAGGAAGGCCTGAATGTCCTTACCGGGGAGACCGGGGCGGGGAAGTCGATCATCCTCAACGCCCTCAATCTCATCTTGGGGGACCGGATCAAGGACGACATCATCAGGTCTCACGAGGAGGAGGGCGTGGTGGAGGCCCTTTTTGACATCTCCGCCAAGCCCACGGTCCGTCAATGGCTGGGGGAAAAGGGGATTGAGGCAGAGGATACGCTCGTGATAAAGCGGGTGATTTCCAGGAAGGACAAGACGAAGCTCTACATCAACGGCCAGCTCGCCACCCTGCAGATGGCTTCCCTCATCGGAGAGGAGTTGTTAAACATCTACGGCCAGCATCAACACCAGATCTTGAGAAAGGTTGAGAACCATTTAGAGATCCTGGACGAGTTCGGGGAACTGCTTCCCCGCAAATTAGAGTTTCAGGAGGCCTTCAAAGAGCACAGGGGGTTGGAAAAGCGCCTTCAGGGGCTCCGGGACGAAAAGGAGCAGGGGGAGCGCGAGCGTGATTTGTGGGCCTTTCAGCTCAAGGAAATCGAGGCCGCTCAGTTGGTCCCGGGGGAAGAGGAGGAATTGAAGCAGGAGCGCCACCTCCTGAAAAACGCCCAACGGCTGACGCAGCTGGCCGGGTCGAGTGAGCGTTTGTTGTATTCCGAGGGTGGGTCAGTCATCGAAAAATTGGGCACGGTCGAGCAGGACATCGAGGCCCTGGCTGAATTGGACCCCTCCGTTGCCTCCCTCAAGGGGGCGGTCTCCTCTGCCCTGCTGCAACTGGAAGAGGCATCAGGGGAGCTCAAGGGGTATCTCGCCAAGATCGATATGGACCCGAACCGCCTGGAAGAGATAGAATTGAGGTTCGACGAGATTCAACGACTCAAGAGGAAATATAAGGCCGCCACGGTGGAGGAGATCATCGCCTACCAGGAACAGATCGAGCGAGGGGTGCAGGGGACCGCCGATCTGGAGGCGGAGATAGCGCACCTGGAGCGGCAAAAGAAAGAGGGGGAGGGTAAGGTTCGGGAGGTGGTTGCTCGGTTGTCTCAAGGGCGCCAGGAGGCGGCGCAGGTGCTCAAGAAGGAGATCGAAGGGGAACTGGGCACCCTCGCCATGGAACGGACGACCTTCGAGGTCCAGATGAGGGAGTTATCCCCTGGTGGGGATGCTTTAGAGGTGGAAGATGTGGTCGTCGGGCCAAAGGGAGCGGAGGAGGTGGAGTTTCTCATCTCCCCCAATATCGGTGAAGAGCCGAGGCCGCTGTCCAAGATCGCCTCCGGCGGGGAACTCTCCCGCATCATGCTGGCCATAAAAAAGATCTTGACCAAGGGGGCAGAAGACCAGACCCTGGTCTTCGATGAGGTAGATTCAGGCATTGGGGGGCAGACGGCTGAGGTGGTGGGGCACAAGCTGCGGGATCTGGCCCGTTATCATCAAATTCTCTGTGTAACCCATCTCCCCCAGATAGCCGCCTTCGGGAATACCCACTACCAGGTATCCAAACGAGAGGCCCAAGAGAGGACCTTGACCTCTGTGGAGAGGCTCCAGGGTGACATGGTGGTGGAGGAGATCGCCAGGATGCTGGGCGGGAAGGGGATCACCGATGCCACCCGAACCCACGCCCACGAGATGTTGCAAAAGGCGAGGCAGGAAGAACGGTGATCCGCCGGGCCCTAATCGCTGACGTCGAACACATCCAGCGGCTGATAAACCAGTTTGCCGATCAAGGGAGGCTCCTCCCCCGTTCCTTGAGCGAGATCTACGACCACCTGCGCGATTTCCATGTCTATGAGGGCCAAGACCGACACATAGGAGGCGTGTGTGCCCTGCACATCTGCTGGGAGGACCTGGCGGAGGTCCGGTCCCTTGCCGTGGCTACAGAAGAGAGAAAAAAGGGCATCGGGGGGAAATTGATCGAGGCATGTCTGGAGGAGGCGAGGCAGCTCGGGGTCAAACAGGTCTTCCTCCTCACCTATATCCCCCCCTATTTTGAACGGGCCGGCTTTCGTGTCGTGGACAAATCAACCCTCCCCCACAAGATCTGGGCCGATTGCATCAGGTGCGTCAAGTTCCCCGACTGCGACGAGATCGCCATGATCCTCGATCTTTAGACCGGCAACCCCAACTCCCACGCCTTCAACGTCCTCCTGATCACCTGCCCATCCTCCCCCCGGGGGATCTCAGGGCGAAACTCTATCTCCTTGGGAACGGTGCGAGGGGAAAAGTACTTCCTCATGAAATCCTGTATCTCTTCCCGGAGCCCTTCGGAGGGGGGAACCTCCGGCTTCAAGGCGATGAATGCCTTGATGACATTCCCTCGGGCAGGGTCTGGTTTGCCGACGACCCCGGCATCTGCCACCGCCGGATATTTTCGCAGGGCCTCCTCCACCTCGGCGGTGCCGATCAAAACCCCATCTATCTTGATCTGATAGTCCTCCCTCCCCTGAAAGTAAAAATAGCCGTCGTCATCCATGTAGGCGAGATCACCGGAGATATACCATGGCTCGCGGGTGAAATATTCCCGATATCGCTCTTCATCCCGCCAGATCCCCCGCATCATGGCGGGCCATCCCTTCTTGATGGCCAGGTCTCCCAAGGTCAGGGGGGGCACTTCATTCCCCTCGGCATCGACTATGGCCGCCACCACACCGGGAAAGGGTTTACCGATGGCGCCCGGCTTGATCGGCATACTGGGGTAATTGGCGATCATGATCATCCCCGTCTCGGTCATCCACCACGTGTCATGGACGGGGGTCTTGAAAAACCGCCGGGCCCAGTACACGATCTCCGAGGGCAGGGATTCCCCGACGCTGAGGATGTGGCGCAGGCTGCTGAGGTCGCAGTGTTTTGTGAACCCCTGCTCGTGCTGCTTGATCCTCATAAAGACGGTGGGGGCCGTGTACCAGACCGTTATCCGATACTCCTCGATGGAACGACACCACCGTTCGAGTTCAAACCTCCCCCCCCGAACAAAATTGTCCACCCCGCAGAGCCAGGGGGCGAAGACGCCGTAGACCGTCCCCGTAATCCATCCCGGGTCCGACGTGGTCCACAGGCAATCGTCATCCCTCAGGTCGAGGACCCACCGCGCCGTGATGAGATATCCGACCATGTCTTGATGGACGTGAAGGATCCCCTTGGGCTTGCCGGTGGAGCCGGCGGTATAGATGATATAGAGGGGGTCTTGGGGGTCCACCCATGTCATCTCACACTCATAGGGGGCGCAAGCCATCTCCTCTTCCCAACTCACCTCACCAGGCCTGAGGACGATATTTCCAGCCCCCACCAGGATGATATGATGCAGATCAGACAGCTCGGTGAACGGCACCCGGGCTGCCATCCTGGGGGTGGTCACCAGTACCTTGGCCCCGCTGTCCCTGAGTCTCTCTTTGACCGTTATCTCCATGAGTGCCTCAAAGACGGGAACAAATATGGCCCCGACCTTGGCGCAACCGGCCATGGCGATGTAATACTCAGGGCACCGGGACAGGAATATGAACACCCTGTCCCCTTTTTCCACCCCCAGTTTCTTCAGGACGTTGGCGAACTTATTGGAAAGATCCCGCATCTGGTGATAGGTGATCCGCTCTTTCCGGTGCTCATCCTCATAGATGAGACAATATCGCCGACAGTGCGTTGGATCCTCCGCATGCCGGTCGATGGCCTCATAGGCGATGTTTACCTTGCCGGTACGGTGCCAGCTGAACTCCTGCTCAACCTTCTTCCAGTCGAAGGTCTTGTAGGCCTTGTCGTAATCCTGCAGGTTGGCCTCAGGGTTGGCGGGGGGAAGGATGTTTTCCATCAATGGCCTCCTCGAAATTAGATCGGACCGTGCATCGAATCAAAGAGTCCTTCTTGCGCCTCCGTCTGTCCCCCCTCTCCGATTTCATAGATGGGGTATATGGTGTAGTGGGCCACACCGGAGAGTTCCGTCATCATATTTGCTACTTCCTCTTCCTGCTCCGCCTCGATGATGGTGAAGGTGAGATTGCCGCTCAAGGTGGCATACCGATGGAGGATGCGCACCCCCGGGGGCGGCTGGTTGAATATACTCCCGGCCTTCTCCTTGATCTCCTTCCAATGCTCCAGTGCATGTTCTCCGAGTATCATTAAACGCATGTGTCTAGCCTCCTCGCTTAAAGATCCCAATAACGACGGTGAACCTTTTTGACCCGCTCAATGACCTCAGCCATCTCCTTGTATTGGGCATCCTCTACCAGTTGCATCTCCTTTTTATTGATCATTGAACTGCCCATCAGTTCCCACAGAACCATTTCCACCGAGTCCCGTAAGGCCTGGGGGTTGTATCCCCCCTCCAATACCAGGATCAATCTCTCGTCGCAGAGGTCGGCGGCCATCTCCATCAAGAGGGCGGTCATCCTGGCAAAGCCCTCGGTGGTGACGTTCATCGATCCCAGAGGGTCGTTATGGTGGATGTCGAACCCGGCTGATACCAATATTAACTCAGGTCGATACTGGTGGGCAATAGGCCACAGGAGATGACGGAAGGCGTTGCCATAACATGCGTTAGAGCAACCAATCCCCAGGGGAATGTTGACGGTATACCCTTCCCCTCTACCCGCCCCCGCCTCTTGTTCCTCGCCGGTCCACGGGTAAAAGGCGCCCCGGTGAGCGGAAAAATAGAGACAATGGGGGTCATCATAGAAGATGCCTTGGGTGCCGTTGCCGTGGTGGACGTCCCAATCGACGATCAGTACCCGCTCTAAGCCCTGGGTCTTCAGGGCATACCGCGCCCCGATAGCCTCATTGTTGAATATACAAAACCCCATGGCCCTATCCTTTTGGGCATGATGCCCTGGCGGCCTGACGAGGGCAAAGGCGTTGCGTACCTGCTTTGTTAAGCAGGCCTTGACGGCCTCCATTACCCCCCCTGCGGCCATCAAGGCTGCCTTGTACGTCTGAGGGGAGGTCACCGTGTCGGGGTCATGCCTCACCTGGGCCCTGTCCGCACTGTCCAGTATCCGGTCCACGTAACGGGGGGTGTGGACCCAGAGGATCTCCTCCAAGGTCGCATACCGGGGCTCAATATGCACCAAGGAATCGCCGAAATCCTTATGATCCAGCATATGATAGATAGACTGGAGCCGTTGAGGATTCTCCGGGTGCATAATCCCCGTCCTGTGTTCCAGATACAACTGATGTCTTACAATCCCCGTTTTTTTCATACACCGTGTGACACAACGAGCAGATGAAGGGGAGCAGTACCTCTCAGCGCTACTGCCTCCCCTCAAACAGAGAGTCTACCACCGATTGATCGGCCAAGGTGCTGGTATCCCCCAGGTCGCCAATATCCCCCTCGGCGATCTTGCGCAAGATACGCCGCATGGTCTTGCCTTGTATTGTTCTGGATATGGCATCGACAAATTGAACGTGATCCGGAATGGCGATGGGACCTATTTTTGTACGGACATGGTCAGCGAGGGCCTTTTTCAATTCCTCTGACTGCTCCACCTCGGGCTTCACCACGACAAAGGCGTATATCCCCTGCCCCTTTGCCTCGTGGGGGAATCCCACCACCGCTGCCTCTGCCACCGCCTCATGGGATGTCAGGGCATGTTCTATCTCCACCGCCCCAACCCGGTAGCCAAAGACCTTGATGACGTCGTCCACCCTCCCCATCAGCCAGTAGTACCCGTCTTCATCCCTCTTGGCCCAGTCACCGGTGAAGTACATGCCGGGGAACTGGACAAAGTAGGTTTCCCTGAATTGTTCCGGCTCGCCGTAAGAACTGTGCATCATACCGGGCCACGGCTTTTTGATCACCAGATATCCGCCCTCATTCACCTCGCACTCGGTGCCGTCCTCGCGCAGGATGGCGGGCTCCACACCGAAAAAGGGCACCGTGACTGAACCCGGTTTGAGCGGTATCGCCCCGGGCAGGGGGGTGATCATGGCACCGCCCGTCTCCGTCTGCCACCAGGTGTCGATGATGGGGCACCGTTCCTTCCCCACCACCTGGTAGTACCACCTCCAGGCCTCAGGGTTGATGGGATCTCCCACTGAACCCAGAATCTGCAGACTGTTCAGATCGTGCTGATGTACCCACTCATCACCCTCCCCCATACACGCCTGCACCGTGGTGGGTGTTGTATAGAAGATACTCACCCGGTGCTTTTCCACGGTCTTCCACAGGCGATCCGGTTTGGGATAACTGAGTGATCCTTCCACTATCACGCTCGTAGCCCCGGCACAAAGGGGGCCATAGAGACCATAACTGTGGCCTGTAATCCACCCGAAGTCCGCCGTGCACCAGATGATGTTCCCATCGTGATAGTCGAACATCCACTCAAAGGTCTTCTTGACAGCAAGGAGATATCCGGCAGTAGTGTGCAACACGCCCTTGGGCTTGCCCGTGCTGCCGCTGGTGTAGAGGATAAAAAGGGGGTCCTCGGCATCCATCTGCTCTGGGTCGCATTCATCGGGAAGGTCGCGCTGGGTTGTCAGTGCATCCCAATAGTGATCTCGCCCCTCGGTCATCGCCACCTCCTGTTCGAGACGGCGTACCACGATGACATGCTCCACCCCGGGGCAACCCTCCAGGGCCTTGTCGGCAATGGCCTTGGAAGGCAACACGTTTCCACTGCGCAGGCTGTAATTGTCGGTGATCAGCAACTGAGCGCCACAGTCCTCAATCCTGTCCCGCAGGGATTCGGCGCTCAACCCCCCAAATATCACGTTGTGGATAGCCCCGATCCTGGCACAGGCCAGCATGGCGATGGGTAATTCAGGAATCATGGGGAGATAGATGGCTACTCGATCTCCCTTTTTGACGCCGAACTGCTTCATGACATTGGCAACCCTACAAACCTCCTGGTACAGCTGCTGATACGTATACGTCTTGTTCTCGCCGGACTCCGCCTCCCAGATGACGGCGACCTTATCCCCGCGGTTGTTTTTCAGGTGTCGGTCCAGGCAATTATGGGCGGCATTGAGTTTCCCACCGATGAACCACTGCATCTGGGCCTTATCGAAGTCATATTCCACGACCTTGTCCCACTTCGTGTACCACTCGAGTTCCTCGGCATACTCACCCCAAAACCCATCGGGATCCTCCAGGGACCTTTTATACATCCGCCGATACTGCTGCATGGTTTTGATATGGGCCTGCTTTCTTAACCGCGCAGGGGGAGCAAACCCTTTGAGAGGTCTCTCGCCTTTCTTTCCTGTCATGTCTGCTGCTCCCTCATGAATTGCCCCACCGCCCTAATTGCCTATAGAATAAGCCTCCACTATATTCCTCTCCCCTTGTCGAAGATCCCGCCATCTTTGTGGCGGGGAGGGGAGAGGATAGAGGTGAGGGGTGATATATAAAATATCGGCCAGGTGTCCCCTCACCCTGACCCTCTCCCCCACACAATTGGGGGAGAGGGAGAGAGGGCTGCTTTTGATGGTTTGTGGGAACAATGCCGTTTGATCCGCTCTGTTTCCTCTGTCTCGATAAATAACCACAAAAAATGTGACATTTCTTGTTTGTATATTAATGCTTAAACCGTGCATTGTCAACCTTATGAAGGGTTATTGGTTTTAAGGGGGGAAATTAAAGGGGGAAGAGGAGGGGGCAACCCCCTCCTCATGTACTTGCTTCTACTGTCTTCCCGTGACCAGGTCATCCACCACTGAGGGATCGGCCAGGGTGGTAGTGTCACCGAGGTTGTCGATATCCCCTTCAGCGATCTTGCGCAAGATACGCCGCATGATCTTTCCACTGCGCGTCTTGGGCAGGGCATCGGCAAAGTGGATCTTGTCAGGACTGGCAATGGGTCCGATCTCCTTTCTGACATGGGCAACGAGGGTCTTCTTGAGATCATCGCTCTTTGCCACCCCTGTCTTCAAGGTCACAAAGGCATAGATCCCCTGCCCCTTGATATCATGGGGATACCCCACCACCGCAGCCTCAGTCACCAACTCATGAGAAACCAGGGCACTCTCCACCTCAGCCGTTCCGATACGATGCCCCGAGACATTGAGCACATCATCCACCCTGCCCATGAGCCAAAAGTAGCCATCCTCATCCCGCCGGGCACCGTCACCGGTAAAATAGACCCCCGGAAACTGCACAAAGTAGGTCTCTCTGAACCGATCAGGATCACCGTACACCCCCCGCATCAAGCCCGGCCAGGGGCGCTTGATCACTAAATACCCCCCCTCGTTGACCTCAGCAGGCTTGCCATCCTCCCGCAAGATCTCCGGTTCCACCCCAAAAAAGGGTATGGTGGCCGACCCAGGCTTCAGAGGGGTGGCACCCGGCAACGGGGTGATCAAGATACCCCCGGTCTCGGTCTGCCACCAGGTGTCCACAAGAGGACAACGCTCCTTGCCAATCACCTGATAGTACCACATCCAGGCCTCAGGGTTGATGGGCTCTCCCACCGAACCCAAGATCCGCAAGGAGGATAGATCATGCTTGTTGGGCCACTCATCCCCCTCCCGCATCAAGGCCCGCAAGGCAGTAGGTGCCGTATAAAAGATATTGACCCGATACTTCTGCACAATGGCCCAAAAGCGACCAAAATCAGGATAGGTGGGCACCCCCTCAAACATCACCGTGGTCGCCCCCGCAGCAAGCGGACCGTAGACGATGTAGCTGTGCCCCGTCACCCACCCGATATCCGCCGTACACCAAAAGATATCCTTATCCTTATAATCAAAGACGTACTTGAAGGTCTCAAGGATATAGAGCAGATACCCCGCCTGGGTGTGCAACACCCCCTTGGGCTTCCCCGTGCTGCCGCTCGTATACAAAATAAAAAGGGGATCCTCAGAATCCATCTGCTCAGGCTTACAGTCTGAAGCAATATCCTTCGCCGCCATCTCCTCATGCCACCAGGTATCGCGCCCCTCCTGCATAGTGACCTCTTCACCGATGCGCTTGACCACAATGGCCCGCTTGACACCAGGACACTGCGCCATGGCTGCATCCGCATTGGCCTTGCTGTTGATCACCCGGCCACCCCGATAATACCCATCGCAACAAATCAACACCTGCGTCCCCGCATCCAAGATCCGATCCCGCAAAGACTCGGCACTGAACCCACCAAAGACCACCGAATGAATCGCCCCAATCCGCGCACAGGCCAACATGGCAATGGGCAACTCCGGAATCATCGGCAAATAGATCGAGACCCGATCCCCCTTCTTCACCCCCTGTTTCTTCAAGACATTGGCAAACCGACACACCTCCTCATACAACTGCTGATAGGTATAGGTCTTACTCTCACCCTCAGGCTCTCCCTCCCAAATAATCGCCACTTTATCCTTGCGCGCAGCCGTGAGATGACGATCCAAACAGTTATACGCCACATTAAGCTTGCCCCCCACAAACCACTCATGACGCGCGTTGGCAAAATCATCCACCATCACCTTGTCCCACTTCCGAAACCACTCCACATCCTCTGCAAACCGGGCCCAAAACCCCTCAGGATCATCCAAGGACTCCTGATAGAGCGTGCGGTACTCCTCCATGGTCTTAATATACGCCCGCTGACTCAGCTCCTTTGGCGGGGGAAACACCCGCCGCTCATCCATCATCGATATCATTCCCTTCTCAGACGCCATGCTGATCCTCCTTATATCATGCGTATACTGTCCGAATCCCCCTTTTCCCATAACTTCAAAAACGCTTGGTTTTTATAAGGAAATAGAGAGAGACGAGTTAGTTCCACGTTATAGATAACGTAATCATGTCCTTCCCTATTTGTCAATGTCGTGTTTCTGCGCCCCGTATCCATTGACTCCGCACGGTGATGATGATATTTTGAGGGTAGTTATGCAAAAGATCACCTTGGACTTTCAGCGGGACACATTGTCGAACGGTCTGAAGGTCTTGACCTTGGAAGATCCATCTCATCCCATCGTAACCTACCAAGTCCACTTCGCCACAGGGTCTAGGAATGAAAGGCCTGGTATCACCGGCATCTCCCACCTCTTCGAGCACATGATGTTCAGGGGGTCCAAGGAGTTGGGTCCGGAGGAATTCGCCCGCATCATCCAGGCCAATGGGGGAACCCTCAATGCCTTTACCACCGTCGACCACACGAGCTACTTCGAAAGCCTACCCACTGATAAATTGGAGCTGGCCATCAGATTGGAGGCCGAGCGGATCGAACACCTTCGCTTGAATCAAGAAAACTTAGATACCGAGCGGGAGGTGGTCAGGAGTGAGCGCAAGCTGCGGACCGTCAATTCTCCCTTCGGCCTCCTCATAGAACAACTCTTCGCCATCGCCTTTGACCAACACCCCTATCAATGGCCGGTGATCGGTTGGGATCCTGATCTCAGGGGATTGACCCTGGAGGACTGCCTCGACTATTACCGGCGGGGGTATGCCCCCAATAATGCCGTGGTAATCATCGTCGGTGACTTCAAGAGGAAAGAAGCCCTCACCTGGGTCGAAAAGTACTATGGCCACCTTAACCCCCAACCCCCTGTGGAGATACCCCCTGCGCAGGAACAGCCCCAGCGGGGTGAGAGACGCTCCATCTTCAAGAAGGTATCGCAATTGGAGGCCTTCTTCGCCGGCTTCCATTGCCCGGGTATCAGGGACCCCGACGTCTCCCCCCTCCTTGCCCTGAGCTACATTCTCTCCCACGGAAAGTCATCTCGGTTGTACCTGCGCTTCGTCAAGACCGGCAAGGCCGTAGATGCCCAGGTAGAGGTAGACTCCCCACCCTTTTGGCCCATGGACCCGGGCCTGCTCCAGGTATATGCCATCGCAGCGCCCGGAGTACCCATCGGTGGTTTAGAGAAAGAGATATGGGAGGCCATCGATGAGATAAAGGATGGACGATTCGATGAAGAGGAGCTCGCCAAGGCCAAGCGGGGATTGACCACCTCTTTTATCATGGGACTACAGTCGGTCTTCTTTAAGGGATTGGCAGGGGGGCTCTCTGAGCTCAAGGCAGGGGACTGGAGGATGGTCAATGTTCTGCTGGACAGATGTGAGGAGATCACCACCGACGATGTACAACGCGTGGCCCAGCGGTATCTGAGCGCGGACAACAGGACCGTCGTCACCTTGCGGCCCATCACCCCTGAGGAGAACGAACGCCTCGAACCGATGGAATAAACGATGTTTCCCTTAAAAGCAGCGGACATCAAAAAAGCACAACTCAGCAATGGCCTCACGGTGATGGGCCTGGAGTATCACAAGCTCCCGCTGGCCCATATTACCGTGATGGTCAAGAGGGGGAGCGAGCGGGATCCCGAGGAGAAAGCAGGATTGGCGGACCTCACCGCTGAGATGGTGACCCTCGGCACTGAGGGGAGAGATAGCCAGCAACTGGCCCTGGCAATGGAACGGTTGGGGGCGCGGTACTCTGCCAATTCCGGTTGGGACGCCTCGTGTGTGGAGATTTTCGGACTGTCACAAGACTTCACCGCCTTGATGGGCTTGATGGGCGACATGCTCCTGCAGCCGACCTTTCCCCAGGAGGAGATCCGACAATCCCAGCAGCGGAGGATCTCCCGTTTGATCCAGCAGCGGGATCAGGCGGAGGTCATCGCCGACGAGATCATCGTCCAGCGCCTCCTTGAGAATACTCCCTACGCTCACCCCATCTACGGCACTATTGCTTCGCTGGGGGGGGTGGCGGCAGATGATCCACGTTCCTTTTACCACCGCTACTATTCTCCTGAGGATGCCGTGCTGTTGGTGAGCGGCGATCTCACCCCTGAGAAGATCAGGCAGGAGGCTGAAAGATTCCTTGGGGGGTGGAAGGCCCATGAGAAGGTCGACTATCAACCTCCGTCACCGGCGAGGCCCACAGGAATGAAGATCATCGTGGTGAACAGGCCTGACCTTACCCAGAGCCAGATACGGGTGGGTCTGCTCGGGATCAAGAGAAAAGATGAGCGTTACATACCCTTCAAGGTGATGAACTATATCTTCGGAGGCGGGGGGTTCTCCTCCCGACTCATGCAACGGATCAGGGCTGAGAAGGGATATACCTATGGTATTACCAGTTCCTTTCAGGCAGGGTATGTCGCAGGACCCTTCATCATCTCTACCTTTACACCGACGGCCACCACCGTCCCGCTCATAGAGGAGATCATGAAGGTCATGGAGGAGTTGATCACGGAGGGCGCCCAGACCCAGGAACTTGAAGAGGCGAAGAATTTCTTGCGGGGGAGCTTTCCCCTGAAATTGGAAACGCCGGGGCAGATGGCCGGGGAGCTTCTGAAGCTGGAACTTTACGATATCCCCTTCGATTATCTCTCTACCTATCCAGCGGCTATAGGGAACGTCACCCTGGACGAGATCAATAGTTTGGCCTCAGCCTATCTCCTCCCAAAGGACCTCGTCCTCGTGGTGGTGGGTAGAGTGGAGGATTTCTTGGAGACCCTGCGGAGCTGGGGTGAGGTGGAGCTTGTCGAATACTCTGAGATGATAAAGGATTGTTTCCCCTCCAACACCTCCAAGCACGCATCCACCACCTGAGAGTCATAGACGCTTCCCCGCCCCTCCTTGATCTCCTGCATGGCATTCTGGAGGCTGAAGGCAGGGCGGTAGGGACGATGGTGGGTCATGGCATCCACCACATCGGCCACCGCCAGGATGCGGGCCTCTTGGATGATCTCGTCGCCCCTCAGTCCCTGGGGATATCCTGAGCCATCCATGCGCTCATGGTGCTGGAGAGTGGCCTGGGCCACCGGCCAGGGGAAATCAATCCCCTTGAGGATCTCATAGCCCGCCTGGGGATGCATCTTGATGAGTGACATCTCCATGTCGGTCAGCCTGCCGGGCTTGACCAATATCTCCACGGGCACGGCCATTTTGCCGATGTCGTGGAGAATACCGGCGATATAGATCCCGGTGAGCTCGTCCTCGGGGAACCCCATCAGGCGGGCGATGGCCTCGACAAGTCCAGCCACACCGGCCGAATGACCGCTGGTATAGGGATCTCGATCTTCAATGACCTTAGAAAGGGCCTCGGCGGTCCCGAAAAAGCTGTTCTTGAGGGCCTCTTTGTGTTCCGATATGATCTTCTCGGCTTTTCTCTCCTGCGTGACATCGTGATAGATGCCGAAGGCCCCCTGGATAACGCCTTGTTTGTCTCGGTAGGGCGTGCCGCTCACCAACAAGTTGTGCCTACGCTCTTTAGCGTCCGCCAGCACGATCTCGTAGATGGTCCCCTTTCCCTCCCACCTCGCCTTGAGGTGTTGCGCTAAGATCTTTTGGTTCTCCTCGTCATAGAATGCGCTGAGGGGTTTTCCTTCCGGATGGGGGTCGGCGAGGATCCCTTTCATGCGCTCGTTGGCGAAGAGGATGATGCCGTCTTGATCCACATAGATACAACCGTCGCTGGCCCCCTCCACGAAGATGCGCAGGTGCTCCTCGGTCTTCTGGAGGGCTTCTTTCACCCACTTGTGCTCGGTGATATCTCTTTGTACAGACACGCCATACAATATCTTTCCATCCTCATCTCTCACCGCGCCGGTGCTGAGCAGGACGGTGCGCCTGGTCCCATTCTTGGCGAGGATACGAACTTCTTGGTCTTTGATGCTCCCCGTCTTTTTCCACTGGGCAATAAGCTGCTCTAATTTCGGCAGTGATTCAGGGGCGAAGACCGTTTGCAGGGACTTGCCGACCAACTCCCCTTTCTTATAGCCCAGCGTCTTGAGGGCGGCGTTATTGATATCGAGTATGATGCCCTCCGCTGAAGTCATATAGCAGTATTCCGGTTCGTTTTCAAAGAATTGCCTGAACCGCTCCTCACTCTCCCGCAGTGCATCCTCTGTTTGTTTCCGTTCAGTAATATCTATCATGGCCACTTGTAAGGCGGGCCTGCCCTGATACTCGATGCGGCTGGTAAAGGTCTCCACCCAGCGCACCGCCCCATCCTTCCGGATGATGCGGAACTCGTAGCGCTGGGGGGCAGGTTTTTTCTCTATACGATCCCGGTAGTTTCCCCAGGCGACCACTTGATCCTCCGGGTGTACCAAATTCCTGATCTGCTTGGGTGAGAGGGCCAACAGCTCCTCTTCGGCATAGCCCAACATTTTGGCATAGGCGGAATTGACGAAGACCTCCCTTCCCCTTTGGAGGATGTGTAGACCTTGCAAAGAGTAGTCGACCACCGCCCGATACGCCTCTTCCGCCCGCTGTTTCTCCTCGTGGGCGGTCCGCTGTTGGAGCACCTTAGCGATAACGGAAGGAAGCAGCTCAAGATACCCGGTCCCCACATCCTTGACGATATAGTCACTCGCCCCCAGTTTCATGGCCTCCACCGCCACTCGCTCATTGCCAGTACCCGTGATCATAATCGTCGGCGGCAGGGAACCCTTGGAACCCAAGATACGAATTACCTCCAACCCATCGTAGACAGGCAACGACTGATCTACGAACAGTATGTCATAAGAGTCGCCTTTGTACTTGGTAATCCCCTCCTCACCATCGGAGGCAGTATCCACCACATACCCAACCCGCTGCAACCGCTTCTGCACCAGCCGGGCCAGACCGGGATCGTCTTCGATGTAGAGGATGCGTATGGGATCAGTTTGAGCCATATAATCCTGTCCCATCGGGTATCGTCACCACCAACAGGAATAAGCCGAGCTTGCGGATGGCGTCGGAGAACTGTTCGTAGTCCACCGGCTTGGTGATGTAGACGTTGCAGCCGAGCTCATAGCACCTGCTCACCTCGCGGGGATCGTCAGTGGTGGTGAGTATGATCACGGGGATGCGTTTGGTACGCTCGTCCGCTTTCATGCGTTCAAGGACCTGGTAGCCGTCGAGCACGGGCATGTTGAGGTCGAGCAATATCAGGAGGTGCGATGCGTGGTTGTTATTGGCATATTCCCCTTCACAGAACAGGTAGTCGAGGGCCTCCTGTCCATTGGTTGCAAAGGCGATCTCGTTTTTTATATTCGCTCGGCGCAGGTTCTTCTCGATCAGGCGCGTATGGCCTGGGTCGTCCTCGACCAAGAGAATAGTCATATCGCGGACATCATGCATGGCTACCTCCTACGGCATGGCCGTTCTGCCTCTTTTTGTCCTCATACATCCACCTGTCCGCTTCGTTCAGGATTTCTTCCACGGATTTACCGTCCTTGGGATCCCAGTAGGCGTTGCCGATGGAGAGCGTGACGGGAAAGTCCAGCCACCCATTCTTTTTATTGCGGAAGGCAATTTTTTGGGCAATGCGCCGTTTGACAATTTCCGCCTCTCCATCTGTCTCAAACAGGATGACCAAAAATTCATCCCCGCCATAGCGGACTACGATGTCCGTCTCCCTTACTACCTTGCGCAACAGCGATGCCACCTCTTTGAGAATCTCATCCCCCGCCTGGTGGCCATAGCGGTCGTTGATTTCTTTAAACCTATTGACGTCGATCATCAAGAAGGCCATGCAGTGGTTGTATCTTGTTGAGCGCTTGACTTCCTGCTCAAGGACTTGGTTAAGGTAATAGCGGTTGTGGAGGCCGGTGAGGGGATCATGGATGGCCTGTTCTTTGAGTTCATTCTGCAGTCGGATTCGTTTGATTGCTGCAGCGGTGTGGCCGAGCAGCAGCTCAAGCAACCGGGTATCATCCTCAGTGAAGGCATCGGGCTCAATGGAAGCTACCTGAAAGACTCCGAGATCTCCGATGGGGGCACTGATCAGGGAGAGATATTCTAACTGGGACGGCCGGGCTTTCGGGGCCTTTCTCATCTCCCCAAGGACATACATCTTTCCATTTCTATATGTTTTGCCCGTTAGACCATCATCCACTGATTGCGATTGGGTTTCATGAGGAAAGGGTTGGGGATCGGACACCTTCGTGACAATCTGCTTACCCTCCACAATCCCAAGGCTGCAGAAGGAAAAAGTAAGGATACTCTTTGCCGCATCGATGGCTAGATGATATACTTCTTCTTCGCTGGCACAGGCTGATAGACGGCGTGCTACTTCATGGAGTTTCTCCAGTTTATCTCCAGATCTTCGCAGCGCCTCCTGGGCCCGCTGTTTCTCTGCAACGGCACGGCGTTGATCGAGCACCTTTTCAACCACAGCAGGTAACAACTCGAGATACCCCGCCCCCGTATCCTTGACGATGTAATCACCCGCACCCAGCTTCATGGCCTCCACCGCCACTCGCTCATCACCAGTGCCCGTGATCATGACCGTGGGAGGCAACGGACCTCGAGAGCCCAAGATACGGAGCACCTCCAGCCCATCGTAGACAGGTAACGTCTGATCTACAAACACAACGTTATAGGCATTAGCCTCGTACTTGGCCACCCCCTCCTCACCATCGGAGGCGATGTCCACCACATACCCGGCCCGCTGCAACCGCTTCTGCACCAGCCGGGCCAGACCGGGATCGTCCTCGATGTAGAGGATGCGTATGGGTTCAGGTCGATCCATAGGGCGTTATCCTCCATCTGGTACCATCAACACCGCCAGGAATAGGCCGAGCTTGCGGATGGCCTCGGAGAACTGTTCGTAGTCTACCGGTTTGGTGATGTAGACGTTGCAGCCGAGCTCATAGCACCTGCTCACCTCTCGGGAATCGTCGGTGGTGGTCAGCATGATGACGGGGATGTGTTTGGTGCGCTCGTCCGCTTTCATGCGCTCGAGCACCTGGTAGCCGTCGAGCACGGGCAGGTTGAGGTCGAGCAACACCAAGAGGGGCGGTAAATGGTTGTGGCTAAAGAGGTAATCGATTGCCTGCTGCCCGTCAGCGGCTTTTACAATATCGTTCGTTATGTTCGCCCGGCGCAGGTTCTTCTCGATCAGGCGGGCATGGCCAGGGTCATCTTCCACCAAGAGGATAGTAACTTTGGGGATATCAGCCATCATGCGCTCCTTTCCCAGAAGGGGTTGTAATGGTAAAGATAAAGGTCGTACCTTTTCCCGCCTCTGATTCACACCAGATGCGCCCCCCGTGGCGGCGCACGAGGGTCTGGACGTAGGCCAGGCCCATCCCCTCGCCCTGGGTATCCTGCTTGCCGGCCCGGCGGAAGGGGACAAAGACCTTACCCATATCCTCCTGGGCGATCCCCCGGCCGGTGTCCTGGATGCGAAAGATCGTCTCCGTGTTATTGATCTTTGCGGTGACCTCGATCTGAGCGGGGCGCTCAGGGTCGATGTATTTGACGGCATTGCCCAGGATATTGCCCACGATCTGCTCCATGGCGGTGCGATCGGCCACTACCTCAGGGAGGGAACCGACACTCACCTCTATCCCGCGCTCCTGGATCTGGTGTGAGAGGGTCTCCAAGCTCGTCTGGACCAAGGCCTCCATATCGAGGGGCTCGGGCTTGAGCTCTCGCCGGCCCAGGCGGGACAATACCAACACGGCGTTGATAAAGCTGTCCATGCGGGACACCGAGTTGGTGATAAATTCCAGGGCCTCGGGCACATCCTCGTGCAGGGCCATGGCCACTTCCGACCGTGCTTCATCATTCAGGTGCGGCAGGGCTGCGTCAAAATGGGAGCCGATCACCCCCAGGGCGGAATGAAGCTCGGAGGTATACCCCTTGAGGTTGACCAGGGGGACCCGCAGGTCGTGGGAGACGATATAGGCGAAGTTTTTGACCTCCTCGTTGCTGCGTTCAAGTTCTGCGGCATAGCGCCGCAACCGCTCCTCCGCTCGTTTGCGCTCGGTGACGTCGCGAGAAATGCCCCGGAATCCGATGGGTTTGCCCTGTGCATCCCGTATAAGAGATACCGAAACTTCGCTAACCCTTTTAGTTCCGTCTTTTCTGATACGTTCTATATCTAATACATTAACCGGTTCCCCCGTTTTGTAGACTTTATTGAAGACTTCATACAATTTTTTGGAGGTTTCTTGATCTGTATACTGACGGTTATTCATTCCGATCAATTCCTCGCTGGTATATCCAAGATTTCTGCACTCCGCATCATTAACAAAGGTAAAATTACCGGCAAGATCCACCTCAAAATAGCCGTCCTGGATGTTCTCAATGATGGTTCGATATCTCTCCTCGCTCTGACGCAGGGCCTCCTCCGCCTGCTTGCGCTCGGTGACGTCGCGAGAAATGCCCCGGAATCCGATGGGTTTGCCCTGTGCATCCCGTATAAGAGATACCGAAGTTTCATTAAACACTTTAGTCCCGTCTTTTCTGATAACTTCCACCTCTAATGCCTTAACCGGGTCCCCTGTCTTGTATATTCCATTGTAGATCTGATACACCTTTTTAGCGGTTGTTTCATCTTGATACTGACGGTTATTCATTCCGATCAATTCCTCGCTGGTATATCCAAGATTTCTGCACTCCGCATCATTAACAAAGGTAAAATTACCGGCAAGATCCATCTCAAAATAGCCTTCTTGCATCTTCTCAAGGATAGTTCGGTATTTCTCCTCGCTCTGGCGCAGGGCCTCCTCCATCTGCTTGCGCTCGGTGACGTCGCGGACAATACCTCGAAACCCCCTTGGATTTCCGCTGGAATCCTTTATAAGCAAAACAGATGATTCTAGGACGCGTTTAGATCCGTTTTTTCGGGTAATCTGCCAGTCATTTATGGTTGCACTTTTACCAGTACGGAATACAGTGTTAAAAATTTTATAAACTCTTTTAGAAGTTTCTTCATCCATATATTGTTGGTTATTCATACCCATCAATTCATCTCTGGTATATCCATGAATCCTACACAACGAATCATTGATGAAAGTAAAGCTTCCGGCAAGGTTAACCTCAAAGTATCCTTCTTCGATGCTTTCCAGGATGGTTCGGTATTTTTCTTCACTCTGACGCAGTGCTTCTTCTGCCCGCTTGCGCTCGTTGATGTCCCGTATAATCCCTCTAAACCCTATCGTTTTACCTGATGAATCTTTTTGTAACGATATAGATGCCTCAATGTAGCTCTTGGTCCCATCTTTTCTTATAACCTCATATTCATATCCTCTACCGGGTTCCCCTGTTCTGTAGACTTTATTAAAAGCTTGAAACAGTCTCTTTGCGTTCTCTTTATCTGTATACTGCCGGTCATTCATGCCCATCAATTCCTCTTTGGGGTACCCAAAGATTCGGCACATAGAATCGTTGAAAAAGGTAAAGTTACCGGCAAGATCTACTTCGTAATAACCATCGTCGATGTTCTCAAGAATGGTTCGATATTTCTCCTCACTCTTACGCAGCTTCTCCTCTGTTTGCTTGCGCTCGGTGATGTCGCGGGAGATGCCCCGAAACCCCACAGGCTGGCCGCCAGCATCCATTATGAGGCTTACAGAATTCTCTAAATATTTCCTGGTCCCGTCTTTTCTTATAATCTCAAATTGAATTTCTCTATCAGGTTCTCCTGTGGCGTATACTTTTTTATATGCTTGATACACCCTTTCAGCATTTTCTTGATCCATGTACTGTCGGTAATTCATGTGCAGCAATTCATCTCTGGTGTATCCATAGACTTCAAGCAATGAATCATTGAAGAAAGTAAGGGTGCCGCGAAGGTCATTTTCAAAGTATCCCTCCGCGATGTTTTCGAGGATGGTTCGGTATTTTTCCTCACTCTGGCGCAAGGCCTCTTCAGTTCGCCTTCGCTCTGTTATATCCCGCGTAAAGGTCCTGAATCCGATCGGCTTGCCTGATTTATCGCGCCTCAGCTCGACCGTGGCCTCAAGGATCCTCGGCGTCCCGTCTTTTGCTATGTGCTCATACTCCACTGACTGGGCGGGTTCGCCGGTCCTATAGACCCTGTTGTATATCTCATAGATCTTCTTCGCCTCCTGAGGGGATGTATAGTCCCTGTAATTCATGCCGAGGAATTCTTCCCTCGAATATCCCAAGGCCTTGGAGACAGCCTTATTTATAAAGGTCAATCTCCCCGAAAGGTCTGTTTCTGTATAGGCATCGCCGATGCTCTCGAGCATGGTGCGGTATCTCTCCTCGCTCTCTCGGAGGGCCTCCTTTGTTTTCCTCTTTTCAGTCACGTCACGGGTTACCCCACGAAAACCAATGGGTTCACCCGAGGCGTCTCGTAACAGGGAGATGGAGAACTCTGCTATGCCGATTGAGCCGTCTTTTTTAATTATTTCGTAGTCATCTATTTCGTGGGGATTGCCTGTCTTGTAGACTTCACTGAAAACCTGGTAAAGCCTTTTCGCCCCTTCCGGAGATGTAAATGCCTGGTAATTCAGGCCCATCAATTCATCACGGGAGTACCCATAAAACTTGGATACGGCTTCGTTGAAAAACGTGAAGTTCCCGGCCAGGTCAACTTCGAAATATCCCTCGAGCACAGAATCAAAGATGTCGCGATACTTCCCATCCGACTCCCGCAGCGCCTCCTCGGCCCGCTTGCGCTCGGTGATGTCGCGGACAATACACTGGTATTCCAGGATGCTTCCATCATTCCCCCGCTGTGCCGTTGCGGCGAGCAGGCAATCCATCTCTGTCCCGTCCTTCTTGCGTAACCGCGCCTCAAAGTCCTGAGCAAATCCTCTTTCCTCTATCTCCTTCTGAATCCTCCGTGCGTCGGCAGCATCGGCATAGAGCTGTCGGGCCTTCACCTTCTTCATCTCTTCTCTGGTATAGCCAAACAGCTCCAAGGCAGCGCGATTGGCGTCGATGTATGCCCCGTCGCGGGTGGTAATATAGATGGCGTCCCTGGAGTTCTCGAAGAGGGTTTTATATCTCTCTTCGCCCACCCGCTGCGTCGCCTCCGCCCGCCTGCGATCGGTGACATCCAGCAGTGAGGCCATGCTCTTGTTCGTCCCCGGGATCTGCCCCATAGTCAGCACGACGTTCTTGACCTTCCCGTGCCGATCGAGGAACCGAAACTCAAAACACCGCGGCGCCAGTACGGGATCTGACTTGCGCAGCAGGTGATACTCTTTCATGCGCTTCCGATCGCCCCTCCCTACAAACTCCGTCCACTTCTTGTTACCCTCAATCTCCTCTCGTGTGTAACCGCTGAGCCGCTCAAACTCCGCATTGGCCAGGGAGATGGTCGCATCCGCCTCGACGATCACCATGGGCTTGCCGTTGTTTGTAAAGATGGCCTGGTATTCCCGCGCCAACACTGGTCCCGTGCCCGGTGGGGCGGAGATTGCCTTGAGGCCGCCTCGTCCCCGTCTGAGTATGGTGTTGGCAGCGACTTTCATCCTTACCTCCTAACCTCTTGAAAGGACTTAATAATTCCGTTCATAAAAACGATAAAAAATATAACGTGATCCTCTATATCTTGAGCATATTCCGTGCCAAAACAAAGACGCGAAAATCTTTTACATATCAATTGGTTATATAGATCAAAGGGAGAGATAGAGGGGAAAAGGCGTTTATTATCCACGAAAGCGACATTTTTTGTCACTTTTGGATGATATGGTTTGCAGGGGGAGAGTAAAGAGGGAAAGAGGGGGTTTTCCTGCGGTGTAAGAAACAAACACCGGACGACAAAGGGGTATTGGCTCGTCCCAGACGGGACTCAAGGCTTCAACTCTCTTCCGGAACGGAGCGCTCGAAGGTATCCCGGCCCTTATCCTTGGCGCAATACATGGCGGTGTCGGCGTTCTTTATGAGGATATCGGCATCGCCACCGTCGTCAGGATAGATGGCGATACCAATACTGGTAGTAATGTGGAGTTCGTGGTCGTCAAGGACAAAGGGCCTTCGAAAGGCCTGTACGACCTTTTGGGCGATGGTGGTTGCATCTTCAATGCGAGCTATTTCCGGCAATAAGAGGAGGAATTCATCCCCGCCGACGCGGGAGACGGTATCGCCTCTGCGCAAGAGCTCGCGCAGTCGATTGCCGACGGCGCACAGGAGTTGATCTCCCACGCTGTGCCCCAGTGAATCGTTTACGTCTTTGAAATAGTCCAGGTCGAGCAGCATCACGGCGAGCATCTTTTGGGAGCGCCGAGCCTGAATCAGCGCCATAGTGAGCCGGTCAGTGAACAGCGTGCGGTTGGGCAGGCCGGTGAGTGAATCGTGGGTGGCCATGTACTCAAGCTCTTCCTCCGCCCGTTTGCGTTCGGTGATGTCCTTTGCGATTACCGTTACCGTCTCGATACTCCCATCGGGTTCCTTCACCGGGCTCAACGTCCTCAGAAAGTATCTGTCATCCCTCCTACTCCTGTGTTCATATTGGACAAACCGGCCGGTTTTAAACACCTGTTCAATATGCTCAGAAAATTCTTTGTCCTCTTTGCGGGAATGAAGCTCGCCATATCGCCGCCCGATGATCTGGTCTCGTGGCAAACCAAGCCTGGAGAGATATGCCTCGTTCATGAACAGGTATTGTTTCTGCCGGTTTATTAAATATACGGGATCCTCGGTAAATTCCACCAAAGAACGATACTTCTCCTCAGACTCCCGCAGGGCCTCTTCCGCTCGCTTGCGCTCGGTGATGTCGCGAACAACACCTCGAAACCCCGTTGGATTTCCGCTGGAATCCCTTATAAGCGAAACAGATGACTCAATGTCGGGTTTAGATCCGTCTTTTTGGATAATCTGCCAGTCATATATCGTTGCACTTTTGCCAGTACGGAACACTGTGTTAAAAATTTTGTAAACTTTTTTAGCGCTTTCCTCATCCATATATTCACGGTTATTCATGCCCATCATTTCATCTTTGGGATATCCGTGAATCCTACACATCGAATCGTTAAAGAAGGTAAGGTTTCCGGCAAGGTCGACTTCGTAATATCCCTCTGCTATGGCCTCGAGGATAGTGCGATGCTTCTCTCTCAGACTCCCGCAGCGCCTCCTCCACTCGCTTGCGTTCGGTGATATCTTCCGCAATTTCTATGAAGGCGGTCGCTGTACCATCCTGCCCGAAGACCGGAAAGGTTTGAATCCTCACATCAAAACGGCTCCCATCATCTCGTACCCCCTTGGTCTCCACCTCTGCGGGTTTGCCGGTAGCCATTGCCTGAACCCCGGGACAATGTGGGCACACGGCATCACGTTTTTCGAATTCGCGGAAACACTTTTTTCCGACTAAGTCACTAACGGGCTTGTTAAATATTTTACCCATAAAAGCGTTTACCATGAGTACATTGTGGTCTGTATCCATGAGGTTAATCCCAAGGTCAATGTTGTCTACCAACGTTCGATAGCGCTCCTCACTCTCTCGCCGTGACTCCTCTGCCTGTTTGTGGTCGATCTCCCATTGCTCCAGCTCAGCAATACGCTGGCGCAGTTCTGTGTTTTCTTGTATCAATTGCTCTTTCGTCTTATGGTTATCTCTCATCCTCGGCACTGCATCATCCTCGGTTTCGAGAAGTTAGAACTTGTTTTTAATACCATATTGCAATGACATGCCCGCCTCTGTTGAATTTTCAGCATTTTTCATGCCAAACGTACGATTGTGTTTGAAAGAAAAAACCCTTATAATATTGAGTGGTTGCAGACATCTTGGCTTTGACTAAGGGGAAGCGGGTTTTTAATATCATCGTTCTGACATTTTTTGTCACCGTCGGAGAAAACCGAAGCCGGGATCGTGAGGAATGGGGGCGCAAATAACTTCTTTACTAAGGGGATGAAAGACTTCGGGGAATGAACGATGGTCTTCATGAGGCAGACATATCAGAAAAGCAGTTGAAGGCTCAGGTCGGGGTATAACGTTGAAAGCTGTCCCGGCCCTTATCCTTGGCGCGGTACATGGCGATGTCGGCGTTCTTCATTAAGGCATCTGCATCGTCACCGTCGTCGGGATAAATGACGATCCCGATGCTGGTAGTGATGTGGAGTTCGTGATCGTCAAAGACAAAGGGTGCGCGAAAGGCATCCAGGATCTTTTGGGCGGCGGTGGTTGCATCTTTAGTGCGCGCTATTTCCGGCAATAGGAGGAGGAATTCATCACCTCCGACGCGGGAGACGGTATCGCCTCTGCGCAAGAGCTCGCGCAGCCGATTGCCGACGAGGCGCAGGAGTTGATCCCCTACGCTGTGCCCCAAGGTGTCGTTGACATTCTTGAAATAATCAAGGTCGAGCAGCATCACGGCGAGATGCTTTTGGGAGCGCCGGGCCTGGGCCAGTGCCATAGTGAGCCGGTCAGTGAACAGCGTGCGGTTGGGCAGGCCGGTGAGAGCATCGTGGGTGGCCATGTACTCGAGCTCCTCCTCGGCCCGCTTGCGCTCGGTGATATCCCTCATAAGGCAGATGTAACCCGTTGTTGTTCCATCGGGTGATCGTATGGGCGATGTAACTATTTCTGCTGAGAAGATCGTGCCGTCTTTGCGCATAAGATCCCATTCTTCCCTGAGAGAACCAACCCTCTCAATCAACGAATATGCGGTCTTTCCATAGGAACGAAAACTCTCTTGTGATGGATGGACGGTCCTGATCGATTTACCCTCAACCTCCCCTTTTCGATAGCCAAAGAGATTAAGAAAGGCCTGATTACAGGTAACGACGTTCCTCTCTCGATCCAGCATCAAGATGGCATCAGTGGAGCTCTCCACGAGGGTTCGATATCGTTCCTCAGAATTTCTCAGGGTCGCCTCCGCTTCTTTTCGTTCGGTGATGTCTATCATGGCCACTTGTAAGGCGGGCTTGCCCCGATACTCGATGCGGCTGGGAAAGCTTTCCACCCAGCGCACCGATCCATCCTTTCGAATGATGCGGAACTCGTAGTGGGGGGGCGCAGGTTTTCCCGCTATACGATCCCGGACGTGTCCCCAGGCGATCTCCTGATCGTCCGGATGCACCAGGTTTTTTACCTTTTTGGGAGAGAGGACGAGCAGCTCTTCCACCGTGTAGCCCAATAGTTCGGCGTAGGCTGAATTGGCAAAGACTTCGCGTTGGTCTTGGAGAATGTGCAGGCCTTGCAGGGAATGCTCAACCACGGCGTGATACGCCTCCTCCGCCCGCTTGCGCCCGGTGATATCGGCTAATATTACAATGGTCCGATCGTCTTTGAGCACGGTGCCTCTGAACTCTATCTCCTTCACCGCCCCATCCTTGCAGACTACACTGAATACCCTGTCTAAAACCTTACGGGCGAAATCCTTTTTCCAGGCCTTGATGGCCTGCTCCCTGTATTGTGGGTCTGGGTAGGCCTTGTTGAACCAATCCTTTCCCGTAGGGATATCTTTCTGGGTATACCCCGTGATGTTGGTAAATTCAGAATTGATGTAGCGATAGTTCCCATCCTTGTCGATCAGGGCCACTCCGTTGGGGGCCTCTTGTAGGGTGGAATAAAAAAATTCCCTTTCTTTTTCTAACAGTTCTTTAGTTCGCCTGTGCTCGGTGATGTCGCGAACAATGCCCCGAAACCCCGTCGGATTTCCGCTGGAATCCCTGATCAGCGAAACAGATGCCTCAAGGTCAGCTTTAGATCCGTCTTTTCGGATAATCTGCCAGTCATATATTTTTGCACTTTTACCGGTACGGAATACGGTGTTAAAAATTTTGTAAACTTTTTTGGTGGTTTCCTCATCCATATATTCTCGGTTATTCATGCCCATCAATTCATCTCTGGGATATCCTTGAATCCTACACATCGAATCGTTAAAGAAGGTAAAGTTCCCGGCAAGGTCGACCTCATAGTATCCATCTTCTATGGTTTCGAGGATAGTGCGATACTTCTCCTCAGACTCCCGCAGCGCCTCCTCTGCCCGCTTGCGCTCGGTGATATCTCTCATGATTCCTACCATGCCCGCAACTCTTCCTTTTTTCCTTAACAGTGAACCATGAAGCTCAGTAGTTAGTTTCTCTCCTCCTTGGGTATATACTTCCACGTCAAAAGGAGGTACTTTTTTACCTGAAAGCAGCTTGGCAAAATTAGTGAGTATCTTTGCCATGCTTTTTTTGGGGAACATCTTTAAAAGCTTAAATCGTTTTCCGACAATCTCTTTTTCGGTATACCCTCCGACCTCTAGTATTCGTTTATTAACTCTGAGAATCTTCCCGGTCATATCAAACATAGCTATGCCAATTCTGGCATCGTTAAAGATCGCTTCGAGCTCTTCTTCAGATTCCCTCAGCGCCTCCTCCACCCTCTTAAGCTCACGTTCGGATTGATCCAGGTCGTTGATCCGCTGGCGCAGTGAAGCCATTTCTTTGATACGTTGCTCTTTTGTCTTGTCCTTTGCCTTTTTCATGGCCCATTAATTATATCTGACTGGCATATCTGACTGGAAAAATGCTTGTTGTACACCAATAAAAAAGAAAAAGTTGTAAATTATTCCTTATAATTTAGAGCATTTTTTATGCCAAGTTTGGTGATTGTAGTGGAACAAAAACCCCTTTAAAGTCAATAGGTTATAACAGGCGAACAAAGACCGCCGTCGTATTATATATCGGGGCGCCATTTTTTGTCATTGTCTCCTTGCCAATTCACCGCCTGAGACGATGAGCAGGTTTGTCTTTCCCCCTAGTGCGTTGGAAAGAATGTATAATGGCAGTATTGCCCAACTATCAAAAAGGCCTTATCGAGGTCTAACCTTTAAACATTGACATGGTAACTTCATCCTTTTACAATGGTTTTAGATGGCTTTCGAGCCGGGCGGCCATATCTCTTCAACACTCTTCCCGATGGCTCGCGCCACGGCTTTACGAAGCTTAAGACCTTTATTGACGCCATGGATTGTGTATGACATGGCCGTATGGCTGACCCCCTCTTGCCTTGCGAGCTGGCGTATAGAGATACCCGCCTTAAGGAGTTCTATCTTGATCTCTAAGGGGGTCATTGTTTCCCTTTTGCTAATTAAGCTTCAATAATTGCCATTGTAATCAGGTGGATACGAAATTGTCAAGCAAAAAAATCGTAAAAACTGAAATAGGCAGCCGCATCAAACATGCTCGTAGCAGAGACAACCAAAGGGAATTTGCAAAAATACTTGGATTTTCAAGTAGTTATCTATCAGAAGTGGAATCGGGCAAAACAAAGCCTTCCTTGGAGTTGCTTTTAAAAATTTCGCAATTTACGAAATGCAGTCTGGATTGGCTTATAACGGGAGAAGGACCTATGTTCTTAGAACCCCCAGAATCGATGGTCAGAGAAGATCCAGCTGTGTACGAGGCACTTGGGGAGTTTACCTTTGTCCCCCAGGTTGCCCTTGAGGGTGGGATGGGATCAGGCGCCGAAGGCATCGAAGAAGAGGCGACAACACAATATGCCTTTCGGCGTACGTGGTTACAATCGAAGGGTACCCTCGAAGACCTCGTCCTCTTTGCAGTGAAGGGGGACAGTATGGATCCGACAATCACCGATGGCGACGTTGTCCTCATCGATCGTTCCAAAAAACAGGTGGTTGTCGGCACTATGTATGCCCTCCGCACCAAAAACGCCGTCATGGTAAAGCGACTCCAACCGACAGGAGCTACTCGCATTAAGGTTATGAGCGACAATAAGCTCTATGATTCATATGAAATAGACCTTGAAACCGGAGACATCGAGATCATCGGCCAGGTTATCTGGATCGGGAGAGAACTGGTAAAATAGGTGTAACCCTTTTCCCTTCACAACGTTACGTAGAAAATAACCGCCAGTATCTCCTCTCCCCTGGGGGAGAGGATTAAGGTGAGGGGGAAAACCATACAACCCATACCCACCCTCACCCCTGCCCTCTCCCGCCAGCGTGAGAGCCGGAGGTGGCTCTTTAGCCAGGGGATATATCGGATTTTCCCGCCTTTGGCGAGATTCGTAGGTGGCACGCCGCCATGAAAAAATATCTAAAAAATCCGCGTATTCACCAGAGGGATCCAGAGAGTCGGCGTTCTGGCAAAGGGCAGCCCGTACCGGACTTGTGACTCGAAGTCCCTTTCTATCCTGACCATCTGATCCTTTCTATTTCACCCCCCATCTGAAAACAAGGGGAACATCCAGGTCTTTATAATCCTTGACAAATTACCCCTTTTTTATTAATAGTTTAAACTCTTTTTGCTCATATTCGTGCGGATGACTACATGATCATTGCTGACGTACCATACGGTCCTGCCGAGGTAGAGCGGGGATATGCGGACAGGATACTGAGGGTTGACCTCTCGCATAACACTATACAGGTCGAGGTCTTGCCCGAGGACTTCAAAGAAAAGTGGATCGGGGGCAGGGGATACGCCTTAAAACTAATCTGGGACGGCACCAATGAGAAGACCCGCTACGACAGCCCAGAGAACATCCTGGTCCTTGCCGGAGGGCCATTGGGGGCCGAGCCCCTCTTCCCGGGCACCGGTAAGTTCATCGTAGGGACCATCTCTCCCCTGACCGGTACCTTCATCGATTCCAATGCCGGGGGTCACTTTGCCCCCCTGCTCAAGCTTGCCGGTTTCGATGCCTTGGCGATCACGGGGATCGCCAAGGAGGAGGTGGTCCTCTGTATTGATGCGGATGCAGGCGCGATAAGGTTGATGAGGGCTCCCCAGGGAGAGGGTTCCATAAGCTATGCAGAAGAGCTGATAAAGAACCTCTGTCAGGGAAAGAAGCGGGAAGCTATCGCTGCGGTCGCCGCTGGTATTGGGGGGAAACATTCCTCCTTTGGTATCATTAACAGTATCTTTTACGATACCAGGCGCAAGCGCCTCCGCGCGAAACAGGCAGGCCGGGGCGGGACAGGGACCGTAATGAGGCACAAAGGTCTCAGGGCCATTGTCGTGACGAGCAATCTGTCACGTTCACAGGCCAATCGTCCTGCCGACCTGGATATGGTAAAAGAGGCTGGGCGCAAGCTGAAGCACATCATCAAGATCCAGGACCCCCGCGGTATACGCCTCAGGGAATGGGGGACCACCGGCCTCATCGACCACATGAACGAATTCGATATCCTCCCCGTCCACAACTTTCAGATGGGCGCTCATGAAGAGGCCCAGCGTCTCTATGGCGATGTCTTCAGGGATGAATATTTTTCCTCCGGATACCCCGATGGGTGCTATTATGGGTGCAACCTCGCCTGCTCCAAGGGTGTTGAGGGTATCACCTTACAATCAGGTCCCCACAAGGGAAGAGAGGTGAGCGTCGATGGTCCGGAATACGAGACCGCAGCGATTGCACCCGCTACCGGTATTTTTGACCCTCTCTTCGTACTTGAATATAATTGGTACTGTGACGAGTATGGATTGGATACCATATCCACGGGGGTTACCACGGCATTTCTAATGGAGTGTACCCAACGCGGCTTCCTGACAGCCGATGATTGCGGCTACCCCCTGAGATGGGGCGATAGGGAAGCGGTCTTTCGTCTGATCCACGAGCTCGCCTCGGGGGAGGGGTTTGGGAGGATAGCCGGGAAGGGAATCCGTTTCCTCAAGGGGTGGATCGCTGAGAACTATGGGCGGAGCAACAACGGCGATAGCGAGACCGTACGCCAAGAGTTGGAAAAGTTCGGCATGGAGTGCAAGGGGCTTGAGTTTTCTCTGTATATTACCAAAGAGTCGCTGGCCCAACAGGGGGGATACGGTTTCGCCCTCAAAGGGGCACAACATGACGAGGCCTGGATGATCTTTATGAACCAGGTAAACAATGAGTTGCCTACCTTCGAGCTGAAAGCGAAGGCCCTGAAGTGGTTCCCGCTGTTTCGTACCTGGTTTAACGCCACAGGGCTGTGCAAGCTTCCGTGGATCGATGTCCGACATCCCGAGGCGGCCAACACCTCCGAGCCGGCCAAAAATCTCCCCAGCGCCCAATACTTTGTCGAGCACTACAATGGGACGATAGGGACCGACAAGGGCTTGGAGGATCTGCTCAGGGATTCAGAGCGCCTGTACACCTTGCAGAAACTCATCAATCTCAAGCACGGTGTGGGCACCCGAGAGCACGATCAGATCCCGTTGCGCGCCATGAGTCCCGTCTATCTGGAAGAGTACCGATCGCGGCAGGAACGCTACGACAGACAGCTGGCTGAGGTAGTAGGGGGGGAGGAACGGTTGCCAGAGGACCTTCAGCAACGCCTCGACCTGCTCATCGGCATCCGCCAGAAACAGTACCAGGAACTCTGCGATGCCGTATACCAGGAAAAGGGGTATGACCGCAACGCTGTCCCCACACAAGAGACGTTGGCCGCGTTCGATCTATTGGACGCCGAGACCCAGGCCCTCATAGAAAAATACGGGGCCAACGACTGAATAAGTAATCTATCCGATGTGATTGATGAAGTGCTGCCCCGTTAACGGCCAGCTGTGTACGAATTCATACCCGGATATCTATTACTCCAGTCGGACCGTGTTCGGTTTGTCAAAGTGGATGCCGATACGGTAGAGGCCTGACTCAGAAACAGAAGGTTGGACGTTTTTTACCTCGCCTTTGAGGGTGGTGATCACTTCGCCCATGGCGAGTTCGAGTTCAATGACGGCTCCAACAGGCAGCTTATCAACAACCTCGATGGTTGCTCCCTCCACGTTCAATTCCAATGTCCGCCCGAGACCGTGTATGACTGGGTTGTCTTTTCCCGGCTCTATGTTGATCAAATTCAAGGAACTGACCCGGACAGCCTTTCTCCGATCGGGCTTCTCATCCATGATGCTCACCCCAACATACATTGTACCCTTTTTGTCTTCGGCTGGCAACGGTTCTTTTTGGCGCGCTTTTTGGTACCACAGGCACCCGTGGTAAGGCTGCTGACCACGCTGAATCGGCTTGCCGAATAAGAAAGAAGGTGCCCTATTGTCCTCCTTCTTCGGCAATCATGAAACCCGATGTGGTGACATAGATAGTGAAGCTCTTGGTCTCAGACGGGAAGGTAAAGACCGTGTTGCCGTACACCGCCTGTACAAAGGGGAGACGTGCGCCATATTCGTACAGCCAGCGCCAGCGGAGGTCTTCTTCGTTGGCAACAAGACTATAGACGGTTGCAGGCTTGTTCATCTCGTCATCGGCCCGCAGGTAACGTCCGCGCACGCGTGTCAGTTTGTACATGGTTTGCAGGCCGAGGAAATTGAGCCAGTCATCCCACTTGAGGATGTGACCCTCGATGGTCCATTGCTGGCCGCGCAGGCGATAACGACGGAGGTGGGCAATTGTCGGCGATTCACTCGTCACGAGCTCAAGGATCATCATATCTTCCGTCCCGGATACCGGTGTACAGTGGATTGTGGCAGCAAGCTCGCGGTGCGTAAAGGCGGTGTAGGACTGGATAAAGGCACCCAGGAATAATAGGGCAATCGAAACAGAGATCAGCAACAGGATTAAGAGTAGCCGCAAAGTACTGGCGACGATACCGAGCCGGTTCACCTGTTTGCGCTGCAGACGTCGTACGATGCGGTGTACCCGCTTGGAGATGAACGCCATGAGCAGCGCCATGGCAATGACCAGAAGCCCCAGGGCACTGTAGATGAGCATGGAGCCTGAAAAAGGTGGATTAAACAAAGATATAGGTCCTCCCATCAGATCGCCTCATATCCAATGGAATATCAATAGAGAGTATCGCATGAATAGAAGTGAGACGCAAGAAAATAGCAACCAATGGGCTTCTTGGCTTACATTTCATAATTTTGATAACCTATTTGATCTGGTTGTTTTTGATCTCGACTCTTTTTTCGCCGAGCTTTTCCCCTCTCAATATGATCTGAAACGTTTGTTCTTCTTTTAAATCTATTGTTGGAAATAGGTAGGCCAGTGATCTTACGCAATCACCGGTCTCATCATCGCACATGCTAAATTCCATAACCATGTCACTGATGTCTAACTCATCTGTACTCGTCTTGATAAGACATTGCATGGGGTCGTTTAAGTCTGTTTTCTTGACGTAGAGAAAGACCCGTAATTCGACCGGCTTCTTGCTCCGTTCTTGAGCCTCTTCAAAGGATGGCTGTTTTCCCGAACTCTTCATTTTGAGAGACAGACTGGCGACTCTTACAAACGGGGTGAGGAGGTCTAGATATCCGGTCTTATCCCCCAAAGAAAATTTGTTGAGTCCGAGGTCGTACCCACCAAATTCGTTCATCTTATAATCAGCCGCTGTTCCATATTGGATGGCTTCTTCCATCCTTTCCGGTGATAATTCGAAAAAGCTGTCATCAGCGCCCAGGACATTACCGCCGCACAGAATCAAACACACAGCAAAAACTAATATCAAGGATTTCATAATAACACCTCCTTAATTCTGTTTACGGATTGCTTAATGTGAAGTTGAGCGACGCGGATTGGTGCGTCCGCTACAATGACTGATTAGCTTTTTTTGGCCAGCAATTGTCAAGGGCAAGTGAACTCGTTCAGATACATATGAGACAGAAATGAGTTAAACTAGAGGGGTAAATGTTAGGGAAGGGAGCCCCTCTATGCAGGTTTTTAGTATAGCCAAAGGGTTTTATAGGTTGTCCAACCATGTGT
>Ga0307437_1000338_pt1 | contig 38297 bp, 34 predicted proteins | sample SalMarWE160390MG_FD_202146 | JGI IMG/M metagenome (GOLD analysis project Ga0307437, IMG submission 202146) | Salt marsh sediment microbial communities from the Plum Island Ecosystem LTER, Massachusetts, United States - WE1603-90 | ecosystem: Environmental > Aquatic > Marine > Intertidal zone >...
GCTCCAAAGCATATGATAAGTGGATCGATGAGAAGATTAAGAGCACCTATATTAGAATCAGCGATGAGTTAAAATCATGCGATTTTCTGAAAGAAGGATGGCTGAAATAAAATATATCAGGTGTTCCGGTAACTATAAGTATTTCTTCTTATTGTTGATTTGCCTGGCAATTACCTCTGCACCAGTATCGCAGGATACGATATCTCAAAAAAAGAAGAGCAGGAAAATTGAAATTCTGCATGCTGACCTCTGGCAGGTTGATGAAACAATTGATAAAGACCTGCAGCAACTCCTTGGAAATGTTGCCCTTAAACATAATGAGGTCTGGATGAATTGTGACAGTGCATACTACTATCAGAAAAAAAACCAGGTAAAAGCATTCGGAAGAATCCATATTCAACAGGGTGATACCCTTCACCTTAATGGTAATTATCTTTATTACGACGGAGAAACGGAATTTGCATTCGTCGAAGGCGATGTTGAACTAATTGATAAAGAGACACATCTGTTTACAACCGCTGTTACATACGACTTTGTTACTGACATTGCACATTATAGCAATCACGGCAGGATTATCAACGGAGATAACACACTTACAAGCAGGATAGGTATTTATTATGCCAAAATGAATCTTTATCATTTCAAGGACAGTGTTAAAATTGTCAATCCTGATTATATTATGACGGCCGATACGATGGATTATAATACCAAATCGGAAACCGCTCTGTTTACTGGTCCTTCAGAACTGGTTGGCGACAGCCTTTATCTCTATTGTGAAAGAGGCTGGTATGATACTAAGAATAACATAACAAGTATCTGGGAAAATGCCCTGATTGACAATAAGAAGCAACTCATTAAAGGAGATTCACTCTATTATGAAGACGATACAGGATTCGGCGAGTCTTTCGGGAATATCAGTATTACCGACACCACTAATAATTTAATAGTCAAGGGGCATTTTGCCTGGTACTATAAAGAACCTGAAAGATTCATGGTTACTGACAGTGCCGTTTTTATACAGGTCTCCGGAAGCGATTCACTCTTTCTTCATGCTGATACAATAAGTGCAGCATCATCGGTATCTGATACATCGGGTACAGGATTCAGGACCATGAAAGCATATTATCAATGCCGTGTTTTCAGTAATGACTTGCAGGCAAAATGTGATTCTCTCTCCTACTCTTTCAGGGATTCTGTAATAAGGCTGTATACTAACCCGGTATTATGGTCGGAGGAAAATCAGCTGACATCCGACTCCATGGCAGTTTTCACCAAAAACCGTAAGGCAGACAGGTTGGAGCTGTATAATATGGCATTCGTTACAAGCCAGGTAGATACGATGCGATACAACCAGATAAAGGGAAGATCGCTCACCGGTTATTTTGAAGACAATGAGTTATACAAGATAGTTATTACCGGCAATGGGGAGTCTATATACTATCTTCTTGACAATGATGAACTTTCTGGTGTGAACAGGGCTGAATGCTCAAATATTGAAATATATATAGATGATGGAAAAATAACTGAGATCCATGAACTGCAGGAACCCGAAGGAGTAATAGATCCGCCTTCAGAGCTGCCTGGTGATAATCCTCGCCTTGACGGATTTAACTGGTTCGACACTCTCAGACCTAAACAAATATCAGATATTTTCAAATAACACATACCTGAAACAAAATTTAATTCTATTAGTCCCCTTTTGGAGATTTAGGAGCCAGTAATAAAAAAGGGGCTTTTACCCCTTTTTTAATATTCGTCTTCGTTGAAAAAAAAGTCGTCTTTGCTGGGATAATCGGGCCAGATATCTTCAATACTCTCGTAAATATCACCCTCATCCTCTATTTCCTGCAAGTTTTCGATAACTTCCATCGGAGCACCTGACCTGATTGCGAAATCTATCAACTCATCTTTGGTTGCAGGCCACGGAGCATCTTCGAGTTTTGATGCTAATTCAAGTGTCCAATACATCGTCTGCCTCTATAATTTAGTTTTTTTGAGGTTTGCAAATATATATATTATTTTAAACAAAAAACAACCGCTTTTTTAAAGATTTTCAATAGTTCAGATGGACCACTTAATCTCCTCATTATCAAGCTCTAAATTAATTCTTCGGCTTAATACATATAGATAATCTGACAGGCGGTTAAGGAATCTGATGATTAATTCAGGGATTATTTCTTTTTCACTGGCCTCTATCACTCTTCTTTCAGCCCTGCGGCAGACACACCTGGCTATATGGCAATAGGATACCAGAATATTACCACCGGGCAAAATGAAATTATTTAGAGGTTCAAGTCCTTCTTCAGTCTTATCAATTTCATTTTCAATTATCCTGACACAATCCGGTTCAGGAAGGTACTTACTCTCTTCTGCTTTTGCCGGGTCAGAAGCGATGGTAGCAGCAGCTCTCATCAGTTGATCCTGCACATATTTCAGGAAATCCTTACGATTTATATTTTCCCGGTGATCTGCTAAAAGTCCTATCCAGGAGATTAGTTCATCGAGTGTACCATACACTTCAACTCTGATATGGTATTTTGGTACTCTTTCACCACCCGCCAATGAAGTGGTGCCATCATCGCCTGTGCGGGTATATATTTTCATAATATGAAAAATAAAAGATTATCCTGCCAATCCTGTGAATAGTAAAGTTCTCAGGCTGGTTTATACTTATCGTTCGGAATATCCTCGGCTACTTCTCCGTCGAAAAGTCTTATTATACGGGCAGCATGCCTGGCAATATCTTGCTCGTGTGTGACCACGATAACCGTATTGCCATTTCTGTGTATATCATCCAGAAGGCTCATGATATCTAACGAGGTCTTACTGTCAAGGTTTCCGGTAGGTTCATCCGCCAATATTATAGAAGGATTGTTAACCAGAGCCCTGGCTATTGCGACACGCTGTCTTTGTCCGCCGGAAAGCTCATTTGGTTTATGGGTCATCCTGTCACCAAGCCCTACATGGTTCATGGTTTCAATAGCCATTTTTTCACGTTCTGCTTTTTTAATTCCGGCATATATTAATGGCAGTGTAACATTTTCCAATGCTGTATATCTGGGAAGAAGGTTAAAAGTCTGAAAAACAAATCCTATTTCTTTATTACGTATCTCGGCAAGGAAATCATCTTCCATCTTGCTGACATCGGTTCCGTTGAGTATATAGGTTCCGCTGGTTGACGTGTCAAGACAACCGAGCAGGTTCATCAATGTTGATTTACCTGAACCTGAGGGACCCATAATTGCCACATATTCATTCCTGTTGATGTTAACAGTCACCGATCTCAAAGCTCTGACAATTACTGTTCCAACCTGGTAGTTCTTTACAATATTATGTATCTCAATTACTCTGTTCATTTCCTTTAAAATTAGAATTTCCGAAATTAGATTAATTTAGTTAAATACGAAATTATAGTATCTTAATTTTTGTTAATACTTTATCACATAATTGTAACGATTCATTCTCTCCCTGAAAAAGACGAAACCCATCCTGAAAATGTCCACTGTAAGAGTAACCTTTTTATGCTTCTTTATCAGCGTCCATGCCTCTTCCATTTCTTCTGATATATGTATGTCATCAATTATAATCACACTATTCTTATCAGAAAGATCCGCCATCTCTTCGAAGTATTTTAAGGTGGGTTCTTTTCTGTGGTTCCCGTCAATAAACACCAGCCCGGGTTTTACAGATTTTTTCCGTAGCTCAGGTATTGTATCATCGAACGATCCGTTAATCAGGTGTACATTGTTAATACCGGCATATTCAAAGTTCTCTTTTGCAATTTCAGCTGTAGAAGGGCATCCTTCTATGGTATGGACCACTGATCCCGGAGATGCAGTTGCCATATACATTGTGCTTATACCCAGTGATGTTCCGAGCTCTATAATGTCAGGTTTTCCAAATTCTGATGCCATGTTAGATAATAGCCTGCCATATTTCCGAGGTACTGCTGAGTATGCTGCAATATCTGACACTCTTCTTAAACTGTTTTTCATTCTGGATGATCCTCCTCCAAGATCCTGAACTGAAATGATCCTGTCGTCAGAAATATTTTTCTTTCTTATATTCTCAATCTTTAAGACAATATCCTGATCAATTTTATTCCGCATGATCCGCGATACCAGGTCGAAAACAAAAGGACTGTGGATGCCGTGTCCCTTCCTGTGCCCCGAAAACATAAGATAACCCAGATATTTTATTCTTAAAAAAAACATCGCTGTTCAGATAATATATTTTAGGTAAGGTGTACAAAAATAAGTATTTTAGGTCATCTTTTAAATTCTATAAATCAGTAATGAAAAAGCACTTGTACCTGATTTTTAAAAATTGCGATATTCGGATCCTTTACATTTAAAAATGCACGAATTTCTCGAAACTGATATTAAATACCTGCCCGGTGTCGGACCTAAAAGAGCTGAGTTGCTCAATAAAGAACTGAATATCTTCACCTTTTATGATCTCCTGTATTATTTTCCATATAAATATATCGACAGGACAAGGTTTTACAAGATTTCCGAGCTCGATCCTGATTTGCCGTATGTTCAGGTAAAGGGTATGATAAAGGGATATTATACAGAAGGGTACAGAGCCGGGAAAAGGCTTATTGCGGATTTCGGGGATGATACAGGGACCATCAAACTTGTGTGGTTTAAAGGCAGTAAATGGATAACAGGCAACTATGTTCCGGGGGTTGAATATATTGTTTTTGGCAAGCCTGGCGTTTTCAACGGCATGATCAATATAATCCACCCCGAGATTGAAGCATCAGGAAAGGTTGCTGAGAGAATGAGTTCTGCGCTTCAGGCACAATACAGCACCACTGAAAAACTCAAGAATCATTTTCTAACCTCGAAAGCTGTCAGCAAGCTCATGGGAAATCTTTTCAGGCAGATGACATTCACACTGCCTGAAACATTGCCTGCCGGCATTGTCTCAAAGTATAAGCTGATGGGTCTTCATCAGGCTCTGCAGAAGATACATTTCCCTTCTGATCCTCGTGAACTTGAAAGAGCGAGGTATCGACTGAAGTTCGAGGAACTCTTTTATATCCAGCTTAATCTGCTAAGGTATAAGAACAAACGCTCGCAAAGATTCAAGGGTTTTGTTTTTTCAAGTGTCGGGGAAAATTTCAATAATTTCTATTTCAACAATCTTCCTTTTTCGCTTACCGATGCGCAGAAAAGAGTCATGAAAGAGATCCGCAAAGATCTTGGTTCCGGGAAACAGATGAACAGGCTTCTTCAGGGTGATGTTGGAAGCGGAAAAACACTGGTTGCCCTTATGAGCATGCTAATCGCTATAGACAACGGGTACCAGGCGTGTATCATGGCTCCGACAGAGATCCTTGCCGGTCAGCATTATGAGACAATCACAAAAATGCTTGAAGGCATCAACGTAAAAATCAGGCTTTTAACAGGCTCTTCAAAAAGATCGTTACGAAAGGATATCAGCGAATCACTGCTCGACAAATCACTGAATATACTTATAGGCACCCATGCTCTTATCGAAGAAAATGTAAAATTCGCTAACCTTGGTCTGGTAATTATTGATGAGCAGCACAGGTTCGGTGTTGAACAGAGAGCACGGCTCTGGGAAAAAAGTCTTAATCCGCCTCATGTACTTGTTATGACAGCCACTCCTATACCGAGAACTCTGGCAATGACTCTTTATGGCGATCTTGATGTTTCAGTTATTAATGAGCTCCCTCCCGGCAGGGTGCCTATAAAAACAATGCATTTTTTTGACTCTGAAAAAAATAAGGTGTTTGGTTTCCTGCGCCGGCAGATAGCTGAAGGCCGTCAGATATATATAGTATATCCGTTAATAAAGGAATCCGAGACCATGGATTATAAGGATCTTGAAGATGGCTGGGATACAATTTCAAGGGAGTTTCAGCCGCCTGAGTATTGTATAAGTGTGGTGCATGGAAGAATGACTCCGGCAATAAAGGAAGAATCAATGAGACTCTTCAGGGATGGTCATGCTCATATTCTTATTGCTACAACTGTTATAGAGGTGGGTGTTGATATTCCCAATGCCACCGTCATGGTGATAGAGAGTGCTGAACGATTCGGACTTTCGCAGCTTCATCAGCTCAGAGGTCGCGTGGGAAGAGGCGCCGATCAGTCATATTGTATCCTGAAGAGCTCTCAGAAACTCTCAAAAGAGGCTGCAAGAAGAATAGAGGTCATGATAAGTACAAATGACGGTTTCGAGATTGCTGAAACAGATCTTCAACTAAGGGGCCCCGGTGATATCGAAGGAACAATGCAGAGCGGTATCCCATTCGATCTTAAGATATCGGATCTGTCAAAAGATGGACAGCTGATTGAATATGTAAGGAATATTGCAGAAGATATTCTCAACAAGGATCCTCTTCTTGAACAAGATCAGAATCTTATTCTTTCAGCAGGACTGAAACGTTTGTTCAGTAAACGACAGTCGTGGAGCAATATAAGTTGAAAGGTTTATTTAAAATAATTATAAATAACAAAAGCATCATAGATGCTGATAAAAAGCATTACAAGATTTTTAGAGTAATTTTAATTTTGCCTATTAATTTTCTGAGTAGCGAAGAACATGTCTGATAAATTTGATAGTATTGAACACAAAGGCATAGTGCAGAGATCAGATAATAATTCTGTTACGGTCAGCATAATATCATCGGCAGCATGCGCAGGATGCCATGCTGAAGGGATTTGCTCACTCTCAGGACAGCAAGAGAAAATTGTTGAAATACCCGGTATGTATCAGGTACATCCGGGCGACAATGTAACAATCCGGATGAAACAATCGTCCGGACATATTGCTGTGTTCCTTGGTTATGTAATGCCACTGATCCTTTTAGTGGCTGTACTGATAATCCTTATATCTCTTTCAGTACCCGAGCTAACTGCAGGACTTGGAGCACTGGCTGTACTGATCCCCTATTACTTTATTCTATATATTTTCAGAAACAAAATAAGCAGGAAATTTATATTTACGCTAAAAGCCTGAATTAATGAGCATTACAGTTCTCATAACGATTATAAGCCTGAGTCTGCTTGCCTTGCTGGCAGCAGTAATACTCTATTTTATAGCTCAGAAATTCAAGGTCATAGAGGATCCCAGGATTGACGAGGTTCAGGCTGTTCTCCCTGGTGCAAATTGCGGAGCGTGCGGTTTTGCCGGGTGCCGCAATTTTGCAGAGGCACTCGTTAAAGCCGAAACCTTTGAAGGTTTAAATTGTCCGGTGGGCGGTGCAGCTGTTATGGAAGAAGCTGCTAAGATCCTGGGTAAAGAAGCCCCTGCCGTTGAACCGCTTGTTGCAGTACTTTTATGTAACGGAACACCGGAGTTCCGTCCTCATACTACCAGGTATGATGGTGTTCCTGATTGCAGGATTGCACATAGTCTCTATACCGGGGAAACGGATTGCAGTTATGGATGCCTGGGGTACGGCGATTGTGTCAGGGCCTGTATCTTCGATGCAATGTACATGAATAATGAAACCGTATTGCCGGTCATCATCGATGATAAATGCGTGGCATGCGGAGCCTGTGTAAAAGCATGCCCGAGAAATATTATCGAGCTCCGGAAGAAGGCTAAGAAAGACCGCAAAATTTATGTGGCATGCTCAAACTGCGATAAGGGAGGACCGGCAAGAAGAGCCTGCAAGGCAGCCTGCATAGCCTGCAGCAAATGCTTCAATGTATGTAAATTCGATGCCATTACCATCGAAAATAACCTTGCATACATTGATGCCACTAAATGTACATTCTGCAGGAAGTGTGTTGAAGAATGTCCTACAGGTTCTATTCTCGAGCTTAATTTTCCCCCCAGGAAACCTAAAGTTGAAGAGCAGACCGAGGTAAAAACAGTATAAAAATTACATTACATAATATAAAAACATCATATCGTTGAAAACATTTCCCACAGGTGGAGTTCATCCGCCCGAAAACAAGCTGACAGCAGGTAGTGAGATACGGCATCTGCCTCTTCCGTCAAATGTTGCAATACCTGTAAGCCAGCATATCGGTACTCCTGCCTCAATTATAGTTAACAAGGATGACAGGGTAAAAACAGGTCAGGTGATAGCTGTAAGCAAGGGATTTGTTTCATCAAACATACATTCATCAGTATCAGGTAAGGTTAATAAAATTGACGCTGTACTGGATACAACCGGATATAAGCAGACAGCCGTTTTTATTAATGTTGAGGGAGATGAATGGTCTGAGACCATTGACAGGAACGATGAAATAGTAACAGAAATAAAGCTATCGCCTGAAGAGATAGTAAAGAAATGTCTGGAATCGGGGATCGTAGGGCTAGGCGGGGCCACATTCCCTTCTCATGTTAAGCTCACCATACCCTCGGGAAAACGATGTGACCTGCTGATAATTAATGGAGTTGAGTGCGAACCTTATCTAACATCCGACCATCGTCTGATGCTCGAAAGAGGTGAAGAGATCCTTATTGGTGTTACAATCCTTATGAAGGCTCTCAGGGTTGATAAAGCCATGATAGGCATCGAAAGCAATAAGCCCGATGCCATAGATCATCTTACAAAGCTTGTAAAAGCATTTCAGGGGATAACAGTATATGCACTTAAGGTTAAATATCCGCAGGGTGCTGAAAAACAGCTAATAAAGGCTCTCACTAAAAGGGAGGTTCCTTCAGGACGCCTGCCTATCGATGTTAATACTGTTGTACATAATGTAGGTACCGCTTTTGCAGTATATGAGGCTGTTCAGAAAAACAAGCCTCTCTTTGAAAGAGTAGTTACAATTACCGGGAAATCTGTTTTAAATCCGGGTAATTATTTCGTAAGGATCGGCACACCGGTGAAAGACCTTATCGAAGCTGCCGGAGGCCTTCCCGATGATACAGGAAAGATTGTATCGGGCGGCCCGATGATGGGTAAAGCTCTCAGCAGTACAGAAGTACCTGTGGTCAAGGGTACTTCAGGAATTATTTTGTTCCCATCAAACGAGTCGAAGCGGATAAACTCAATGCCATGTATAAGGTGTGCAAAATGCGTACAGGCATGCGCCCTCAACCTTGAACCATATTTACTGATGACTCTTTCCGAAATAGGACTCTTTGAAAGAGCTGAGAAAGAGAGAATAACTGACTGTATGGAATGCGGGTCATGCAGCTTTATTTGTCCTGCGGGAAGACCCCTGCTTGATTATATCCGGCTTGGGAAAGCAACTGTTATTAAGATGGCCCGTGAAAGGGTATTAAAATAATTATTCTATAATTCCAGTAAATGAGCAACCTATTAAGCGTTTCACCTTCACCCCATGCTCACGGGAAAGAGACCACAAGAAAACTGATGACAGGAGTAATAGTGGCTCTCCTGCCTGCCCTTTTCACATCAGTATTTTATTTCGGCTATGGTGCTGTGATAGTAACAGCCACATCAGTTATATCGTGCGTTGTTTTTGAATACCTCATACAGAGATTTATATTCAAAAAACCAACTACAATAACAGACGGATCTGCGATAGTTACAGGTCTCTTACTGGCTTTCAACGTGCCGTCAAACCTGCCCGTTTACATAATTATTATCGGTAGTTTTGTCTCTATAGCTATTGCAAAAATGACCTTTGGCGGACTGGGGAACAATCCTTTTAATCCAGCTCTTGTAGGCCGTGTTTTTATGTTAATATCATTTCCCGTACAGATGACTACCTGGCCTGTACCTGCAGGATTGAATACCGCCTATACTGATGCCGTTACAGGTGCAACACCTCTGGCTATTATAAAGGAAGGACTTAAAAATGGTGAATCGATATCACAGCTTGTGACTCAGATCCCGACTCCCTCGCAGATGTTCCTTGGCAACATGGGCGGTTCAATGGGTGAAGTTGCTGCCATAGCACTGCTTATAGGATTTGTGTGGCTGCTGGCAAGAAAAATTATCACCTGGCATATTCCGGTATCTGTTGTGGGCAGCATTGCCATTTTTACTGCAATCCTCTGGTTCATAAATCCGGAGAAAAATGCGGATCCGCTTTTCCATATCCTTGCCGGGGGGGTGCTTCTTGGAGCCATCTTCATGGCCACTGATTATGTTACCTCACCCATGAATCCAAAAGCCATGTTGATTTATGGATGCGGTATTGGAATTCTTACTGTAATTATCAGAGTATGGGGCGCTTACCCCGAAGGAGTTTCGTTTGCAATCCTTATTATGAATGCATTTGTACCGCTGATGAATACTTATATTAAACCTGAAAGATTTGGGGAGGAGGTAAAAAATGGCTAAGACCGAATCAACTCTCAAAAATATGGTACTGTCGCTTACTCTTGTAGCGCTTGGGGCATCAGCATGTCTTGGTTTTATCTATGAAATTACCAAAGGTCCCATTGAAACAACCGCCCTTAACAAGAAACTGGATGCTATCAAGCTGGTTGTACCTGATTTTAATAATAATCCGGATGCCGAGATGTTCCGGCTGCCGACAGGCGATGGGGATAGTCTCGATATTTATCCGGCAAAAAATGACAGTGTGCTTATCGGCTATGCCGTCAACACCTACACAAACAACGGGTTCAGCGGGAATATTACCATGATGGCCGGATTTAAAACTGACGGCACAATCATCAATATAACCGTTCTCAAACATAAAGAGACTCCCGGGCTGGGTACCAAGATGACTGAGCCTGAGTTTAAAGATCAATTCATGAATAAAAATCCGAGAGAATTCAGTCTTGTAGTAGATAAGGACGGGGGACCGGTTGATGCCATAACTGCCGCTACAATAAGTTCCAGGGCATTCTGTGATGCCATACAACGTGCATATAACACGCTGCAGAAAGGAGGTCAGGAATGAACCAGTTACAAAACTTTACAAAAGGCTTCTTTAAGGAGAATCCCCTCCTTGTCCTGGTATTGGGCTGCTGCCCTGCCCTGGCCACAACCTCTTCGGCATTCAACGGCCTCGGTATGGGAATTGCAACAACATTTGTACTTCTGGGATCAAATACGGTTATTTCTCTTCTTTCGAATGTCATCCCCAACAAGGTCAGAATCCCGGCATTTATCATAGTTATTGCCTCATTTGTTACAATTGTCGACCTCGTTATGCAGGCTTTTGTGCCTGAATTGTATGAAACCCTGGGAATATTCATTCCGCTGATAGTTGTAAACTGCATTGTACTGGGCCGGGCAGAGGCATTTGCAAGCAAGAATTCCCTGCTCTCCTCGGTTATTGACGGCATGGGAATGGGTCTCGGCTTTACCATGGCTCTGGTAATTTTGGGATCCATACGTGAAATATTGGGAAGCGGGGCACTGTTTGGATACAAATTCATCAGTGGTGACGGCATCCTGGTATTTATCCTTGCGCCCGGAGCTTTCATAGCACTGGGATACATGATAGCTTTAATAAACCGGTTAAGAAAAACCTAAAAAGAGACTGACATGGAATATATATTAATTATAATATCAGCTGTACTGATCAACAATATAGTTCTTGCCCAGTTCCTGGGTATCTGTCCCTTTCTGGGGGTTTCGAACAAGGTTAATACTGCTCTGGGTATGGCGGGAGCGGTAACATTCGTTATGGTCCTTGCTTCAATAGTAACATATCTTATTCAGGTTTATATACTTGATAAACTGGGTATTGGATTTATGCAGACAATAACCTTTATCCTGGTTATAGCATCCCTGGTCCAGATGGTTGAGATAATTCTGAAAAAGATCAGCCGGCCTCTTTACCAGGCACTCGGTATTTACCTTCCGCTTATAACTACCAATTGCGCTGTGTTGGGTGTTGCAATACTTATCATTAAGAAAGACTTCAATCTTCTTGAAGGCACAGTATTTGCCGCGGCAAATGCCATAGGATTCGGACTTGCCCTGGTAATTCTTGCCGGAATCAGGGAACAGCTTGAACTTGTTAACATCCCGAAGGCAATGAAAGGTGTCCCGGTTTCGCTGATCGTTGCAGGGATACTTGCCCTGGCTTTCATGGGGTTCACCGGAATAGTAAAATAAATAACTACATTTGTCATTTTACCTTTATGTGTAATAAATGACATTATCGGAGTATTACCGGGTCCTTGGTTTACCGCTAAACTCTTCGGTTAACGATATAAAGAAAGCCTACAGGAAGAAAGCCCGCCTGTACCACCCCGACGTCAATCCTTCATCCGACGCGCGCGATAAATTTATTCTTGCCACGGAAGCCTATGATTTCCTTATCGCCAACCACGATAAAATGATAAAAGATGAAGAATCATACCGGCAGGCAATGGAAAACTGGAGAAAATACAGACAGGACAGATCACGGCAACGTGCCCGTGCATACTCTCATGCATCATATGTCCGGTTTAAAAAGACTGAATTTTATAAGACCACAAGAATATTTGACGGGACAACAATCATTTTCAGCCTGATCCTGTCAGTTACCATGGTTATTTATACGATCGCGGGATATATATACAGGCTGATCCATCCTCTTCCCGAACCGGAACAACCCTCAGTATTCGTTTTTATTCTCCTTCTGACAGTTGGTGTGGGATTTGTCGTGGTTTCGCTGATCTATCTCAAGGCCTACATCGAAACCTCAAAAAAACACAGAAAACAGGACTAATAGTATGGCACAATTTTTGGGCAATATTTATTTAAACCATACCATTTACTAATTAAGTCCGTTCTGATCATAAACTAACTGACAAAAATATGAAGCATAATATTTTAACAACCGTGGTGGTTCTTCTTTCAATACCCCTGTTATTAGTAGAATGTAGTAAAACTCCCGATGAAGTTTTACCTGAAGAACCTGTCTTAATAGATCTTACCTCAAACCAGATTTCGCTTATTGAATCAGAGAATTCATTTGCATTTGATATTTTCAGGAAAGTAGTTGAAAATACAGAGCAGGCAGAAAACATAATAATCTCACCTCTGAGCATTTCCTACGCTCTCTCAATGACACTTAACGGAGCTGACGGTGCAACACGTGACTCAATGTTAATGGCCCTGAGAGTCAGTGGAATAACACCGGAAGAGATCAATAATTCATATAAAAAGCTTACTGAAGCCCTTCTTTCAGTCGATAAACGGGTTATCATGACAATTGCTAATTCTGTATGGACTAAGGAAGGTTTTCCTGTAAAAGAATCTTTTATTGATATACTTGAAACATATTATGATGCTGAATCACAGCAATTTGACATAAATAATCCGGAAACTCCTGATATAATTAATCAATGGATTGAAGATAACACTAATGGATTAATTAAAGATATGATTGATGAATTGGAGCCGGATGTCGTAATGTTGTTAATTAATGCTATCTATTTCAAGGGAATATGGAAATATCAGTTCGAAGAAGGTGATACTGATTACAAAACCTTTTATAAAACCGGAGATGAAAACATTGAAGTCCCGATGATGAACCAGGAAGTTGATTTAATGGTATATCGTGGTGAAAACTTCACACTTGCCGAACTTCCGTACGGTCAGGGTAATTTTGTGATGGATATCATACTGCCGGATGATCCTGATGGAATCAATAGAATCATACCGGTTATTACTGAAAGTTCTTTCAACAACTGGATCAGCCAGGCATCGGAAACAAAGGCTGATATATATTTACCCAGGTTCAAGTATGATTATAAGAAAAAACTAAAGGATATTCTATCTGATATGGGCATGAGAATAGCCTTTTACCCGGGTGCGGATTTCACAAATATTGCAGATACAAACCTGAATATTCAGGAGGTCATTCATCAGGCATTTATTGAGACCAATGAGGAGGGAACAGAGGCTGCCGCTGCTACAGTTGTTATAATAGAATTATCATCAATACCATCCGGACCTCTCGTTTTTAATGCAGATCATCCCTTCATTTACATAATCAGAGAGACTACAACCAATTCCATTATCTTCATGGGCTGCGTGAATGATCCGCTGGCTGAATAAATAAGACCGAGTGATTTTTTTCTGCCTTTACATATGGGAATTGGCTTTATCTTCCTGCTAATCGGTGTACCCGTTTTTCTCGTATTCAGAAAGATTCACCGATTTTGATGAAATTGAAAGGTACCCTGAGGATTAAAGAAAAATATTCTCCCCTTTCAAGAATATCTTCGTCACCTTCCTCATAATACCAGTTATAAACACACCTTCCGTTTTTCAGAGCCACCCTCTTCATCATTTCCAGCAGATGTATAAATACCTTGGCACTTGCGCTGTTGAAATATTCAAGGTTCATATCAACCCGGGTCAGCTCTGCCGGTTCTTCAACATACGAGTCTATCCAGCTTTCGACAGGTGCAAAGAATTCAGCCACATTCTCATGTATTGAACGCCCGCTGATCTGAAGTGAACCCTCGGGACTCAATATTATTTCTGGCGTATTCTTCCCCGGTGAAATCCTTAGCTCCTGCATTTAGAATTATTTGCTCCCAATTTAATTAAATAAAATAAATTCTTCAATTATTTTCCGCTTATAATCTTGCAAGAGGAGTAATGTCCTGTCCGGCAAACTCTCCTCTAAGATACTTATAATAACCAGTAATTCCAATCATTGCAGCATTATCGGTTGTAAAATCGACAGCCGGGATGAAGAGAGCCCATCCCCTCTTTTCCGCCTCTGCCCTGACAGCATCTCTCAATCCTGAATTTGCTGACACACCCCCTGCAATACCAATCTGTTTTATCCCTGTTTCCAATGAGGCTTTTACCAGTTTGACGGTAAGTATGTCTACTATTGTATACTGGAGTGAAGCACAAAGATCTGCTTTGTTCTTCTCAATGAAGTCACTATCCTCCTTCAGCCTGTCCCTGAGAAAATAGAGAAAACTGGTCTTTAATCCGCTGAAGCTGAAATTGAGGCCTTTCACCGATGGTTTTGCAAATTTAAAGGCTTTCCTATTTCCCTCAGATGCCTGCCTGTCTATTACCGGTCCTGCAGGATAAGGAAAACCCATCAGCTTTCCGCATTTGTCAAATGCCTCACCGGCCGCATCATCTATGGTATTTCCCAGAACTTCCATATCGAGGTAGCTTTTCATCAGCACTATCCGGGTATGTCCCCCTGAAACAAGAAGGCACAGGAAAGGAAATGAAGGGACATTGTCCTCGCGACCTTTTATCCTTATAAAATGTGCCAGAACATGTGCATGCAAATGGTTGACTTCGATAAGGGGAATGCCAAGGGAAAGAGCAAATCCCTTCGCGAATGAAGCACCGACAAGAAGAGATCCCAGGAGTCCGGGTCCGCGGGTAAAAGCTACTGCACTGATATCGCTTATACCTGTTCCTGAACGTTTTAAAGCCTCATCAATGACAGGAACAATGTTTGCCTGGTGGGCCCGGGATGCAAGCTCGGGCACAACCCCTCCATACGATCTGTGCACCTCCTGCCCGGCGATCAGGTTGGAAAGAACATATCCATCCCTGATTACAGCTGCGGAAGTATCATCGCACGAAGACTCTATGGCTAAAATTGTTACTGGCATGAATGCTTTGATTTTCGGTATATTTTAGGTTATTTTGATCTATGATTTTTTAACCGTTGTAAATGGTCAAAAGTATTAAAAAATCAGTTAAGTATATTCTCATTTTCCTCGGGATAATCATAACTCTTCCGACAATATTTTATTTTATCCTGCGAGTGCCTGTGGTGCAAACAATGCTTGTCAGAAGGATCACCGATCATATCTCGGAAGAGACCAGATCGTCGATAATGATTGGGAAAGTCGAATTTCATTTCTTTAACAGGTTGTACATGAATGACATACTGATTAAAGACCAGAACAACGACACACTTATTTATTCCCAAAAAATTTCAGCGGGCATAAGAAAAATTGACTTTAGGAAAAAAGCATTCAGACTGGGAAGGGTAGTCATTGACAGTCCTGTTGTTTCTTTTGCAGCGGACTCTGCCGGTACTCTAAACATAATGTGGTATATTGATAAGCTGAGGGCACCAAATGATACTCTGAAAAAAGGGAAGAATACAATCGATATCAATCAGATTGATATCAACAACGCAAGGTTTTCGCTTGTAACCGATAAAGGTGCTAAGAGTAAAGCCCCAATAGATCTCCGTAATCTTCATCTTGCTGATATCAACTGTATCCTGGAGGGCTTTAGTATAAAGGATGATACAACTTCTTTCAATATTTATAACCTGGGGTTCAGGGAATCCGGAGGATTCAAGGTAAAGAGAATGAACAGCGCTCTTATCCTTTCCAGAAATTATATCCGCTTCAATTCCGCTTTCATGGAGTGCGACAGCACAATTTTGAATATCTCCCATGCAGGTATGAAAGTTGATTCATCCTCTTCTTTCAGAAATTTCATCAATGATGTCCGGCTCGACATTTTACTTGACAGATCTATGGTCGGCTTTTCCGATCTGCAGTATTTTGCTCCCTTTGTCAGCAAAATAAATGAGTCGGTTTGGATATCAGGCAAAATCCTGGGCACCATATCTGAATTAAGAGGCAGGAATATTGAAGTGTCCTGCCTTGATGACACATATCTCGACTGTGATTTTGATTTCTCAGGGCTTCCTGAAATTGAAAACTCCTTTATTTATTTCGGCATTAATGATTTCAGGTCCAATGCAGAAGACATTGAAAAAGTAAACATCTCCGGGAACGGACCTGTGAAACTTCCTGATTTCATTCATAAGCTGGGTACTATATCCTTCGACGGGACCTTTACAGGTTTTACAACTGATTTTGTCGCGTATGGAAAGATCCGGTCAGATCAGGGTCTATTGAAAACTGACATTTCAATGAGACCGGAGGAATCAAACAGATTCAGAGTCAATGGTTTAATAACAGCAAGCGATATAGCCCTGGGTTACCTTTTAGAACAACCCGAAATGATGGGGAACCTCAGCATGAATGCCAATATTGACGGGATTGCCTATTCTCTGAAAAGGTTCTCAGGTGATCTGTCAGGACTTATCGACAGTATAGAAATAAACAATTATAAATACCGCAATATTGGACTGAACGGCTCTTTTACCGAAAAGACCTGGGATGGCAGTGTTAATATCTCTGAAAACAATATCAGGATGGATCTACTGGGAATGTTCAATTTCAACAGGGAACTGCCTGAATTTGATTTTACACTGAACCTGGCAAACGCTGATCTTTATAAGCTTAATTTTGATAAAACCGATACTACATCATCACTGTCAATGTTGCTTACAGCTAACATTAAAGGAAGTAATATCGATAACGTTGACGGTGAAATCAAGCTTCTTAATTCCAGTCTGAAAAAATATGGTAATATCCTTGAGCTTTATAATTTCTCTATTAATACCTTCATTGAAAATGAGCTTCCTGCAATCAGCCTCCGGACCGACTATATTGACGCCGACCTGAGAGGGTATTACGATTTCAGCGGTTTGGGCGCAATGTTTAAAAAAACTTTATCATCAGTTATGCCGTCTCATTTTAACGAGCCTGTCCCAGACAGTGATGATTTACCCAATTATTTCACATTCAATATCAACTTCAAAAACACTGATAAGCTGAATAGTTTCTTCAAGACAGGACTCCTTATATCTGAAAACAGTTATCTGAACGGCGAAATATTAACTGACAGCATAATGAAGATAAAGGGTGAAGCCAAAGCCCTCAGTATTGGGAGTAATACTTTTAATGACCTTAAAATTGAAGGAAACCTTATTGTACCGGGACTCTATTTAGGATTAGAAAGTTCTTCACTGAATTTACTGGGACAATCTGATCTTAAAGGATTTACGGTTAATCTTAATTCAATATCAGATACTTTGCTTTTTAACCTCAACTGGGATAATGAGGAGAAAATACTTAACAGGGGAAATTTCACGGCAAGCGGTATTATCTCTGATAATATAAATAATGATCCTTTTCTTATTATTGATATAGATTCCTCCGCCATTTATACCCATAATAATTTATGGAAAATAAGCCGCTCTATCATAGCTCTTGATTCAACATCAATAAATATAAACAATCTGAATATCAGCAATAAAGCTCATCACTTTCTTATTGATGGTACGGTATCTGAAGATCCTGCCGATACTCTTCACATTGAATTCGAAGGAATAGATATTTCTCCTCTTAATGTACTGGCAGGGAAGAAAAAAGAAAACGACAGAATACCTATGGGATTAAAAGGAAACCTTAATGGCAATATAGTATTTACAAATAATTATAATAATCCGCTTTTGGAAAGTGATCTTAAGGTAAGCGATTTCTCGATGCTTGATAGTGATTACGGAGATCTGTCAGTCAAGTCAGTGTGGGACCATGAGAACGGACTATTAAATATCGATGCAGGGAATAACCTGGGCGGGGAAAAAATGCTCGGCATCACAGGATCGTACAACCCGGCTACCAGGAAGATAAATCTCGACGGTATGGCTGACAAGCTGCCAATTGATGGCATGAATCGTCTGCTCGGTGTGTTTGCATCAGACATCAAAGGAACAGTAACTGGTAAGGTTAACATATCAGGCGAAACAAACAAACTGGTGCTCAAAGGTGCTCTGATGGTCGACAATGCTTCACTGAAAATAGACTACCTGCAAACGATTTATACTTTCAGTGATTCTTTAAGATTTGATAAGAACAAAATTATTTTCAAAGATTTACGGATGACCGATGAAAGGGGGAATATTGCTCTACTGAATGGATCGGTTAATCATGACTATTTTAAGGATTACCGTTCCGATCTCATGATCACAACAAATAAGACTATGGTCATAAATACAAAACAAAAAGACAATGAATTATTTTATGGAACGGTATTCGCAACAGGAGTGACGACTATTAAAAACAATGCTTCTGTCATCTCATTTGATATATCAGCAAAAACCGACAGAAATACCAGGTTCTATATTCCACTGAATACAACTGAAACAGTATCGGATTATTCTTACATAACATTCATTGACCATGATACTGTTCCCGAGACAGTGGCTTTACCACGAAAGTCCATTGAGAAACCTGATACGGAAACAAAACTAGATCTGAATATTGACCTGGAAGTGACACCTGATGCTGAGGTACAGCTGATCTTCGATTCAAAGATAGGCGATGTGATGCAGGGACATGGTTCAGGTAATCTGAATATCAGCCTCAAACCTGATATGGATTTCAGGATTTCAGGAGATTACGTTATTGAGGATGGCGATTATCTCTTTACTCTTGGCAATATTTTTAACAAACCGTTCAGTGTTGAAAATGGAGGAACAATAAATTTCAACGGAGATATTGACGATGCCCAGATTGACATAAAAGCTATATATAAGTTAAAGGCTTCACTGTATGAGATTCTCCAGGATGAAAGATATAATGAAAGGATTCCCGTTGAGTGCCAAATCAATCTTTCGGGCAACCTGTTCAACCCTGTTGTAGACCTTGATATATTTCTCCCGATGGCAGATGAAGCTACCAGAACCTACCTCAAGAACGTGATAACTACCGAAGAAGAGCTGAGCCGGCAGTTTCTGTATCTGCTTGTCATGAATAGTTTCTATTCAGATCCCTCTTATGGTTCATCTCTTACCGCAACAACAACAACAACAGGAACATCAGCAATGGCTGTGACAACCACCGAAATGGTTTCAAATCAACTCAGTAACTGGGTATCGCAGATAAGTAATGATTTTGATATAGGATTTGTATACAGACCAGGTTATAAAGATCTTAATTCCAATGAAGTACAACTCGCTCTTTCAACGCAGTTGCTGAACGACAAAGTAATAATAAACGGTAATTTTGATGTCAGGGGACCCGGAGAATCGGCCGACAATACCGACCAGCTTATAGGTGATTTCGATATAGAATATAAACTTGCCGAAAATATAAGGTTTAAAGTATTCAACAGATTCAATAACCCTTACACAGGAAGACAGACAGATTATACCCAGGGATTAGGCGTTTTCGTCAAAAAGGATTTTGATAAGTTTTCTGACCTCTTCGGGAAAAAGATAAATTCAGATGTTAAAAAGGAGAAGGAACCGGTAGTTACCGGAGAGCAGTAATTATCTCACCATTATTACATTCAAATGACAGTATGTAGTTAATAAATAATAAAGCTTTGTTACTAACCGCATATAATAGAATACTCTGGAAATACGTTTTTTAATATCTTCACACTTGAATTAAACTTGCTTTTTGGCAAAACGAAACGATTTAATAAATAAGATATGGGATTCTTACAATTCATTTTACAGCAGGATGTAACAGCTCCTGTTGAGACCGCAGGTGATATGGACCTGACAATACTTGATTTCGCTATCAAGGGAGGATGGATGATGATACCTATCATACTTCTCTCTTTTATTGCAGCATATATCTTCATTGAAAGATACTATGTCATAAGAAATGCCACTAAGGAGGATCAGAACTTCATGAACAGAATCAAGGATTATATCCATGACGGTAAGATTGAAGCAGCACTGGCCCTGTGCCGGTCAACTGACAGCCCCTCTGCAAGGATGGTGGAAAAGGGTATCTCAAGACTTGGAAGACCTTTACAGGACATTACCACAGCTATCGAAAATGTCGGGAAGCTTGAAATAGCAAAGCTTGAAAAAAGCTTTCCCACACTGGCAACTATATCCGGAGCAGAACCAATGCTCGGATTCCTTGGAACCGTAATAGGTATGGTACGATCCTTCTATGCAATGTCGCAGGCAGGTAACAATATTGAAGTGTCATTGCTCTCTGACGGTATATATACTGCTCTCATTACCACAGCTGCAGGACTTATTATTGGGATACTCGGGTATTTTGCTTACAATACACTGGTTGTGAGAGTGGAAAGGGTTGTTTTCAGGCTTGAGGCAACACTTACCGAGTTTATGGACATATTAAATGAACCTGTAAAAACAAACCGTTAAAATGGCAATCGCAAATAGAAATAAGATCAGTGTAAGCTTCAGTTCGGTAGGTATGACTGATGTTGTATTTAATCTATTGATTTTCTTTATGTTAACATCAACACTGGTACATCCTACGGCATTGAAACTCCTTCTTCCGAAGGGGAGTGCCCAGACATCGGCCAAACCCCAGACAACGGTTTCAATAACGGCTGATCAAAGATACTTTGTTGAACAACAGCCGGTTACTTTAACAGAGCTTGAAGAAGTATTATATCAAAAGCTCGGCAGTAATCCTGACACATATATTTCACTTCACGCCGACAAAACAGTTCCGTTTGAAAGTGTGGTTCAGGTACTCAATATAGCACAGGCAAATAATTACAAGCTGATAATTGCGACGACACCCAGATAACGACCTTTACAGCTTTCCTTCAGAACGCGGGAAAGGGATTACCGGAACAATATTGATCCATCTTGTTGCACTGGTATTGTGTGTACTTTTGGGTTTTTCGGTCCCGCCACCACCTGAATATGAAGAAGGAATAATAGTCAATTTCGGTACTGATGAGACGGGACTGGGTATGATTGAACCATCTCCGCCGGCATTCCGGGAAGAGGCATCACCTCCTCCATCATCTGAGCCTGAAGTTTTCACGGATGAAGAGCCGTTGCTGACACAGGACGATGAGGAGGCGCCTGAAGTAAAAAAAGTTGACCCGGAAGCCGAAAAAAAGAGACTTGAACAAATTGAGGCCGAAAGAATAAGGAAAGAACAGGTTGAGGCCGAAAGAATACGAAAAGAGCAGGAGGAAATTGAAAGAAAAAGGATTGAAGCCGAACAGCTGAGGCAGACAGAAATTATGGATCGCACAAGAAAGGCTCTCGAGGGTTCAAAAAATGCAGGGACATCAACAACAGGGGAAGGAGTGGCCGGAGGTGAAGGAAACCAGGGTGTTCCCTCCGGTTCTGTTGACTCACAAAACCGAGGTGAAGGTGGTGGTACAGGTAACAGTGGAATATCATACAACCTTGCCGGAAGGGGATTCCAAAAACTGCCCCTGCCTGAATATGATTACCAGGGTGAGGGGAAAGTTGTTGTGGAAGTTAGCGTTGACAGATCCGGGAAGGTTATACAGGCCGTACCGGGAATAAAGGGTTCAAGCACTCTTGATGAATATCTCCTGAAGGTTGCCAAAGAAGCAGCATTGAAAGCTCGGTTCGACATTAAACAGGATGCTTCCCTTGTCCAGAAGGGGACAATAACATACAATTTTATACTCAGGTAATAATCAGGCTATTCTTTCGAAAATCTCATCTATCGCATTGTGCAGGTTATTAATGAGGTCATTGTCCTTGATGACATAATTATCAATACCTTTTCTTGCCAGTTCAAGAACCACTTCACCCTTATCCTGCCCTGAAAGCATGATCACAGGCGTATCGGGTTTTAATTCCTTGATCTTATCCAGTACCTGCATTCCGTTCATAAACTCCTTGTTATTTTTAACAAACAGATAGTCAAGGATTACCAGGTCAGGATTTTTATTAAGCGCTTCGAGGCAATCTTCACCTGTTTCAAATGCTTCAAGTTCATATTTATCAGATGTCAACCTCTTAATAACTAGTGTATTAATAAAGGTGTCATCATCAACAACGAAAATTAGTTTTTTGCTATCCATTACTGAAATATGCTAACAACGGACCGATGTAAAAATACAAAAAAAACAAAATAATAAAAAATTACTGTTCATCTTATTATTATGTTACATTGCAAAAAGAGGATATGGTTTCATCATTTTTACAATCTTCTCTCCTACTGCTGATATTACAGACTCATCCTCAATATTGGAAATTACCTCATCAATCAGGTCAACAATAACTCCCATATTTTCTTCCTTCATACCTCTGGTTGTAATTGCCGGCGTACCAATCCTCAGCCCTGAAGTAAGGAAAGGTGAACGGCTGTCGAATGGTACCATGTTTTTATTTATAGTGATATGTGCACGCACAAGTGTATTCTCCACCATCTTTCCGGTAATATCAGGGAACTTTGTTCTCAGGTCAATAAGCATGAGATGGTTATCAGTGCCATTTGAGATTACCTTATAGCCTTCATCAATAAAGGCCTGAGCCATTACTGATGCATTCTTTACGACCTGTGCCTGGTATTCCCTGAATTTCGGATCGAGAGCCTCTCCAAACGAGACTGCCTTGGAAGCAATGACATGCTCGAGCGGTCCGCCCTGGACACCCGGAAAAACTGCCGAGTTAAGGAGTGAAGACATCATTCTGACTTCACCTTTTTGTGATGTTATACCCCATGGATTAACGAAATCTTTACCCATCAATATTATTCCGCCACGGGGACCTCTCAGTGTTTTATGTGTTGTAGATGTTACTATGTGTGCATATTTCAGCGGATTTTCAAGCAGGCCGGCTGCTATTATTCCAGCCGGATGTGCCATGTCGACCATAAGAATCGCTCCGATCATATCAGCTATCTTACGCATTCTCTCATAATCCCATTCGCGTGAATAAGCTGAGGCTCCGCCTATGATCATCTTAGGCTTTTCCCTGAGTGTAATCTCCTCCATCATGTCATAATCGACCATCCCGGTATCCTCTTTCACGCCATATGCAACAGGCCGGTAAAGTATCCCTGATGAATTTACCGGCGACCCGTGGGACAGGTGTCCTCCATGCGAAAGATCTAATCCCAGGAAAGTATCTCCAGGTTTTAGAACAGTCATAAAAACAGCCATATTAGCCTGGGCACCGGAATGAGGCTGCACATTGACATATTCAGCATTGAAGAGCTGCTTCAGCCTGTCAATAGCTGCCTGCTCCGTCTGATCAACAATTTCACATCCGCCATAATAGCGACGACCCGGATAACCTTCAGCATATTTGTTTGTCAAAACCGACCCCATCGCTTCAAGCACCTGGGGACTCACAAAATTCTCGGAAGCTATGAGCTCTATGCCGTTAAGCTGCCGCTGCCGCTCCTTTTCAATAAGATCAAAAACAAAAGTGTCTCTTTCCATAATGATTTAATTTATATTTTATTCTTCAGTAAACTGAACCAGTAATTCGCGATAAGTCGTGTATATCCTTGATAAGGACCCTGCTTATCCCATGGCTTATGTTATCTTTCACCAGGTACTTTACAAACAGTAAGGCCAACAACATTCCGAAAAGAGGATAGGCCAGATAGAGATAACTGCCTGATTCACTGGTTATTCCTCTTGTAAGTATCTGGTGTGTATAATGAATGGCATTTTTCAGAATTACAGCGGCAAATGCGCTTAAAAGCCCGACCGCAAAGCTAAGCATATATACCAGTTTAGCCTGATCGATGCGTTCAAAACGTGGATGGAGAATATTCCTGAAAAATCTGGTCCTGAACATAGCGATACAAATATAAAAACATTACTGCTGCTTCACAGTTTTTTGCTTAAGTTTGTCAGCCTGTAAAAAGGTGAAGTCCAGGCAACCGGTAGTAATTGATATATGATAGATTACAGCAGATATACTCTTGATAATGGACTAAAGGTCCTTGTACATGAAGACAGGTCGACACCTCTTGTCGCCATGAATATACTCTATTATGTGGGATCAAAGGATGAAGGACCGGGGTCAACAGGACTGGCACATCTGTTTGAACATCTGATGTTCGGGGGTACTGCAAGAATTCCGGATTTTGACAGGCATCTGCTTTTAGCCGGAGGAGAGAACAATGCATTCACCAATACCGATATTACAGATTATTATATTACTCTTCCGTCGGAAAATATTGAAACTGCTTTCTGGCTCGAATCAGACAGGATGAACCTTCTCGATTTCTCGCAGAGAAATCTCGACATACAAAAAAATGTTGTAATCGAAGAATTTTATCAACGTTATTTGAACCAGCCTTATGGAGACGCAATGCTTCTGCTCAGGCCTCTTGTCTACAAGATACATCCGTACCGTTGGCCGGCAATAGGTATGGACATTTCACATATCAGGAATGCAGATCAGGAAAAAGTAATGGGATTCTTCTTCTCTCATTATGCACCAAATAATTCTATCCTGACCCTGACAGGAAATATAACCTGTGGTCGTGGCATCAGCCTGGCAGAGAAATGGTTCGGAAAGATTGAAAAAAGAGCTGTGAGACCGAAAACAGTGCCATCCGAGCCGGTGCAGACCGAAGCAAGAATGTTGACTGTGGAAAGAGAGGTTCCTGCCGATGCTTTATATATGGCATGGCATACCGGACCTCGCACCAGCGATGATTTTTACACTCTGGACTTATTGACAGATATTCTTTCCGGAGGAGAATCAGGCAGACTCCATACAAAACTTGTAAGGCAGAAAAAACTGTTCAGCGAGATAAACGCCTATGTTACATCTGATGTTGATCCGGGCCTCATTATTTTACATGGCAAATTGATGAAAGATGTTGATATCCGTCATGCCGAAGAATCTGTAAATAAAGTAATTGACACTCTCAAACGCTCCTGTCCTCCTCCCCTCGAGATGGAAAAGGTCAGGAACAGGTATGAATCCTCAAATGTCTTTGCTAACACCAATATTCTTAATAAAGCAATGAATCTTGCTTTTTACGAGCTGATAGGTAATCCTGATCTTATAAATGATGAGGTTGATATTTACAAAAAAATTGACAGTATGATGGTAACGGAAGCAGCCCGGAAGTATCTCGATCCGTCAAACTGCAGTATCCTTTACTACAAATCGGCAAGAAGAAAGTAAAATGAATATTATATTTCCACCAAAACCACAAGTTGTGCCGGTTAATCCGGGGAAGATCCGGAATCCTGCCAGGGTACTACTAAACAACGGCACTCCGGTTTATATGATAGAAGCTGGCACTGAGGATATTATGCGGATCGATTTTACTTTCGATGCAGGAGAGGCTCAGGAATATCTGCCACTGCTTGCATCCACAACAAATATGATGCTTACGGAGGGATCCCGCAATTACAGTTCTCAGGAACTAAATAAAATACTCGATTTCCACGGTGCATTTTACAACCTGTATGCAGAAAAAGACCGCGCTGGTCTCATCATCTTTTTTATAACCAGACATATTGAAAAGATACTTGAGCTTGCCGGGGAAATTGTCTTTCGGCCTCTTTTCCCTGGTACCGAACTTAAAGCATTGATGAAAAAACGTTTACGATGGTATCTTGTGAACAGGGAAAAGGTGAATAATCTCGCCATGGAACATTTTTTTAAATCAATTTTCGGAAATCATCATCCATATGGCAGGCAGATAGTCCCTGAGGATTTCGAGAACATGAATCCGCCCCTCCTGAAAGATTTTCATGCTGCAAATTATACTCCCGAAAAACTGGCCATTATAATATCAGGCAAAATACACGGGAGGACCCTTGATCTTTTAAACGGGCATTTTGGTGAAAATTTTGCAAGTGATGTTTATATAGAAGAATCACATAATTTATTGAAAGCAAGTGAAAACAGAAGAACCCATATAAAGAAACCGGGGGCAGTACAAACAGCTGTCAGAATTGGATGTCCTGCAATAAATAAATGCCATCCCGATTATCCGGGACTGAAGATATTAAATGTGATACTTGGTGGATATTTTAACTCAAGGCTGATGAAAAACATCAGGGAAGATAAAGGTCTGACATACGGAATACATTCAATGGTCTCATCACTCATTCTCAGCGGTTTTAATATTATTTCCACTGAAGTGAGTAAAAAAAGTACTCAAAAAGCAATTGATGAGATATATAGTGAAATAAGACGATTACAGAGTGAGCCTGTTGAAAAAGAGGAGCTCACAATAGTCAGAAACTATATGCTTGGAGAGATGGTGAGGATGTTTGACGGACCTTTTGCTCTGGCAGAAAGCTTCAGATCGGCATGGGAGTTCGGACTTGATACTTCCTATTATGACACGCTGATCAAAAAAATAAGAACTATTACTCCTGATGAAATAACAGCATTAGCCGGTACGTATTATAATATTGAAAAGCTTCATGAAATAACGGCAGGATAAAAATGAGGTTAAAATCACTTTATACTATTATCATTTTCCTTGTCTCTTTTGTCACAAAGGTCACTGGCCAACCGGACACTGAATCGCCCGTATCTCCTGTTCTTGATCTGGTAACTGTTAATCAGTTAACAGGTTATTCTGAGATATCATGGACGGCGAGCTCTTCGCCTGATGTGACAGGATATGTGGTTTATGAATACATAAATAATGAAGGGTATTCTCTTGACACTATCCATAATCCCCTAATAACAAGCTACATACATAATAACCTCAAATCTTCCGAACTCTCTGTATCCTATGTAGTGGCAGCTTTTGACAGTGCAGGTAACATAAGTCCCCTGTCCAATTTCCTCAATACTGTTTTCTTAACTGCAAGTTTAGATACCTGTAATAAAAAGATAGAGCTGGATTGGAACAATTATCCATCAGACCCCAGGCAGGTAGAGAGCTACACTGTGCTTTATTCGGTAAATGAAGGTATCTATTCGGAGGCAGGAACAATTCCGGGTGACAAAAGCAGCTTCTCAATAGATGATTTTTCACTTGATGTACAATATTGCTTTATCATAAGGGCAGATCTCGAAGGAGGTGTTTTTAGCCTCTCAAACAAAGCCTGCGTGAACACAAGAATGCAAAAGCCCCCGCAGTGGATAAATGCAGATTTTGCAACTGTGACTCAGGAAAATGACATCCTGCTTTCATTTAAGATAGATCCTTTGTCAGAGATCACTGAATATATCCTTGAAAGAAAAACTGGAACATCAGGCTCATTTCAGGAAATTGAATATTTTCCTGACGAAACAGAATCATTATTATATACTGACACTGATACAGATATCTCGAAAATTAATTACTACCGACTTTCTGCTGTCAACAGTTGTGATGTTGCGATAACCATATCGAATGTAGCCTCAAATATTGTACTCTCCCTGGAAAAGATTGAAAATGAATTACATCTTGCATGGAATCCATATAAAGAGTGGAACGGCATAGTCGATATTTATAAGTTATTAATAAATACCAGAGGAACATATGAAGAGAGATATACAATTTCTTCTTATGATACGGCCTTTGCTATAGCATATTCTGATCTGATGTACGATGTGACAGGACAGGAGGTATGTTTTATTATCAAAGCATACGAAACAGCAAATCCTTACGGAGTATATGGGGAAAGCAGCTCATCACGTATCTGCACACCAGTTACTGAACGGATAACAGTCCCCAACCTGTTTACTCCCGATGAGGATCTCGTTAATGATCTTTTCAGTCCTGTTCTTTCATTCACACCGGCTGAATATCAACTTATAATAACCGACCTGAAAAGGAGAAGGATTTTTACAACCAGGGATTATGCGGAAAAATGGGATGGTACAGAAAACGGCGTTCCGGTTTCGGAAGGTGTTTTCTTATGGTTTTTAAACGTAACGGAGCCGTCAGGTGACAAAGTAATTAAAACCGGAACTGTTACTGTTTACAGATCCCAAAAATGATTTCCGGGAGCTTCACCGCATATACCCCTTCCAGAATTACGCGAATAAGACTATATTTGTAAATTGCATAAAAAGTTGTCTTGAATATTTATGGGGAACAAGGATATTTTTGATGAGGAGGATATAAAACAGATTCAGGATGAATATGATTCACTTGTAAATAATCTTCTGAGATGCGATAAGAAAGGCGACAGGGAGATGATTGACAAAGCCTTCGGGATTGCCAACAAAGCTCACTGGAACATGCGTCGTAAATCGGGAGAACCTTATATTCTGCATCCCATTGCCGTAGCAAAAATTGTAAACCAGGAGATCGGTCTTGGAGCTAAATCAATAACAACTGCATTGCTTCATGATGTAGTTGAAGACACCGATTATTCGCTTGATAACGTAAAGAGGGATTTCGGGCTTAAGATCTCTTCTCTGATTGATGGTCTTACAAAGATCTCGGGCACATATGATAAGGAAAGCTCTTCGTCGATGCAGGCTGAAAACTTCAGGAAAATGCTGATGACGCTCTCTGACGATATGAGAGTCATTCTTATTAAGATAGCAGACCGCCTTCATAATATGAGGACTCTCGATTCGCTACCCGAACACAAAAGGATGAAGGTTGCCGGTGAAACAATTTTCCTTTATGCACCACTTGCTCACCGGCTGGGTTTGTTTGCCATCAAGAGCGAACTCGAGGATCTCAGCTTTAAATTCCGGCAGCCTCATATCTATGAAGAAATCGCTTCAAAGCTTAAGTTAAGCGAAAAAAAGTACATGTCCTTTCTCAATAAATTCTCATTCCCCATAATAGACAAATTAACAGAAGCAGGCTTTAAATTCGATATCAGCAGCCGTCCAAAATCGGTATTCTCCATTTGGAAGAAGATGCAGGCAAAAAATGTTCCTTTCGAGGAGATTTACGATGTACTTGCGGTAAGGATAGTATTTGAACCCATACCTGACACTCCTGAAAAAACCCAATGCTGGAATATCTATTCAATGATCACCGATTCATATCTGCCCAAACCTGACCGTTTACGTGACTGGGTGAGCCGTCCAAAACCTAATGGGTATGAAGCTCTGCATGTGACAGTTATGGGCCCCGAAGGGAAATGGGTTGAGGTACAGATAAGAAGTACGAGAATGGATGAGATAGCTGAAAGAGGCTATGCAGCACACTGGAAATATAAGGGAGACGGGGCACAGGAGAGTGAGCTTGATAAATGGATAAAAAAGATAAGGCTCATGCTCGAAAATCCGCTTGAGGATCCTATTGAATTCCTCGACGAATTCAAGATGAACCTGTTCTCTTCCGAAATCATGGTATTCACCCCAAAAGGAAAGCTGGTAAGTCTCCCAAAGGGGGCATCTGCACTCGATTTTGCTTATGAGATACACACCGAAATTGGCAACAAGGCTATCGGAGCCAAAATAAACTATAAGCTCAATCCCATAAGTGCCGTGCTTATGAGCGGTGACCAGGTGGAGATAATAACCTCTGATATTGCAAAACCCGAAAAGGAGTGGCTTTCGTTTGTAAGAACATCAAAAGCCAAAGAAGCAATAAAGAGTGCGTTAAGAACAGAAACGACAAACAGGGTACAAAAAGGCATGGAAATACTAGAGGAGAAACTGAAAGAGATTGGCGTTACTCCTAACCCCGAAGTATTGAAGAAGCTGCTGCTTACCTACGATGTACTGAACAAAGATGAACTTTATGCAGGTATCGAACTGGATATTATTAACCTCGATAACCTGAAAAAAATATTAAAGAAAACCACTTCTAAAAGTGTTATCAAATACTGGGATCTTAAATTCATTGGAGCAAAGAAAGAGGCTAAAGAAACCGGGAAACCACCTGAAAAAATTGACACAAGTGTTCCTTTCCTTCTCCGGGAAAATGTTGAAAATGCGGAGCAATCATATGAAATAGCATCATGTTGTAATCCAATACCCGGTGATAAAGTCATGGGTTACCTTTCTCCTGAAGGCACTATCGTAATCCATAAACCCAAATGCCATGAGGCAATCAGACTGATGTCAAATGAAGGACACAGAATAATTTCCGTAAAATGGGCGATACATAAACTCGTATCCTTCCTGGCAAGGATCAGTATAAACGGCATTGACAGGATAGGTCTGGTTAACGAGATCACAAATATTATTTCATCTCAACTGAAAGTAAATATGACAAATGTTAATTTCTCAGTCAAGGATGGAATATTCTCAGGAACAATAGATGTATATGTACATCATACAAAGGATATTAACAACCTGATACTGAAGATCTCCAATATCAAAGGCATTGAGAGTGTAGCAAGAGTTGAAGATTTCAAAAAATAATCCGTGACATTTATCTGATTATATATTCTGAACAGAAAAATGCATATTTTTGCTATTTTAAATTAGACCAAATATGATTAGTGATGATGCAAAAATAACGGTTAAGAGAATCTTCACTGAGTATCTTGAAAAAAGAGGTCACAGGAAAACTCCGGAAAGATATGCTATTCTCGATGAAATATATTCACGATCAGGACATTTCGATATTGAATCTCTCTATATTTTCATGAAAAACAAGAATTACAGGGTAAGCCGGGCAACTCTTTACAATACTATTGACCTGCTTTTGGATTGTAATCTTGTTGTAAAACACCAGTTTGGTAAAAATATAGCTCAGTTTGAGAGGGCTTTCCAATGCAGTCAGCATGATCACCTGATTGATGTTGAAACAGGTAATGTAACTGAATTTTGTGATCCAAGGATCAATGAGATAATAAGAACGGCGTGTGAGCTGAATAATTTCACACCCCGTTATCATTCGCTGTATATCTATGGTATCTCAGGTGAAAAGAAACGCGATAAGAAAAAGCCATAGCATTTTCAGAAAGTACAGGATGCAGAAAAAAGCGGTTGCATGCCTGTCAGTCAATTTGAATAATTTTGTAACTTGTGACCACTAATCTTAAAATAAGATATTCATAACATGAACATTGACATTCTGTTAGGTCTGCAATGGGGTGATGAGGGCAAAGGCAAAATAGTTGATGCTATTAGTCCGGGTTATGATATTATAGCCCGTTTTCAGGGTGGACCTAATGCAGGACATTCCCTTGAGATCAACAACGTAAAACATGTACTGCATCTTATCCCGTCGGGCATTTTTCACCCCGACAAGTTAAATGTAATAGGTAATGGTGTTGTAATTGACCCGGCAGTATTTAAGGAAGAGATCGATAACCTGGGACCTGCTGTGGATGAGCTTGTTAAAAGGCTGGTGATTTCGGCGAGGGCAAATCTTATTCTGCCGGGGCACAGAATTCTCGATGCAGCTATTGAACTCAGCAAAGGAAATACCAAAATAGGATCAACCCTCAAAGGTATCGGACCCGCATATACAGATAAGGTAGCACGTAACGGGCTTCGTGCGGGAGAAATTCTGAAAAAAGATTTCAGGGAGGCATACAATAATAACCTGAAGCGACATCTTTCCCTTTTGAAAAGCTATGACCTCAATTATGAACTCGCTGAATATGAGGCAGGATGGTTCGAAGGTATTGAACTCCTTAAGAGGTTTCGGATCACAAACACTGAATATCTCATCAATAATCTTATATCCAGCGGGAAAAAGCTGCTAGCTGAAGGAGCACAGGGCACCATGCTTGACATTGATTTTGGTTCATACCCCTATGTAACCTCTTCAAATACTATCAGTGCAGGTGCATGTACCGGTCTGGGAATTGCACCAAAGAAAATTGGCGAGGTATTCGGTATTTCCAAGGCATATTGTACAAGGGTAGGAAGCGGCCCCTTCCCTACCGAGCTTAACAATCAAACCGGCATGGTTTTAAGAGAAAGAGGCTTTGAATTCGGCGCCACAACCGGACGCCCCCGACGTTGCGGATGGCTCGACCTGCCGGCACTTAAATATGCCATCATGATTAACGGGGTTACACAATTATTTATCACCAAGAGTGATGTAATGTCAGGATTTGAGACTGTTAAAATATGTACATCGTATATTTCTGAAGGCAGGGAATGCCCCGAGATTCCATTCAACAACTTGCCTATGGAACCAGTATACCGTGAATTCCCGGGCTGGAAGGAAGATATCTCAGAAATTAGAGAATATGACAAGCTTCCGGAAAACCTGAAAAAATACATCGGATTCATCGAAGAGCAAACGGGAATTCCCGTAACAATGGTTTCTGTAGGGCCTGACAGGAAGGAGACTATATTCAGGAAAAGAAATTAAGTACTATACTTATTTTACAACATACAGCCAGGCTCCTATCTCAATATTATCCTGAAAATATTGAAGGCGTTCAACAGCCGTTCTGAAGTTTTCATAGGCTTCGGCTGATACAAGTTCGAACCTGCCTCCTTCCATTTTAATTATCCTTACATCATACCCTTTCTGGCGGTATGTTTCAGCATGATCCCTGGCATACTGTGGAGTAATAAAACTGCCAACAATAATGTTGTATTTATTTTTCAGCTCCAAGGCTCTCTTTTCTTCAGCAATCCTTATCGAATCGAGTCTGGCATCTTCGATCGCCTGTAAGCGTTCCTGTACTTTCCTTATGGAATCTGTCACTCTAATACTGTCTTGCCTGGCTTGCCAAACAGCCATTGTGTCGGCTTTTTTGCCAAATAATTTCTTACCCTTAAAATACTTGCAGCCCGGAAGAGCTACCAGCATGAGTACCAGTATCAATGCTGTTAAATGTCTCATATTAAATATATTAATTATTAATATTTATCTTCCTATCACAGGACAGGATAATATTCAAATATACAAAATATTGAAAACCAATCCAAATGATAATAAAGCTTCCTTAAATGTAATAATATAAGGGATTTTGTATATTAGGGAGGTGAAATTAAAAGGATATCCTAAAGACTTAACAAATGAAATCAATAATCCAATTTTTCGAAGAGAGTGTGGAAAATTTCAGCAGCAATGTTTACCTGTGGGAAAAACCTGCTGAAAAGTATGAAGGGACGACCTATGGTGAGACAAAAAAGCAGGTTTATGAATTTGCGGCAGGTCTGATGAACCTGGGAGTAAAAAAAGGTGACAGGCTGAGCCTGATCTCTGAAGGACGCAACAGCTGGGTTATAGGAGAGCTTGGCATATTTTATGCGGGAGCCTTTAATGTGCCTCTGTCAACAAAGCTGAACCCTGAAGAGATTAAATTTCGTCTTAACCATTCAGAATCAAAGATGATATTAACGTCATCCATTCAGGCTCAGAAGCTGAAAGAGATAATTAATGACTGCCCGTTTGTTGAAAAAATTATACACTTCGATACACAGGAAGAATATGCACCAAATGAGATCCATTTCAACGAGGTAAGAAAAATAGGCAGGGAATGGCTTCAATCAAAGGAGAATTTGTCAAAATTTGAAGCTAACTATAAGAGCATTACTCCTTCCAGTTTTGCCAATATTTGTTATACTTCCGGAACCACGGCCGATCCCAAGGGTATTATCCTGACACACGGTAATTATGTAACTAATGTTTATCAGGCCTATAGTTTAATGGATATACCTTCATTCTACAAAACACTTCTTATCCTGCCATGGGATCACTCATTCGGGCATACATGCGGTATTTTTGCGTTCATGGGCAAAGGTGCAAGCATTGCATCGGTAAAAACGGGCAAAACACCAATAGAGACTCTACGGAACCTGCCTGTATGCCTTAAGGAGATTAAACCCAATCTCATGATGAGTGTACCGGCAATTGCCAAAAACTTCAGGAAAAATATAGAAAAAGGTATCAGCGAAAAAGGGAAGCTGACAGATATGCTTTTCAGGCATGCCCTTAAGATGGCATATTCATATAACAAGGAGGGATGGAACAAAGGAAAAGGGCTGCAGAAGTTGAAAAAACCATTTCTTAATTTATATGATAAGCTCATTTTTAGTAAAGTACGTGAAGCCTACGGCGGAGAGTTGGATTATTTCATCGGTGGCGGCGCTCTCCTTGATATTGAGCTTCAACGTTTTTTTTATGCCCTCGGTATTCCGATGTACCAGGGATACGGACTCAGTGAAGCCTCCCCGGTTATCTCATCCAATTCCACTGCAAGGCACAGGCTGGGATCATCAGGAGTACTTGTAAATAATATGGATCTTATGATATGCGATGATGATGGTAATGAACTTCCTGTGGGAGAAAAAGGAGAAATAGTGATCAGAGGAGGTAATGTGATGCACGGATACTGGAAAAACGAGGCAGCAACAAAAGAAGCAATAAGAGACGGCTGGCTCCATACAGGTGATATGGGTTACATGACAAAAGAGGGTTACCTGTACGTGCTGGGTCGTTTTAAAAGCCTTCTTATTGCAGATGATGGAGAAAAATTCAGTCCTGAAGGTATCGAGGAGACAATGACGGAACAGTCAAAGTACATCGATCAGTGCATGCTCTATAATAACCAGAAACCATATACCGTTGCGCTGATAGTTCCTAACCAGACTGCTCTGAAGCTTTATCTTGAGGAAAAGAACCTCATTGCTGCCTCAGAAGAGGGGAAACGGATAGTACTTATACTGCTGGAAAATGAGATCAACGAATACAGGACTAACGGCAAATACGGAAATATATTTCCGGAGAGATGGCTCCCTGTGGCTATTGGTATTATTGAAGAAGGTTTTACAGAAGAAAACGGTTTGATGAATTCAACAATGAAAATAGTCAGAGGTAAGATCATGGATAAATACCAGGACCTTATTGATTTTCTGTATACTCCTATAGCCAAGGTAGTTACAAACGAAAGGAATATTGAGGAAGTCGAAAAAATGAAACTGGGATAGCGGCATTCAGAGGCTATGTTAACCTGCTCTTGAAAGGAAGGAATGTCATGAAATCGGCATGATGAACAATATATGCCTCTGTTGTTCTTTTAACAAGATCGCCTTCATAAGCATGTGCTGCTATTATATGGCACACCTCCGGCGGTATGCCGCACTCCTCAGCAAGAGAGACTCCTGAAAAGGGATGCCGCAGGTATTGCCCATATTTCCCCTGACAAGCCTTACCTTCATTATCAAGCTCATACTCAAGTAGTTTTCCGACATCAGCCAGTATGGCTCCGGATATCAGGACATCCATATTAACCGGTAATTCACTGCCAAAGAACTGGTTTATTTTTTCCCCGCTCGCCCTTGCCACATGAACTACACATCTCTTATGAGCCATAAAGCTAACCTTCAGATCGGAGCCGAAAAGCAAGGTAAAAGGAATTTGTTCGAGGTCTTCGGTTGTCAGCACGCTCCTTTCAAGCGCCAGTTCCCATGTTTTTGCTGTTTTTTCCCTGAGCGACTCATCACTTATCCAGTCAAGCTCCGGCCATAACTTCTTTATCGTATCATTCATCTTACACTTTTTTTACTTTAACGCCGCAATTATCGCATCAGTCATTTCGACTGTTGAGGCTGCACCATTATTAATGACCTCCGGGCTGCCCTGCATCTTCATCATATCATAAGTTTTTACCTTCCCCTCTTCAATCACTGCCGCAATAGCTTTACGAATTGACTGGCATGTCTTATTCTCACCCAGATAATCAAGCATCATGCATGCAGATTCTATCATAGCAACCGGATTTACAATTGATACTTCATATTGTGCATATTTAGGTGCGGAACCATGAGTCGGTTCAAATACTGCAATACCATCCGATGAAAACTGGGCACTGCAGGCAAAGCCCAGTCCTCCGATAAGACCGGCAAAAGCGTCTGAAGCTATATCTCCAAACATGTTACCAGCCACGATAACTCCATAATCCTCAGGGTTCTTGGTAAGCCACATCATCTGAGCATCAATATTGGTATTATTTAATCTGATACCAGGGAATGAGTTTTTCCGTATCTCCCTGGCGAGCTTCCACATTAAGCCTGATGTCTCTCTCACCACATTTGGTTTTTCACATACAGTAACTGACTTATAACCATACTTACCGGCATATTCAAAAGCTGCCTGTAGTATCCTTTTTGTGGCCTTTTTTGTAAAGATCCTTGTTGATATTGAAAGTTCCTCAACAGGAACCTTCCCAAAGTTTTTGCTGAATTTAGGATGGGTCATAAAAGCTTTATAGACTTCTTCAGGGGGATTGGTCCATTCCACTCCTGAATAAAGACACTCTGTATTCTGACGGAATATGACAACATCAATGAAGGGTTCTTCAATAGTATTTCCACCTCCCCTTCTAATGAAATTAAGAGGATTCCCTTTATAAGATTTACACGGCCGGACACAGATGTCGAGATTGAAATGCTGTCGTAATCCCACTATCGGGCTGGAATAGGCAAAGCCCTTCCCCTGCAAAGAGGGATCGAGTTCAGCATTCGCCTCATCCTCTGGTTTTGATGTTATAGCTCCGAAAAGCGCAATTTTATGCTTATCAATAAGATCGAGTGTTCTCTGCGGAAGAGGATCCCCCTCTTTACACCAGAATTCCCAGCCAATATCTCCGTAAATATATTCTGCATCAAATCCTGCCGCCTCAAGCACTCTGACAGCCTGCCTGAGAACGATACCCCCGATACCGTCTCCCGGAAGGGCCACTATTGTCCTTTTTACCATATTCCTGTTATTAATTAAGAATTAACCGTTAGTAAAAATAACGAAAATTTACCTTGGGAAAAAACGAAGATTTAATTTATTAAGCATGCTGTGAGGTTCGGAAATTTTAAGTACTTTCGTGCACTGTTTTCGACTTATTATAAGATAGAATGAGCCTTTATAAGAGATTAAAACCTGTACCGGTCTGGCACTATTTTGAAGAAATCTGTAAAATACCCCGCCTGTCAAAAAATGAAGAAAGAATAAGAGAATACCTGCTCGATTTCGCGAGGAAAAATAATCTTGAGTCAAAAGAGGATGATATCGGTAATATTCTGATAATCAAACCTGCTGCTCCTGGTATGGAAAAAAGGAAAACAGTAGTGCTTCAGAGTCACATGGACATGGTTGGAGAAAAAAATGCTGATCATCCCCACGACTGGATGACAGATCCAATCGTACCCGTTGTAAATGGCAAATGGGTATCAGCTAATGGAACTACTCTGGGGGCAGATGACGGTATAGGGATTGCTTCTCAGATGGCTATCCTTACCGATAAAAAGCTTAAAGCTGGTAGAATAGAATGTCTTTTTACTGTCGATGAAGAATCGGGAATGACAGGTGCCATAAATCTGAAACCCGGTTTTTTTACAGGGACAATACTTATAAACCTGGATTCGGAAGATGAAGGCATACTCTTCATTGGATGTGCAGGTGGCATTGATACTGTGGGCATAATGAAATATATTGCTGAACCTGTTCAGAAAGGAACCTCTGCCATTGAGATATCTGTAACAGGTCTTCACGGAGGTCATTCCGGTGATGAGATTCATAAAGGATATGGTAATTCTGTCAAGATAATGAACAGGATCCTCCGGAATCTCTCAAACGAGTATAACATTTCCATAAGCAATTTTGACGGAGGAAATCTGCGCAATGCCATTCCAAGAGAGGCATTTGCCACCATTGTGGTTGAAAAATCTTCTGTTGAAAATATATTAAGCCGGATATCAGACTTTTATTCAGTTGTTCTTGATGAGATGGGCAATATTGAAAAGGAGCTTAGCATATCTGCCAGGGAGGCTGATCTTCCGGCTTTTGTGATGGACAGGGAGAATCAGGACAAACTGCTCGATTCACTTACCTGCTGTCCTCATGGTACTATTGCATGGTCGAAAGAAATGGAAGATCTTGTTGAAACTTCCACGAATCTTGCATCTGTTAAATTCGAAGAGGACAATACAATAACCATTGTTACCACACAACGAAGTTCTATAGAATCTTCTAAACATGATGCTGCGGCAATGGTTGAATCATGTCTGAAACTGGCCGGGACAAAAGTAGTACATTCTGACGGATATCCTGGT
>Ga0307437_1000339_pt1 | contig 38210 bp, 34 predicted proteins | sample SalMarWE160390MG_FD_202146 | JGI IMG/M metagenome (GOLD analysis project Ga0307437, IMG submission 202146) | Salt marsh sediment microbial communities from the Plum Island Ecosystem LTER, Massachusetts, United States - WE1603-90 | ecosystem: Environmental > Aquatic > Marine > Intertidal zone >...
CATTGTTGATACATCCAACACCGAAATAAATAGCAAGCTTGTTAGAATCTTTAAAACGACGAATGTCTCCTATCTCCCCAACTAACCTGCTGGAAAGTTTTGTCGCAACTCCAGGAATACTCCTTAAGCGCTGAACTTCTTTACTCCTCTCTCCAAGCTTGTCCAATCTCTTATCCAATAACTCTGTCTCTTCCTTTAACTCCAAAATACGCTTCGCTTGAGATTGAATTACTGTTGCATATACCTCCACCAGTTCTCTCACATATTCTAATCCCTGAAGCCGATTTATTATCTTCGCTGCAATAACTTTCCCTATGCCTTTGATTCGTAAAAGTTTCTCTTTGCTTAACTTTCTATATCTCGAAAAGTTAGGGTAACGAATAAGAATACGAAGTAATGTCTTGGTTTCCACCTTCCCAAAAATGTCCAATATCTCCGGGCATATTTCTAATAGCTTCTTGCGTAAATGGCTACACACACGTTTCTTCTCATCTATTAATGTCTGCTGATGCCGAGAAAGTATCTTTAGCTTCTCGTGAATTAGAGGAATCTTCCCTATAGGAATAAATACCTTGTCTCCCTCACCGTTTAGCTTAGCCTTTAGACTCATCAACTTGGCTAACATCTTTGCATCTCGCCTGTCGGTCTTCCATTCTGCACCAAATGTATTCCTGAATTGCTTTAACTTTAGATTGTCTATGTTGTATAAGCTGAATCCATTCTCGCCAAGTATTCTGTCAAACGGTGCACCATATCCATTCTTACCTTCCAACCCAAATGCTATCTTCCCTCCTGTCCGTCTCTCTGTCTCTTTGAGCTCCCTTACTGCCGAATGAAACTCGCTGAAACGATGCAATACCTGCTTATCATATAAAACCTTCCCAGATTCACCAATAACAACTACATGATGAAATTCACTCCCAATGTCAATCCCCCCCGATAACTCTTTCAGCTTCATAACTATACCTCCTTCATGATTTTTAGAATATGGCTCTGCCAATACCTTTATGTCCCGTCTATAATAGCCACTAAAAGGCATCTTCCCATTAGACAGGGTATCGGCATAGCCGCAGACGGCAGTTCAGGCTGAGTCACTTAGACCAACCTTAGTCCTGACGGACCCCATAAGCCACATCTGCGACCATGCCATATTCCTCCTCATTATATCATAAAAAAGGTAACTAATTTATCTCATTTTTTGATTATAGACACCAATTCTTCTGACCAATTCTCTTTTTGATTCCATAATTTTCCATTTTATTAGCCAATAAGAAAATGATGAGTAAACGCCGTCATTGTATCTTAAAAACAATATAAAGTAAAATGATAGTTTTGTCAAGCCCAAACACAGCTGAGAAAAATTTAACAAGTTTCCACCAAAAGCAGTTAAAGAAGCGAATATCCAGTCCCGCGTTTTACATAATGTAAGTAATAAGTAAAGACCGTTATGAGCATTGGTAACAATTTAAGTGAGGAAGCCCCTTGTAACCCTAAAACGCTAAATGAGCTTGTGATGCTGATGGGAGAAGGTTGCGATATGGGGTTACTGAATATTTACGGATTGATTTTATTGGTTGAAAAAATTAGAGAAGAAACAGTGTTTATCCGTGGCTAATGTTTTAGTTTTGGAGGGTTGGGAGGTAAATACACAATTATGTTTTTCCGTATTGTTCTATGGCTATAGTTTGTGTTAGGTTTCAGGGGTTAGGTGACAGGATTGAAGAATCTCTTAAATTCTCTTTCAATCCCTGTTGATTTGTCTTGGTTGGGCGAGGAGGCAATACACTTTAATGTGTTTTCGGTGTTAATCGTATAATGGAATCAGTGGCTAATATGTTTCCTCTGGGTTCTCTGCGGTTTGTTTTAGGGGGAAGGGGATTATTCGAGGGTGACGAGTTTGTCTTCCAATGCAACTTTCGTTCCTTCCTTTACAAGTATCTCCTTTACTATTCCCTGTCTAGGGCTCTTTAGTTCGTTCTGCATCTTCATTGCTTCCAATATAAGGATTGGACTACCTTTCGAAACACTATCACCCTGCTTAACGTTCAATTTCACAATCAAACCTGGCATAGGTGCATGAATAATCGAGGATTCTTCTTCGCTCGAACCAGAGGATAGTGCTTCTCCAGACTTGACTTCGTATGTCTGCTGGTCAATCCAGAGAATAAAATGGTTTTCGGCTTTCTGCTGGCAAAAAACCTCGACTGTTTTATTGCCAATCAAAACGGAATGAAATCCATTGAAGGTCGTTTTGGAGATGTTGACCGAATAGGTTTTGTTGTTCAGCCTCACTTCGATATTATTTTTGCTTTCACTTACTTCGAGTTCGTACGGCTTATTGTTAATAAGAAGTTTTTTCTTCATTGAAGTGCTCTCTCTCTTCCTATTGTTTTCCAAAACGAGCTTTGTTTATACATTCCTTTTTCATTCAAATCTTTCTTTTTTGCAAGTTTTTCCGAGAGTGAAGCAATAATAGCAACTTCCTGCTCACTGACAGTTTCAATGTTCTTGGTCTCGAAGTTTTCAAGGAAATGTGTGTTGATATTTCCACTTGTAAATCTCTTGTCTCTCATAATGGCTCTAAGTAATTTTATGATTGTTTTTACACCAACTATTCTATATTCGGAAAGTGCCCTTTTCATTCTGCTGATGGCAGAAGTTCTATTTTCCGCCCAGACTATAAGTTTTGAAATCAGCGGGTCGTAGAAAACAGGTATTTCAAATCCTTCGAATATTCCGCTGTCAAGTCTAATTCCCGGTCCCGAAGGTTCTACAAGATGTAAGATATTTCCCGGTGAAGGAACAAAATCGTTATCAGGGTCTTCTGCATAAATTCTTGCTTCAATTGCGTGTCCCTTTTGCTGAAGAATTTCCTGTTTGTATGAAAGTTTTTCATCGTTTGCAATCTTAATTTGTTCATTTACGATATCAATACCTGTTACAAGTTCTGTAACAGGATGCTCCACCTGTATTCTTGCATTTACTTCGAGGAAGTAAAAATTCTTGTTTTTGTCAAGCAAAAACTCCACCGTACCTGCGTTCGTATATTTGCATGCTTTTACGATTTTGATTGCTTCCTCGCCCATTTGTTTCCTTAATTCACAGTTCAGGGCAGGTGATGGTGATTCTTCTATGATTTTCTGATATCTTCTCTGAATCGAACATTCTCTCTCAAAAAGATACACGGCATTTCCAAAATTGTCTGCAAGAATCTGTATTTCGACATGTCTTGGTTCCTCAATGTATTTCTCTATGTAAATGGTATCATCGCCAAATGCTGAGAGGGCTTCTCTTTTTCCAAGTTCAATCGCACTCGAGAGTTCCTTCTTGGTTCTTACGATGCGCATTCCTTTTCCGCCGCCACCCATAGATGCCTTGACTATTACAGGAAAACCAATGTCCGTTATAACCTTGTCAAAATCACTAAGATTGCTTGTTTTTCCCAGCATTCCCGGGATTATGGGTGCTCCAATATTCTTCATAGTGTTTCTTGCGGCTATCTTGTCACCGACAAGTTCAAGGGCATTGGGATTTGGTCCGATGAAAATAAGTCCCGCATCCCGACACTTTCTCGCAAATATGACATTTTCAGCAAGAAAGCCGTAGCCGGGATGAACTGCCTGACAACCAGTTTTTTTTGCAATGGCGATAAGTTTATCCATATTCAAGTAACTTTCCTGTGGATTTGATCTGCCGATATGATATGCTTCATTGGCATTTCTTGTATGTAGGGCATCCCTGTCAACATCGGAATAAACAGCGATGCTTACTATTCCCATTTCCCTGCAGGCTCTGATTATTCTCAGGGCAATTTCCCCGCGGTTTGCAATCAGTATCTTTTTAATCATCGTTTTTCTGTAGAAATTCATTAAATACTTCAGCTAACTTTCTGTAATTCTTCCATCCCTCACGTAAAAAATCCTTAATACTTTTCCATTTAATATCAAGATATTGATGGGCAAGTATATTCCTCAGTCTTACTCCGTCAGCCAGACCAGAAGCAATACTTTTATTAACTAACCCCAAAGCATAAAGAATTAAAAAGTATTCTTTATAAGTATCAGGTATTTTTGCCCCACCATTTATAATAATAATTTTTGCCATATCCAGTCCAGAATTTATAATATTTTCTATACATCTTTCAAGGTTTCGTCTCTTATCGTTATCTGTTGAATATATCTTGAAATTAAGTGTGATGAATTTTTTTTGTAAATCGTCTATCTCTGAATTGAGAAAGTCAAGAATCCTTAGCAGCCGCTCTCGATCGAACTTTTCTAATTTCATTCCTTCTCCTTAATGCATCAAGATTAAAATCGACAAAATCCTCTGCCTCACGAGAAACCTTGAGCATAAAATCAATGAATAAGCCTCTATCTTTAATTGTCAGAGGAACACCTTTTCTTATTGCTTGCCAGGAAATAATAGAAGGTGCTCTGTTGAGATATACCATATCTACCTCTTTTTTTAAAAGTTTCTCTATTTCCAATTCAATAGTGCGTTCCTTATCTCGTTTTTCCTCTTGTAAAAAAACTGCGATATCAACGTCAGACTCTGGACCGTTTCTGTTTTTTGTAGTGGAACCAAACAGGAAAGCCATAATGACATCTTCTCTTTTTTTAAAATAATCAGTAAGTGTATTTAGTAAATTTTCTTTTTTTAACCTTTTATTAACCATTAAGTTAGCTCCAATCAGGTTTTCTTTTTTCAAGGAATGCCTTCATTCCTTCCTGGGCATCTTTACTCTTTCTTAAGTTTGCCAGGGTTTCTGCTGTGAATTCTCGCACTTTGTCGAAGGTTTGGAGTGGAACCTTCTCAAGTAAATCCTTGCAGACAAGCAGTGCATTGGGACTTCCCTCCAGGAGTTCGTTCACAATTGTCTGGGTTTCTGTATCGAGTTGCTCTTCTTCTACAACCTTGTTTACGAGTCCTATCCTCAATGCATCTTCCGCATTTAATCTTCTGCCTGTCATGAAATACTCTCTTATTCTGCCTTCGCCACATTTTCTAATCATGAATGGTGATATGTCAGAAGGCACGAGTCCAATCCTAACTTCACTAAAACTGAATTTCGCTTTTGTTGATGCGACCGCAATGTCGCACACGGAGACGAATCCCGTTCCTCCACCAATTGCTGGACCATTTACTTTCCCGACAACAGGTTTTGGAAGTGAGTAAATGAGATAGAACAATTCTGCCAACTGCAGTGATTCTTTGAAATTTTCTTCATAACTTCGAGTCATAACATCTTTCATCCAGTTAAGGTCCGCACCTGCGCAAAAGCAAGTTCCCTCACCTGTGAGTATTACAACTCTTATGTCGTCGCTTTTTTTAATTTTTCTAAACACTACGAAGAGTTCTTCTATCATTTTCCAGTTAAATGCATTTCTTACATTGGGTCTGGAGAATGTAATTGCTGCAATTCTGTCCTTGACTTCGTATTTGATTGTTTCAAACATTGTTGCTCCCTGTTTCACATTTTAAAACAAAATTACCAATCTTCCTTCCTTGCTTACATCCTGAATATACCGAATTTATAATCAGGGATAGGGACGTTGAGAGATGTCTCAAGACAGAGTCCTAATACCTTTCTGGTATCAATCGGGTCTATAATGCCATCATCCCAAAGTCTTGCCGTTGAATAGTATGCACTTGACTCTTGTTCGTATCTTTTTAGAATAGGCTCTTTTATTTTTGAAATCTCTTTATCGGATAATTTTTTGCCCTGTTTCTGAAGCTGCCTTACCTTAACCGTGGCAAGGACACCTGCTGCCTGTTCACCCCCCATAACACAGATCTTGGAACTGGGCCACATCCATAGAAATCTTGGATTGTAACCTCTCCCACACATTGCGTAATTTCCTGCACCATAGGAACCACCCACAATTACCGTGAGTTTTGGAACATCTGCATTTGCAACTGCGTGTACCATTTTCGCACCATCTTTTGCTATGCCTTTATGTTCGTACTGTTTACCAACGATGAATCCCGTTATGTTCTGGAGGAAGAGTAAAGGGATCTTTCGCAGAGCACATAGAGACATAAAATGAGCGCCTTTCAGAGATGATTCACTGAAAAGGACGCCATTATTTGCAACTATTCCAATCGGGTATCCATAGAGTTTTGCAAAACCGCAAACAAGCGTCTGTCCATAAAGCTCCTTGAATTCATGAAACTTGCTGCCATCTACAAGTCTTGCAATTACTTCTCTCATATCAAAAGATTTCTTCAAATCCTGGGGGATTATTCCATAGAGTTCTTCGGGATCATAATAAGGTTCTTCCGATTCAATCCTGTAGAGCGGGTATTTTTTCCTTTTCGGTATATTTTCCACGATGTCTCTTGCAAGTTTAATGGCATGTTCATCATTTAAAGCATAATAATCCGAAACTCCAGATATTCTTGAATGAACATCAGCTCCTCCCAATTCCTCTGCAGAAACTTCTTCGCCCGTTGCTGCTTTGACGAGTGGAGGACCGCCTATGAATATTGTCCCTTCATTTTTCACAATGATGGTTTCATCACTCATGGCAGGAACATATGCTCCACCTGCTGTACTTGAACCCATAACAACTGCAATTTGAAGTATGTCCATTGCAGACATTCTTGCCTGATTATAGAAGATTCTGCCGAAATGCTCTTTGTCGGGAAATGTTTCCGACTGATAAGGCAAGAATATTCCGCCTGAGTCAACCAAGTAAATACAAGGGAGATGATTCTCGATTGCAATTTGCTGTGCCCTTATGTGTTTTTTTATCGTTATCGGAAAATAGGTTCCGCCTTTTACTGTTGCGTCATTGGCAACTATCATCACCTCTCTTCCATTAACCTTTCCGATACCTGTGACAATGCCGGCACTGGGTGCTTGATTATCATACATATCTATTGCTGCAAGAGAATTGAGTTCCAGAAACGGAGTATTCTTATCCAGCAGAAGCTCAATTCTGTCCCTAACAAGCATTTTCCCTCTATCTGAATGTTTCTTCTTTGCTCTTTCAGGTCCACCTTTTCTTATCTCTTCATATTTTTTTTTGAATTGACTGAGTAATTGTAGGTGGAATTTCTTTCTTTGTTCGAAGTCCTTGCTTTTTGTGTCTATTCTGGTTTCGATTCTCTTCATATTGCTCCTTTTCTGGCGATTTTATATTTCAATTCAACATTTCTTGTATAACTTAAAAGAAAAGCAAAGTCAAGAAAAAAAGGGCTAATTTAGGCAAAAAAGGTCGAGAATTGTATTGACAATATGTTAAGTTTATAGTAATTTGACTTAAGTGAGTGTAATACAGGAGCAAGGGAGATGGTAAGTAAAATGCAGAATAGGTTCACCATTAATGCAGAAAATATGCCGCCTTTTGTTATGAGCATATGCTTCAAGAAGGGAGATATTTTCCTGGGTCTCGGTGATTACAAGCTAGCCGAGTCGAATTACCTTATGACACTAAAACTGGCGAAGCTCTTCAAAAATGTGAAACGAGAAGGTATTGCCTACAACCAGATTGCCAGAACTCTGTATCTCGAATCCAATTATGGGAAGGCGCAGAAGTATTTGAAAAAGGCGTTCGAGATTTTGTCGCCCATAAAGGATACAAAATATCTTGTTAAATGCTGGGTAACCACAGGTTGCATGCTTAGAATGCAGGGACGATATAATAAGGCGATAGAGTGTCACGAAAAGGCACTTCGATTAAGCAAAAAGACCGGAGAGAAGATCGATACGGCAAATGCCTTGAACACGATGGGACACACATACTGGCTAATGGGTGAATATGATGAAGCCTTACAGCATTTAAGCAAAGCTCTTGGTTACTACAAGAAGACAGAATCTGTCGAAGGTGAAGCAACTTGTCTTAATAATCTCGGGCTTCTTTATCTGGATATGGGAAAACCCAGAAGAGCGCTTGCGTGTCACAAAAGGGCTTACAAATTGCGCAGACGGATGGGCTCAAAAGGTGGACTGGCTGCTTCACTTCTGAACATTGGGAACATAGAATACACATTAAAGCATTTTGAAAGTGCAACAAATTATTGGAAGGATGCACTGGTTTTGAGTGAGGAACTTGAAATAAAAGATATAGTAGCAATGTGTCAATCAAATCTGGGCGAGGTTTACTACAGGATAAAAGAATATGACAAAGCAATCAGTATTCTTAATGAATCCCTCAAGACGAAGACAGAACTGAATCTTGTTGCTTATCTTCCAAGTACCTATAAAAATCTTGCAAGAGTGTATTTGACTAAATATTCCGATGGGCAGGAACAAAAAAGATTGTTTATAGATAAGGCGAAACATTTTGCAGTAAAATCGCTTGAGATTTCACGAGAGATTGGACATAAGGGAAACATCACGGATTCTAAAAAGATTCTTCTTATGATAAAAAAAGCGAGAAAAAGCAATTAGTAGGAAATCCAAACCAGTTCTTCTGATAGAAAGGCACGTGAGAAAACAATTAGTGTTTTTACTTGACAATAACCATTAAAACAATTATATTTTTGCTAGATGAAAAAGATAGATAAATTGTAAACTTTTAACTTAAAGAAAGGAGAGCAAAATGCTTGGTCTCATCGTTATTATTTTCTTCGTTCTAATACTTCTTGCAAGTGCGATAAAGATACTTCAGGAGTATGAGAGAGGTGTTGTATTCAGATTCGGAAGATTGGTAGGTGTCAAGGGACCCGGATTGGTTATTATTGTACCGATCGTAGACAGGCTTCTCCGTGTAAGCCTGAGGGTTGTAACGCTTGATGTACCTGCACAAGATGTGATAACCAAAGATAACGTGTCGGTCAAAGTGAATGCCGTGGTGTACTTCAGAGTAATGGATGCATCAAAGGCAATCGTTGAGGTTCAGGATTATCTTTATGCGACTTCTCAGATTGCGCAAACGACTTTGAGGAGTATCCTCGGAGAGATAGAACTAGATGATCTTCTCGGAAAAAGGGAAATGATCAATCAAAGACTTCAAAAGATCGTTGACAAAGCAACAGATCCATGGGGCATAAAAGTTTCCGCCGTTGAAGTTAAGCATATTGACATTCCTGTTGAAATGCAGCGTGCAATTGCAAGACAGGCAGAAGCGGAAAGGGAAAGAAGAGCAAAGATTATTCTTGCAGAGGCTGAACTTCAGGCGTCCAAGAAACTCAGTGAAGCGGCAAGTGTTCTTCAAAAAGAGCCGGTATCAGTACAACTGCGATACCTTCAAACCCTGTCGGACATTGCCACTGAGAATAATTCAACTACGTTATTCCCGATACCGATGGACCTTTTTGGTCCCATCATCGATGCATTCAAAAAGAAAAATGCTAAAATAGATAAGTAGTTCAATACTCGGAAGGAGTATATGATGTAACTCATTGGACTTTCCCCGTGGATTTGTATCAAATCTCCGGGAATTATAACGAAAGGAAGAAAGTATGGAAATTATCTATTATGGTCATGCTGCGTTTCTTCTTGTTGGAAGTAAGAAAGTCTTTATAGATCCCTACTTAACAGACAATCCTTCTGCACCAATTTCATTGGATGATGTAGATGAATGTGATATTGTTATTGTAACACATGATCACGGTGACCATTTGGGTGATTCATTTGATATCTGCAAAAAAACAGGTGCAGTTTTCGTTTCACAACACGAACTGGCATTGATTGCTCAAGAAAAGGGTTTAAAAGCCGAGGGAATGAATATAGGAGGGACAATCGATGTTGGCGGTATCGAGATTCACATGACTCTTGCTCTACATACCAGTGCAACGGGACATCCGACTGGTGTAATCGTTACAATGAATAATCATTCGGTTTATCATACGGGAGACACAGGGATTTTTTCTGACATGAAACTGATTGCCGAGATGTACAAACCCGACGTTGCTCTTATTCCCATTGGTGATAGGTATACAATGGGCATTAAAGAAGCAGTAAAAGCAGTTGAGTTCATAAATCCTTCTTATGTTATTCCAATGCACTATGGGACCTGGCCTCCAATTGAAGTGAAACCCGAAGAATTCATGAAGGCAGTAGAAGGTATGACCAAGGTTGTTATACTAAAACCGGGAGAAAATCTTGAACTGTAAACAGCGAATTGTAGTTTTCTTTGTGCTCAACATATTGTTTTTTCTGAGTTTTCCGATTTTGCTGTGGTCAGAATCGAACCTTGAATTCAAAAGCGATTTTTATGTTTTTTCTGAGAAACCCGGGATGATGCAAATATTGATTATCGTTTATGTTCCTTACGACCAATTGAGCTTCAAAGTTGTTGATTCGCTTTATACTGCAGAAGTTGATATTTCTGCAATTCTTTACAAAGATGGAAAACAGAAGGGTGGTGACTTATGGAGAAGGTCGATTTCGCTTCGTGAATACGAAAAAACCAAATCCTACAAGCAAGGGATGAAGTGGTCTTTTTCAATGCCCGCACAACCAGAGGAATTCGAACTTCATATTAAGGTTGAGGATGTAAACTCGAAGAAAGCGGGAGAGAAAATAGAAAAACATGAATTGGAATCCTTGCAAGGAAGGCATCTATGGGTCAACCAACCTATATTTTTCAGGAAAGAGGAAAATGGGGGTAAAGAATGGCTTATGTCGAATAATTTGGACGTTGAGTCGAATTCCATTTTCGCACTCGTTTCTGTAGTGTCGGATACGGCTTCGGGTGAAGATTATCTTTTAAGGACAAAAATTATTGATTTTAAGGGCACGGAGGCATTTAAGGTTAACATCTATGTTAAACTTGATTCGCTGGTGAATAGCAGAACGATTGTTTTGCCTTTGAAGAAACTCGAAGAGAAGGAATACAAAATTAAAGTGCAACTTATAAAAGACGGGAAGATTGTGAGCGAAAGTACTAAATCAAGTCAGATTGTTTTCCCATTTTTTCTTTCCAAAAGATACGATATAAGAGTTGAGCAAATGACATACATTGCCAGCGATACGGAGTTAAAAAAGTTAAAGGAAACGGCAAAGGAAGAGAGAGAAAAGGTATGGAATGAATTCTGGACTCAGAAAGACCCTATACCGGAAACACCTGTGAATGAAACCAGTGAAGAATATTTTAGGCGTATTGATTATGCGAATACACATTTCAGAAGTTTTCAATCAGGATGGAGAACGGATAGAGGAAAAATATATATAATTTACGGTAAACCTGATGAAATCGAACATCATCATTTTGAACTTGAAACACCGCCTTATCAGATATGGTATTATTACAATTTCGGAAGGAAATTCGTTTTTATTGACCATAGTATGACAGGTGATTATACCTTAATAAGGAGATAAAATGAAAAATTTTTATAGTTTTCTAATCTTCCTATTTTTAGTTGCGTCTTCCCTTTCAGGACAAAGAAGCTTTTCATACGATATAACAAGATTTTTCTACAGCAGTGGTGTAAGCAAGATTGAAGTTCACTATTCAATACCTTACAACTTGCTTTCATATAGTAAGTCGGAAGATGGAAAGCTAAGAGCACCTTTGAGGGTTGATTTTCGATTTGAGAATGTGGAGACCGGGGAAACACTTACAGATACACTTTCGCTCGTCAGTGAGATTGAAAGCTATGAAAGTGCGAAAAAAAGACATCTCCAGGCTATTGAACAATTTGATGTATATTTTAAACCAGGGAATTACAGGATGGAGATAAACGTTATTGACAGGAACACCGGGAAGAAAATCGTAAGAGAAGAGTTTTTCAATGTAAGCAAACTTGAGGAGAAACTTACTATGAGTGATATTGAACTTGCGACGAAGATTGAAGCTGATACGACCAGTGGAAAATTCACCAAGAATGGTCTGATTGTTATACCTAATCCTTCATCAGTATTTGGAAGTGGAAGGGAGATGTTATATTTTTATGTCGAAATATATAATCTAGAAATGAATGAAATTCCTTACCAAGTGTATTTCACTATCGTGGATAAAGATGGAAATATAATCAACAAAATAGGTCCCCAGGAAAAGGTGAAAGAAAAAGAGAGTAACGTGGGTATAGAAGTCGGCGGCTTGAATGTTGTAGCAGTGAAACCTGGTTATTATACACTACGTATTAATATCGAAGATGGTGAAAATGTCGTGATTGGCGAGAAGCATTTCAGGATCCAGAGTGCGGACAGCAGGGAGGTGGAAGAAGCTAAGGACTATTTTAGCGAAACTGAAAAGCAATATTATGATAGGATAGAGTATATAGCAAGCGATAAGGAATTAAGTGAATACAAGGCTCTTTCAGATACTGGCAAAATCGAATTTCTGAAAAGATTCTGGCTAAGAAGGGACCCAAACAGAGTAACACCGGAAAATGAAGCGATTCAGGTATTCATTGAAAGAATCAATTACGCTGAGGATAATTTCTCATCACCTTTTAAGCAAGGATATTATACTGATAGAGGGAGGATTTACATTAAGTATGGTCCTCCGGAAACAATCGAGAGACATCCTTTTAAGATTGACTTTGATCCTTACGAAGTATGGGAATATTTCTCCTACGGAGGGTACAGGTTTATTTTTTCTGACTTTACCGGTGATGGTGAATTCTTTCTTGTTTTTTCGAGTACAGGCAAGGAACCTTCATTCGCGAATTGGAAGAAATATGCGCCTGAGGATAAAGGTGTTATGCAGGGCGAGCAGTAATACGAAGTCTTTTTTTCTTGACAACTTAAGAATATTTTGCTATTCTTTCTTGCTAAAATGAGTGGTCAAGGTAAGATAAATGATGGATAGTACTTTAAAAAAGGATAGCAAGAAAAATGGGCAAAGATTGCTCGTTTTTGTACTGGAGTCAAAAAATTTTGGTATTGAACTAAACAAGATAAAGGAAATAACGGATGTTTTACCCATTACCAGATTACCAGGAGCAAGGGATTTTGTAAAAGGATTAAGTAATCTGAGAGGGGAAGTTATCCCGATTATCAGTCTCCGGGAAAGACTAAAAATAGGAGGAAATGAGCAAGGCAAGCAGTTAGTAATCGTATTAGGAAACAAAATTAGCTTTGGTTTGCTCATTGATAGAATTGTAGGGATTTACGAAGTGAAAAATGAGGTTTCGAAAGCGATAAGTTCTATATTAGCAGATGATGTGGAAACTTCTTTCCTATCGGGGGTAGTCAGAGTTGACGGAAAGGAAGCAATACTCCTGGATTGTGAAAAATTAGTTGAGATAAATGAATAAGAGGAGGTTTTTCAATGGCTGTGAGCATATTGATTGTTGACGATGCAATATTTATGAGGAAGATGATAGCCGATATTTTGAGGAAAGAAGGTTATGAGATCTGCGGGGAAGCAGAAAATGGGATTGAAGCAATCAAAAAGTATAAAGAACTGCATCCTAATCTTGTCACAATGGATATTATTATGCCTGATATGAGTGGTATAGATGCAGTTCAGGAAATCGTTGACTACGATACGGAAGCCAAAATACTAATGGTCAGCGCTATGGGACAGCAATCGCTTGTTGTTGAAGCGATTCAAAAGGGCGCAAAAGATTATGTAATAAAACCTTTTCAACCATCAAGGGTTTTGGAAGCAGTGGAAAGAGTTTTAAAAACAAAATAATGGATAAGATCGATTTTTCGAGATATGCAGATATTTTTAAAAGTGAAACGAGAGAATACTTATCACAGCTAAGTCAATTAATAGTCAATCTTGAAAAATCTCCTCGAAACAGGGAGAATATCGATGCAATTTTTCGGAATTTCCATACCATCAAGGGAATGGCGGGCACGATGGGTTATAGGCTTGTTGAGATGCTTTCCCACTCCCTTGAAGATTTACTTTCGCTTTTAAGAGATGAAAAGATTATAGTAGATTCCAATATTATAGACACTATGTTAGCAGGAACGGATAAAATTGAGGAACTTGTAGAAACCGGTAAAGATCAAGATGAAGATACGAAAAGTTTGATAACGAACATTTCCAATATTGGTCAAGGTGCAGTAGACGAAGGCAAAAAGCAAGTAACCAAATCACCTGTGAAAAAAGTTGTTTGTGAAATAGTATTTAATGAGAATACGCCACTTAAGGGAGCAAGAGCAATTGTGTTGATTTCTGATATTGAAAAAAGTGCAGAAATAGTTGATTTTTCACCGTCAAAGGATTTAATTAGCAACGGGGAATTTGATGAAGGCATTTCGCTAAAACTTATACCAAAAGTTTCGCTTGAGAGAATCAAGAAGTCAATTCTTGGCTATTCGGATGTTCGCTCAGTCTATTTAAGAGATGAAGAGAGTGAAGTCCACAGAGATAAGGGGCTTATCAGGAAAAGTGATATTAGAGTTGGTATTGAGAAACTTAATAAATTGCAAAATCTGCTTTCAGAGTTGGTAATATCAAAGGAAAGTTTAAAAGGTTTTGTAAAAACTGAAGACAGACAAAGGATTGTGAACGAAACCGATAGAATTGGTGGTATAGTATCCTCCGTGCAGGATGAAGTTGTGAAGATAAGAATGGTTCCCATATGGCAGGTTTTTGAAAGATTTCCAAGAGTCATCAGAGACACTGCAAAGGAGTTAGGAAAGAAGGTAAATTTTGAAATTAAAGGCAAAGACATAGAATTAGATAGATCAATGTTGGAAAATTTGGCTGAACCTCTTCTTCATTTACTTCGGAACTCAATATATCATGGAATAGAAACACCGGAAAGCAGGAGAAAAATGGGGAAGAGGGAAGAAGGTCACCTGATTCTGGAAGCAGAAAGGCAGAGAGGTAGGGTTTTGATCAAGGTTTCGGATGATGGAAAAGGAATGGATGAAGATAAAATTCTCAGGAGAGCCGTCGAAATGGGGCTTGTTAATGGTGACAAAATAGCTGGTTTATCTGAAAAAGACATTCTGGACTTCATCTTTGTAAGTGGTTTTACAACATCAGAAGTTGTAGACGAAGTTTCTGGGAGAGGAGTTGGTATGGATGTTGTGAAGACAAGCCTGAGGATGCTTGGAGGGACACTTGAGTTCAAGACTGTTAGGAATAAGGGTACTTTGTTCATCCTTAAAGTTCCTTTAACAATGGCGATTATAAAGGCTTTCCTGGTGAGAACAGGAAAAGAGACATTTGCAATTCCACTAACTTTTATCGAAGAAACAATAGAGGTCGGACATAATTCAATCAAGACTATCCATTCAAAGGAGCTTTTTATATTAAGAGATGAGGTTATTCCAGTTAAAAGGCTACATAGGATTTTCGGAATTGAGAATGGAAATAATAAAGATTTCTATCCATCTGTTATCGTAAATTCCGAATCAAGAAAGGTAGCGCTAATTACAAGTGAATTTCTTGAGCACACGGATATAGTTGTAAAGACACTTCCAAGAACTTTGACGAATATTAAAGAATTTGCTGGTGTTACTCTGCTCAGAGATGGTAAACCTGCTCTGATATTAGATGTGCCAAATGTAGTTTAGTAAATAGGAGGATAAGGTTATATGGATTTGAAGAAATTGACTGAAAGACAATTGGATAGTATAAAGGAAATCGCAAACGTGGGAAGTGGACATGCAGCAACAGCCCTTTCTCAATTGACAAAGCGTAAGGTTATGGTGAATGTCCCTCAGGTAAAGATAATCAATGTTGAAGAACTGCCAAAGCTTTTTCCGGAACCAGAAGAGATTGTCGTCGGTATTCTGATTAACTTTCTTGGTGATATTACAGGAAGAGTTCTTCTTATTTTTCCGAAAAATGAGACTTCGCTTTTAACTGACGCACTGCTTTCTCATGAAATTAGCAATCCGAATGTTTTCAGTGAATACGAGAAATCGTATTTCAAGGAAATTGCAAACATTGTGATTGGTGCCTATGTTACTGCACTCGCCAATTTTCTTGGTTTTCTGATTCTGCCTTCGGTTCCGGCTCTTGTAATTGACAATGCACTTGCTGTTCTGACATCTGCACATCTTGATTTCAGTAGAGATAAAGATTTGATCTTCTGTGTTGAAACTCTGTTCTTCTTTGATGGAAAGTCGGCTCCGCTCCATGGTTACCTACTTCTTTTACCAGATCCTGCTTCGCTCGAAGTAATTCTTAAAGCTTTTAAACTTATGTAAAATGGAACAAGAAAAAATGGTGTCGGAACGGGAAAAAAATATACTTCTTAATTTCGCCAAAAAGATCGACCCCAAAGATGCTGGAGCACACAATAATCTTGCTGTAGTTTATTACAATAAAGGTCTTTTTAAGGCATCGATTGAGGAACTGAAAAAGGCTCTTGGAATCGACCCAAAGTTTGTTCTTGCCAAAAATAATCTCGAAATTATTCAGAAAACGACAGGTGTATTTGATGACACGGTAGAGAAATGCAAAGAGATTCTTGAAGCTAACCCTAAGGATGTAGAAGCGAGATTCAAACTTGCCATTGCATATAAGAATACTGGTGCATTTCTTGATTCGATACCCGAATTTAAGAAACTCCTTGAACTGGACGAGGATAATATCGAAGCACATCTTGAGTTAGGAATAGTGTTCAAGAACCTTGGTCTGTATGATGAGGCACTTGAGGAATTTGGAACGGTGTCGAAGTTGCAGGGTCCAAAATTATCTCCCGTTGTTCACCTGAATTTAGGAGAAGTATTCTATAACAAGGGGCTGCTGGAAAAGTCAATAAGCGAATTCAAAACAGCCATTAGACTTGACGATAATCTTGCGGAGGCGCATTTCCTGCTTGGTTTTGTGTACGGAGAGAAAGGGTTGTTTGCGCAAGCGGTTGAGGAAACAAAAAGAGCGATTAAATTGAACCCCAAGTTCGCAAGAACACATCCTAACCTTGGTGTTGCTCCTCCAGAAAAAGTAGATATAATAAGGGCAAGAAAGGAATCGCAGCTGGAGATTCAGCCAGACAGTTTTCTGACACATTTCAATCTTGGAATGGCATATAGAAACAAAGGTTTTTTTGATGATGCGCTTAAGGAATTTATGAAGGCAGACGAGATTCAAAAGAATCAATCATTGATTCATCAGCAAATTGCCGAGCTTTATCTTTTGCAGGGTAAAAACGAGAAAGCAATAAAGGAATACGAAAATGTTCTTGAGATTGAACCAAAATCCCCAAAGGCAATTAATGATCTTGGTGTTGCATATCACAAGTTGGGAAAACTGAAAGATGCCATAAAATACTACAACAAGGCTATTGAAACCGATAATGCTTATGTAATGGCATATAATAACTTAGCAGTTGCCTATTTTCATGTTGGTGAAAAGGACAAGGGAATTGAAAGTCTTCAAAGTGCGATAAACCTGAACGACAATTATCCCGATGCATTTTTAAATCTTGGAATGATATATTTTCAAGAAGGAAGAAATGATGACGCTATGAGGGTATTTCAGAAAATCTTTACAATTAAAGAGGATTATCCTGTTGCGTATAACAGTGTTGGAGTTGTGTATTTGAGCCAGAAGAAATATGAGGAGGCTATTAGGGTGTTTAGAAAGGCAATCCAGATTGACCCGAAATATGCAGAGGCACACTACAATCTTAGTTTTACGCTCTCACAGCTCGGCAAATATGATGAAGCACTTGAAGAAACGAAAAAGGCTTTGGAAATTGAACCTTACTATACAAGTAACAGATTTAAGCTTGGTGTAGACCTTTATGCCGATAATCTTGATGTTTTGGTAACTCATGATCTTACGAAAGAGTTGAGTCCGTCAGAAGAGAATCTTTTTCTAATAGACATGGAAAAGGATATAGAATTTCCAAACATTTTTGATGTCGAGGAACAGGGAATATTGGAAACTCAGCAAAGAGATCTTATCGAACTTGCTAAACATAGCATAGAAAGAGGAGAGCGAAAAGAAGCAGAGAATTATCTGAGAGAACACCTCAGAACTCGGGGTAAGGATTTTGAGGCACTAAGTCTAATTGGTAATTTGTACTACAATGAAGGTTTATGGGGTGAAGCACTTACGGCATTTCAAACAGCAATTGAAGTTTCTCCGAACAGTATGGAAACACTTTTTGGTATTGCGAAGTGTTATCGCGAGATGTCACGATTTGATGACGCAGAGAAACTTGTTAACGACCTTCTTTCCAGGGAGCCCGATAATCTGGAGTTTCCTCTCTTTTTAGGGGAAATTTACATCAATGAGGGAAAATTCGAAAAAGCCGATAAAATACTAAAAGGCTATTATAACATCAGACCGAAAGAAGTTCAAGTAATAGTGCAACTTGCAAGATTAAATGAAAAACAGGGGAGAGTCGACGATGCAATTCAATATTTACTTAAGGCTTTGGAGCTGAAACCAGAGTGTGCTGATACACACTACAATCTGGGGAAGTTGTATGTAAAAGACAAAAAGTACGAGAGGGCGTTGGATGAATTTAATGCGGTTCTCGAGATAGATGATAACAATACTTTCATATACCGTTTTTTAGGAATTTGCTATAAAGGTCTTGGTAAGCCAGAACTTGCTCTTTCCTCATTCAAAATGGCTGTGAACTCCAATCCGCTGGATGGAAAGGCATTCACAGAGATAGCGGAAATATACACAAATCAAGAGCAGTACGACGAGGCTTTTGATTCGATTAATAAGGCATTAAAAATTACAGGTGACAACCTGAAAGCCATGTATCTGCTGGGTATTATCTTTGCAAGGAAAGGGAATATCATGGAAGCGATTGGTAAGTGGGAAGAAGTAGTCGCAATTGACGGGAATAGCGTAGAAGCGGAAGAAGCAAGAAAGAATATTGCTGTTGCCCAAAATTGGGCAAAAATTCTTGGCAAAAGAAATGTTTAGGAGGTAAAATTGCCGTTTGGTGGCCCAATTCAGGAATTAAGCCTTTTTGACCTATTTCAGCTTCTATCTTTAAGTCAGAAGACCGGAACGCTCGGTGTGAGAACTAATGGTGATGAAATAAAAATTTTTTTTCGGGGAGGAAAAATTATTGCTCTCAAGAAACGTGACATTGTTAGGGGAAAGAAAGAGGCTCAGGAAATAATCTTTGGTATTCTCAATGCAACACAGGGGAATTTCTCTTTTGGAGATGGAGAAATACCAGTCGACTTAACAGAAGATTTTAGTCTCAAAGTCGATAATGTAATACTTGAGGCGTCCAGACGGATTGATGAACTTGCTAAAATCAAGCAGAAATTACCTTCCACCGATACGGTTCTGATGTTATCTCCAAAAGCATCGGATGCGAATAATTTGGATTTGACAACCCTTGATTGGGAAATCATATCTTATGTGGATGGAATCAGGAATGTCGGAGATATAATTGAAATTTTAGGAAATGAGTATGATACAAAAAAACATGTGTATGGACTGATGAAGGCAGGATTGCTAACAGCGGTCGAGGGAATTTCAGAAGAAGACAGGTCGGAACTACCGAAAGGACCTAAACAGATATTGCTGGATACGGCAAGTGAATTTTTCTTGAATGGCAATTTTGAAGTATCGAAATCGATTTATGAAAAATATTTAAAACTTTATCCCGAGGACAGAGAAGCACTATTCAATCTTGCTCTATCGATGATAAGAACAGGAAACATAGTTGAAGCGAAGAAAATAACCGGGGAACTTCTACTCTCGGCAAATGATTCCTATCATGGAAATATAGAAGAACTTGATAGTGCTTTGAATTCTCTTTTGAGGTTTATTGAATAATGGAAAAAGAAAACGGTCTGGGAGCAGCGCCAAGTTCTTTGATTTTTGTTTCTCTTGCCTCGATGTATCTTGATAATGGAATGGTTGATGAGGCTATTGACCTTTGTAAGTCAGGACTAAGGATTGAACCTGAGAATGAGGAAGCGCATTTAATTCTTGCACAGGCAGAAATTGAAAAAGGGAAAACGGATGATGGCAAGAAAAGACTTGTTGAGCTGTTACAGAGAAATCCGGAAAATACAGCAGCGAAGGGATTGTTAGACCAAATTGAGGAGCAAGTGAAAGCGGGGGAGGGAGAAGGGGAGAGAGAAGAAGGAAGAGAGAAAAGAGAAGAGGGAGAAGAAGTAGAAGGGGAGGGAGAAGAAGTAGAAGGGAAGAGAGAAGAGACAGAAGGGAAGAGAGAAGAGACAGAAGGGGAAATAACAGATGAAGAGAAAGAAATTAAGAAAGATGAAATAACAGATGAAGAGAAACAGCTTGAGAACCAGTTAATAGGAAAAATAGATGACATTAGCAAGATCGAAGGGATAGTAAATTGCTTTTTTAGATTGAAAAGTGGTAGAATTATAAAGTCGTCAAACCTTGTTGGAAATATAGATGAACTAATACCAATGCTTGATTCATTATTACAGGCAGTTGAATCTTCTTCGTCGGAACTAGAGATGGGGAAGGTAACGTTAATACTGATCGAGATAGAGAAAGGAATTTTCTACATTTTCTCCAACGAGCTATATGATTGTTTTCTGATTTGCAAAGATACAAAGAACTTTGGTTTGGTAAAAGCAATACTTCCGAAGATTTTGGGTTGAACACACTGAGGAGTTGTGATTGATAATCGATAAAGAAGTTGAAAAAACACTGGATGAAATTCTTAAAATCGCTAAGGTTCTTGCTGTCACTATCTCAAGTTACGAAGGTTTGGTTATCTTTGAGAAAGGCGTTGAAGCGGTAGACAAACAGAAACTGAGTGTGGAGATAGCGAGGATTGCAAAAAGCGTTAAAAAGCACCTTTCTTCGCAAGTTAAGGAAGGTATTAACCTGTATGTCTATTATGAGAAGTTCGAACTCATAATGTTCTTTTTAGAAAACTCCATTTTCTCGTCACTATGTGAAGAGAATGTTAATATGGGTTCTCTTAAGATCAAAATGAATAAGGTTATACCGCAAATAAAAACATCTTTTTAGACAGAGGGGCGGATTATGCCGCTGGGAGAGAGGATTATCCTCTCAGAAGAAATATCGAATGCTCTTAGTGATTATCTTAGGAAGTTCATTGATATATCTCTCGTTAAGGCGGCTTTTCTTATCACCAAGGGTGGACAGTTGTTGAATCAAAAAGGTATTTCTACGAAAAGCGGGAAACTGTTTTCCATAGTTTCTCTTGTTTCGGGGATTTTCAGTTCTACACAAAAACTCTCAGCTCTTCTTGGTGAAGACAGTTTCAAAAACTTCTTTCAGGAAGGAAAGAGATTTTCGATTTACTATTCTTTGCTTATAGAACCATTTGTGTTTGTAACAATTTTTGATGATAATGCTATTTTGGGAGATGTTCAAATCAGGGTTGATGAATTTAAAAAGAAGATAAAAGGAATGCTTTTGTCAACTTTCGAAGATAAGACAGGAGGTCCTATTCTCAGTTTAACTTCCCGAACACCTGAGGAAGCGTTGACAGACCTTTTTGATTTCAACATGTAATAAGACATAGGACCGAAGAGGGATGAGAGAAGAGCGAGGAGCGAAAGGGAGTGTAGGAATATCGGTGAAAAGGTAAGGATTAAGGATAAAGGAAAAAGTAAAAACTTAAATCTAAACTGCATGAAAGACAGAAATACGAAATTAGAAATTAGGACAATCTGAAAACCAAAATGCGAAATTACCAATTACTGAATTACATAATTAAGAAGTTGAGTGACTGAAAAACGCTCCAACGCTCTAAACTATCCTAACGATATTAACGAATGAAACACTCTAAGCGAGAGATAAGACATAAAGTATGAAAGATAAAGCCATACTGAGTGGGAGGAAAAACAAAACATACTAATAAGATTTTGTGTCAAGAATTTGTCTAACGAATGATGAAAAGAACAAGAAGATTTAACCCTAAATACATACTGTGGGTTTCCGTAATACTTGCGGTTCTTATGTTAACCTCGGCTTTACTTGTTATCCGGAGAATCGAATCGAGTTTTCTTGAAATTCTCGAAAAGGAAGGATATGCGCTTCTTGAAAGTTTGATAACAAGCAGTGAAAATAGTATTAAGGCAACGGATGTTTCAGAGCAGCTACTCGAGAACAGACTTCTTGATAACGCAAAGGCATTGGACCAGATGGGAAAACTTAATAGAGCAGTACTTCTGACATTCGCAAATGAAACACATGTGAACAGAATCGACATCTTCAGTGGAGAAGGGAATCTTCGTCTGTCAAGTTCTATCTATGTTCAAGGTGATACAAGGCCTGCTTCTGCGATTCAGTTTATTATTTCAGGAAAAACAAGAGTGATGAGTTTCAAAACCGAGGAAGGCGATTTTGCGGTTGCGATAAAAAGACTGAATTCAAAAGACATAATAGTTTGCTATTCTGATGCTAAATATATCAAAGAATTGAAAAATTCAGTAGGGATAGGGAATCTTATACAAAAGATTAGCAAGGAATCTGGAATTGAATACGTACTTCTTCAAAATGAAGATGGTATTGTTTTTGCCACTAAGAATATTGAAAAGATGAAAAAGATATCGAAAGATATATTCTTAAGAAACGCACTGCTTTCTGACAGTAAAGACAGCAGGGAATATGTTTTTGAAGGAAGAAAGGTACTCGAAGTAGTCAAACCATTTTCTATTGATAATACACCATATGGGATCTTCAGACTCGGTCTTTCTCTCGAAGACTATAATTCGGTTTTGCATGATACAAAAAGGCATATCTTGATTGTTTCATTATTCATTTTCTTGATAGGTTTTATTGTTATGAGCTTTATTATTATGAATCAGAATTACAGATTGCTTAATGAGTCATTTGGGAAAATGGAATCCTTTATGAAAAAGGTTATGGATGGAATCAATAGTGCAATTTTGTCAGTTGACGAAGATCTTATCATAACATTCAGCAACAAGATGACTGGTGAGATTTTCTCCCTTGGCGATAGAAACCTGATAGGGAAAAACTACAAATTGCTTTTCCCTTCCGATGAGCTGATGGTTGAGAGAAGCTTGTCCGCAAATGCAAATATTGATGAAATCGAGAAGCAGTACACTATGCCATCAGGTAAATTACTTCATCTTGGTATTGCAACTTCACTTATTACCGATGAAAATGGAAGAGCAAAAGGAGTAACAGCTCTCATAAGAGATCTTACGCTTTTAAGAAGGTTAAAAGATGAAGTTCAGGAGAAGGAAAGGTTAAAGGCTCTTGGTGACCTTGCCTCTGGTGTTGCACATGAAATTCGGAATCCACTGAATGCATTACGACTTTCCTTTGAGAGATTAAAGCAGGAACAGGGAAAAGGGAATGACAAATTGCTTGAGATTATTACCGAAGAGATTGGTAGGATAGAAAAAACAGTTGAGGATTTTTTAATTTTCACAAAGCCTTTTATTTCAAGACTTAAATCGGTAAATATAAACGATATTCTTGGAGAAACACTTTCATTATTGGAGGGAAAAGCCATTGAAAAAGGTGTTCTGATTAAGAAGGTTTTTCAGGTTATTCCGGATGTTGATGGAGATGAGGACGCCTTGAGAAAGGTGTTTATGAATGTCTTAAGAAACGGCATTGATGCAATGGAAAACGGTGGAGAGATTTTTGTCAAGACTTTGAAGAGCAAAATGGGTGTGGAGATTAGAATAGTGGATACGGGTGTTGGAATTTCTAGAGATGAAGCTAAGAGAATTTTCGATCCGTATTTCTCAAAGAAAAAGGGAGGTACTGGACTTGGGTTGAGCATCGCGAAAAGAATAGTGGAGGTTCACAAGGGGCAAATAAGTGTTAATAGTGAAATTGAAAAAGGAACGGAAATTATTATTGTGTTTCCCATAGCTGTAAGAGAGTGAAAGCGAGATGATTAGAATTCTTATAGTAGATGATGAGAAAAATCAGAGAGAATTACTCTCTTCATCTTTAAGTGATGATTACGAAACAATCACAGCTGCATCGGGAAGAGAAGCATTGGATGTTTTTAAGGTCGAAAAGAACATAGGAATTGTTATTTCTGATTTTAAGATGCCTGAGATGGACGGTTTGGAGCTTTTGAAGAAGACAAGGCAAATATCCCCGGACATTATTTTCATTCTTGTAACTGCTTATGCTTCGGTTTCGTCTGCCATAGCGGCGCTTAAGCAAGGGGCGTATGATTATATTGCGAAACCTATTGTTATCGAAAAATTGAAGAGTATTATTAAGAGAGCTGCAGATAACTATTATCTTCTTGCTGAGAACAGAGAACTCAAGGAGAGGCTCAAACTTCATTATTCTTTTGAGAGTATCATAGTGAAAAGTCATAAGATGAAAGAAATACTGAGCATTGTTTCAAGGGTCTCTGAATCAAAAACAACTGTTCTCATAACTGGAGAAAGTGGAACAGGGAAAGAATTGATTGCAAGGGCTATACACAATGCAAGCAGCAGAAGAAACGAAAACTTTGTGCCAATCAATTGTTCTGCTATCCCGGAAACACTTTTCGAGTCCGAGCTTTTCGGATTTGAAAAAGGTGCTTTTACAGGTGCTGTCAAAAATAAAAAGGGAAAGCTCGAACTTGCAAACAAGGGAACTGCTTTTTTCGATGAGGTTGGAGATGTTCCTCTTGGTTTTCAGGTAAAACTTCTTAGGTTTCTTCAGTTTGGTGAAATTGTCCGTCTTGGAAAAGAGTCATCTGTAAGTATTGATGCGAGAATAATATGTGCAACCAATCAAAACCTGAAAGAGAAGATAGAGGAGGGTAGTTTCAGGGAGGACCTTTATTATCGACTTAATGTTGTGGAAATACATATCCCTCCTCTAAGAGAAAGGAAGGAAGACATAACACCACTGGTAAACCATTTTGTTGATAAGTATAAAAAAATTTCTGGAAAGGACATTGATGGAGTGTCCAAAGAAGCGATGAGATATATTTTTGAACACAACTGGGCTGGTAATGTGAGAGAACTGGAAAGTGTAGTTGAGAGAGCAATAGTAATGTCAAGAGACAGTACTATAGATGTTGATGATCTGCCGATTGCAGTAAAGACTGCTCTGGAGGATTCAGGCAGTCTTACTCTAGAATCACTTGAGAAGAAACATATAGAGAAGATACTAACTTCACAGGGAGGAAACATTTCAAAAGCGGCTTTAGTTCTTGGTATTCATCGAAACACCTTGATGGCGAAAATAAAGCAATATGGAATAAAGAAGCAATAGTTAGGTTCTGAGGATTTTTGTAGGCGCAGGCTTTAGCCTGCGAATTTAACTACATATTGCGCAACCTAAAGGTTGCGGTTACCGTATGAAAATTCATAATTTGACACAGTGGATACAAAGCAATACCTATGTGTAATGACACTGCACTGAGTATCCCACTGGCTATTGATGCAGGATTGGGTGAGCTTGGTAGAAATGGACTTCTAATTACAGCTGAATATGGCTACTGCATAAGGCTTTGCAAAATTTTTACAAACTTGCCGTTAATTGTAGTCTGTCCACTAATAAATGTCAAAAAGGAAAGTGAAAAGGAATTCGAAACTTAGAAAAACCATAAGAATTTCGAATATCGAGGGGCTTTTTACACAGTCATACAATTCTGTTGCCTCACCGGGAAGTATATTTATTACGAAATTTGCAGTAATGCTGGGAGCTACGCCAATGCAATTCGGGATTCTCTCTGCTATTGGTCAACTTTCTCAAATATTTCAACCACTTGGAGTCGCTTTTACAAGGAAGCTCACATCTCGAAAAGGCGTAGTTCTTAAACTCTATGCGTCTGCCAGACTACTGACTGTGCTTTTTGGATTTTTGCCCTTTATCTTCCCACAATTTGCTGTTATATGGATTTTTCTCGTTCTTTTCTTCTTTAGCGGTGCAATGCAGGCAGTTGGGATGAATATATGGATTGCATGGATTTCAGATATGGTACCGATACGATTCAGAGGTCGTTTTTTCTCGATGCGCTCGCAGTTCCTTGTTATTTCCGGGCTTGTTACAGGATACATTGTTGGTATTTTTATAGATTTGTTTGACCCCGAACCTGGCTTTATTGCCAGGTGGTTTTCTTCAATTCTGGGAAGAATTTCATTTTTCAGGCTTCCGAATTTACCCTATGCTTTTATTGTGATTTTTATTTTGGCCACGATTGTGGGACTTTATGGATTAATAATTTTGGCAAAACAGCCTGAAAAAAACAAAGAAATCGAGGAAGATAGTTTTTTAAGGATTGTATCTCAACCTCTGAAGGATAGAAACTTCAGAAAGTTGTTATTTTATGGTTTTTGGTGGATGCTCGCAATTGGGATTGGAGCACCGTTCTGGCAGCCATTTATGATAAAGAAATTGGGAATGTCTCTTGTAGGAATTCAAGTTTATGGGACTATCAGCACTATTTTTTCGATTGTTTCGCTGCGGCTGTGGGGCTTTTTGATTGACCGTTTCGGGAATAAGTCGGTAATGCGAATTGCTCTTGTATTAGGTGGAATAAATCCAATAGTCTGGGTGTTTGCCACAAAAGCACATTATTATTTTGTATATATTGAAGCAGTTTCTTCAGGAATTATGTGGGCAGGAGCAGGTATTATTGCAATGAATTTTGTGCTTGCAATTGCTCCGGAGGGTAAACGTCAGATTTATTCCGGTCTCTTTGGTGCCTTTTCAGGAATTGCAATGATGATTACAATGCTTGCATCGGGGGCATTCTTGCCTAGGGCGATGCAAATCTTAGGATTGTATCTAGAACCGGAACAGGTTCTCTTTGCCATATCAGGATTTGCTCGTTTAAGCACCCAGATACCTCTTTCCTGGATTGAAGAACCAAAAGCAAAACCTTTTTGGACGATGGTATATTACTTCAGGCAGTTTGCAAAGGTGCGCATCGTTCAATTTGCAACCTGGATGTTCAGAAAAAAATAGAACCTTAGAGGATAATGGGGTCAGTCTAACCCTACCCTTAACCTACCCCTAATGGAAGATGATTTTTTGGGTAATGTTTTTTCCTTTTGTTTTGAGGTTTACAAAGTAAATACCATTTGAGAGTTTCCTCGAATCGTAGGTAATTTCGTTTATACCTTTAGTAGAAAAACCATCAAAGAGGCTTTCAATAAGTCGACCGCTTTCGTCATACAGAGAAATTTTGATATTGCGCATGTCCGGTGAATAGTATGCCAAATTTATGACACCTTTACAGGGATTTGGATAGAGTTTTTTAAAAATGAAGTCGTCTGTTATGGCAGTCGTAAGTTTCACCGTTTTAATAGTATGGAGCTTGGGTGATTCATTTGGTGCAAGTGTTACCAATGTGTAGTTGGGGATTTGCACCCAGGAACTTGAATCGTTATCGAGAGGTTGAGATGCAGCCAACCACTTATCCGAAATAGAAGTGTTAGGAAAGTAGTAAAGAGTATAGTAGAATGGACTGACATCTGCGTAACACAGAGCCCACAACTTTGAACCATCGGTCATAACGAAATTAAGCAATGCGCTTTCACCATTTTGATTAAGATGAAGTGCCAGAGTATTGGTCGCCATTACAATACAGCTATCAATTGAATAAGTTGGAAAATCATCAATTATTTTCATAATATATATGGCATACAGGTCTGAATCGAGATTCGGAATATTATTTACATCGGTGTAATCCGGTGGATTCTGTTCTAAGTATTCTTCATCGATTAAGTCTTCTATAAGTGATGTGTTAATTGTTCCATTATGTGCGAAAAGCATATCGAAGCTTCTAATACTGCTTATTGAAGTTCTTCTAAAGGGATGAGGGTTTGGATAACCTCCTGAAGGTCCACTCGAGCCTTTTCTTACATGAACAATACAGCCATTATTGATATAGGATAGCATCTCGTTAACTATTTTATCGTATCTTGGGTCGTCCATTGCCTTTGGTTCACCCCTTGATATTACAGTTAGTAGTTCACCCTCGTGCGGTGAAAGATAGTATCCTATACCCCAACCATCGTCATTTATTGAACTTAGTTTTTTCAGAGAATCGAGATGAATGCGGAAAGTTGTCTTCCATTGTTCACTTAATTTGCCGGTAAAAATCGCACCCCAGAAACGGCAGTTGTGGGAATCTGGAAGCCCCGTTTCGAAATTTAGGAATATAATGCAACCGAAAATTAGAAAGACAAGTTTAAGAAAGGTCCAGATCGAAGTGTTTGTTTTCACTTAAGACTCCTAAAGTTTACTAAAGGACAGTACGTGGGGTTATCTTATGGAAGTGAAAAGCTTTCTTGCTCGTTCGAGGTCTTTTGGTATGTCAACACTTAATGTCTGGTATTTCGTCTTGATGACCTTAATTCTATAACCATTCTCAAGAATGCGTAACTGCTCAAGTTTCTCCAAATCCTCCAATTTTGACTTCTTAAGGTTTACGAATTCGAAAAGAAATTCTTTTTTGAAGGCATATATTCCAATATGTATAAGGAAAGGACGAGGGAGATTATTTCTTGAGAAAGGAATTGGTAGACGCGAAAAATACAGAGCGAAGTCGTTCCTGTCAATAACTATTTTTGCGCTATTGGTACTTTCCACCAGTGGGTCGTCGAATGAAACCATGCTTGCGAGTGTAGAGACCTGTATGTTTCTATTCTGCTGCATCGTGGTGCAAAGTCTATTTATACCTTGGAATGGTATGAGCGGTTCGTCAGCCTGGATGTTCAAGACTATATCACACCGCAAATTTTCCGCTGCTTCTGCAATTCTTTCCGTACCTGTTTTGTGTTTCTTTGAAGTCATAATTACAGAGGCGCCAAATTTTTCTGCTTCCTCCTTTACTCTTTTGTCATCTGTTGCTATTGCAAGATAGTCCAGTTTTTTTGCCTTCTTGCTCCTTTCGTATACCCACTGCAGCATAGATTTGCCGCAAATGTCAACTAGCACTTTGCCTGGAAATCTTGTAGAATTATATCTTGCGGGTATTATTCCAATGGTTTTCCCTCTGGTTCTATCCATTGATTCTTTCTTACTATGCAGTTTTTTAAATGGTCTCATTGTCTCCGTCAATTTGCTCTTCTGTGTTCTCATTTTCCGGTTGTTTTTCCTCGTCGGTTTTTATGTAGTCTTTATACTCCAGTTTTTCGAGTTCATTTTCTGCTTCTTTTTCACTCAATGTGATCTTTCTGATTTTCATATTGATATTGATAATCTTCAAGTTAATCGAATCACCTAATTTGAAATCCTCTTTTACTTTAGAGAAATCCTCAGTATGCAGTTGTGTAATGGGAACAAATCCTTTTATCTTATTGTTGAGTTCGACTACAAGTCCCTTGTCGATTACCTCGGAAATCCTTCCCTTGACTATAGCGCCGATACCAATATTTTTCGCCATTACCTCAAATGGATCTTTCACAAGTTGCTTTATCCCTAGTGAAACTCGTCTTCTTTCGGAATCTATTTCAAGAATTTTGCATTCAATTTTTTGTCCTTTTTCCAGGAAGTGCTTCGGATGTTTTACTCTATTTGTCCAGGAGAAATCAGAAATATGAATTAGTCCGTCGATTCCGTTTTCGATTTCGACAAATGCACCGAAATTTGTGAGTGTTCTTACCTTACCTGTAATTTTCGTTCCAACAGGAAATTTTTCTTCGATCGCTTTCCATGGGTCTGGTTCTAGCTGCTTAAGTCCCAATGATATGCGTTCTCTTTCCTTGTCAACATCGAGCACGATAGCTTCAATCACGTCACCTATTGCGAGAAGTTGGGAAGGATGTTTAATATGTTTTGTCCATGATATTTCAGAAATGTGTATAAGCCCTTCCACACCTTTTTCCAGTTCAACAAATGCACCGTATTCTGCGATAGAGACAATCTTCCCTCGGACCTTTTTTGACACTGGATATTTTTCTTCGACATCTTCCCATGGATAAGGATATAGTTGTTTCATACCCAGGGAAACCCTCTGTTTTGTGGGATCGTATGCAATAACCTTTATTTTAATTTTGTCACCTATTGCCACAAGTTCGGAAGGGTGTGAGATTCTACCCCAGGACATATCGGTTATATGAAGAAGCCCATCGATACCTCCCAGATCGACAAAAACTCCGAAATCTGTTATGTTCTTAACGACTCCTTCTTTGGTTTGTCCTTCTTCAAGTTCGGAAAGTAATTTTCGCTTGGCTTTTTCCTTTTCTTCTTCAAGTATTGCCCTTCTTGAGACGACAATATTCCTTCTTTTCCTGTTCAGCTTTATGACCTTAACCTTTATTTCCTGCCCGACAAGTCCATCGAGATTACTTACTGGGTGAAAATCTATTTGAGAACCTGGAAGAAATGCTTCAGCTCCACTAATATTTACGATCATCCCGCCTTTCACTCTTCTGACGATTTCACCATCGACAGGTTCCTGACTTACCTGTTTTTGATAGATGAAATTCCATACCTTCATGAAGTCTGCTTTCTGCTTGGAGATAATTGCAAATCCTTCATCATCCTCAAAATCCTCAAGGTAAACGTCCACGATTTCACCAACTTTTATGTCTGTTGGGCTTGAGAATTCATTTAATGGAATGCATCCTTCCGATTTTAGTCCAAGGTCAATTATTGCATCCTTTTTGGTAACCTTGATTATTTGTCCCTTTACGATACCTCTCGTTTTTATATCGATGAGGTGCTTATTGTAGAGGTCTTCCATCTCATTCTGTGAGAGTTTTGGGATTTCAAATAGTGTTTTTTCTACTTTTGCGGATTTTTCACTCTTTTTAACCTGCTTTGCAGTTTCTTTATCAATCATTTAATAATTCCTCCCTATATGATAATCTCGGTCCATCGGGACCGGAAGCGTTTTTCGTTACGCTTTTCAACTTCTCAATAACTTCGTCAATTACATAAGCCGGTGTAGAAGCTCCTGCAGAAACACCAATCAGTTTTGTATTTCTTAGCCAACTTGACTGGAATTCCTCGGAAGATTCTATATGGTGTGTAGGCTTTCCAGCGTTTCTTGACAATTGTGCGAGGTGTGTTGTATTTGCGCTATCCTTTCCTCCTATTATTATCATCAGGTCGACTCTCTTTGAGAGTGCGAGAGTTGATTTCTGGCGTTTCTGTGTTGCACCGCAAATCGTGTTGTATATTTTTATTTCAGTTGCTATTTCAAGAATTTTCGATACGAGAAATCTGAAGTATTCCATTGACTGTGTCGTTTGTGTAACAATGCCGATTTTTTTCTCACCTTTAAGCTTCTCTATGTCTGATTCTTTCTCAATCACTGTGGCTTTCCCTTTTGCGTGACCAACAATTCCAACGACTTCAGGATGTTTTGCTTCTCCAATAACAACGACTTTGTAATTTTTTTCCAGGAGCATTTTAGCGAAATTCTGGGGTCTTCTCACGAAAGGGCAAGTTGCATCTACTATTGTAAACCCCTTCTTTTTTGCAGCATTGATTATTTTAGGAGGAAGGCCGTGGGAACGGACAATCAACTTCCCAGGACTTACCTCATCAAGATTGTTTATTGGGTAAACACCAATTGACCTGAGATAGGAAACTGCCTGAGGGTTATGGATTAATGGACCGTATGTATAAGAAGTTTCACTTTCCTTTGAGACTTCTTCGGCGATAGCCATTGCTCTTTTTACGCCATAACAGAAACCAGCATTTCCAGCTAACAGTATTTTATGCATTTTTTTTTAATGAGATAATTTTGCTCATTACAAGTCGACTTAGCTTTTTGCTTCTGTCAAGGTATGAACCATTTGAAGAAAATTCTGTGGCATTGATTATTTTGCCGAAAATAACCTTAACGCGGTTTTTTCTAAACAATAGATTTAACAGTTTTTCAGTTGTTCCACTCATATATACAGGGATAATTGGAACCTTGTTCTTTAACGCAAGATATCCAACACCTGGTTGTGGGTTGAGAAAACCATTACCTTTATTTCTCTTCCCTTCGGGAAACACAATAAGGGTTTTTCCCTTACGTAGTAGGAAGGAAGCCATTTTGATAGATTTTTTGTCGATACCATACCTTTTCACCGGCAGCGCATTGTATTTTTTCAAGAGCCATGCGTAAAATTTGTTTGCCCAGAATAACTCTTCTTTTGCAAGAAAGAATACTTCCCTTTTGAGCGCAGTTGAAATTGCAATGACAGGAGGGTCCCAGTTGGATAGGTGATTGGGTGCAATTATCAGTCCACCTTTTCTTGGAATGTTTTCTTGTCCCTTGACGGAAAGACCAAACACTATTTTCAAAAATAGGAAAGTTAGAATCGATGTTATGAAAATATGAAATTGCATTTACTCCTCTTTATGGGCATAAAAGAGTTCAAGTACTCTCTTGATTTCTTCCTCTATTGTAAGACTTGTGGTATCGATTATCTCCGAACCCTGTGGAACTGTCAAAGGAGACAATTCCCGTTCACTGTCTGTTTTGTCACGTTTCTCAAGCTGTTCTTTAACTTCGTCAATACTTACCTTTATTCCTGCTCGGCGCAAGTCGAGTAGTCTTCTTTTTGCTCTTTCATCGATTGAGCAGTCGATATATAACTTAAGGTCAGCATTTGGGAATACAACTGTTCCTATATCTCTTCCTTCGCACACAACGTTGTCACTCTCAGCCATCTCTCTCTGAAGAGCAACGAGGTGTTCTCTAACTCCTCGATAGGTTGAGATAAGAGAAACAAATTCTGTAACCTGTTTTGACCGTATCTCCTTTGAGACATTTCTATTGTTGAGAAGAATTTTAAGTTTCCCTTTTCCGGGGACCAATTTTATCGAGGAATTACTTACAGCTCTGACGACTGCTATTTCATTGTGCGGATTTACACCTGAAGCGAGTACGGCAAGCGTTGACGCTCTGTACATTGCGCCTGTATCAATGTATTTGAATCCTAATTTTTGTGCAACCAGTTTTGCAGTTGTACTTTTACCTGAGCTTGCGGGCCCATCGATAGAAATTATTGTCAACAAAAACCTCTTTCCAGAGATTATTGAGATATGAAAAGGTCCCATTAATCCCTAAGATATTCAAAAAAGTATAATGACATAAATTCTTTAAAAATGCAAGCACTTTTTTAAACAAAATCGGTTTCCTCGTCGTACGCCATTCCGGCTTCCCAGGAATGCGAGGTCATAACCGTGGTTTTTTGTGATTTCATGAATTTCTGAAGGAATAAAGGCAGCTCAAAGATAGCGAGTGCAATCAAGGGGCAACGTCCCCAATGTCTCAATTTATTCCCTTACATTTTTGTTGACATAAGGGGAACTATCGTGGTATTCTTTCGTTAATAAAGAAGTAGAATGGAACAGCAAGATCAAGGAAAATTGGTAACAAAATATAAACTATACATTAGGAGGGTAGGATGACTGTATGGAGAGTTTTCGCAGTTATTGGGATTTTTATTGCGACAACTATTGGATGGATGATTCTTGGTGTCAGTATTGTGCAGCGAACTAAAAATGCAAATGATATTCTCACGGGCGAAGTTTCCGAACTCTGGGGTTCCGAACATATTCAGAAGGCTCCGTATTTTGTCTATTACACAATGGAAAGGGAACGAAGGACCAACGAGGAGACAGGTAAGGTATACTATGTAGATGTAAAAAGAACACATACTTATGATGCGGTGAGTTCGGATATTGGAGTTGACTTTGCCCTGGAATATAGAAGAAAGGGTCTTATTTGGTTTAGCACATATAGAGTTGGTTTCGATGGTCAGTATGTTTTTACCAATGATAATCACGCGGTTTTGAACGGTTTCCTGGAGTTCGAATTTCCAGCAAGTGGTGCGATCTATGATGATTTTAGTATACTTGTGGACGGGGAAAAGTTTGATACAAAAGAAAAAATGGGAACGGTAATATATGTTCCTCTCCAGCTTCTTCCTCAGCAGAAGAAACAAATAAGTATTTGCTACAAATCTCAAGGATTGAATATCTGGAAATATGTTTTCGGTAACGGAATCAGACAGGTTCAAAATTTCGTTCTAATTTCTACATCCAATTTTGACAATCCTGATTTTCCAAAAGGTACAATTTCACCGACCGAGAAAGAGAAGACTCCGGATGGATGGAAGTTCACATGGAAGTATAAAGATCTTGTTACCGGTTACAGTATTGGCGAAGAGATGCCAAAGAGAATGAATCCCGGACCACTTGCAAGCAGAATCAGCTTCTTCGCTCCGATACCATTGCTTTTCTTTTTAACCACAATCCTGATATTCGGAAGCGTGAGGAAGATAAACCTTCATCCGATGCATTTCTTTTTTCTTAGCGCATCCTTCTTCTGTTTCCATTTACTTTATGCATACCTTGTCGACCATATTACGATACACTGGACATTCTTGATTTCGTCGATAGTTGTTCTTTTACTTGTAATTCCCTATATATGGATTGTTATTAATGCACGCTTTGCATTATTTGTAGCGGGATTATCTGAATTGATTTTCTTAATACTTTTTTCTTACGCTTTCTTCTTCCCTGGATTCACGGGTTTAATAATAACTATAGGTTCGATAACAACTCTTGCAATTCTTATGTTCTCAACAGCCAAAGTAAAGTGGGTGGAAGTATTTAAGTAGGGATTGAACTATTATAGTGGAGCTGACGGGATTCGAACCCGTGACCTTCTGACTGCCAGTCAGACGCGCTCCCAACTGCGCCACAGCCCCATATGATTATTAATGATAGCATTTTCCAAATTCGTTGTCAAACACTTTTTTTGCGTTTTTCATAGTTTATGACTTTCTGTCATTGCGAAGGGCTTTAGCCCTGTGGCAATCTCATATTGAGCGAGTGAGTATATGAGATTGCTTCAAAGGTCAAAATGGAAAAAATATTCGCAATGACGTTTTTTATGTTGAAATCCTATGCTTTTTGTGACATACCGTAGGAACTCTGATGTCACTGATGGAAGGTTTCATTCATATAAGATGTTTCGCAAGTGTGGTGTCTCTATGTTTTTTCTTGACTTTGTAAGTCGTTTATGGTAAGCAGATTGTATGCAAAAAGAAAGAGCCATCTCAATCCTTGATAGAATTAGGGATAAAAAAGTGTTAATAATTGGTGATATAATGCTCGATGAATATCTCTGGGGCACTGTTGATAGAATTTCACCTGAAGCACCTGTCCCTGTTGTAAAAGTAACAAAGAATACATTCGCAATTGGCGGGGCTGCAAACGTTGCTCTGAATGCCCATTCGCTGGGAGCAGTGCCCGTTCTTGTTGGAGTGACTGGCAGCGATAATACAGGGAAGAAACTTAAGTCACTTATAAAGAAGAATGGAATCGGAGTAAACGGGATATTCGTAGAAAAACGAAGACCAACAATATTGAAGAAGCGTATCGTTGCTCACAATCAACAAGTGGTGAGGGTTGATATTGAAGAAAGCCATCCGATAGACACAAAAACAGAAGATAAAATACTAACGTTTCTATATAAGTTCAAAAATGACCTTTGCGGTATCATTATCGAGGACTACAACAAAGGACTTCTTACGAAACATTTGATAACAGAGATAATTTCATTTGCAATAGAAATGGGAATACCTGTTTCTGTTGATCCAAAGTTCGAGCATTTCTATGATTACTATGGAACGACTATATTCAAGCCGAATATCAGAGAATTGGAGAGAGTGTGCGGGGTTGTGTTATCGGATAGAAGTGAAATCGAAAAGGCTTTGAGGGGAGTTCTTAAGAGAATAAAAGCGGAAGCAGTATTGCTTACAATGGGTAATCAGGGGATGCTTCTGCTGGAGAAGAGGAGCAGAGCGTATTATGTTAAGCCGCATTCAATCGATGTATACGATGTAACAGGTGCGGGTGATACTGTTATAGCAGCCGTTACACTTGCATCTGCAAATGGTATGTCACTTAAAGAGTCGACAAGGTTCGCAAGTATTGCAGCAGCGATCGAGATAAGAAAACTTGGGGCATCCGCTGTTAGTCCGGAAGAAATAATGGATTTCTGCAGTTAGGCAAAAAAAAGTCTTGACAGATTTGTTTTTTTTGTTTATTATTGACTTGTTACCACTTGTCAATGGTAACACAATGGAAAAGATGAAAATATGAAAGAAGCCACAAGAAAACCACAGACACCACAGAGAAAATGTTATATCAGTATTTCAAACATAAAGGACCATACAAAGGAAAAAAAGTTCAATTTAACAGGGGAGGAAAGATGAAAAAATCATTTGTCCTTGCTTTTTTGGTTGTTCCAATACTGTGTTCTTTTCTTAACGCTCAACTCATAATTACCGCTGACCACTGGACATATGGCAGCGAATGCATTGGTAATAGATGGGACTGGTATAGAGGGCAAAATAGCAGCTGGGGAGGATACAATGCCAATCCACCGGACAGCACCTGGGATTTTACATCAGGTCCAACCACTGGGACTGCATCGAGTGAAATACGACCTATAGGTGAATCTCAAGGAAGTCCTCCAGGAATTGCAATCTATGCAGAAAAACAGGTGCTTGGTGGAGCAATTTCCTGGGGTTGGGAAAAGAAGATATCATCCGCAATGTATCTTTATGGATTCTACGCATCTGGAACAAACATATATTTCAATCCACCTTATCGTAGGCCCTATTATTTTCCTATGAGTGTTGGAACCAGCTGGAATGATTACTATTCCTGGGATTATTCCGGTATTACGATATACGACACTATTCTAACAACGGTTATTAATCAGGGTTATATAACGATACCCGAAGGTGGTCCGTATCCCTGTCTTGTTATGATGTACTACAAGAGCTCCTATGGTGAATATGTGGGCGTCCCGGTGGTGGATGAGGATTACATCATATATGAATGGATAGGTCCTGATATTGGAAGTTTCGTTACGGTTCAGAGCCAGAACAAGGAGACAAATCCGAATTTTACTACATACAAGGATTATTTTAGATTGTACAGCAAAGTTATAAACGAAACAACTCCTCCTATTTTTACTAATACTACAATTGTTGATAATGGATACAATCCTGGACCATACACTATAGAGTCCACAATTACGGATGCATCCGGTATTGCCACAGATTCTCTATATTACAGATTTGGTGCAGCAGGTGGGTATACCGATGTGACTCATGATAGTGTAAACGTGAATACATATTATTTTACCATCCCTGCAGTCGGTTCTTATCCCGATACTGTATTCTATTATCTTTCTGCAACAGACCTTGCACCCACGCACAATAGAGCAACCGACCCTGCAAATGCTCCAGCAGATTCCGTTTTCAGTTTTATTGTTAAAGACCCTGCCGATGACCATTATCCACCGGTGTTCTTCAATACGACACAGTGGACCGATACATCATATACAGGTCCATATCCTGTTTCTTCGACGATAATTGATTCCTGTGGTGTGGGGGAAGCATACTTATATTATAGAAAAGGTGGTTCCGGTGCATACAGTCTGGCAATCACAGACAGTGTTATGGTTGACGATTACTATTTCACTATTCCCTATGTTGTTTCACCTCCAGAATTCATTGAATACTACCTTGAGGCTGTGGATGCATCACCAAACTACAATACCGGGTATGACCCCCCGGGTGCACCCACAACCGTTTTCTCGTTTAATGTGCAGGACTATGAAGGACCTGAGATCGAAAACACTAAGGTTTGGCACGATACAGGTTTCGCAGGACCGTTTGTTGTTTGGAGTGACATATACGATAATTCCGGGGTGAGCGAAAATTACATCTTTTACAAGATTCAGGCTGCACCATGGGATTCCGCTGTAACTGATTCACTTATGAATGATACAACCCATTTCTACACGATTCCAGCCGTAACTCCACCAAAGGTTATAAGGTATTACATAAAGGCATACGATAATTCGGCAAATCATAATGTCTCAACTGACCCGCCTGGTGCTCCAAGTGTCGTTTACCAGTTTATTGCCAACCCACCCGGGGTCAATGAACAAACGCAAACAATCCCTATCAAGGTGTATCTTGATATCAGTCCCAATCCGTCAACAGGCAAATGCATTTTGCAATTTGGCATTCCTGATAGAGATGAGGTCACAGTCAAGATATATAATGCTGCAGGACAAAAAATCAGAACTATTTTGCAACATTCATTGAAACCGGGAAACTACAAATACCAATGGCAATGTGACAACGAGCAAGGGAAAAGGGTTTCAAACGGTACCTATTTTGTAATGCTCAAGTATGGAAATGAAGTACTGATAAAACCTATAGTTATTGTTACGAAATGACACATTGTCTATCCCTAACAAGTACTCAGTAAGTTACGTCATTGCGATAGACCAAAGGTAGCGTGTAAATAGTCAGTTAACTCTGTCAATGCGAGCGCTGAACTCTATGGTTCAGTGCATGGCAAGCTCCCGTTGACTGAGCGCAATTATAGATTGTTTCATGTGAGAATAAAATGGTCATCCTCGCAATGGCCCAGATAAATCGAAAGTTCCTGAAGATATTATAAATTAAGGTTTTTCATACCATCGAAAAAATATTTCTCTTTTTTTAATATTTTTCTTGACAA
>Ga0307437_1000340_pt1 | contig 38204 bp, 23 predicted proteins | sample SalMarWE160390MG_FD_202146 | JGI IMG/M metagenome (GOLD analysis project Ga0307437, IMG submission 202146) | Salt marsh sediment microbial communities from the Plum Island Ecosystem LTER, Massachusetts, United States - WE1603-90 | ecosystem: Environmental > Aquatic > Marine > Intertidal zone >...
TGACCTGATTCCTCACAACTTGGCCGACTTCACCAATGTTGGCTGCACCAGGAGAGAAATGGGCTGAGGCAAATTTGTAAACCAGACTGCTCTTGTGCCGAGGCAGAATAGTCAGGTAGCGGAACAGGGTGTCAACCTCCGGGGTATAGATGATTCTCAGCGGATGAGGGCCGACCGGCAGGGAATCGAGCGTAAAGGCGCCGGCCGAGTCAGGATGATAGGCTTTTGTGACAGTGCTTCCGGAACCGTCCGGCACAGTAACATCAACGTCAACTGAATCCTTGTAGATCAGTCCGGGGACAGAGTCGCTCGCATCCTTGATAGTCCCATGGAACGTGTTAAGGCAGTAATCGGAGGTGGCGTCGGCTATTTTCTTGGTGATCGTGGAGCCGCTGCCGGTGGAAGTAATGGTAATACCGCCGGAGTAGCCGTACAGCGTACCCCATTCATCGGTTTTGAAGCCCGTCGAATCCTGCGTGAAACCAGAGGGGATATAGGGACCGTCCCAAGTGGCATAGCTGCCGGGATTTTGATACAGTGCCTGCAAATTGGGCGGGAAAGTGCCAACATCACCGACGTAGCCAAAATCAGAACGTAGGCTACCGTTCATAGCCGAGGGATTGCCGACAATGGCGTTGGCCAGCATCTCCATCTCACGCTCCGTCTTGACCTGACGGCTGTCTTCCACAAGCGCCGTCATCGACTGCATCGCCATGGCTACCAGAATACCGATCACAACGATGACGATTGTCAACTCAATAAGGCTGAAGCCTTGTTCTCTTTGGAGCCAATGATTCATGTTACTCACCAGAGATTGTCATACAGACTGACAGTCGTATAACAGTCCTGTCCCGGCTTGACGTTCACCATGTGGGTTAACGTGTCGTTAGCAGGCGTATAGACTACCTGCATTCGGTGGCTGCCGATTGGAATTGAGTCGAACCGGACAAATCCGTCCGTGGCGGGATACCTGGTTCTGGTGGTCATAGAACCGGAGCCGTTGGGGTAGGTCAAAAGAAACGCGACCGAATCTTTGTACATCTCTCCCGGCGGCGTATTGTCAAGGTCGGTTACCACGGCCGAGACCCTGTTGCGCAACAGGTGGTCGAGCGAGGAAGCGATTTCCCGCGTGATTGAAGTCCCACCACCCGTTGACGTTATGGTGGGGCCGCCGCCGTAGACATAGGCTGTGCCCCAGGCGTCGATTTTGAACTCCGTCTCGCTGCTGGTGTCCTGGGGATAAAAATCGTCATGTATATAGGGGCCGTCCCATGTGCTGTAGCCTCCTGGATTCTGGACCAGCACATCGAGATTGGGCGGCATGGAACCGATATCGCCCACGTAACCGAAATCAGTCCTTACGCCGCCGGATACCAGTTGAGGATTGCCGGCGATAGCCGAGGCCAACTGGTCGAGCTCTTTCTTTGTTTGTTCGGTCCTGGCTGTCTCATTGGTCGATCTTAATGACCTGATAGCTATGGAGGTGATAATGCCGATGATTAGAATAACCACCACCAACTCAATCAGGGAGTAGCCTGTTTTTGACGTCAGTCGAGCCAATTTGATCCCGTACAGATTTGCAGTTAATCTGATTAGAATATCGGTAAGTTGAGAGGCGCAGTTTATGTTTTCAGAAAATGGCCGTTGGCACAGGCTTTCAGCCCGTAATGGCGGGTACGGAAAAACCCTGCAGGCTGCTAAAGCCCTCCGGAATTGTCATTGCGAGTAGCGATATTAGCCACAACGCAACATCTAACCTATTGCGTTTTATAGAGGTTAAATTGTTTTGCTTCGCTGGAGGCCACTCCAATTATGAAACACAGCCCTACCGAGACTCAGCTCGAACATTCAATAATGCCTCGAAGCCCGTCTTTAAGGTCTCGTACGGTCTTGCGCCGATAAAACGCTTCACTTCCCGTCCATTCTTGTCCAAAAAGATGGTTTGCGGTATGCCGGAAGTAACACCATACCTCATGGCAATACTTCTGTTTGCCATGAGCATCACCCAGCTCATCCCGTACTGGCTAGCGAATTTCTCGATTCTGTTGGGGTGGTCATTCACCGCCATACCAAGCATCTCGATACCTTTGGGCGAGTACTCATTGTATAGCTTCGCTAGGGCCGGTATCTCTCTGCGACAGGGGCCGCACCAGGTTCCCCAGAAATTCAGCACCACCGGCTGTTTTCCGATCCATTCATCGGAGCGATGGGGTTTACCTGTGATATCAAAGACTTCAAAGTATTGACCGGTGCCCTTCTGTTTGCCGTCGCTGCCGCAAGAGACAAGCACCGCCGCCAATATCAGTAATGAGAAAGATAAGAGAAGTCTTTTGAGCATATGCAGTTCCTCAGATGTGAAAAAGTATTTGGTACAAAATAATAAACCGGCCTGCGGGCGCAAGCATATTGTCTGCCCGCCAGACCGGATATCTCTTGACTCTACCGCTGTTCAGTTTCCCGATTTTTCCTTTTTGTCGGGTGTGTCGGTTCGGGTGCTGTCGTACTTGTAGTCTTTGACAAATTCAAAGGCTTGCATCATGTCACCTGCCTTCTTGTAGCCGCGAATCACACCGAGCTTGGTGCCGTCCGATTTCAAAAACCAATACGAAGGGAATCCCCTCACACCGAATTCGCGGCGCGTAAGATTTTTCTCTGTGATTTTATAGCCGTCGACATTTAACTCACGCTTTGAATCTCCATTCACTTTTACTGGCACAAAGTTGGTGTTGACCATATCGATTACTTCAGGCTTGGAGAAGACGTCTTTGTCCATTTTATTGCACCAGCCGCACCACTTGGTCGTGAAATCGATGAAGACATGCTTTTCCTCGGCCTTCGCCTTTTCTAAGCCGATATCGTAGGCCATCCATTCAATCTCTTTTTTGTTAATTTCCTTTTGAGGTAACTGTTTCTGTTCGGTCTTTTTATTTTCTTTTGATCCTGCAGTCAACGCGAAAAGAGCAACAAAAAGCAACAAAGGTATGAGGAGTCTTGCTTGTCTCATATAGATATCCAATGAGCTATGCTTAGGTTTCCTTTCTGGTGAGCGGCCTTACAAAGGCGCTCGATTCGCCCAACAACTCCTTTAATAGATTGAGCAGTTTGAAATCAAGGTTCACGGCGTACTTTTTTGATCTGATGTACACCTCGGTACCATTTTCTCTGGTCGCCAGCAGGACCGGAGTAGGGCCTCTAAATTGCTCCAGAGAAGCCAACGCTTCATCTATCAGGGTATCGGAGCAGCCGGCATCAACCTTTATAACCAGTTGGCAATTGAATCGTTCCGTCAACTTTTCCAGCGGCAGGACCTCGGTGGCAATGACCTTGGCCGCTTCTCCTTCGCGTGTCGAAACTCTACCAATGACAAGTACCAGCCGGTCAACCTCGACAAATTCCCGACTTTTGTTGAAACAGTCGGAAAATAGAATCAGTTCCACCCCACCGGTGTAGTCCTCAAGGGTGACAAAGGCCATCATGTTACCCTTTTTGTCCAGCATCTCTTTGACGGCGGTGATTATGCCTCCAATAGTTACCTCATGTCCATCGCTGACCTCAGACAATCTGCCGGCGGTATAGGTGGTAAAGAACATCAATTCGTTGCGGTATTTATCAAGGGGGTGACCGGAAATGTAAAATCCGAGCATGGCCTTTTCTTCGGCCAGCTTCTTTGAGTTGGACCATTCCTCGACCGTCGGCAACTCAGGAGCGACCCGTTTAATCTCTCCACCCGCGGCGGCGAACAGATCGTGGGTGGCCGCCTGCTGGGCAACCCGGTGCCCGAATTCCAACATCGCCTCAACCGCTCCGTATTTCTGCGCCCGGTTTCCCGCCAGAGAATCACAAGCGCCGGCGGCTATCAGCGATTCCAGTGTCCGGCGGTTGAGAGTACGGCTCGGCACCCGGCTGACCAACTCTGTAAGCGTGGCAAACTTGCCCTCTTGTTCCCGCTGTTCGACAATGGCTGCCGCAACGCTTTCACCGACGTTCTTGATTGCCTGCAGTCCGAAGCGGATCTTGCCGCTGACAACTGAGAAGTCGATGCCCGATTCGTTGACCTCGGGAGGAAGAACCTCTATACCCATGCGGTGGCACTCCTCCAACAGGACATAGATGCGGTCGGTATCATTGATTTCCGACGTCATCAGAGCCGCCATAAACTCCCTGGGGTAGTAACGCTTCAACCAGGCGGTCTGGTAAGCGATATACGCATAGGAAGTCGAATGTGCCTTATTGAAACCGTAGCGGGCGAAGGTTTCAATCTGGTTGAAAACTTCCTCGGCTATCTTTTGTTTGATTTTGTTCTTTTGCGCGCCTTCAAGGAACTCTTTCTTCTGCGCGGCCATCAGGGCAGCATCCTTTTTCCCCATCGCCTTGCGCAAAAGATCCGCTTTGCCCATGGAATACCCGGCCAGGGCATTGGCAATCTTGAGGACCTGTTCCTGGAAGACAATAACGCCATAGGTGCTGCCGAGGATCTTTTCCAGCTTGGGATGAAGGTACTTAATGTCTCTAGCTCCCCCCTTACGCTCGATGTAGATGTCGATCATCCCGGAATCAAGCGGGCCGGGGCGGTAGAGGGCATTCATCACCGTCAGATCAGTAAACATCTCCGGGCCAAGTTTGCGCAAGTAGTCGCGCATCCCCGAAGATTCAAACTGAAATATGCCGATAGTTTCCGCACGAGCAAACAGCCCGTACACTTCAGGATCGTCAAGATCAACGGCGTCAATGTCAACGGTCTTGCCGGCGTGGTTTTTGTGGATCATCCTGACGGCATCATCGATCACCGTCAGCGTGCGCAGCCCCAGAAAGTCCATCTTCAACAGGCCGATTTCCTCGACCATTTTCATGTCGTACTGGGTGGTAATTTCGTCCCTGGCGCCTTTGAAAAGCGGGACGTAGTTGGTCAACGCCGAGGGCGCTATGACCACCCCCGCCGCGTGGGTGGAACAGTGGCGCGCCAATCCTTCCAGCGTTTGGGAGATATTGATCAGCTTCTCGATCCGCTTGTCGCTTTTGACCAGTTCCGCCAGCTCCGGCGCCTGCTTTAAGGCGCGGTCGAGAGTCATGTCGACGGCCCAGGGAATCATCTTGGCGATTTTGTCCACCTCACTGTAGGGAAACCCCAACACCCGGCCGACGTCGCGCACGACGGCGCGTGCCGCCATGGTGCCAAAGGTGATAATCTGGCAGACGTTTTCTTTACCGTACTTTTCTATCACGTAATGGATGATCTTATCACGGCCCCGATCGGCAAAGTCGATATCGATATCAGGCATCGATATGCGCTCCGGGTTGAGGAAGCGCTCAAACAAAAGCTCGAAGGAGATCGGATCGATGTTGGTTATTTTCAGCGCATATGACACCAACGATCCCGCCGCTGAGCCGCGTCCGGGACCGACCGGAATGTTTTGGCTGCGGGCGAAGTCACAGAAGTCCTTTACAATCAAGAAATAGCCCGCATAGCCCATTTGCTTGATTACACCTAACTCATAGTCAAGCCGCTGCGTGATTTCATCGGTGATTTCTTCGTAGCGCTCCTTGAGCCCTTCGAAGCAGAGGTGACTCAGATAGGCGTCGGCATCACCAAACGACTTAGGAATAGGAAACACCGGCAATAGCAGTCGGCCCAGTTGTAGTTCGAGGTTGCAGGCTTCGGCAATCCGCACCGTGTTCTCCATCGCCAGCTTGAAATCGCCGAATAGCTTCTCCATCTCCTCGGCTGACTTGAAGTACAACTGGTCGGTGTTGTAGCGCATACGGTCGCGGTCCTCGACCATTTTCCCCGTCTGAATACACAACAGGGCGTCATGAGCTTCGCTGTCTTCCTGCCGGAGGTAGTGGCAATCGTTGGTCACCACCAACGGTATGCCGGTCTCGCGGGAGATAGCGTCGATCTTGGGGATCACCGTCTGCTCAGCCTCGAGGCCGTGATCTTGAATCTCTAAAAAGAAATTGCCCTTGCCGAAGATTTCCTGAAACTCCAGCGCGGCTGTTACGGCGGCGTCCGTATCCCCCCGGAGAAGATTCCAGTTTACTTCCCCTTTCAGGCAGGCTGAGGTGGCAATCAAACCCTCCGAGCTCTCCCGCAGCAGTTGTTTATCTATGCGGGGTCGGTGGTAAAATCCTTCTAAAAATCCTGCCGAACAGAGTTTTATCAGGTTTTTGTATCCGGTGAGATTTTTGACCAGCAGAACCAGGTGAAACCCGCCGTCGGGGTATTTGTTGGACGGCTTCTTTTCAAAGCGACTACCCCCGGCGACGTAGGCCTCGCATCCGATTATCGGCTTGACGCCGGCTTTGGTTGCCTTTTTGTAAAACTCAACGGCGCCGAACATGTTGCCGTGGTCGGTGATCGCCAACGCCGGCATCCGGTGCTGTTTGGCTAGCTCGATGACGGCATCTAAACGACAGGCGCCGTCAAGCAGAGAATACTGACTGTGAGTATGAAGATGAACAAAGTTGGCAAATTTCACAGGGCGCTCGTGTCTTTTTCTTTTTGGGCCAAAACAAGCCGGACATTCACATGCTTATCAGCACACCCGACAGACAGTTGCCGGGGCATGCCCCACCGCTTGCAGTAGGTTTACGTGTCGTAATGTCGGTGACAATTACGAGAACGTCAATTACTTTCTGCCATCCAGAAAAACACAGCCTAAACGCCCTTTTTTATTGACAAATCCATGTATGTTATAGTATATTAAAGTAAACCACAGTCGCTACCAGTTGACAGCTTAACAGCGGTGGTGCTTCTATGAATAAAGTCATTCTTACTACGCTACTGGCTCTTTTAGTATCATCTATCAATTCAGCCGTCATAAACGTCCCGGCGGACCAGCCGACCATTCAGGCGGGCGTTGACGCCGCCAATGTCGGAGATACAATTTTCGTTGCCGCCGGCACGTACGCCGAATATGTGGTGATCGACAAAACCATCAGCCTGATAGGGGAAGCTGAGAACAGCACCATCATCGATGGAGATAACCTGTATGATGTTATCCTCATAACTGCTGACAGAGTGCTGGTTAGGAACTTCACGATCAAACGAGCCGGAGGCTATTCGGGCTGGGATGACATCGATGCCGGCATAGAGATCAGGGGTGCTGACAGTTGTGTCATTGAGTACTGTAGGCTCAAGGATAACCCTGTTACCGGCATCGCCGTTTCGGCGTGTTCATACAATATGATAACCAAATGTCGATTCGATGACAATGCCAACGGTATTCGTCTATTCGAATCTTATCATGAGCCTTACAAAGACAACCTTAAGAACACAATAGTACACAACCTCTTCTTCGACAACTCGGATATAGCAATCAACTTTGCGCACAGGACCGGCAATTACCATCGCTCTAACCTGGTTCGAGGAAACCTGATTGAGCTAAACGGGGCCTGCGCTTACTTGATCTGCTCGGACGAGAACGAGGTCTCTTATAATCATTTTCAAGGCAATTCCGGCGATATTATCATGGACATGTGCATGCATGGCGGGGACGGCAACGAGTTCCACCATAACAGCTTTGTCGGCAACGGCACTGGTCCAAGCCAGGCGTGGGATGGCGGAGGCGGCATCGATTACTGGTACTCCCAGGTAGATTCCGAGGGAAATTACTGGTCGGATTACACGGGCAGTGATACTAATAGCGACGGCATCGGTGACATACCATACGACATCGGCGGCTATGATAGTAGCCAGGATTTGTATCCCCTGATGCAACCGGACGACTCCGACGGGGATGGCGTTCTTGACAATGCTGACAACTGTCCTGACATTTACAACCCCTCTCAGAATGATTCCGACAATGACTTCATTGGGAATGCCTGCGACGACTGCACCGACTACGACGGTGACAGCTTTGGTGATCCCGGCCATCCGGAAAACACCTGTGCGCTGGACAATTGCCCGGACATTTTCAATCCGGCCCAGGAGGATTTTGACGGCGATGGTGTCGGCGATTCTTGCGACTTTTTGTACAGCACTCATGATGATATCTGGACTGACTGTACTGGACTGATTGTTGGCAACAACGGGAACTACGGGGATATGGGAAATGACGATAATGGCGGCAAAAATCTCGATTATTCCCTGTACGGCGGTGAGTGCGATCCTAATGCTGTAGCCTATCTGTTTGACGGTACTCCTCTTGTTTGCTACATCAATGGCTCAGATACTATTGCCGACTATGCGCTGTTTGGTAAGAACTTTTTCCATTTGGTAGGCAACGGCAACCCGACCGTTCCCACCCAGACCACCGAGCACTACGACATCTACCGAACAGGGACATTTACGACCTTTGATTTCACCATCGGCCTGGAGCAAATATGGTGGGCGCCCAAACATCCGGATACCTGTGAGTTTGTCATTCAGGCCTATAAGGTGTACTCCTTTGACGGCAGCCAGCATACTGGGATCTCAATCGGTCAGGGGATTGACTGGGATATTCCGTCCGATGGTGGCGCTGGAAAGAACGTAGGTGGTTTCGATCAAGACCACAAATTGATCTATCTGCGTGGCGTCGAGACTGACGGTCAAGGATGCCAGAGCAATGACGCTCGTTTCGGCGGGCAGGCGCTTTTGGGATTCTATGTCAACGATACCTGTACGCTTAATGCTGGTGCTCAGCCGCACGGGGCATACACCGCATCAAATCCGGATTACCTCTGGCCGAATTTGGGGTTTGTCCCTTCAGAACTGTATGAAATGATGCATGACACTGGCTACAGCGCTCTGCCCGACACTACCGACCAACACACGGTCATGACGTTTTTTGCCGACCAGACCATCGGTCTCAACGACACCATCTGTATTTATACTGTCTTGACAACGGTGATGAATGGTACGGTCGACAGCTTGCTTAACAACGTCGAGAAAGCTTGGCAATGGTTCAATAATCATGTAAGGTACCCCTGTGCTTGTTGCGACCTGCGCGGCAATGTCGACCGGGATAACGGGATTAACGTGGCCGACCTGACTTACCTGGTTAACTTCCTGTTCTTTGGCGGCCCGGCGCCGCCATGCCCTGAAGAGGGTAATGTAGACGGGAGCAGTGCGACAAACGTGGCCGACTTGACCTACTTGGTTGACTACATATTCTTCAGCGGCCCGGCGCCTCCGCCATGCCCGTAACAGGGTGCATACAAAGGCGGCCGCCGGCTCTTGATTTCCCTCAAAGTCTGTAATAACTTGATAGGTTAGAACCCTCAATGCACCCAAGCGCGACGTGGTGCATGTGAAGCAGTACGATTAACCGGACCGGATTACAGGTGATACTATGGAAGAACTTTTCAGGCAGCTTCTAACCAACATCGGCGAGGATATCAACCGTCAGGGGTTGCGAGACACACCAAAACGGGCCGCTGAGGCCTGGCGGTTTTTGACCCAGGGTTACCATCAAGACCTTGATGAGATTGTCAGCGGCGGTATCTTTGATGCCGACACAAACGAGATGATACTGGTCAAGGATATCGAATTATACTCGCTGTGTGAACATCATCTGCTTCCCTTTATCGGAAAGTGCCACCTGGCTTACATTCCGAACGGCAAAGTGATCGGACTGTCAAAAGCGGCCAGAATTGTCGACGTCTTTGCACGTAGACTGCAGATTCAGGAAAAACTGACCCAACAGATTGCCGATACCATTATGAAGTATACGCACGCCGCCGGAGTCGCGGTCGTTATCGAGGCGCAGCACCTCTGTATGACGATGCGGGGCGTCCAGAAGCAGAATTCCATAATGACCACTTCCTGCCTGTTGGGGGAATTTCGTGACAACCCCTCGACGCGCGCCGAGTTTTTGAGCCTTATCAAGTAATACGCGTCGTCGTCGGATAGTTGTTTTTACCTGTTTTCCAGAAGTGACTGGAGCTTGACATATTCCTGTTTTTTTATATTTTATTTTAAACAACTGGAGTACGCATGACGTCCATACATGAAACCTGTATGCTGCAGGCTTAATCTGACACCCCACGGCCCAGGTTGGCGCGCCGATCTGTGGGAGATGTAGTCAATCAGTGGTGGGGAGGGCAGATACTGAGAAAGGAAACAGCGTCGGTGGACGATACTATCCAAGTACCGTTTTTACCATGGTGTTTCCTTGAATGAGACCGTAAATATATAACGGTGACACGCTGAAACACGAGTTATGGGAGGTTATCTAATGAAGCGCATTTCAATCATTTTCCCGGTGTTCGTAATCTTGTTTGGCACAATGGCTTACGACGCCCAGTCCCGTGGAAAAGAAGACCGGGCAAGCGACCCGACTAAAGGGAGACTTTACACGCTGCTGGGCAGTAGCGGCAGCGATACCATTGTCGACCCGATCATTAACTGGCCCATATTTCATGGAGTTCAACAAACAGGGGAAATCGAGGCCTCTTTCAACTGCTACGGGCAGTTTGGGTACGGCTTTCTGCCTGGCGCATGGCCTGATAGTTACGGATGGCCTAATAGCTCTTTTGTTACACCTGCAGGCAGTGGGATAGAGTATCTTTTTGGTGGTGCTATCTGGATCGGCGCAGTCGTTGGCCAAGACACGCTGGTTTCGGTCGGGGCTGACGGCTGGCAGTATGCCAGAGAAATGTTCCCACCGGAGTGTCCGTCGCGCGGTTCCGTAACGAAATTCGACTATCCCACTGATTTCTCGATGCGAGCTGAATTCTATGACACTATGACAGCTGGTGTTGAAGATGATTACTTTGGAAGGCCACATATCCCTCTCGATGTCCGGATTGCCAACCGCAGTCACGTCTGGCGCTCCGATCCGTACAATTGGACGGTGATATACGATATGGTTATCACCAACATCGGGGATATGCCCATTGAGCAGGGATATATCGGCTTCTACTTTGACGCTGACGTTTATTCTGGGCCTGAGGGGACGGGCTTTACCGATGACGTTACAGGTTTTATTCCCGGAGAGGGGATAGCTTATATCATTGACAACGACGGTGACTTGTCAGATCCCATGGGCCAGCCAACTCCTCGGATTTTCGCCTTCGAGTTCCTTGAGACATCCTTCCCGCCTCTTCACAACAGTTTTAACTGGTGGCTCAGCAACGGAAATCCGGCCCTGGACTTCGGCCCCCGAGAAAGACCTTACATGGGGGTATGGCAAGAGCCATTCCGCGATTTCGGAACCGGTGGCCTGGGCACCCCGGAAGGCGATGTAAATAAATACTACATCATGAGGAATCGGGAATGGGACTATGACCAGGTGTATACAGCCGTAATCGACCCTACAGACACCATCTGGATGTATCCCGACCCAACGTACGCCGCTGACTATGCTGACGGCGCTGATACGAAGTTCTTGATGTCAATTGGGCCGTTTGATCTCCTCCCGGACTCGAGCGCGCGCATCTTGTTTGCCACTTTTACGGGAGACTCGGTGCATACCGATCCTGACAACATAGATAACCTTCCCTACGACCCCGATCAGTATATGGCCAATCTGGATTTTACTCACGTTCTGGTGAATGCCTTTTTGTCTGACAGCCTTTCCACAACCTTGCTTGACCCCGAACTTCCGGTGACAGGTTTGCAGGTTGAATACAAGGACAACGATTCGGTCGTTGCGCGCTGGGACCCGTGGGTCTTTGGCGACGTGGAAGGATTTGAAATCTATCTCTGGGAAGTGCCGCCGGACTCTCTCCCTTATCCCGGCGTGGCGCCCCCCTGGCTGGAGCCGGATATACTGAATCTGGTTGCCAGTATCGGCCGGAGCCACCAGTACGTTTTTGACGCCCTTGATCCCGGCACATTCTATCTCGTAAACGTCGCCCACCGGACAACAACCAGGTCCATCGGCGACCCTGGAGAACCACTGACAATAAAGCTCGGTGACCGGGGACCAGCCCCGGTGGTTGAGAAGGAGTATGTCTTCGTAGAAGAGGGTGAACCGGTGGTCCTGACTTGGACCGCGCCTGAAAAAGCCACAGTTGACCATTACAATATTTACCGGTTTGAAAACGCAGACTCCGCCGCCAAAAAATTCCATGCCTTTTACGACGAAGGATTCTATGCCCAGTTCATTACGCCAAAAGATTCGTTCTTTGTTGACGGTCAGTACTACTATTACTACGCCATTGATGTGTACGCTCAGGTGCCGGGCAATGTGACGGATTTCACTGATGCCGGCGTTGACGAGGGGACCGTCTATGTTATCACAGCGGTTGATGAATACGGTTTCGAGTCCAACTTTTCAATTGACATTACCGTTCTTGTCATTGAGCCGCGCACAAAGGACATCCTGCTGATCACCAATTCCAGAGGATTAGCCAGCCTGAAGTTCATGATCTATGACAGCGTTGAGGTTTTTTATGACAGTATCCTGTCCGGATATACTTATGATATTTACAATTATGGAGACACGATGCACCCTTCAAATTGCCCAACGTATGATCCGCGCGATTGTGTGGACTGGCACGACTTTATGCGTTACAAGTTGATAATTGTAGATGATGATATAGTTGAAATAGGCTCAAATCCGTTGAGCGAGTGGTACGAGAATGGAACTAAAGGCTTCACAAAGTATCTCCTTTCCGGTGGAAAACTGGCCTATTTCGGCTCTTTAGGCGGTTTGGAGGGTTTCTCTAACATTGGTCCGGCTTACTATCCTTCCTCGCACTGGTTTACCAAGAGATTCTTTGGCATCGACTCAATATTCTTTGTCCACTTTGCCTTTTTCAGAATAAATGATCTGCCGCTGGTGGATACGTTTTTTGCTTTCAGCAAGGCGCAAGCAGTTGGGTCAATGCCCGACCTGAGCTACGATACCACAAGGTATCCCTTCACCTCCCTTTTGCAAAACTACTGGCCAACGAATACACCGCCCTCGGTATCGACGTTCATAGTCAACGACGACGGCGAGACGACCCATCTGTTCAAAGCCCTGCCGGGAGTGAATTCTATGAATGAAAACGAACCGGTCGGAGTAAAGACAATCCCCGAAGGAACTGAAACCTATCTGTTTGGCTTCCACCTCTGGTACATGACCTACACGGAAGGACAGGCCTTGATTAACGCCATCATGACACCTGCGCCAAAGGTAGTCATCATCCCGGACACTATGTTTGCCTACTACGCCCATACGATTGATACTATGGTGGCTACAGTGTACATCGGCGACTTCAGCGAGGGTTACCTGCCAAGCGACATCGTTGTTTCGACCGTGCGCGTCAACGATAACATTATCCCGACGTCTTGTGCAATTCAGCCCTCCTATCCCGGCTTCACCAGCGAGGTTATGGAGATAGTATTCCCTATTGAGGAGTTCCTTGAGGGATATGGAGTTTTCTTCGATACAACCTTGCGGGCTTTCAGTGTATCGGGCGAGTTCAGTGACAGCAGCCCCTTTGCCGTTAACGGTAGGGTGACGCTAATTGGCCATGTAGCCGGCGATCTAAACAACGACGGCACAGTCAACGTTGCAGACTTAGTATATCTCGTTGATTATCTCTTTTTCAGCGGTCCGGCCCCGCTTGTCAGTGAGGCGGCTGACACTGATGGCAATTGCACGACGAATGTTGCTGACGTTACCTATCTGGTGAATTACTTGTACGGCGGAGGACCGGCGCCGGTCTCCTGCCCGCAGTGATCAAGCCACACACGGCGTCGCCATTTTTGTGACATCAACGGCCATCCTTGCTTCGGCAGGGATGGCCATTCGCTTTAGTGGGCACTCAGGTTTACATCCTACATCGTCAGGCCCGACTTTTGTTTTGCTATTCTCTCCAGAGGAATTAAGTTAAGGGTATGACCGACAGAAGCGTTGTAAAGCGAATCAGCAGACATCAGGCCTGGCTGGTGCTTCTTTTCATATTCCTTGCAGCCTTTGCCATCCGCTTGGTGTATCTCAATCAGATTAAGTCCCTCCCAACCTTCAACTATCCAATAATGGATGAGAAATACCATGTAGATTTAGCGCAAAAGATCAACTCCGATGAAGGCCCGGACAAGGAGCCGTTCTACCGCGCTCCCCTTTATCCCTATTTCCTCGCCGCTCTTTATAAGGTCACGGGCGGGTCCCTGTACTGGCCTCGCTTCATTCAGATTCTGCTGAACTCCTTTCTGCCGCTGTTGGTGTTTCTGTTCGGGCTGCAACTGTTTGATCGCAGAATTGCTTACTGGTCCTCAGCGGTTGCAGTGTTCTACCCTACGTTTCTTTATTATGATGCAACTTTGCTGATCACCTCCTTGATGGTCTTGTTGACCGCTCTATTAACATGGCAGTTGTACCGCTGCCAAGACCGGGGGCTGATTCATTTTGTCATCGCCGGTGTACTGCTCGGTGTGGCAGGGCTTGCCCGTCCCAATATTCTCCTGTTGGGTCCGGCGCTTTTGGTGTGGGTCTGGCTTATTATCAAGCCGCTGGTGGGCTGGAAAAAGGCGCTGGTACGATATTTCTTGGTCGGTATTGCTTCCCTGGCCGTCGTCCTGCCGGTGACCGTGCGAAACTACGCTGTCTCAGGCGACTTTGTTCTTATTGCCTGGCAGGGTGGGTTCAACCTCTTCTTGGGTAATAACCGCCAATCAACCGGTTGGTCCGCAACTGCGCCGGGAATCGATCAAACCTGGGAAGGGGGATACAAACAGTCCATCGCCTTCGCCGAGCAGAGCATGGGAAGGCCGCTGAAGCGTTCTGAGGTCTCCAATTTCTGGTACGGTCAGGCCTGGGAAGAAATCAAAAAGTCCCCCGCTTCATTCCTTGTGCTTCAGATCAAGAAGGCTCGCCTGTTTCTAAATGGATACGAGATTCCCAACAACCAGGACATATATCTGGCCCGGCAGTTTGCTCCTCTTCTACGTCCTTTAATGTTCAATAAAATGCTTTATTTCCCCTTCGGCCTTCTCGCTCCCCTGGCGCTTATCGGGCTGGCTCTTTCGCTGGCTCACTGGCGGAGATATTTGCCCATCTATCTGGTTCTTTTATCATACATAGTATCTCTGTTGCTGTTTTTTGTCTGCGCACGTTATCGTCAGCCGCTGATTCCATTTTTGATACTGTTTGCGGTTTATGCCATGATCCGGTTCTTTGAGTTCCTAAAGAGAAAAGAGGGCAAGAACGTCGCCGTGTTTATGGCCGTGTTGGCACTCCTTGTCGTTGAAAGTAACCATGACATGCTTGGCCTCGACCCTAAGCGTACGGAAGCAGAAAACCACCTGCTGCTTGGTAATGCCTTTCTTGAACAGCCCGATCTTGGAAAAGCGGAATATGAGTTTCGGGAAGCGGTTGCTGCCGATCCCACCTTTGCGCAGGGGTACAACAACCTTGGCCTTCTTGCCGCTAACCGCCGTCAGTTTTTCCAGGCAGCCGGATATTTCCAGAAAGCGCTGCAGCTAGATCCAATGACGATTGAAACCTACTTCAACCTCGCCACGACCTACCTTGACCGCAGGGACACCGAATCAGCCATCGGCATACTGGAACGCGCGCGGCAGATCCATCCCCTCAACGACTTTGTGCACTTGAAACTGGGCATGACCTACTATGAAGCCGGGCGAATTGACGACGCCCGCCGGTCGGTAGAGCAAAGCCTGCGGCTGAACCCACAAAGCGACCTGACCCGCCAGGTCTATCGACAGATCCTCCAGACTGCCGCTGACACGACATCACCGTAAGTGGCACTACTGAATCACGCCTCACAGATAAATGGTACCTCGTACCCGTAGCGGTTACCGTCACCTATGCGAAGAGGATTCGTTTGCGGCAGATGTCCACATCTGCCCCAAAAGACTTGTGGGTGGCAAACGTCCAGAGGTTGTGCTAAATGTTTATAGTCATCGCGAACCCGGCGGTTGCCGGGTGTGTCGATCTCCGGTGAGGCTACCGCCTTGGGCGGGCGAATCCATGCGTCGGCTGTCCTGGCGGATAGTGAGGATTCCTGGCAAAAGCCCTTGACTTCTGTTGTGTCTCTATGTAGATTTAAGAATAGATGACAATGTGAGAGTTGATCGCTCATACTTAAGAGGGCAAAAGTTGTGATCCTTTGCAAAGAACTGACCCGGCTCCTGTCAGGGCTGGTACTCATTCTAACTCTTGCTGTCTCGTGCACTGATAGAACGACTATAATCAAGTCGCTGGCCGGAGTTGCTGTGGGTGGCGAAGTATATATCTGGCGTTGTGGAGTCTGCGATCCCTTTAACAATCCTAGCGGCGATATGCGCTTCGCGTCGCGTACTGAGGGCGACAGCGCAAAAGTAACCTTCATTCGTTTGAACGGCCTTTCTCATTCGGTTTTTACAGATGACTCATCGTCGTTCAGCAGAGTTCTGGACGAAGGCGCCTACATAATCGTTGTAGAAACCGGGTGGACTGAACCTGACACGTTTCACAACGTGTATTTGAAGAACGACACCACCATTCGACTTAACCTTGTCTTTGACTACCTTCATCCAGTTTACCTTGGGATTTCCTTTTTCTATCCGGATGGCGACTCTTTGGGAGCGGAAGCTGAGTGGGACTACATCCGGCTACTAAACGGATTTCTCAGCGCCAAACTGGCTATATCTGGATATGACCCCCCTGAGGATTTGCTGGCACTTCGTGCTGTTGGTCAGGTGTGGGAAAACGCAATTTACTGCAACTGGCGCATTTCGATCCGGTGCCCACCGTACCACATTGGAGAGGTCTTAAGGCAGGTGGGTGATATTCTTCAGCGCTATCCGGACCAGTTCCCGCTGCACTTTGACGTTAACCAATACTATGCCTACATATGTAAGTTCTAGCAGCAGCAGGTTGCTGCCCGAAGGACTGCTGGCAACCTTTGCGCCTACGAAATGTGATAAACATTATCGCCCAATATTTGTATCTGGAACGAACCGATGACGCGTGACATCGGCGGTGCTGAGTCAAGTAGGTCGAAACCCCTGCGGTTTCGACCTTCTTAGTTAGGTCAGGTCTTGGCTCGCCAAAGGTCCGCCTTTGGCGAGTGACCTGACATACTTGTTCCATCCCGAACACATAAGTTAACCCCATTTACGTCGATGGTACTGTCCGCCAGGGCGGGTGGGAAAGCAGAAAGCCGCCGGGGTTAAATCAGATCCCCAATCACTCAAGTGGTTGGGGGTTTTCTGCTGCTCAGTTCTGTAGGGCACGTATCTCTGACACGTGCCGATTAGAGGCAGGAGTCGGTGACTCCTTCCCTACACTTGATAAAATAGCCCATAATGTCCTGGTTTATCTCAATTCCAATCTATTGAGGCGCAAGGAGTTGGTGACTACAAAAACTGATGAAAAGGCCATAGCCGCGGCGGCAATGGTCGGAGAGAGAGTCCAGCCGAAAAGTGGATAAAACAGTCCAGCGGCTAAAGGAATGGCCGCAATGTTGTAGAAAAAGGCCCAGAATAGGTTCTGCTTGATTATTCTGAGGGTGGAATGCGCCACCTCAAACATTTTCACCAGGGTCGACAGCTCCGGGCGCACCAGAACCACGTCGCCTGTTTCAATAGCCACATCGGTCCCGCTCCCGATGGCAATGCCCACGTCGGCCGCCGCCAGCGCCGGGGCGTCATTGATGCCGTCGCCAACCATGGCGACTTTGAACCCGGCTTTCCGATACGATTCCACAATGACCTGCTTTTGATCCGGTCGGATCTCCGCCTCAAAGCTGTCCAGCCCAACCGATCCGGCCACCCCTTCGGCGGTACGACGGTTGTCGCCCGAAAGCATCGTTACCCTGCTCATGCTGCTGCGGAGTTTGGTGACAACCTCCTTAGAATCGGAGCGGAGTTTGTCGGCGACAGAAATGAGGCCAACCAGCTCAGTGTCGAGAGCGGCAAAAATAACCGTCCGGCCCTTATTCATTTCCTGCTCGGCGGGCTTCAAGGCCTGTCCGAAGGCTACCCCTTCGCTCTCCATCAGTGACCGGTTACCGATCAGCAGCCGACGGCCGTCCAAGTCAGCCTGTAGGCCAAAGCCGGGTCTGGCTGCAATGTTTTTGACCACTACCGGCTCTGCATGCTGCGATTTCATATAGTGAACGATGGCCCCCGCCAGGGGATGCTCCGACTGGCTCTCAGCCGAGCCAACTATACTGACCAACTCACGTTCCGCCATCCGGCTAAAGGTTTTGATGCTCACCACGACTAGTTCGCCGTGCGTCAGGGTACCTGTCTTGTCGAAAACGACGGTGTTGATTTTTGTCAGGGCCTCAAGGATATCGGCTCCCCGGATAATGACCCCCTCCCGGGCTGCTCGCCCGGTCCCGGCCAAAACCGCGGTCGGCGTAGCCAGCCCCAGGGCACAGGGACAAGCAATGATTAGCACCGATATGACGCTCTTAATCAGGATAGGATTCGACCGATCCAGCAGTAGCCACAAACCCAGCGTCACAAGTGCAATCCCGATAACAATCGGGACAAAAACCGCAGCCACTCTGTCGGCTAGCTTCTGGACGGGCGCCTTTTTACTTTGCGCCTCGGAGACCATCCGAATGATGGTGGCCAGGAAGCTTCCCTCGCCCGCAGCCGTCACCTTGAACTTAAACGGGATATTTCCGTTCAACGAACCGCCGATGACCTTCTCCCCCTCTTTTTTTTCGACCGGCATCGATTCACCGGTCAACGTCGATTCGTCAATAACCGGACTGCCTTCAATAACGTCGCCATCAGCTGGAATTCGTTCGCCCGGTTTGACCAGTATTACCATCTCCGGGCGTACCGAGCCGACGTCGATTTCTACTTCAACATTGTCGATGATAGCAACCGTGCTAGTGGGTCTGAGGTTCAGCAGAGCCTTGATTGCTTCTCCCGCTTTCCCCTTGGAGCGTGCCTCCAGATACCGGCCGAGGAGAATCAGGGTAATAATCATGCCGGCGGAGTCGAAGTATAACGGCTCAGCTTTGGCCGACAGGGTTGCTGCTGACAGCCCATACAGGCTCCAGCCGAAGGCCGTCAGCGTCCCCATTGCGATCAGCGTGTTCATATTGACCTTGAAACGGCGCCCCTGCTTGAAGGCGTCGGCCAGGATGCTGCGCCCCGCCCAAAACAGAATCACCCCGGCCAAAACAGCTTGGGCCACTCCGTCCCAGAGATGAGACACCAGGCCTTGCCCGGCGACCATTGGCCACATCGCAACTGCTATCAACGGAATGGCAAACGCCAGAGAGACCAGGAAGCGTCTCCTGGCAGCGGCTTCTTCCTTCTGGTTAGAGGCGAGAATATCGGGCGTGCCGGGGGCGGCTCCGTAGCCCAGCTCTTTGATTTTGTCGATGATCCCCTTTTCGTTTACACGGTTGACCTCATAGCCGATAACCGCCGAACTCAAGGCCAGATTGACTTTACAGGCAGTCACGCCGGGCAAGTGCGAGACACCCTTCTCAATGTTGTGCACGCATCCGGCGCAGTGCATACCATCGATCTTTAACGTTAGTTCAGTTGTCCTTGCCATATCCTTAAATAATAACAGACTGGATCAGGGTTTGTTAGGAAAAAGTTTGCCCTTCTATCTGATACCCAACAGGAGCAAAAGATGAGGGCATTGGCGGGCCAGCTCTTTACGGATTTTGCTTCGCGCCCGGTGAAGGTACCACCTGACGGTAGCCTCCGGCATCTCCATCACGTCATCGACGTCATCGATTTTACAGCCCTCGACTTCGTGCAAAATATAGGCCGACCTCTGCTTCATATTCAGGGGCTTAGCTGCCTGCTGATTGTAGCTGTCGATCCGCTGGCGGCCAAAAGAGAGCTTGGAGAAGGCGCGCTTGGTACCTCCCGTCCGCCCGGCCTATGCCCTCCGCCTTAAGCAGTCGGTTGGCCAGGGGTCGGCCAGCGACAGGCCTGTGGCGGCATAGATTGCCGACGAATTCGAGATATTCCCGGCCAGATTTTAATGATAGGCCCAGCTCTGCCGAAGGTAGCCGGTCCGCCCCTCATAGCTGTCCTCCTCAAATAGGATCGCCCCGACCTCGAGCACAACGAGCCGCTGTCCGGTATGGGCCAACCTAAGGTCATTTTTATGGTGGTTGTTTTGCTTGCCCCATTTGGGCTCAGGTGGGCGAAAATCTGACTTCCGACTTCGCGAAATGAGAGCTTTTTAATTGCCTGAAATGAATGGAAAAGAGGGCGAGTTATCCCTCCTTCATTTCAATTATTCAAGAACCCGCGGCTGATATTTCCTCTTTCAAAGCTCAGACGGTCAGCCAGCCCGACCAGCAAAGACTATATGCGACTCTAATTGTCCGGATTTTAGGCCGCCGGCTTCCGGCGCTGACGGAGTCCAGATAAGGTCGCTGCCGGTCAGTTCGGTGGCTGCTGGTGAGAGGCCGATCTAGCAGCCAACTGGCGCCGCTGGAAAGTTTACAGGTTGTCCATAACGAGCTCTTCGCGAGCTGGCGTGAGTGAAACTATGTGACAGATTTCACAATCTCACTCACTGGCAGGAGACTCTGCCATGTAGTCAATTGTGAATACTTTCAAAATCTGAGTGTTCGGCAGGGTAAGTTGAGCCGGTGGGGTTTGTGAGAGATTTCACATTCTTGTTAGACGGAACGGTACAAGGTTTTCTCTTTGTTGATCGGCGCTTGTGAAATCTTTAACAATCCGACAGGTGGTAACTGGTCCCTTTGTATCTTATCAAGTCCACTTTTGGTCTATCCTCTCTGCCCCGGCCGGGTCCGGGCGGTCGATACAGCTTGTGATATTATTCACAACATCTGTGTTTTGGTATGGTCTCTTGGGGCTGGTGTCGACGGCTGTTTGCGATGGTGAGTTTGTGATTATGTTCACAATCTCCACGACTAACCTGTCTTTTTGTGCGATGGCTGTGGACGTCACTTAGGATGGTCGGGAGCTGACGGCCGAACTGTTCACCCGGGCGCAGGGGTAGCTTTTTGAGCCTGGTTTTTCGACTTTTCGACTTGTGAACGACTGCTCCCGGTTGGCTATCGCGAGGTGGTATTGGTGAGAATTCTATAACGATTTTGTAACAGGCCAATTTTTTTCAATTTATTTGAAAAAAACACTTGACAAGCTTTCAGCAATTAGTTATCTTGGAGCTGTCTAGGGAAATAGTTGTGTTAACAAGCGCTTCTGTTTTGATTCTGTCGCACCTTTTGTAACGTCAAGTGTTATTTGGCGTTAGGTTCAAAATTAGCTCTTAGGTTCGGTTTTTCAGAGATTGTAAGGCCAAAGGTGGTGAGATATGCCCTGGCGGTTTTATCTATCTCGAAAATTATTCCAACTCAAAGTTATCTTGATTTCTGTATGAGCTTTTCGGCAGATAGTTTCCGCCGGATGTTGTACAGGATGAGATGATTTTGACGGGCCCGACCCCCGGCCCAGATGGCGAAGAGTCGGAAATCGAGGTAATTGTCTTTTAGGTATACTTGAGATAATTACCAGTTAGTATTACTGATTTTTAATGATTAAAGGAGCATTAAATGATGCAAAAAAGAACGCTATATTCTTTGCTGCTGACCTCCTTTATGCTGGTATGTGCGTTCTCGTTATCGTCTGCTCAACAGGTGACCATAGAGTCCAAGATCGTTCCTCGGTGCACCGCTGATGAGGTGAATATTGATGTAATCAATCCCTCCAGTATCAGCGCCCTTGAGATTATCTTGGAGATCGATCCTGCTGACTGCTTAACCAATGTGGACGTTGTTTGGGACCCGGATTTCACTGTTCTGACTCAGCGTATAATCGACCTCAGCAACCTTCCCCTGATACGCATAGCCGCTTTGATGACTGATCCTGGTGACGTCTGTCTGCAACAGGGGCAGACAACGGTAGCTCAGTTGGTGTTTACCACTGCCAATGTTTGTGAATGCCAGTCTGTGATTGACGGAGCCACATTCACCTGTGCGGTGCCCTGTTGTACCACCATCGCGCAAACGCAGTTTGTCGACTGCGCCACCACGACGCTGATACTAGCAGCGGTCAATCCCGGGACAGTCACCATTCAGAACCAGCTTCCAACCATCGACGACATAGCCGCGGCAGGCTGCTGCGAACCCATTAACTGGCCTGACCTTTGGACCTGCCAGCTTCAGGCTTATGACGCCGATCTGCCAAACGGCTGCGAGAAACTGACCTTCAGCACTTCTGGCTTTCCAGCTCCGCCTGTGAACGTGGTTCCGGTTGGACTAGACAAGGCAAACTTCTCCTGGATGCCTGGCGGTGTCAATGTTGGCTGGCATTATATATGTGTCATGGTTACGGATTCCTGCGGCGCGGCTGACGAGACCTGCTGTTCTCTCTGTGTCTACAACATTCCCCCGGAGATTACCTGTCCTGACGATATCGTTATCGGCTGGGGCGACACGCTCCATGCTTTTGCTGTCGGTGACGATCCTGACGACGGCCCCTTGCCGCTTTACTACGAACTGGTCAGCTTTGATGGTCCGGGATTCCCCGTCGTCAATGCAGAGACCGGTGAAATCGTATGGCCAACAGAATACAAGTGCCCTGAGTACACCGGTACCTTCGTATGCAGCGTTAAGGTCTCCGATGGAGCCAATCTGGTGCCTGGTTGCAGTGAAGAAAACGCCGATACCTGCTGTTTCACAATCACGGTCGTTCCGTTCCTGATCACGATCGAGAAGACGAAAAAAACGCTCCAGGGTCATGTAGAAGAGGTTGAGGTCTTTATGCTCGACGACGGCTATGTGAACTACCCGATGGGCGGTTTCGACTTCTTGATCCATTATGACGCGTCGGCGTTGACGTTCCTGATGGCCGAGCCGGGTTCTCTCATTGACACCTCTGGCTGTGCCTGGGAGTACTTCACCTACCGTTTCGGTTACAACGGCAACTGCGGCCCCGGCGCCTGTCCGACAGGCGTACTGCGTGTGGTGGCCATAGCCGAGACCAATAACGGCCCCTATCATCCGGACTGTTATACCAATGACGGTTCAGGAGGTCCCACCTCGACGGACTCGCAGTTGGTTGTGTTGCACTTCCTGGTGACCGACGATCGCACCTTTGAGTGTATGTATATCCCCATTAGGTTCATCTGGTACGATTGTGGTGACAACGTCATCTCGTCGAAGAGCGGAGATACGCTGTTCATCTCGCGTTACGTCTGGGAGATGCCTTTTGACACGACACTCCCGCCGTACCGGATTGACATGTTGGGTGACGGCACTTACCCGACCTTCTATGGCGCCCAGGATGACTGCATTCCCGAGAATCCGGATACGGTCTGGGTCGACGACACCACTTTCTTCGTAAAGGAGCCTCAGCCGCAGATCGACTTCCTGAACGGTGGTATTGATATTGCCTGCGCCGAGTCTCTTGACGCTCGCGGCGACATCAACCTCAATGGAGTAGCCAACGAGATCGCTGACGCGGTCTTGTACAGCAACTACTTCATCTATGGCCTTGGTGTCTTCCACATCAATTTTGATGGTCAGGTTGCCGCCAGCGACGTCAATGCTGACGGTATGGTGCTGACGGTAGGCGATCTGGTCTACCAGATCCGCATCGTTATCGGCGATGCTCAGGCGTATCCGAAGGTGACCACACCGGTGAACGCCACCTACATTCATGGCTATGACGGTGTGCTCCGGGTGACCGACAAGGTTACCATGGGCGCAGCCTTTGTAGTGATGGAAGGAGAGGTGACGCCTACCCTGCTGGCGCCTGATATGGAGCTGAAGTATAACTTCGACGGTGAGAACACGCGGATTCTGGTATGGTCCCCGGAGGGCAACAGCTTCACTGGTGAGTTCCTCCATGTAACGGGCGACATCGTCTCGATTGAGATGGCCACCCGCGAGGGCAACCCGGTGGTAGCTGAGCTTATTCCATCCGACTTTGCTCTGAACCAGAACTATCCTAACCCGTTCAACCCGACCACTACGATCGGCTTCGCACTGCCGACGGCCTGCAACTACACTCTGACCGTCTACAACGTCAGCGGTCAGGAGGTAGAGCGCTTCGCCGGTTCGCACGAGGCTGGTATCGTGGAGATTGAGTGGGATGCGGGGAATCTTGCCAGCGGTATCTACTTCTACAAACTTACCGCCGACAACTTCACCGCTACCAAGAAGATGGTCCTGCTGAAGTAATCCTACTTCAGCTCGCCATACATTATTCACGCCCTGCGGCACTCAAGCCGCGGGGCGTGACTGTTTGAGGGGTAGCCGGTTTCTTAGTAGGGGTAGGGCAGACCCGTAGGATTCTGCTAATCAAAGCTAAGTTGTCACCCTGAGCCGTCCGTCCGCCGTTGGCGGATTATCAGGCGAGGTCGAAGGTTGGCGCGGCTGATACCCTCGTCTCCCACGAACGTTAGCTGTCGGCGCAACGGGACGTACGCCGCCCACGGAAACGGGGTATGAACGTTGGTGATTTTATCAAAGAGAATCTCTATCCGTTGGGCGGGCTGCCTTATACCCACCAGGTATATCCAGCCCGCAACTCTGTGAACCCCGTTGCAATCTTTCACTGTTCCCGTCACCCCACCTAAGATCTAAGCTATTGCCTGACAACAAGAAAGCGCTCAGCCCAACAGGGGGCACAGGGCTTGCAGCACAGACGAGCTATGGAGTGCTATTTTGGGTCGTTAGAGCTGCCCAAGGAAAATGGGCTGGATAAATCAGCTGTGGTGACGTTCAATATCCCGGATATCGGGATAAAGTTCAAGGCGCCTTTTGCCGCCGTCGACCATGACCACAGCGACCTGGCTGCTTTGCTGACCCTGCTGGAGTTCATTGACAGCAATCAGAAGTACTTCTCCAAACATACCTACCAGATCTACGGCAATAATCTTAAAATAGTCAACGGCGTCAACCGGCGTGAGCCGCTGGATGAGAAATTCGCCGACCTGCTCGACAAGGCGCTGAGATACCGTGACAAATACCGCTTTTCCCTAGAGTGGATATCGGCGCAGGAGAACCCGGCCTACGACTCCCTTTTTGATTGACCCGCGCGGGGTGGGTTCGAAGACCTACCTTGCTCACTTCATTGTCGGAACCACAGGGGTTCCGACCTACTGTTCTTTTCGATTGACTGTGCAGGGAGCCACCTCTTATACTTACTGCAATGGCAACCCCTCAAAAGCTGTTTCAGGAGGTCTCAGCTGGTAAGTTCAAACCGGCCTATTATTTTTTCGGAACGGAGGATTACCGGATGGTCGAGGCGGAGAAGTTTGTGGCTCGGCAGTTTCTCCCCGACCGCCAGCTTGTTACCAACTATCGCAAAATTGACTGCAAAAAGACCTCCTGCGCCGATCTGCTCGCTGAGCTGTCAAGCCTGCCTATGCTCGGTGAGCGGCAGGTCTTTGGCGTCACCAGCTTCCAGAGCTATTCACCGACTGAGACCGAACGCATACTGCGCCTGCTGATCCCGGCGCAGGTGGACCGGGTGGTCATTTTCAGCAGTCCCTCGTCCAGAACGCCCAAAAAGAGCTCCAGTTTTTTCACTGCTGTGGCGAAAATTGCCGAGCCGGTTGAATTCAGAAGACTCAGCCAAAGAGAAGTGGAAAGCCGGATTCGAGCAAATTTGCAAAAGGATGGGATTCAGGTTGAGCCGCAGGCTGTGACGCTTCTGGCCGAGCTGGTGGCCGGTAACCGCGGCGCCCTGGAGGCGGAAACCGGCAAGCTGGTCAATTATAAGCAGACCGGAGAGACTGTCTCGGTCGAAGACGTCAGGCAGATTGCCGCCGGGTACGAGGTCTTCAATATCTTTCAGGTGGCTGATGTAATCGTGGCAGGGAATACCAGAAAAGTCCTCCAGATGATAGAATCCCTTCTGGCTGCCGGCAACAGCGCCGCTACTGTGATTTCGCTGATGCTGCAGCACTTTATTTCGCTCTATCTGGTAAAAAACCACAAGAAGCCACTCGGCAGGCGCGGTTTTCTCATTGGCAAGTTTACTGAGCAGGCAGTCAAATACGACAACAATCGCTTAGAGCGGATTATCATAGATATCGCTGATACAGAAGCTCAGCTTCGAAGGGGTGGGCTCAAACCGGCCATGGCGCTTCAGATACTGGCTCTTACCCTGACCGGTGAGACCGGCGGGGCAAAATGAGTAGAATTATCCGGGAAGAAAACCCCCGTAGGGGGGTAAATACAGTAGCAAACAAATCGGATGAACAAAGTCTGATTGAGGCGGCTCAGAATGGTGACCAGAAGGCGTTTGGCCTGCTGATTCACCAAAACCAGAAGCGACTGATGCGGTTTGTGTTCGGCCTGGTAGGTTCGTTTGATGTTGCGGAGGATATTGTACAGGAGGCGTTTGTGAAGGCATACACGGCGATACAGAGCTTTCAGACGGAATACGCCTTTTATCCATGGCTGGCGACTATCGCCCGCAACCTGGCGTATAACCATATCCATCGGGAAGAAAAAAAGGAGTCTTTAGACTCCCTTCAGGAAAAAGGGTACGACCCACAGTCAGTCGACCTGGGACCGCTCGACCGCCTGCTGGATGATGAAGCACAGAGGCGGTTTTTTCAGGCTGTGGCAACGCTGCCGACGCAATATCGGACGGTGTTTGTCCTGCGGCACTTTGAAGATATGGAGTATACGGAAATAGCCGGCTACTTGAAGATTCCTCCCGGGACGGTCGATTCGCGACTCTATCGGGCGCGACAAATCCTGCTGGAGTCATTAAAAGATTTGTTATAATAAAAAGAGGCCCTCGGCAGGCAAAAGAGAAGATGGATCATTCATATTACCGCGACAAGATTTCGGCGTACGTCGATAACGAGCTTTCTCCCCAGGAGAGGGAGATTGTCCAGCAGCACATTAGTGAATGCCAGGAGTGCCGAAATCTGCTGGCCGAGCTGGAGAAACTTGACCGGTTTGTCCAACAGCGCTCTCAGTTAGCAGGCGAGGAGTACTGGGAGCGGTCGGCGCAGAAGATTGAGCAGAGGCTCGGCTTTACAGGGGAAACGAAAGTTACCGACATAACTCCTTCCAGGTGGAAGGGGCTTGTCCCCAAGCTGGCTGCAGTGGCAGCGTCAATAGCCGTGTTGGGATTTATTGCGCTGTACGAGAGAGATATTTTGAAGGAAGTCTCCCCTCCGGGAATGAAAACAACAGAATCGCCCCAGATGGAGCTTGATAAGAAGCCGCCGCCGACCACCGAGAGGGATTCCTCTGAGCTGTCAGCGCGAGGAGAGGTGGAAGCCGAGGTGGCGCCCGTCAGCGTTGAAGAACCGGCTAAGAAACGGGATGAGGCAAAGCTCGGTGTCAAAAAGGCGGCTGTCTCTATCAAGCCCGATGCGATAACTCCGACGGACGAACGCAAAGCGGAACTCCTGCAGACTGTAGCTGACAAGGTGGAGATTCCGCCCGTTCAAGAGACGGTAAACGAAATGCCTCGGAAGGTTGAAAGTGTCGCGGCCGGACAGTCGGCGCAGGTCACCGGCACGTTAGGCACAGGTAAGCTTGATTATTACTCGAAAGGCACAGAAACCGTGTCGGTTGTGCGGGAAGACGAACTTGTGATTTCGGCAGATGAACTCAGCCCTCCAGCCAAGCCGGAAGTTTCTAAGGAATCGCGTGAGTCTTTCAAGCTCCAGGCACCAGTAGCGGTTAGTATGGCAAAGGCTGTCAGCGCTGTCGATAGCGATCTCGTTCTTCCCGAGGACTGGCTACAAGACAGTAGCCTGGAACTGTGGCGCCACCGACAGGATTCTCTGCAAACGCTGTATGCTGAATTGACCTCGCCTCACCGGGCGCTGTCAGAAGCCAAATCCCGGCAGAGAGAAGGCCGGCCTTTGATCGAGGAAGTGGAGGGACAACTTTTATACAGCTATTATCAGATTGCCACGTTGACGCAAGATGAAACTGAGTGGGTAGTGGCAATTGGCTTTTTGAAAGAGTATGCTCAAAAGGCCGAATCCCGCTGGAAAGACCTGGCATTGAGTTATCTGGAGGAGCTAAACCAGAGCGAAAAGTAGGCTCTTTGTAAGCATCTTAAGCAGAACTTTTTTCACGCCGATTCGTATATTATATCCAGAACGAGTACTGGTATACCTGATAAGGAGTTATTATGGCAAAACGACTGTATCGATCTTCAACGAATAAGATAATCGGCGGTGTCTGCGGTGGGCTGGGTGAGTACTTTGATGTCGACCCGGTCCTGGTGCGAGTTATCACCGTCCTGCTCTTCTTAGCCACCGGTTTCGGAATTCTGGCTTATATCATCGCCTGGATAATCATTCCCAAAAGGCCCCTGGAAGTGGAGCCGGTTCCAGCTAACCACGAGTATTCCTCGTGGAGCCGGTACCTGCCGGGACTGATTCTTATGGCCATCGGGGTCATTTTGCTCATCCGCGAAAACTGGTTCTGGTTTGACTGGGGGGAGTTCTGGCCGGTTATTTTGATTGTCGTTGGGCTTCTACTGATATTCCGGAGAAGTCGAAAAAGTGAAAATGACGAGGTGCCTACGGTTAACGTAGGCCACCAACACAACAACGCCCAGAATGGAGGAACGATCTCATGAGTCCGGCTCGCTTCCGATGGGGGCTTTTTCTGGTGCTTTTAGGAACTCTGCTCCTGCTGCGGAACAGCGACGTACTCAACGACAATTTCTGGAGCGACCTTCTGATCTATTTGCCGGTAGTATTGATAGCGGTGGGAATTGAAAAGATCTTCGCCAAGTCCCGCGTGAAAGTTATATCGTACCTGACCTCAGTTTTCCTTTTTCTGGGAGCTCTCTACGTTGCTTTTTCAGGAAGCTTGGGGGGAGCTGAGAACAGTTTTTTCTCCCAGACGACTTTTGAACAGGAGTATGACCCATCCGTTCGCACTCTGCATGCCATGCTGGAGCTGGACGAGACAGACCTTACCATCCGTGACTCCGGCGATAAAATGATTTACGCCCGGTTTAACCGCTTTACCCGCAAGCCCAAGATTGAGTACGAAGTAACCGTAGGCGAGGCAAAGGTGACCCTCGAAAGCAGACGCCGACCCCGGAGCTTCCTTGGAGGAGCCATAAAGATCGACACCGGCGATCCTCAGGATTGGTACTTGCGATTTGCCAGAAATATCCCGCTGGAGCTGGAGTGCCTCGGCAGCGGTTCTGATCTGCACCTGAATTTCGCCACCACGCCGCTGAGGCGTTTGAAGCTTGATGCCGATGATGCCCGGATATACCTCAAGCTGGGAGACCGTGAACCGCTGGTTAAAATTGACATCGTCGGCGAAGACACCAATCTGCGCCTGAGAGTTCCGCAGAATATCGGGCTGAAGGTGTTTGGCGAGGAGTACCGCTCGTATCTTGATCAAATAGGCTTGATGAAAAGCACCGGGGGATTTGTAACAGGCGGGTTTGACACTGTCAAAAACAAGATCGAGATTAACCTTGACGACCGTTTAGGGTCTTTTTCCATAGACTTTTTTTAATATTCCGGCTCTCGGGCAGACTATTTCCGCTCGGGCTGGTCAGCCCGAGATCCGTCGAAGGCGGCAGGAGTCGGGGACTCCTGCCCTACAATTTACCACATCACAATTAGAAATCCATATCATTTGGCTGATGCCGGGCTGTTCACACAAAACACGGCCACCCCTTGATGGGAAGAGGTGGCCGCTTAAGTTTCTATTGTCTAATTTTCATGAGCCGCTATTTCAGCAGCATCATCTTCTTAGCCTCGGTATAGCTCCCGGCTTCCAGCTTGTAAAGATAAATACCACTGGCATGACGGGAGGCATCCCACTCGATTACCTTCACACCGCGATCAGCAGTACCCTTGAAAGAAGCCACCCTCTGGCCACTTAAGTTGTAGATGGTCAGGGTGTAATCTGTACGCTCCTTCACGCTGAAACTGATCGTAGTTATCGGGTTGAACGGATTGGGATAGTTTTGATGCAGAGCGTACCTGTCCGGCAACTCCGATGGCTTGCTTGCAGTGGCAACGACAATATCGTTGTGGTCCATATCGGATACGATGGCGGAAACCAGCTCGTATTCGCCCGGTATCGAAACCATCTGATGCTCACCGGCCGCTATGATCTGTGCACCGTCAAGATCCAGAAGACCAACTCTCAGTACGCCATCACGCTGACCGTACACCAGATCAAGCTTGTCGCCGAACAGATTGGCCACCGTCGTTTCCCCGGTGCCCCTGAGCTCAAGCTGCACGCCGTGCAACTCGATCGGGCTGGAAAGCATGATCGTCGTAACGTTGTCCTCAAAACATGAGGTGACTGAAATGTCCGGGTTAACTTTGGGAAGCGGCGAGCCCTTTCCAAGACATCCACAGACAGGTTCTGGTCCGCTCTGGAACAGGTAGTCCACCATGTAAGTGAGATCGGCGATATTGGGTCCAGTGCAGGAACCATTTACATCCATAGCGTTAAGCACACATGGTGGCGGGCCGTAAAAGAACATATAATCCACCAGACCAATCACGTCCACTACATTGCAGGCCTGATTGCCATCGAAATCACCCGGAAGGTAACCCGGTACCAACGTCGAGTCACGTAGATAATCGAAACCAGGTGGTATGTCGAAGTTATTGGTATCGGCAAACAGCAGGGCCCTGGCCGGGTCATCCATCAGGGTAGTATCCCAGCGAGTATACGAACCGACTAAACATTCCGCTGTACCTGCATTAAAGGTCATGTTGAACACCGTGGTCGTCCCGACCGGTATGGTCAGGCCCTGCGAGTTAGCCAGGGCCACAAAGGCATAGCCGTTGTCGAGATTGATCTCGGTGAAGCAATAATCCCAACTCTCGGTGATCAGTCCCTCGAACGACATATCCAGCACCGTGACGTCGGGCGGTATTTGTATCGGTATCGTCGCCCCCTTGATCGGCTGTGATAGCTTAACCGCAAACGGCTGCATGGCACCGCAGACCTGGTCCACAGCTACCGAGGGAATAATAAGCGAGTCGGCGTATATTCCCGGTTCCGTCACGGTGAGTTCCAGATAAACCATTAGAGGTGTATTGTTGGCATTGAGGGCGTCAAAGGTGACCGGTTGGACATATGTGCCTGGCGGCAAACCGGCAATATCGACAGTCACCACAACTGAGTCGGGCGTGTGGCCGCCGGTTTTGTCGACGTAGAACGGGCTGTCAAGCGAATCAATGTAGTAGACAATATCAGCACCACCGGCCTCTTCAACAAACAAGCTCTGCGCCGAAGGATTCGGTCCTCCCTGAACAACCTCAAAATGAAGTGTGTCGGGGTAGACAACCAGAGTGTATGGCACATAGTGCACCATGAAGCAATGAGGTCCCGACCAGTCGACGACATCGAGCGGCATAGTAGTATACCAGATCCACTCGCCTGATGGAGGAAACCAACTGGAATCCAGGCAGATGGTTTGACCGTCATAGACGGAATCGATCGGCCCGATTGTTATTGAGAAAGCAAGGTCGTCATAGCCGTCCGGCATCCCGGGCTGTTGGCCAAGACCGGTGACTGCACCGAACCCGACAGTATCAGAACTGACCCCATTTACGTTAATCCTTTGGATGAAGAAACCGAGATCGAACATGGCTGCGAAAGAGGGGACCGAATCGGCGGTCAAGGTATCCCATGAGGCACCTTCGGGTGAATAGACTCTATAGCCATTTGACATGCCGGTGACGTAATCTCCCGAATTGTTGATGGCCCGCATGGTGAACGTTACCGGTACCCCGGTTTTTATGCCGGTGGTTCCATAATACCCGGTGACATTATCGAGGATCATGGCCGCTTCCGGCTCGGCATAGACGGTCATATTGACAACCACGTACAGTGGTGTATTATCCGCATCCGCATCGACGTGGATAATGTTCTGGTAGGTCCCCGGCGGCTTCCCGTGGCCGTTCGCCCAGACCATAATGTCATCAGGGGTAAGGCCCGTGAAGCTCGAAAGGTTTATGAAGCTGCCCGAGTCGATATAATCACATTGGAAGGGGATGTTGAGCCCTGAGGTTTCGCTGACATGGAAGCTGGCGCAAGCCGGATAAAGGCTCCATTGGTAGATGGAGAAATTCAGAGTGTCGGGGGCAACCTCAAGAATAACCGGCAGCGGCTCCTGTATTGTGTAGCAGACCGAGCTAGCCCAGTCGGGAGAAAAGTGACTCAAACCGTCAACCTGCCATTTCCAGGAACCGGCCGGTCCATAAAAACAGGTATCGAGGCAGATCGTTTTGCCCACATAGGCAGGATCGATTGGACCGATAGTTATTGTAAAGGCGACATCGTCAAAACCGTCTGGCATTCCGGGCGGCATGAAGCCAGAGCCAAGTACCCCTACCGTATCCGCTCCCGACCCGTTAACGTTATACTCATTTGTAAAAATGCCCAAGTTGAACTGAGCAGTGTCGAGAGTGCCAGTGGTGTCAAAGAAAGTACTCCCCCATTGAGCTCCGTCCGGTGAGTAAACCCGGAAACCGTTACTTATGTCCAGGATGGCATTGCCTGTGTTATTGATCACGCGTAGGTAGAAAGTTACTGAATCACCGGTGGTGATCACCCCCGGTGCGATCTCTCCACCCACGGAGTCCAGTACAATACTTCCACCTGAGCTGGGGGAACAGTTAGCGGCACCAGTGTCACAAGGTGGTGGGCCTCCGTAGAATATATACCCTATAAGGTAGGCAAGATCGCCTACGTCCACGCTATTGCAAAGGTCCGCATTGGCGTCTACGGTGTCAAACGGCGGCGGTCCATCCCTAATGATCCACTCAATCAGATACACCATGTCAGCAACATTCACCTGACTGTCGCCAGTGACGTCGCCGCAAACGCCCTGCCCGAATGAACTTGCTGCCGGTAGTAGCAGCAACAAAGCCAAAATAATGAGAGGGGTAAGGGTTTTAGTCATGAAATCCTCCTACATTGAAAAAAGAGTTGTATATTGGTGAGCAGTTTTCAAAACTGAGTGTTTTTCTCTCCTCAGTAAAGCTTGACACTATAATTATAATAGATTGTCAACAGCTTGTCAATAAGAAAGATGACAAGAAAGAGGCCGGGTCACGTCAAACATAAACCATTTGGGTGCAAGTAGAACAGGTCCTGGGTAGGAGAAGGTGCTGTCATACGGGGTGAGGTTATCCCAAAAGTGATCCATTCTGTCGGTTCTGTGAGTTTCGTCAGGTCTTGTCCGCCCGGGCGGATGTGACCTGACGAGTTGTCTGGAAGGAGCTTGCGATTCAATGGGTTTTGAAAGCGGTCGGGTCACACCTCGCCAACGGCGAGCCAAAACCCAACCGAACGACGGACATCTGGGACAGCCTCGGCAGGACAAACATTATTGCTTGTCAAAGCGGTTTTCATTTCCTACAATACCAAAACTCGTTAGTGAGGGAATGGCATGAAAGTTATTATCCCGGTGGCCGGAGCGGGGACACGGTTACAACCCCACACTCTTACACTCCCCAAGGTGTTGTTGCACGTTGGCAATAAGCCGGTATTGGCCCACGTCCTGGACCCCCTGTTGAAGCTTCAGCTTGAGGAAGTGATCTTTATCATCGGCTTCAAGGGCGAGCTCATCAGAGACTATGTGCAGCAGAACTATTCCTTCAAGGCGAGGTTCGTTTCACAGGAAAAGCTGCTCGGCCTGGGATACGCCCTGCACTTGGCGCTTCAGGCAGTCGATAATGGTCCCCTCCTTGTCATTTTAGGCGACACGATCGTGGAATGTGACCTCGAGAAGTTTACAACGGCGGGAGATTATGTCCTGGGGCTTTGCCATGTCGAGGACCCTCAGCGTTTCGGAATTGCGGAAATCTCCAACGACTGGGTTGCCAGCCTCGTGGAAAAGCCGCAGCATCCACGGTCTGACCTGGCTCTCATCGGGTTGTACTACTTCCATCAGCTCTCCAGTTTGAAAAAGGAACTGCAAACGGTGGTGCGGTCGGGTAAACTGACCAGCGGAGAGATTCAGTTAACCGACGCCCTGCAAGGCATGATAAACGCGGGAACGAGGTTCGTTCCCTATGAAGTGCAAGAATGGTACGACTGCGGCAAGAAGGAGACACTTCTTCAAACCAACCGGCACCTTCTGCAGAAACTGCCGCCGCCGCCTGATATCGAGGGTTCGATTCTGGTTCGTCCGGTCTTTACGGCGCCCACCGCTCGCATTGTCAATTCCATTTTAGGGCCGAACGTATCCATTGCCGACGGCGCCGTAGTTGAGAATTCCATACTAAAGGATACGATCATAAGCGCTCAAGCTCGCGTCAAAAACATCATTCTTGAGAACTCCCTAGTCGGCCGCAACACAACCATTGCCGGCGATGTACAAATTGTCAATGTTGTTGACTCTTCACAGGTAGGGTCCCCTTAGAGTGTGACGGTTATGTCGATGAAGCAGCAGGAGCAGTTGCCAACAAAAAAACAATGAGGAACATAAGGTATGTCTCGGGGAAACTTTCTGTTTACATCCGAATCCGTCACTGAGGGGCACCCCGACAAACTCTGCGACCAGATTTCCGACGGGGTCCTCGATGAGGTGCTGCGTCAGGACACCAAAGGACGGGTGGCCTGCGAGACGTTCGTGACGGTGGGACTGGTTATTATCGGCGGCGAGATTTCCACCAGCGCCTACGTTGATATTGATAGTCTGGTCAGGGAAATCATTAGAGACGTCGGCTATACCGATAGCAGTTTAGGCTTTGATTATGAATCGTGCGCCGTTCTCAACGCCATTCATTCCCAATCACCTGACATAGCCCAAGGGGTGGAAACCGGAGGCGCGGGCGATCAGGGGCTGATGTCCGGTTATGCCTGCCGGGAAACGGAAGAGTTGATGCCGATGCCGATTATGCTGGCGCACAAACTATGCCGACAGTTGGCGGCGGTGCGCAAACAGAGGATCCTCCCCTACCTTGGCCCCGACGGCAAATCGCAGGTAACGGTCGAGTATCGGGATGGCCGGCCGCACCGAGTTGAGGCCGTTGTTATTGCCACCCAGCACAGTGAGGAAGTTCTCGACCGTACCAGAAAACGAATGAAAAAAAGGTCGGTAGAGGAGATTATCGACGAGGTGGTCCTGCCGATTGTGCCCAAGGGGATGATTGATAACAAGACGAAGTTCTATGTCAACCCCACCGGCAAGTTTGTCATCGGTGGACCGCGATCCGACACTGGTATGACCGGACGCAAGATTATCGTTGACGCCTACGGCGGTATGGCCTCGCACGGCGGTGGTGCCTTCTCCGGAAAGGATCCCACCAAGGTTGACCGTTCAGCTAGCTACATGGCCCGCTACATCGCAAAAAACGTCGTTGCTTCTGGACTGGCGGACAAATGCACCCTTCAACTGGCTTACGCCATCGGCGTCGCCGAGCCGGTATCAATGATGGTCTTCACCGATACGACCGGCAAAGTCCCCGAGGAACGTATCGTGGAACTGATCAAAAAACACTTTGACCTGACACCGCGTGCTATTATCAAAGCTCTCGATTTGCTCAAGCCGATCTATGGGAAAACGGCGGTGTACGGACATTTCGGGAGGAGCGAAAAGGAATTCACCTGGGAGAAAACGGACAAAGCCAAGCTTCTGGCAAAGGATGCATAGTATGGTAATCAAGTATGATATTGCTAATATAAAGCTGGCCCGACAGGGCAAAGACAAGATTGAGTGGGCCGAGCGAAACATGCCAGTTCTGCGATTGATTCGCGAACGATTCAAAAAACAAAAGCCCCTTCGAGGCATAAACATGGCCTGCTGTCTGCACGTCACAACTGAAACCGCCAACCTGATGCGCACCCTGAAGGCAGGTGGTGCGAATGCCGTTCTGTGCGCTTCGAATCCCCTTTCAACACAGGACGACACCGCCGCGGCCCTTGTCAAGGAGTATGGCGTCTCAGTGTTTGCGATTCATGGCGAAAATACAAAAACGTATTACAAGCATATTCACCAGGCGTTGGACATAAAGCCGCACATCACGATGGATGACGGCGCCGACCTGGTTTCGACCCTTCATTCCGACCGCAAGGCGCTGGCCGAGGACATCCTGGCCGGCACTGAGGAGACAACTACCGGCGTTATCCGGCTCAGGGCGATGGCCAAAGGCAAAGCCTTACTTTTCCCTATAATTGCTGTTAACGATTCCAAGACCAAACATTTCTTTGACAACCGCTATGGCACGGGACAGTCGACGATTGACGGGATTCTCCGCGCCACCAATATGCTCATTGCCGGCTCAACCGTCGTCATAGCCGGATACGGCTGGTGCGGTCGCGGGCTGGCTGTTCGCGCCAAGGGCATGGGAGCCAACGTCATTGTAACCGAGGTAGACCCCGTCAAGGCGATAGAGGCCGTCATGGACGGCTTTATGGTCATGCCGATTACCAAAGCTGCCACCCTTGGGGATTTGTTTGTCACCCTGACGGGTGACATTCACGTCATTCGCCTGGAACACTTCAAGAAGATGAAAGACGGCGCTATTGTCTGCAACTCCGGCCACTTCAACGTGGAGCTTGCCCTCGATGCTCTGGCCAAGGCGGCTTCAAAAAGGCGGCCAGTGCGTCCCAACGTTGAGGAGTACACTCTCGGCGGCAAAAGGATATACGTTCTAGCCGAGGGCCGGCTGGTCAACCTGTCGGCTGCCGAGGGACACCCGGCGATGGTCATGGATATGTCCTTTGCCAACCAGGCGCTGGCAGCAGAGTATGTTGTCAAGAACCACACCAAGCTTGAGCGCAAGGTCTATGTGGTACCGGAGAAGATTGACTCCGAAATCGCCGTTTTGAAACTCAAGTCAATGGGCATCAAGATCGACAAGCTTACCCCTGAGCAAAAGAAGTATCTCGTCTCGTGGGAGATGGGAACGTGAGGTTCCGGGTGGTGTCTGGCTATGCTATCCCACGCACGATTACGAAGGTGCTGTCACCAGGGATTGTATGACAGCACTGTTGCTAATGTAGCCGCCTAACCTGTTGTCGGGTTTCTCATTCGTCCTCCTGAGACGGACTCCATTTGGAACCCGACCTACTTACTACTTACTCAATTGAATGATTATCGCTTCCCCGCTCTGATAGAAAACATAAGCGGGTAGGGCGGCGGGCCGCCGGGAGGGTACCAGTAGCTGTCTTTCTCATACCAGTCTTCATGTATAGGGTAGTAGCCTTTGTCAAACTCATTCATTAACTCAATCGTCAATCCGGCTTTTATCAGAGCATTTATGATGCTCGACAGCGTATGCTGCCACTCGACCAGTTCGTTCTTAAGGATGTAGGAGCGGTCGCAGTAGTCCCGTTCGTCTGAAGACCGCTCGGCCGCCGTGTCGAAGTAGGACCCATTCTCCACTTGATAGATGTGGAGAATCGGATGATCGTCTATGATATAGAAGATACCGCCCGGTTTAAGGTGGTGAGCTACCACCTGTGCCCACCTGTCTATATCGGAAATCCAGCAGTGGGTACCGTAGGATTGAAAGACGATGTCGAACCTGTTGTCAATTTTACCTGCCAGGTCCAGGACGTCGCTGCGCACGAACTCAGCAGCCAAGCCTGCCTTTTCTTTGAGCTCGTTGGCCCGTTCAATAGATTTGTCGGAGATATCGACGCCGGTGACAATCGCTCCCCGCCGCGCCCAGGAAAGGGTGTCCAGCCCAAACTGGCACATCAGATGCAGCAGCTTTTTGCCGTGCACATCGCCAACCTCGGTCAGCTCGATAGACTTGAGCGTTGAGCGGCCCTCAAGAAACTCTTTCACCTTGTAATCAGGGTGCTTGAAATGCACTTCTGTCATTTCGTCCCAGGCTGTGCGATTCTTCTCATGATCGGGATGCCGCATTACTTCTTTGCTTTCACCAGGGCTAGAAGGCCGACGACAAAAAAGAGACCGTTGACTCCCCAGACGGCCAGCTCCCGGGGAACACGTTCGTTATACCCCGCCGACTGCAACACCCGAAACAGAACGAAATAGACCAGGGAAATAAGCGCCCCGGCGGCAATTGAGACGGCTATCCCCCCGCGGCGCGGATTCGAGGCAAAGGGAATACTTATCAGAATAACGATGACAGAGGCCAGGGGGTAGGAGAGTTTGATATCGAGGTCAATTGACTCGCGAAGGTACGGCCCGCCGGTACGCTTCATCAGCTCGATATAGGCTTTCAACTCGTCGTAGCTCATATCTTCCGGTTTGCCGATCCGTTTAGAGAAGTCTTCCGGCTTATCTTTGATGTCGGGCAGGGTCATCTCCGTAAATTCGGAATAGGACTCGCCGGCGGAGTCGAACGTGCGAACCATCCCATCTCGAGCCAGCCACCGGTGATCCCGGTAGCTTACCTTTGAAGCGGTAATAATTTGACTCAAACGATTCTGTTTTGTTCTGTAGACCTTTAGGTCCGTTCCTTCGCTGC